>Ga0207799_100272_pt1 | contig 31493 bp, 28 predicted proteins | sample TtanPargueraPR_4_FD_187742 | JGI IMG/M metagenome (GOLD analysis project Ga0207799, IMG submission 187742) | Aerobic enrichment media microbial communities from Bioluminiscent Bay, La Parguera, Puerto Rico - Tt and M2 (SPAdes) | ecosystem: Environmental > Aquatic > Marine > Unclassified ...
TGTAGTCCATGAGCCCACCCGCCCCGCTCTCGGGCGATGTCTGGCGCAGGAAGTAGGGAAACACGAACCGGCAGTGCGCACTGCGGGCATCGAGCCGCTCGGCGATGTCGGCCAGAAGCTTCTTGAAGGAGCCGTAATCCAATTCCTCAGCCCACCCTTCCAAAGCCTCGACAAACCGGCTCATGTGCGTACCCTTGAAATGGGCCGGCAGATCCACGGAAAGATCTACCTTGGCAACGGTATGCTGGGTTCCCTTTTCCCGGTGGCGGACGATGATGGGCAACCGGATGTCCTTGACGCCCACGCGATCGATGGCCAGAGAGACGCCGGGCTGCCCGCTCTGGACGTCCTCCATGTTTTTCTTTTTATCAGACATAATTCCCTTGAAAAAAAAGACTTCTTCACTGCTGAAAAGGCTGATGCCGGATTGCCCCGGAAAAGACGAATTCCCGTGGAACTCTATACGCGCCGATATTTATTTTCCCTTGCGGCCTGCATTCAAACCTTTTTCAACAGAATTAAATCAAATCCCGTCCGGTGGTGGTCAGTGAAAGGTTGCCATGCTTCACTCCCTTGGTGGAGATCAGCTTCTGGCCCAACTTCTTGATCTGCTCGGCCTCGCCCTTGAGCACAATGACCTCCAGGCAGTTGTGGTGATCCAGATGAATATGCAGGGTGGTTTGGATGGCATCGTGATGATCGTGCTGAATCTCGGTCAACCGCTGCGCCAACCCGCTCTGGTGGTGATCGTAGACCAGGGTCAGGGTGCCGGCCAGCTCTCCGGAGGCGTCCTCCCACTCCTTCTGCACCAGGGTGTTGCGGATCAGGTCGCGGATGGCCTCGGAACGGGTCTGGTAGCTGCGCTCCTTGCAAAGACTGTCGAACTTTTCCAGCAGGTCGGAATCCAGGGACACGCCAAACCGAATCGTCTTGCCCATGAGTCTCTCCGTATCTATAAGGTGATTTCCCACAAATTAACGGTCGCGTTCTGACCGCATAAAGCCACTTTTTCCGTTGTTATCCTGTTGGTTCTGAACCCTTCCTTCGCCAAATCATCCCAGACTGGTCGAGAAACGGTCCGCACGGGTTCACCGATCCAGATCCTGCCCCCCTCGGCCAGAGCCGAGCGGAACAGCCCCTTAAGAGGTTCGAAAAACCGCTTTTCATAAAGGACGTCGCCGCCCCAGATAAAGTCGAAGGAGTGGTCCCTGACGGCGGGACGCCGCCAGTCCATGACCGTCCACAAAGGTTGCCGCACCTGGTTGACCTGGCCGTTGTGCCGCGCGAAACGCACAGCGGGCCACTCGTAGTCGAAAGCCACCACCTCGGCTCCGAGATCGGAGGCGATCATGCCGGTCAGCCCCAGGCCACACCCCAAATCCAGACAGCGCCGGCCCCGAAGCATCTCCCGATTGCGCACCAGCCACCGTCCCAGCAGCACGCTGGCGGGCCAGAGCTCCACCCAGTACGGCAGACGCTCATCTTCGTTCAAGTCGGCGCCGTCCATGGCTTCCCAGAGCGCCTCCAGGTCACTGGCGCGGTCCAGGCGCCATTCCCGTCCCTCCACCTCCACGGTCACCCGATGTCCGGGCTCATCGGAAAGCTCGGAACAAGTTTCTCTTGTTTCCAAATTCATGATGGGTGAATATATCGCCGACAATAGTAGCATTGTCAAATGAAACAGTAGCACTTTTTGCAAACCATACTCAAACACAATATCCGATAACGACACCTGTTTACGGACTTTTTCCATTTTTCCAATTGTTAGGAGCCGAAATGCGGAGCGGCGCAGTCATATTTTTGACAACACGATTCAAAAAACGGAGAAAAAAACTTTCAAAAGCAAAAAGTGTCATATTTTTTACAGTTCCCAAGGCCACAATTCGGTGTTAGTGACAGCCTACTAAAGCAGCAATACCAACAACTCAGGAGGTAGATGGATGATTCCTGCAGATTTGAAATATGCAAAATCTCACGAGTGGGTCCGCATTGACGGAGATATCGCCACCATCGGCATCAGCGAGTTCGCACAAGAGCAACTGGGTGATCTCACCTTCGTGGAATTGCCCGCTGTGGGTGACACGTTTGAACAGGGAGCCGAATTCGGTTCCGTCGAATCCGTGAAGGCCGCCAGCGAACTCTATGCCCCGATAGGCGGAGAAGTCGTCGAAATCAACGAAGAACTCGAAGACGCCCCTGAAAAGGTCAACGAATCCCCCTATGACGAGGGTTGGTTGATCAAGCTCAAGATCTCGGGAGAGCCCGAAGGCCTGCTCGATGCAGACGCCTACAAGGCCCTGATCGAATCCGAAGCGCACTAGACGAATTCTCGGGCGGCCTCACGCGGGCCGCCCTTTTCTTTCCATTACCGAAAGAGGAAACGCAATGCCTTACGTTCCGCACACTCCGGACGAAGTCCGGGAAATGCTGGCCACCATCGGTGTGGGGTCCATCGAGGACCTGTTCGCAGAGATCACCGAGGAAATGCGGCCGCAAAGTTTCGATGTCCCCGAGGGCCTGAGTGAAATGGAGGTGCTCTCCAAGCTGGAAGGCATGGCCGCCAAGAACGCCACGGACAGGAGCAGTTTCCTGGGCGCAGGCTTCTATGACCATTATATTCCGGCGGCTGTGGATGCGCTGACCATGCGCGGCGAATTCTACACGGCCTATACCCCTTATCAGCCGGAAGCCAGCCAGGGCACTCTGCAGGCCATCTTCGAATACCAGACCGCAGTCACCCGCCTGCTGGACATGGACTGCTCCAACGCTTCGGTCTACGACGGCGGCACCGCGCTCTACGAAGCGCTGATGATGGCCGTGCGCCAGACCAAGCGACGCAAGGTGGTGGTGAGCGAAGCCCTGAATCCCATCTATCGGGTCATGCTCGACTCCTACACCTCCAATCTGCATCTCGAATTCGTCACCGTACCGCACAAGAAAGGCAAGACCGACATCGAGGGCATCAAGGCCGCCATCGACGACAAGACCGCGGCCCTCATCGTTCAGAACCCGAACTTCTTCGGTTCCATCAACGATTTCACGGAACTCTTCACAGCCGCCCGCGAAAAGAAGGCTCTGAGCATCATGTCCTGCTACCCGGTGCTCCAGACCCTGCTCAAGACCCCCGGTCAGATGGGCGCAGACATCGCCGTGGCCGAGGGACAGAGCCTGGGTCTGCCCCTTTCCTTCGGAGGGCCGTACCTGGGCATCATGACCTGCACAAAGAAGATGGTTCGCCAGATGCCCGGCCGCATCGTAGGCCGCACCGAGGACACGGAAGGCCGCACCGGCTACGTACTGACCCTGCAGGCCCGCGAACAGCACATCCGCCGACAGAAGGCCACCTCCAACATCTGCTCCAACCAGTCCCTGTGCGCCCTGCGCGCCCTGGTGCATATCTGCTCCCTGGGCGAAATGGGTCTCAAGCGCGCCGCGCGCCTGTCCATCGAACGCGCGCACCTGTGCGCCGAAAAGCTCACGGCCATCGACGGCGTGGAAATGCTCACGAACGGCCCCTTCGGCAACGAATTCGCCGTGGCGTTGCCCAAGAACGCTTACGAGGTCATAACCAAGCTCACGGAACGCGGCTATGTGCCGGGATTCCCGCTGGGCCGTTACTATGAGGGACTGGAAAACGGCCTGCTGGTGGCCTGCACCGAAAAGACCAGTGAAGAGCAGATCGGCATCCTGGCCGAGATGATGAAGGGGGCGCTGCGATGAAGACCATATTCGAAAAATCCGTGGCCGGCCGCGAAGGGTGCTGGCCCTGCGACGGTCTCGCCGCAGAAGCTTACATTCCAAAGGAACTGCTGCGTGAGGAAGAAATTGGCCTGCCCTCCGCGGGCGAGCTGGACGTGGTGCGTCACTTCACCAAGCTCTCTCAGCGCAACTTCGGGGTGGACGGCAACTTCTATCCGCTCGGTTCCTGCACCATGAAATACAACCCCAAGTTCACCGAAGTGGTGGCCGCCATGCCCGGGTTCACCCGGCTGCATCCGGTGCTGCCTCAGCTGAAGGGCGCTGGCCACCTCTGCCAGGGCGCACTCGAGGTCATGTACGAAACCGAGCGCCTGCTCTGCGAAATCACGGGCATGCACTCCTACACCTTGCACCCCATGGCCGGCGCGCACGGCGAACTGACCGGCGTCATGCTCATGGCCGCCTACCACAAGGACAAGGGGAACGAGAAAACCAAGATCATCGTTCCCGACTCGGCCCACGGCACCAACCCGGCCTCGGCCGCCATCGCGGGCTACGAGGTAATCTCCATCGAGTCCCGCGACGGCATCATCGACCCCGAAGCCCTGCGCGAAGTCCTGGACGACAAGGTGGCGGGCATGATGATGACCTGTCCCAACACGCTGGGTCTGTTCGAAAAGAACCTGCCCGAGATTGTGCGCATGCTGCGCGAGGTGGACGCCCTGCTCTACTATGACGGCGCAAACCTCAACGCCGTCATGGGCAAGATGCGCGTAGGCGATGTGGGCTTCGACATCGTGCACCTGAACCTGCACAAGACCTTCGCCACCCCGCACGGCGGCGGCGGTCCCGGCTCCGGCCCGGTGGGCGTGTCCGAACGCGTGGCCCCGTACCTGCCGATCTCCCGTGTGCAGAAGCTTGAGGACGGCCAGTTCTTCCTGGACTACGATTATCCCAAGTCCATCGGCTACGTCGCCCCCTTCTACGGCAACTTCGGCGTATACCTGAAGGCCTACGCCTATATCCTGCGCCTGGGCGGCACAGGCTTGACCCGGGCCACCGAAAACGCGGTGCTGGCCGCCAACTACATGCGCAAACGCCTCGAAAAGCACTTTGAGATCCCGTACAACCGGACCTGCATGCACGAATTCGTGGCCGGCGCGGTGCATCAGGCCGAAAAGGGCGTGCGCGCCCTGGATATCGCCAAGGCACTGCTGGACAAGGGGCACCATGCGCCCACCATCTACTTCCCGCTCATCGTCAAGGAATGCATCATGGTGGAGCCCACGGAAACCGAAAACAAGGCCACCCTGGACCACTTTGTGGACGATCTCATCGCCATTGCCGAGTTGACCGAGGCAGACCCTGAAGCCGTGCAAAAGGCCCCGGTGACCCTGCCCGTGACCCGACTGGACGAAACCCTTGCCGCACGCGGCATGGTGCTCACCGAGGACATGGGATCATGACGTATGATCTCGTCGTCGTCGGCGCCGGCCCGGGCGGATATGACGCAGCCTGCGAAGCGGCCGAAGCCGGACTGAAGACCGCCCTGGTCGAGAAGGCGGACATCGGCGGCACCTGCCTGAACCGTGGGTGCATCCCCACCAAGGTCATGCTCGGCGCAACCGCAGCCGTGGAAGAGCTGGCGGCCCAGACAAAAATGAAAGTGGCCTCCGGAAACATCGCGATCGACTTCCAAGCCCTGCAGACCCGCAAAGACAAGCTCATCGCGGGGACGCGCAAGGCCATGGCCCAGAAGCTCAAGGCTTTGGGTGTGGATCTTTATCCCGGCGCAGCCGGCATGACCGCCCCCGGAGTCGTCCAGGTGGCCGGAGACGGCACGACGTCGCTGGAATACAGGAATCTGATCATCGCCACCGGCTCCAAGCCCGCCTTCTTTCCGGGCCTGGAGCCCGACGGCGAGGCAGTCATCGACTCCAACGGATTCCTGTCCCTGGAGCGGATGCCTGAATCCCTCATCGTTGTCGGGGCAGGCTTCATCGGCCTGGAAATGGCCCAGGCCGCTCACAGGCTCGGCGCGAAAATTCATGTCATCGACGCCATGGACCGTGTGGCTCCGGCGGAAGATCCCGAGGTGTCCAAGGCGCTTCAGTCCATTTTCAAACGCTGGAAATGGGACATGCGTCTCGGCGTCCGTGTGCAGTCCGTGAAGACGGAAAACGGCCGCGCAGTGCTCACCATGGACGACGGCGACGTCGTTGAGGCGGAAAAGGCCCTGGTCGCCGTAGGGCGTGGCCCGGTCACCGAAAACCTTGGACTGGAAACCCTCGGCGTGGAACTGGACCGTGGTTCCGTCAAGGTGGATGAGAACCTGCAGGCCGCCCCCGGCGTCTATGCCATCGGCGACGTGAACGGCATCATCCAGTTGGCGCACGCCGCCAGCCATCAGGCCGCCTACGTGGTGAACCGCATCACGGGAAAAGTCAGCGGCCCGTATGACTCCGGTCCTGTTCCGTCCGTGCTCTACGGCGCTCCCGAGGCCATGCGTGTGGGCATCATGCCGCAAGAACTCAAGGATGCCGGCAGAGCCGTACAGATCTCCAAATTCCCGCTGGCGGCCAACCCCATGGCCCAGGCCCATGCCTCCACCCAGGGATTCGTCAAGGTCATCTGGTCCGAAGACACCGTGGTGGGCGTCACCGCCGTGGGCTACGATGTCTCCCGTCTGACCACCCCCGCCACCATGATCGTGCAGGAAGCCTGGAAGCCCGGAGACACCCGCAAGACCATATTCCCGCATCCGTCGCTGGACGAGGCGCTTCTCGGCGCGCTCAAGGCCGAACGCGCGGAAGTGTAAGAACAAAAAGCGAGAGGAAAGCCTTTTAAAAAAGGCTTTCCTCTCGCGCTCTCCTTTTCAAAACTTCCCGGCGACGACCACGGCTTGGCTAGCCCCACATTGCACCCAATAAGCTGATCCCCCCGACACGGTTTCCCGCCGACATAAACATGGTGAAAAATTAAAGGCAGGCAGGCCCCTTTCCTCTCCCGGCAACCGGCTTCCCGCCAAAGGCACATTTTTCACCCCCCTATGCCTACTTTTTGTAAAATAAAAACAAACAATTTTATTCATACTGTCACAATCCTGTAACTCCTGACATTCCCGACAATAAGAGCCGAAAAGACATGCATGGGGAACTCGAAATCCCCTCTTTTCCCCCTGAAAAATTTCCATATGGAAAGCCTCCCCTGCGGGGCACCCTCTTGCTTTTTTCGAAGATATAAATATATTGTTGACTAAATTATATCTCGCAACCTTGGCTTTCTTTCATGTGCCTCCTAACCAAAAATTTAGGAATGAAGAAAGTGAACCGGAAAGAACAATTTCGCCATGTTCGAGAAACGTCGCCCGGGTCAGCGACATGCTCGTCAAAACGGCTGTCAACGAACCAACGAATACGGTAAACACAGAGACCGCAAGGAACGATCGGACGCTTACGCCGAGCGGACTTCAGGCAGGTCTTTGCTTGCGATAAATTTCACAATCTTACCACAAGGTGTGCCGCACCAGGAGGACCAAGACGCAAATCCTTGAAACCACAGATTGAGATGCTTGAACTTAACCTTTTAAAACCAGCTTGATACTATGGACAGGCAAGTGTATGAGATTTACCTCTCAATAGTATCATGACCATCGGACGACTCCCTGCACCGGCAGAAGTCGCCAACGGAGAGACAATAGTTCAGAGGCTGAAGCAATCCCCCATCCCGACCACTGTGCCCAGGCACGCTAAACGACAAAAGGGTTCGTCATCGGACGCCCTTGGGAATTGATATGCAAACAGTCAATCTCACCGACACCATCGACAGATCGTTTATGGAAAAGGTGATGGAAGAAAGCGAGCAGAACCTGTCGCTGTGCTACCAATGCGGCAACTGTACTGCCAGCTGTCCGTATACATTCGGCTTCGACATCCCAGTCAGCCGGGTGATGCGGCTCATGCAAACCGGCCAGAAAAAGGCTGTGCTTACCAGCTCTTCAATCTGGCTCTGCGCTTCCTGCACCTCATGCACAACCCGTTGCCCGAACAACATCGACGTCGCCCGCGTCATGGATGTTCTGCGCCATGTCGCCCGCCGCGAGGGCTTCGTCAAGGAACGCCGCGTCAAGGCCTTCTTCGACAGCTTCCTCGACTCCGTGCGCAAGCACGGCCGCGTATTCGAAATCGGCCTCATGGTCGACTACGTGCGCAAGACCGGCCGCTTCTGGACCGACATGGATCTGGGCCCCAAAATGCTGCCCAAGGGAAAGATGTCCCTCACGCCGCACCGTATCAAGGGCAAAGACGCCATCGCCCGCATTTTCAAGCGATTCGAAGAGGAGAACAGATAGATGAGCAAGCTCTCCTATGCATACTACCCGGGCTGCTCGGGCCAAGGCACATCCATGGAATATGAAATGTCCACCCGCGCCCTGTGCGAGGCCCTGGACATAGACCTCAAGGAAATCCCGGACTGGAGCTGCTGCGGTTCCACACCGGCGCACGCCTGCGACCACGTGCTCTCCGCGGCTCTTTCCGGCCGCAACCTGGGCCTGGCCGCGGACATGGGCGAAGACTGTGTGCTCACCCCCTGCCCCAGTTGCCTGACCAACCTGAAAAACGCAGGACAACACATGTCCGGCAGCGAAGAGTTCAAGGAAAAGGTCAACAAGCTGCTGGACGAACCCATCGGCGAGATCCCGGATGTGAAATCGGTGCTGCAGATCCTCTTTGAGGACCTGGGTCCGAAGGGCGTAAAGGAAAAGGTCATCAAGCCCCTTTCCGGCCTCAAGGTGGTCACCTACTACGGCTGCATCCTGACCCGTCCCCCCAAGCTCATGGAGTTCGACAGCGAAGAGAATCCCATCAGCATGGACCGGCTCATGGAAGCCGCCGGCGCAAAGGTGCTGCCCTTCCCGCTCAAGACCGAATGTTGCGGCGCCTCCCACGGCGTGGCCCGCAAGGACCTGGTCATGAAGCTCTCCGGCAAGCTCTTGGACATGGCGGAACAACTGGGCGCGGATGCGGTGGTTACGGCCTGCCCCCTGTGCCAGATGAACCTCGACCTCAGACAGGGACAGGTGAACTCCGCCAACAAGACCAGCCACAAGTTGCCGGTGTTCTACTACACCCAGCTGCTGGGCTGGGCCCTCGGCCTGCCCCAGGCGCAACTCGGCCTGGACAAGCTGTGCGTGAACCCCATGCCTGCCCTCCGCGGCATCGGCAAGAAAGAGGACGCGGCGTAACCGCGCGGGAGTCACACAATGAAAATTGGAGTTTTTGTCTGCCACTGCGGCAGCAACATTGAAGGTACCGTGGACACCAAGACGGTTGCCGAGGCCTCCCTCGACTTCCCTGAAGTGACCTTTGCCACGGATACCATGTACGCCTGTTCCGAACCGGGACAGGACGGCATCATCGAGGCCATTGAGGAGCACAAGCTCGACGGCGTGGTGGTCGCATCCTGCACCCCCCGCATGCACGAGCCCACCTTCCGCAAAACCTTGGAGCGCGCCGGCCTGAACCCCTACATGTTCGAGATGGCCAACATCCGCGAACACGTCTCCTGGATCGGCAAGGATCGCGAGGCCAACACCAACAAGGCCGCGGACCTGGTGCGCATCGCCGTTGAAAAACTGCGCCGCAACCAGCCCCTCACGCCCAAGGAGTTCGACATCAACCGCCGCGTGCTCGTCATCGGCGGTGGCGTGGCCGGTATCCAGGCCGCTCTGGACTGTGCCGAAGCCGGTCTGGAAGTCGTCATGGTGGAGCGCGAATCCACCATCGGCGGCAAAATGGCCAAACTGGACAAGACCTTCCCCACCGTGGACTGTTCGAGCTGCATTCTCGGCCCCCGCATGGTGGAGATCGCCCAACATCCGAACATCACCCTCTACGCCTACTCGGAAGTGGAAAGCGTGTCCGGCTACGTGGGCAACTTCGAAGTCCAGGTCAAGAAAAAAGCCACCTACGTGGATTGGGCCAAGTGCACAGGCTGCGGCGAATGCGTGGAAAAATGTCCGAGCCGCAAGGCGCCGGATCCTTTCAACGAACTCCTCGCGCCGGGGCGGGCCATCAACATCCCGTTCCCGCAGGCCATTCCCAAAAAGGCTTACATTCAGGCCGAGCACTGCATCAAGCTCACGAAAGACAAATGCGGTAACTGCGCCAAGGTCTGCCCGTCCGACGCCATCAACTTCGAGGCCAAGGACGAAATCATCACCGAAGAGGTGGGCGGCATCATCGCGGCCACCGGTTACGACCTGTTCGACTGGACCGTCTACGAGGAATACGGCGGAGGCCGTTACCCCGACGTGGTCACCTCTCTGCAGTACGAACGCATGCTTTCGGCCTCCGGTCCCACCGGCGGACACGTCAAACGTCCGTCCGACGGCAAGGAACCCAAGAAGGTGGTCTTCATCCAGTGCGTCGGCTCCCGCGACAAATCCGTGGGCCGTCCGTACTGTTCAGGATTCTGCTGCATGTATACGGCCAAACAGGCCATCCTGACCAAGGACCACATCCCGGATTCCGAATCCTATGTCTTCTACATGGACATCCGAGCCCCCGGAAAACTCTACGACGAGTTCACCCGCCGGGCCATGGAGGAATACGGCGCACAATACATCCGCGGCCGCGTAGGCATGGTCTACCCGGACGGAGAAGGCCAACTGGTGGTTCGCGGAGCAGACACGCTCATGGGCACCCAGGTGGAGGTCAAGGCCGACCTCGTTGTCCTGGCCGTGGGCGCGGAAGCCGCCAAGAATTCTCCGCAACTGGCCGAAAAGCTGCGCATCTCCTACGATGCCTACGGCTTCTTCATGGAAGGCCATCCCAAACTCAAACCCGTGGAGACCAACACCGCCGGCGTATACCTCGCCGGAGCATGCCAGGGCGCCAAGGACATTCCCGCTTCCGTGGGCCAGGGCAGCGCTGCGGCGGCCAAAGTCATCGGCCTGTTCTCCAAGGAAAAACTCAAGAGCGACCCGCAGACCGCGCTGGTGGATATCAAGCGCTGCATCGGCTGCGGAAAATGTGCCGAAACCTGCCCCTTCGGAGCCATCAACATGACCGAATTCCGGGGCCAGCCCAAAGCCGAGGTTCTTGAAACCGTCTGCCAGGGCTGCGGACTGTGCGCGGCCACCTGCCCGCAGGGCGCCGTCCAGCTCAAGCACTTCACCGATAACCAGATTCTCGCGGAGGTTGAGGCCTTATGCCGGTTCTAGAAGGACGCGAATTGAGAATCATTGGATTCCTTTGCAACTGGTGCTCCTACGGGGGCGCGGACACGGCCGGGGTCGCCCGGTTCGACCAACCCACGGACCTGCGCATCATCCGCGTCCCATGTTCCGGGCGCATTGATCCGCTATTCGTGGCCAAGGCATTCATGAACGGCGCCGACGGCGTGCTGGTTTCCGGCTGCCACCCGCGCGACTGCCACTATGCGGAAGGCAACTTCTACGCCCGACGCAGACTGGAAGTGTTCAAAAACTTCATCTCCGTGCTCGGAATCGAGCCGGAGCGTTTCGAATACACCTGGGTCTCGGCCTCGGAAGGCCAGCGTTGGCAGGAAGTGGTGACCAAGTTCACCAATCAGGTCCACACGCTGGGGCCGCTGGCTCCTGTTCCGGAGATTTCCCTGGACAGGCTCGCCGCAACCGAAACGGCACAGCCCTAAGGAGAAACCTTCATGCTCGAACAACTCAAAGATACGATCAAGAAGGCGCTCCCGGAGCTGGACTTCGTCATCGGCTGGGGCATGGGCTTCGACGCCCTGCACGCAACCCCGCTGTTCATGTACGAACCCGAAGACGTGGACAAGCTCGTCTGGGGCCCGCTCAACGTGCACAACCTGGCCACCTACCTCCCCGCTCTCAAGGGCCGGAAGGTCGGCATCGTGGTCAAGGGCTGCGACAGCCGTTCCGTTGCGGAGCTGCTGCAGGAAAACCTCATCAACCGCGAGGACGTGGTCATCTTCGGCGCGCCCTGCCGGGGCACGGTGAGCCTGACCAAGATCCGCAAGGTCATCGGCAACACCGGACTCATCGAAGACGTGAACTATGCGGACGGCACGCTGACCGTGAAGGCGGAAGGCGCATCGCACGAAATGGCCCTCAAGGACATCCGGGCCGACAAGTGCGGCTACTGTCGTTTCCCCAACGCCGTGCTTTCCGACCACTTCGTGGGCGAGAAACGCGCACCACAGGTGGAAGAGGACACCTTTGAAGATCTGGCTGAATTCGAAAGCCAACCCTTTGAAGAACGCCGCGACTTCTGGATGAAGGAAATGGACCGCTGCATCCGATGCTACGCATGCCGCAACGCATGTCCGCTCTGTGTCTGCCGCGACCACTGTGTGGCACAGAGTCGCGACCCGCACTGGCTGAGCCAGCAGGACGGCGTCCGCGACAAGTTCATGTTCCAGATCATCCACGCCACGCACCTGGCCGGACGCTGCACCACCTGTGGTGAATGTGAACGGGCCTGTCCGGTGGACATCCCGGTGCTGCTCTTCAAACGCAAGTTCACCAAGGCGATCAAGGATACCTTCGACTACGATGCAGGTCTCGATCCCGAGGCGACGCCGCCGTTGCTCGCCTTCAAGGCCAACGAAGACAATATCAAGGAAAAGGAATGGTAACGCCATGGCCAAGTATCTGAAAAAAGACGATCTCGGCTCCTGGCTGAAGGAACTGGGCGAGACCTACAAAGTCATCGCTCCCGTGGAAGAAGGCGACGCCGTCGTCTTCCGCCGGCTCACGGACGAGCGCACCCTGCGCATCGACCGTCAGGCCACTCAGGGCCCCAAGGGAGTGCTCTTCCCGGCCTGCGAGGAGCTGGTTTCCTTCAAATACGTGAAAGACCCGGAAAATCCGGAAAAGACCAAGGTGGAAGTCAAGGAGACCGTCGAGGCCGAGCCGACTCTCATCTTCGGCGCGCGTCCCTGCGATGCACGCGGTTTCGACGTCTTTGACGGCGCTTTCACCAAGTGCGCCGTAAAGGACAACTACTACATGGCCCGCCGCGAGCAGGCCATTGTGGTTTCCCTGGCCTGCACCAAAACGGAAACCACCTGCTTCTGCAACTGGGTCGGCGGAAGCCCGGACGGCACGGGCGGCTCCGACGTGCTGCTCACGCCCGTCACCGGCGGCTACCTGGTGGAGGCGGTCACGGACAAGGGCGAGGCGCTCATGGGCGGCAAGCTGCTCTCGGACGCCGACGACGCGCGGCAGGCCGAGGCCAAGAAGCTCCTCCAGGAAGCCAAGGACAGCCTCCGTGAGGCCCCGGACTTCGACTGCATGCCCGAACAGCTCTACGCCCTGTTCGACAATATGGACTTCTGGGAAAAGCAGTCGGCCAAATGCATCAGTTGCGGCGCATGCACCTACCTCTGTCCCACCTGTCATTGCTTCAACATCACCGATGAGCAGCAGGGCAAGGAAGGCAGCCGTATCCGTTCCTGGGACAACTGCATGTCCCACATGTTCACCAACGAGGCCAGCGGGCACAACCCGCGTCCCACCAAGGCATATCGGCTCAAAAACCGAGTGGGCCACAAGTTCTGCTACTTCCCGGACATGCATGACGGGCATATCGCCTGTGTCGGCTGCGGCCGCTGCATCAAGAGTTGCCCGGTAGCACTGGACATCCGCGAAGTGGTCACAGCCGCCAAGGAATGTCGCCTCCCGGAGGAGGAAACCAGCGATGACTAAAATGAAGAACCCCTATCTCCCCGAGATGGCGACCATACAGGAAATCATTCAGGAGACACACAACATCAAAACCTTCCGGGTGACGCTCAACAACGAGCAGAGCATGAAGAACTTCAGCTTCGAGCCCGGACAGGTGGGACAGCTCTCCGTCTTCGGTGTGGGCGAATCCACCTTTGTCATCAACTCGTCGCCCACGCGCATGGACTATCTCCAGTTCAGCGTCATGGCCGCCGGGGAAGTGACCCAGCGCCTGCACACCATGCAGGTGGGCGACGAGATCGGCGTGCGCGCCCCTCTCGGCAACTGGTTCCCCTACGAGAAGATGAAAGGCAAGGACATCGTCATCGTCGGCGGCGGCATCGGCATGGCCCCCCTGCGCACCCTGCTGCTGTACATGATCGACAACCGCGACGACTACGGCAAGATCACGGTCATCTACGGCGCCCGGACGCCCCAGGACCTGACCTACAGCTACGAGTTCGAGGAATGGCGCGCCGCCAAGGACCTGAACCTGGTGCTCACCGTGGACAACGAAGCTCCCGGTTGGGAACACAAGGTGGGCCTGATCCCCAATGTTCTGCTGGAGGAATCCCCCAGTCCGGACAACACCGTGGCCATAACCTGCGGTCCGCCCATCATGATCAAGTTCACCCTGGAGGCCCTGAAGAAACTCGGCTTCGAGGATGAGAACATCTACACCACGCTGGAAAAGCGCATGAAGTGCGGCATCGGCCTGTGCGGCCGCTGCAATATCGGCACTTCCTACGTCTGCGTGGACGGCCCGGTCTACAGCTTCGCAAAGCTCAAGACTCTGCCCAACGAACTGTAGCGGTCATAAAGCAATCAAGCCGGGCATGGTCTTCCATGCCCGGCTTTTTTTTGTCTCTTTTCCCCACGGCCATACCGGTCTATACTCTACCCCGTTCAACAAACGGAACAGGATATCTTCATGCCCCTCATACTGGAAACCGAACGCCTTCTCCTGAAACAGGCCTCGACGAAATTCGCGGCCCTGACTCAGGAGTTCCACCTCCGCAACCGCGAGCACCTGGATGGTTGGGGACCGGACTACGGCGAAGACTTCTTTACCCTTGAAGGCCAGTACCGCAGACTGCGCACCGTGATGCAAGCGACCAGAGCCGCCCACCGGCTGGAACTCTGGTTGTTCAAAAAAGAGGAGAAGGTCGTCATAGGCAAGGTCAACTTCTTCGACATCCGCAGGGCTGCCTTGCAGAGCTGCGTGCTGGGCTATCAGATGGCCGCCGAAGAAACCAACAAGGGATACATCACCGAAGCGCTCGCAGAAGCCATCCGCCATATGTTTGAAGTGCAGAAGCTGCACCGTATCGAAGCCAACATCATGCCCGGAAACGCACGTTCGCTTAGGGTGGTGGAAAAGCTGGGATTCCAGCCGGAAGGAATCAGAAAAAAATACCTGAAAATCAACGGAGTGTGGGAGGACCACATCCCCATGGTGCTCATCAACGACGGGGTGTGACCGCTACCCATCGGACAGGTCCAGTCCATGGGAAAGCCTTCCGGCCCGTCTGCGAAGTTTCATGGCCCGACCGAACTTGGCCTGAGCCGCCCACCAGCCCGGGCTGCAGGTCCTGGCTTTCAGAAGCCGCTCGTTGGCCTCACTGAGCATGGCGTCCGCCTCGCGCCGCATGAGCTGTACACGCACAAGACGAAGATCGTCTTGGGTAATATCGCCAATCGCCCGCCGCTGCAGGCGCTTGATGAGTTCGATCAGTTCCTCTCGCGTCATGTCGTCCAGTGTCAACCTTTCCATGGCGTCCCCTGCTGCCGGCAAAGCCGCAGTACCTGTCTTTGTACGCCCAGGCAGTCCGTTCCCATACCGTTGCAACGAACATTTCGCCCTACGAAACGGACCGGGCGCCCTCTGTACACAATCCACGGCGTACTTTGGCCGAAGTCGTTCCTCCCAGCCCCCGACGCCGCACCGCCACAGGGATGATCTTCAACTCGAAGGCCACGTCTTTGGCGGCAATGTGATCGGCCGACCTCCAGGCACGCACCAAACGGGCATGGGGACCGCCCGGGTACTTCCCATACCGGAATCGGGCTCATATTCATGAGCAAGAGCCCCGAAACCGCGGTCGTCCACACCGGGCGGAGGCGGGGCAGCCCGCGGAATGAGGGTCGTCTCCCTTCAGCTCATTTTTCCCGTCATTTGATTTTCTTGGACAATTCCCGCTCATAATCGTTGCATATATATCGCTTAGCAGTTATTGTGCGGCTTATTCGGGAGCTTGGCTGTTTCAACAACTTTTCATTGTATAGAATGCAAGAAAAGTTATAGTGTAACTGATCGTATAAACCGATATCTTTCCTCGTGCAAGAAAAAGAAGGTGGAACCTCGTATGGAACAGACAAAATTTACCCGCAACCTGCAGTCGTCTGCGAAACACGGATTTTCCGGAGAAACACCCAACTTTCTCGGCCAACGGGTCAAGTCGGCGCGCCAGCGGATTCACCTCTCCCAGGTGGAATTGGCCAAAAAGGTCGGCGTGAGTACGACCACCATACAGAACTACGAATCCGGACAGTTTCCCAAAGGCGACCACGCCGTGGACTTGGCCGTTGCCCTGGAGTGCTCTCTTGACTGGCTGCTGGCCGGGGTGACTCCCCAGGCCCACCAGAACGCGCCCGGCCCGGAATCCCAGCAAGGCGGCGTCCCCATCCTCGGATTGGCCAAATGCGGACTGCAAGGCTGGTCCCTGTCCACCCCGCTGGACATCAAGGCCTCCCGCCCCGGCGACATGCACATGCCGGGAATCTTCTGCGTCATGGCCATCGGCAACAGCATGATCCCCGCCGGCATCCTCCAGGGACAGATTTGCTTCTGCAACCCCCACGACCGCTATGAACAGGGCGACGCCATCTATGTGGAACGCATGGACAACACCGCCTCCATCAAGCTCTTCATGGGATCGGACGAACGCCACATGACTCTCCAAGGCTGGCTGGACCCGGATGTGGAAGGGCATCAGACCATGTACACCGAAGAAGTCCGGCTGGACCAAGTTCGCCGGGTGGCCACGGTCATCTATGTGAAACGTAAGTTGTAATGAAAAAGCCGCCTCCCGTTTCCCACGGGAGGCGGCTTTGGCGGACCGTCAGTTATCCGCGCTCCTTTCTAGACATCCGAGAACTGCTTTTCCAGCATTATGTTCAAAATGGTGCGGTCGGTTTCGATCATTCCCTCGCTGGCCAAGGTGCCCACGTTGCGCATGGTCTCTTCCGGAGAGTGCCCTATGATGCCGTCCGTGAAATGCACGTTGACGCCCTGCAGGGAAAAGAGTGCAGCCTGCACCGCGGTGCCCGCGGCTGTGGCCAATTTCAGGGCGCATCCCGCCTTGGCGCCGTCGCAAATGATCCCGGCCAGGTCCTCGGTCAGGTTCTTGATGGCTCCGGCAATGTGCTGAATGGTGCCGCCAAGCAGAAAAGTCACCCCAGCCGCAGCACCGGCCCCGGCCGCGACCGAGCAGCCGCACACCGCGGAAAGCCTGCCGGTGTAGGCCTTCACGTAACCGGTGATGATGTGGGAAAGCGCTATGGCTTTGAGTACGGTCTGCTCGTCCACCTCCAGATAGTCCTTCACGGCCCAGATGGGCAGGATGGCGGTCAGTCCATGGTTGCCGGAACCGGCGGAACTCATGGCCGGAAGCGGCGCGCCGCCCATACGCGCGTCGGATGCGGCCGATGTGAGCATGCGCGCGGCCAGAATCATATCCTTCTTGATGAGCCGCTGACGCACCAGCCGCTCCAGAGTCTTGCCAACGCCCAGCCCCAGGCCGTACTTGAGCCCCTCTTCGGCCAGACGCATGTTCACGTCCACGCCCTCGCGCAGAAAGGCGTAGTCCTCCTCGTCCAGGTCGTCGGTCAGGGCGATGAGATCCCGCAGTTCGAGACTTTTGAGCCACGACTCCAGGTCGTCCAGTCCGGTTTTTCCCGATTCGCATCCAACGGAAATGAGCGGGCTGTCCTGGGACTCGCCGTTGAGCATCAGGCTGACGATGTTGTCGTGCAGGCTCTGGATCAGGCAGTGAGCGACATCCTCTCCGGACCTGACTTTGGCCTCCACGTGCAGGCCGACCTGGTCCTTGAGCAGGTTGAGCTTGATTCCGCCCTCCTTCACCGCTGCCGAAGCCCCTTTGACGATATCCTCGTTCACAGGGGCCAGCACTTCCAGCTTCAAGGCAGGGTCGCCGCCCAACGCGCCCAGGGCCGCGGCAAGGTCCAGGCCGGACAGCCCTCCAGTGCCGGGAATCATGACGGCCAGACCGTTTTTGTACACATTGGGGTCCAGCCAGAGCTCGATAAAATCGAAGTCGCGCGAGGGCAGCAGCGATACGGCGGCCGCAGTTGCCAGGGCCACGGCGACGGGCTCGGTGCAGCCCAACGCCGGAGCCACTTCCAGGCGTAAAATATCCTTCACGGTGTACGTCATATGTATTCTCCGATGATGTATTTCCCGAACAGGTCCAGTGTATGCCCTTTCCCCGGGAACGAAAAGGGGAGGCCGAGCCTCCCCTGATATCCTACTGTTTTTTCTGGAGCGTACTGTTCGGACAGCTTGCGCTCATTGTACAGATCTCGCAACCGCCGGTGTATGGATAGGGCGTGAACACCGCGAACTTGCGGTTGATGCTTTTCTGGTCGTTCCACTCGATGCCCAGTTCCCTGACTGCGTCCCTGACGCCCTCGCCCGCGCGCGGCAGGGGCGCACACCGTCCTTCCTCCAGCTCCGGAATCAGGCTCCGGGCAGCGGACATGACCATGCAGACCGCCAGGTTGTGGAAAGAAAGGCCGTAGGAAGGTGAGTCGTTCCAAATGTGGTCCACGTCCTCATCCACGTCCTTGTCCAGGTAGACCAGCAGAAAACTGCCCGATCCTTCCTGATTTTCAATATGATAGGCGTGAAGCTTGCCCAGCCAGTCCATCCAGCGGGGCTCGAATTCTTCCATGAGGGAGTGCTCGATGCGGGTTTCACCACTCAACTCGGCGTAAAACCACATGTCGAACTCCGGTTTCGGCTCCAGTTTCTTGAGAGTATATTGAGGCACGGACCGTCTCCTTGTTCATTCATTACGGGGAAAATCTGCTTACCCGTTTTCGCGCAACCTCTCAAGTTTTGCCTGCACGCCATTGCAATGATCCACTGAACGCGATACTAATGACATCAATCTCTGAAATCTGCGTCGAACAAGGATATTTCATAACGGGAACCGCAACATCAGGACTGGCATGCAGGACGCGAAACCTTCTTTCCTCGACAGAATCCGCAGCAACAAAAACCTCAACCATCTCATGCTGGCCATACTCATCGGCGCTCTCGCCGGATACGGAGCCGTCCTCTTCAAATTCGTCCTCAAATCCATGCAGTGGGTGTTCTACAAACACTCGGGCGATTTTCTGGACTTCGCCCATGAGGTGCCTATCTGGGCCAAGATCGTCATGCCGGCCGCGGGCGGCCTCATCGTGGGCCTGGTGGTGCATTTCTTCGCCCGCGAAGCCAAAGGACACGGAGTGCCCGAAGTCATGCAGGCCATCGCCCTGCGTGCGGGCGTCATCCGCAAGCGTGTGGCCGCGGCCAAGATATTCGCCTCGGCCGTGACCATAGGCTCGGGGGGATCGGTGGGGCGCGAAGGCCCCATGGTCCAGATAGGCTCATCCATCGGTTCGTCCATCGGGCAGCTCTGCAGGGTGCCCACCGTGCACATGAAGACCATGATCGGCTGCGGTGCGGCGGCGGGCATCGCCGCCACCTTCAACGCCCCCATAGCGGGCGTGCTCTTCGCCCTGGAGATCATCGTCGGCGACTGGGGCGTCACTTCCTTTTCCCCGGTGGTGTTGTCCTCGGTGACCGCCACCACCATCTCCCGGTACTATTTCGGCGATTTTCCGGCCTTCATCATTCCGGATTACAAGGTGGTCTCCCTCTGGGAATTCTGCTTCTACCCCTTCCTGGGTGTGGCCACCGGCCTGGTGGGCCTGAGCTTCACCAAAATCCTGTACGCCTTTGAGGATGCATCCGACGCGGTCCGAATCGTCCCGGAGTGGTTCAAGCCGGCCGTGGGCGGCGCATTGCTGGGCGTGGTCATCATCTTCTTCCCCTACACCTTCGGCGTGGGCTACGGAGCCATGAACCTCTCCCTGACCAACAACATGGGATTCTGGATGTTGTTCCTACTCATCTGGGTCAAGATCCTGGCCTCGTCCATTACCCTCGGTTCCGGCGGGTCCGGCGGCATTTTCGCGCCCTCACTGTTCATCGGGGCCATGACCGGCGGCGCTTTCGGTTCGCTGGTGCACGGCATGTTCCCGGAAATCACCGCCGATCCGGGTGCATACGCCCTGGTGGCCATGGGCGGCGTCGTGGCCGGAACCACCTATGCGCCCATCACCGCCATCCTGATCATCTTCGAAATGACCGGAAAATATTCCATCATCCTGCCGCTCATGCTCACCTGCATCACGGCCACAGTGCTCAACTCCACCATCGACCGCGCCTCCATTTACACCACCAAGCTGCTACGGCGCGGCATAGATATCGAGGCCGGACGCGAACGCAACATCCTGCAACTCATGCTGGTCAAGGACGTCATGACCTCGGATCTGGTCACCGTGCCCGAATCCGCCACGCTTGAGCGCATCCTCTGGACCTTCAAGACGAAAAACGCACCTTACCTGCACGTGGTGGACGCAAACGACAACCTGACCGGCATTATCTCGTTCCGCGATATCCGCCCCGTGCTTTACGAGGAAGACCTGCTGCAGCTGATCATCGCCAAGGACCTGGCCACCACCAGACTGGAGACCGTCATCATGAACGACACGCTTCAGGAAGCTTTGGACCGCATGACCGACAAGGGAGTTTCGCAATTGCCTGTGCTGGAGTCGGAAACGTCCCGGCGTCTGGCGGGAACACTCACCGAGCACGACCTCAACACCGCCTACAACCAGCAGCTTCTGCGCAAGGAAATCGACGAGGAAGAATAAAGGCGAATCGGGGGAAGGAAAGAATCCTTTTCAAACCGTTGAGCCGATATTCAAGGCCGCCGACAAGAGTGCGGATGCGCGAAGTAAAAAAACAGGCCCTTCGCGTAGTAAACCACGAAGGGCCGCCATTCTTGAAACGACGAAATCGACGCGCCCTTACCGGCAGCCCTGCTTCACCGGTAGCGTCTTGCCCAACCGGCCGCTCTCCATCGCCAACTCGATGAGCCGGATGTTCCAGAGTGCTTCTTCCGCGCTCACGGGAGGTCGTCCGTTCGACCGCACGGCATCGGCCATGGCGGCAAAATAGAACTGGTACCCTCCCCGCTCGGTCGCAAGGGCCTCGGCCGTGTCGCCCGTGTAGAACATGCCGTACTGTTCAGCGTTTTCATCCGCCCAACCGGGGTCGGTGGGCAACACGCCGGCGACAAGGCGATCCTCCTGCGGGTCCAGCCCGCATTTTTCATAGCTGCCCTTATCCCCACTGACACTGAACCGTTTATTGGGCCCGGCGCAGAACAGGTCGGCATGCACCACGGCCACTTTATCGGGGTAGTGCATCACAATGTTGAAATAGTCCACATTCACCGAGCCCTCCCGCATGATCAGGCATTGCGCCGTGATCGCGTCCGGGAGCCCGAACAGTTCCAGTGCCTGGTCGATCAGATGCGGCCCCAGGTCGAACAGAATGCCGCCTCCGTCGGTGGCCTGCTCACGCCAGCGCCGGCGCACAACAGGCCGAAAGCGGTCGAAGTGGGACTCGAAGCACTTCACCGCGCCAAGACGCTTCTCCTCGATCAATTTCCTGACCGTGAGGAAATCTCCATCCCAACGACGGTTGTGATACACGCTCAGCACGCGCCCCTTTTCCGCCGCCAGGGAGATAAGCGCTTCACCGTCGGCAACGTTCGTCACGAAAGGCTTTTCAAGTATGACGTGCTTGTTGTTCTCCAGAGCCTGCTTCGCCAAGCCGAAATGTACGTCGTTGGGCGCGGTGATGATCACCAGTTCCGCCTCGGTTTGCCGCAACAACTCATCCGCTGAGGAATAATGCTCCACCGAGGGCCAATCGCTGAGCACTGCATCGCGCTTGCTGCTGCTGATCGCCGTCAATTCGAATTCCGGCAGGCAGCTTATGAAAGGAATGTGAAACGTCTTTGCGGAAAATCCGTAGCCGATGACGGCAGTCCTGATCGGTGTTGACATACTGTGGTTCAACTCTCTTTTGAAGGTTTCATGACGGCGGGATGCGTATCTTTCAATGGGACCGTTCCCCTTGTTCATAAAGCCGAAACGTCCTTGCCACAATATTTCAACGATAATTTCCCCAGGAAATTAACACCTATCATTGTTGGGCCGGCGTGCATCTGATACGAAGGCGTATGTTTCTCTATCGCCGTCGGCCCGAATTCCAGTCGAGGAGGATTCATGAGTGATGCGAAAAAACACATGACCGTCTTCACCCTGTCCATGATGACGGTGGCCGCAGTGGTCAGCCTGCGGGGACTGCCCATGATGGCCAAGGAAGGACTTTCCCTGATCTTCTACATCCTGTTCGCGGCGGTCATGTTCCTGATCCCCGCTTCCCTGGTGGCGGCCGAACTGGGCGGCGCCTTCGGCAGGCAAGGGGGCGGCGTCTACACCTGGGTCAAGGCCGCCTTCGGCTCCCGCTGGGGATTCACGGCCATCTGGCTGCAATGGATACAAAACGTGGTCTGGTACCCCACGGTTCTCGCCTTTGCGGCAAGCGCCCTGGCCTATCTGTTCATGAGTCCGCAACTGGCGGACAACGGCGTCTACACCGGCCTGGTCATCCTGGGATGTTACTGGTTGGCGACCATCCTGACCCTGGCCGGAACCGATGTGGCCAGCAAGGTCACCAAGTACGGCGTGCTGTTCGGCACGGTTCTGCCCGGCGTGTTCATCATCGTTCTCGGCCTGCTCTGGGTGGACCAGGGCAACCCGATCATGTTCCTGGACGCTGCAAACGCGGGCAAGGGCAGCACTGCCCACGCACGCCTCTTCCCGCACCTGACCGGCCTGGGCAGCGTGGCGTTTCTGGCGGGCATCATACTGCTTTTCGCGGGCGTCGAGGTGCATGCGGTGCACGCCAACGAGTTGAAACATCCGGCCAGCGAATTCCCGCGCTCCATGTTCCTGGCCGCGGCGATCATTTTTCTCCTGTTCATGCTCGGCTCCATGGCCGTGGCGGCGGTCATCCCGGCCGGGCAGATCAGCCTCACCGCCGGACTGCTCCAGGCCTTCCAGCATCTCCTCGACAAATTCCACATAGGCTTCCTCACCCCGGTCATGGGCCTGCTCACGGCATTCGGAGCCATCGGCGGGGTCCTGAGCTGGGTGGGCGGCCCGAGCCGGGGGCTGCTGGAAACCGCCAAGCAGGGCGAGCTGCCGCCGTTCATGGCCAAGGTCAACAAAAACGGCATACAGGTGAACATCCTCATGATCCAGGCAGTCATCGTCAGCCTGCTGGCTTCCCTGTATTTCATCATGACCGACGTGTCCGTGGCCTTTTTCCTGCTTTCGGCCATCACCATCACCCTCTACCTGGTCATGTACATCCTCATGTACGCGGCGGCCGTCAAGCTGCGCATGGAACAGCCGGACCTGCCCCGCACCTACAAGGTGCCCGGCGGCTTGGTGGGGCTTTGCACCCTGGCGGGCATCGGCCTGCTCGGCGTCTGCTTCTCGCTGCTGGTGGCCTTTTTCCCGCCCAGCAACCTGCCCGTGGGAAACCCGGCCCTGTACGTGGGGCTCGTTGCCGGAGGGTTGGTGGTCTTCGTGGGCTTGCCCATCATCATCCACGCAAACAAGAAACCCGAATGGAAACAAGACGATAACGTTTCATAAACCAAAGGAGTAATCATGCCGCTGCATCAGAAGGATACTGTCCGGGGCGAGTTGCTGGACGACATCTACGCATCCGCGGATACCCACGTCTCCCTGCCCAAATACCAATTTCCCAAGGCCGAAGAAAGGCCGCGCAACGTCTATCAGGTGGTGCGCGACGAACTCATGCTCGACGGCAACTCGCGACAGAACCTGGCCACCTTTTGCCAGACCTGGCTGGACCCGGAAATCCACCGGCTCATGAACGACTGCATCGACAAGAACATGATCGACAAGGACGAATATCCGCAGACCGCCGAAATCGAGGCCCGGTGCGTACACATGCTGGCCGACCTCTGGAATTCGCCTGACGCGGCCAATACCATGGGCTGCTCCACCACCGGCTCCAGCGAGGCCGCCATGCTCGGCGGCATGGCCCTCAAATGGCGCTGGCGCAAACGGATGAAAGACCTCGGCAAGCCCACGGACAACCCCAACATGATCTGCGGCCCGGTCCAGGTATGCTGGCACAAGTTCGCCCGGTACTGGGACATTGAACTGCGCGAGATTCCCATGGAAAAGGACAGGCTGATCATGACTCCGGAGGAAGTCATCAAGCGTTGTGACGAAAACACCATCGGCGTGGTGCCCACCCTCGGTGTGACCTTCACTTGCGACTACGAGCCCGTCGAAGCGGTCTGCAACGCCCTGGACAGATACCAGGACGACACCGGCATCGACATCCCGGTACATGTGGACGCGGCCAGCGGCGGCTTCCTGGCCCCATTCTGCCAGCCCAACCTGATCTGGGATTTCCGGCTCGACCGCGTCAAGTCCATCAACGCCTCCGGCCACAAATTCGGCCTCTCTCCCCTCGGCGTGGGCTGGGTGGTCTGGCGGGACGCCAAAGACCTGCCCAAAAAACTCATCTTCAACGTCAACTACCTGGGCGGCAACATGCCCACCTTCGCCCTGAACTTCTCGCGGCCCGGCGGCCAGATCATCGCCCAGTACTACAATTTCCTGCGACTCGGCCGCGAGGGATACCGCAGAATTCACAAGGCCTGCTACACCACGGCCGCCTATCTTGCGGACGAGATAACGAAGATGGGCATTTTCGAAATCATCTACGACGGCCGGGGCGGCATTCCGGCCCTGTCCTGGACGCTCAAAGAGGACGCAGGTGTGGACTTCACGCTCTACGACCTGTCCGACAGGCTTCGCTCACGCGGCTGGCAGGTACCCGCCTATTCCATGCCGCCCCACCGCAAGGATCTCGTGGTCATGCGCGCCCTGGTCAAGCACGGGTTCAGCCGCGATCTTGCCGGCCTGTTCATCGCGGACATGAAACGGTGCCTGAAATACTTCAAGCACAATCACATCCACCACGACCCCCAAGCCACGGTAACCGGCGGGTTCGACCACGGCGGCCGCGGAGAGAAAGAATAAAAAAACGGAGGGGGAACTTAAAAAAAAATTCCCCCTCCGGACCTAAAGCGCCGCGCGATAATTGGGCCCCCTTTCGCGTTGCAGTATGTGAAAGCCTTTTACAGTTTCCCCTGGCCGAAGCTCACAAACGAAAACGGCCTCCCGGGAAGTTCCGGAAGGCCATTTTTGTTTCAGGAAGTAGTCGTGGAATCACAGCGTCTACCAAATAAGGATTCACCAGTTTAACTCAGTAAAACGAGTCGCGTTGAATCCTTTTTTTGTGCCTTGGTATCCAGGCTGGTATACATTTGAGTGCAAGGGGATGCACTGAGGTGGCCGGAATGTATACCCCCTTGCCTGAAAACATTTTACTTAACTTGACCTCATTTCCTCATCTGCTACGCTCCTATATTGGGTCGGGAGACTACTACACAAGTTGCGACTTGACTTCATTTCCTCATCTGCTACGCTTGAACACCCATTTTTAATGAATTATTTCTTGTTGCGGCTTGACCTCATTTCCTCATCTGCTACGCTCGCGCTCCTCGTCGGCCGTCTTACCTTCTTGTTGCGGCTTGACCTCATTTCCTCATCTGCTACGCTTGGAGAATATCCGCATACCGCATATCCATGGTTGCGGCTTGACCTCATTTCCTCATCTGCTACGCTCCACAGCTCGTGCAAACGCAGCACTTCCCGGTTGCGGCTTGACCTCATTTCCTCATCTGCTACGCTGTTTGAGAAATGTTTAAACCACTTCATCTTGTTGCGGCTTGACCTCATTTCCTCATCTGCTACGCTACGATACATACACCCCCTCCGTGTCCACGAGTTGCGGCTTGACCTCATTTCCTCATCTGCTACGCTGATCCTCACGACGTTGTTTTCTTGGCACTGGTTGCGGCTTGACCTCATTTCCTCATCTGCTACGCTCCGCACCCCGACCTCAACGACTACCGGGTGGTTGCGGCTTGACCTCATTTCCTCATCTGCTACGCTATGCCTTGACGATGGCCGCCTGATTGTCGTGTTGCGGCTTGACCTCATTTCCTCATCTGCTACGCTCCCCTCGAGCACTCATTGAGAGGGTGCCGTGTTGCGGCTTGACCTCATTTCCTCATCTGCTACGCTCAACGGAGAATGCGTTAGAGGCGACGTCCGGTTGCGGCTTGACCTCATTTCCTCATCTGCTACGCTACCGACAGTCTCGTTCTCTGGACAGCGTCTGTTGCGGCTTGACCTCATTTCCTCATCTGCTACGCTGCCAGTCAAGGAGTAGAATCTCTTTGGACGGTTGCGGCTTGACCTCATTTCCTCATCTGCTACGCTAGATATGAAATAATATCCTGATTTCTTTGACGATTAGTCCTAATCTAGCCGAGGAAAACGGTTAAAATCCGGAATAAAACAACGCAGAAAAGACGTTTTTTTCAAAACAATGTCAGTTGTTGAACTTCCGGCGGCTCTGATTTTTGCTTGCCGAGAAAGCAAACCATGTTTTCGTATTGCTTGTCGGTAACGGTGAGGATGTTGACGCTGCCGTCGGAAGGGACTTTCTTTTCGATGGCCCGCATATATCGGGCCGCGACTTCCTTGCTCCCCATCACCCGGTAATACACGGAAAACTGGGCCATTTCGTACCCCATATCCAGCAGGAATTTGCGAAATTTTGTTGCCGCCTTCCGCTCTTTTGGTGTGCCCACAGGCAAATCGAACATGACAAGCATCCACATAATTCTGTACCCGCTTATCTCTGGTCTCATGCCAAAACTCCCATCAACGTTTATGGCAGGATCATTTTTCCAAACCGCAACCGTTCCTTCCTGTCTTCATAGCTTTGTACAAGAGAATACGCCAAGGAGTGCAGCACCTCTGCCAACGGGGATTTTCCTTTCGGTGTTTCAAGGTCCAGACGCAACACCCGCGCAAGCTTCCGTTTGACCTCCGGAGTCAATTCAATTTCTTCCCCCAAATCCTCCGCAACCTCCAAAACCACACTGTCAACAAGCGGGCGATACGGTTCCATGATGTCATCCACCAGGGAAAATGGATTGAGCCGCCCCCGGTGGTGAACTCCCAAGGCAGGCAGAAGCCCTGCCCCGACAACCGACCGTGCCGCTGCGGAACGAAGGACCGTGTAGCAGTAGTTGAAGAGGATATTTTCGTCTGCGGCGTTTCGGTCACGAACAAAGCCCGGTTTAAACACCCTGGGCCAATAGTATCGGGCGGCCTGCGCTTCCACATTTTCAGGATCGCCGGATCGAACCTTGCTCACCATGGCACGGATAGTGTTGCCCGTTTTTTCACGCCCGCGCCATAAAAGAACTTTCGCCTGATTAGCGACTTTTTCCACCACCAGCCGCTTCCAGACCTGCTTGCACAGCGGACGACCGGCGTCGATTTGCTGGCGCATCCGTTGTGCGGATTCAAAGTTGCCAGAGTAAGGCAGCGTGAGAGATGTCGGCAGGTAACGATTGCCACAACAAATGACCACGGCATTTTGCTCGGACAACGCTGTGAGAATGTTCTTGGAGATGCTTACCTGATGAGCGGAGAGGATAACGGCGGAAACGTCGGCCAGCGGAACACGGCCCAGTTCCGTTTCTTTGTCGGACACAACAAGAAATCCATGATACTTGGAGAGGTAGCGTCCGTCTTCTGCTATTTCGATAATGCCTTCGACCATGAAAAAGCCCTCCGACAATCTATATCGGAAGGCTTGTTGAAGTGGTTTAGGTCAATAAAAATCAGGAAAACCGTCCATCAACATCGACATGCACTTTTCGCATGAACATCTTCTCCATAAGAACAGGAATGGCCTTGAAATTTTGTTTGCCAGCACTTTCAGTATGAAGCTGGATATCAATCTTGTTGGCAGTCGTTGCGTAGCCAGCGACACGGAAAGGTGATTCCACACCAAGAGAGTCTGAGAGCATAACCATGTCATTCTTGAACAGGCGCATAATCTTTTTTGCAGCCGGATGTGGCTTGTATTTTTCATGCAGGCTGTCTTCCTCTCCTTCAAAACGAATAGCATCCGCATAGTTTACAAACGCTCCCACATATCCCCATTTGCCGTTGGCTTTGCCCTTCTTGTTGTACTTGGGGGCATGCCAGATATCGCAAAAAGCTATTGAATCAGGAACATATCCTTTATACGGAGCACTGGGGATTTGTCGGACCGATTGGTTTTTAATCACAATCCGTACTCTACGGATTTGCACTTTCTTAACCGCCGAGCCGATTTGCAACTTGGTTCGAGCCAAAAGCGCAAGCCGATCTTCCCATTTTTTAATCGACTGGACCTCAGGGCGATACAGAAAATCCACAACAGCCTTGCGCACGGCATCATCCCGAATCTGATTGATTTCGGACTCTTTCAAACTGGTAATGGAGCGGCGCATGACAGCATTATACCCTTTCTTCCACCAACGATCTCCCTCAGGCAGCAAACCATAGGCGGTTTCCTGATATAATTTTGCTTCGCGGCTATGATCTTGCCGGAAAGATACATTGATCCTGTCAGCGACTTCCTTAATCCGCTCATCAGTCACCCATGCCGGGCGTTCGGGAAACCGCAGCTTGGCTCGGTAGTCCTTGCGCCCTTTCTGTTGAATACGGGTCTCGTCGGCAATGCGTTTGATAAGCCCACGATCCGCAAGCGCCACAATCAAAGCGTCCTCGGCATGGTGTCTATGGTCCTGACGTTCGTTTTCCTTTCCCTTGGCCTTGACCGCATTGATGTGCCATTTGTTGCGAATCAGGTTGGTAACATGCCCATTGACCGGAATGACTCTGGATGGAGCGCCGACCACAGGAACCAGATATCGCGCCGCGATGCGGGAAATATACTGGGTATCCACCAACTGGCGGTCAATGAAGGCTCCACTGCTGTCCGCATCATATTGTTTCCGCTCGGACGCTGTCATATTCTTGGTCAAAATTCGTTCGTAGATTTCCGCTGCGTCAGGCTGGAACCGCCACCGCTTTGCTCTTGGCAGCCTCTGAGCGCGGGCAAGCATGTCTTCGGCGTCGATCTCTGTATCCACGTTGGCAAAGTCATAAGGCAGCTTGTCTCCACCCTTACGTCGGTTTACCTCCCGAAACGTTACAGTGCGGTTGGCGATGGAATTGTCGTAAGTACGACCATAGGGGAGAATATGCTCCACCTCGATTTCGTCGCTGAAAAGCTGACGGAATCCAATGGTACGGCCCGTGTAAACGTCCATGCGCGCCATGGCGGGAGAACCGCCGTCACCATCGTCCTCTGCAAGTTCCTCCCACAACCTCATCTTGACCATGTCGAGGCCGGAAGGAGTCTGGCCCGGAAAACACTCCTCAAACATTTTCCGCCGCATCTCATTTTTCTTCGTGTTATCTGCCAATCCCTTGAGCAATTCCTGATAGCTTTTGCCCGCTGTCTTCAATTCTCGGGCAAGTTCAAGGTGAATTTCATAAGGGGAACCATAGCGCTTGACTAATGCGTTAATCAGCTTTCGAAGCTGGTTGAGAGCGACGTGAACCGTCGGATTGGCAATTTTTCCGTACGTCTTTTCGTCCTCAGGAGTGGTCGGCGTTACTCTGACAGGCGTTGTCGTTCCGCGGAGGACTTCACCATAGTACGGCAATTCTTCCAGAACCTCTCCTGTGGCGAATTGGCTATAGTCTGTGTGGTCTCCGTAAATTTCACGCGCGGCCTCCCAGTACTGCATGCCACTCTCCATCAATGGGAGCAGTTTCTCCATGCACCTTCGCGAAATATGCCCATGAGAGGACGGATAATATTTTTGAGACAGCTCGCGAACCAGTTCCGGAGGCAGAAGCCATTCATTTTTGCGGTTTGCAACAATAAAATCCGTAAGGTCGTCGGCGTCAAGAATCGTCTGAACGACGTCATTCTGAATATCGGTATCAAGGTCATCCCATACCATGTCATGAGCTACAAATAGACTGCGCATGTCACAGGCTGTAGCGTTGCCTTTAAGGCCTTTCCTGCGATCACTTTCAAGATTGAACTTGGAAGTTTTCTTGAGTTTCAACAAAGTACGAATTTTGGAGAACTTCATCTCCTTCTGATGCTCCAGGGCCTCGCACAAGACCTGCCGCTGATCGGCATCAAGCTCCATTTCCCCGTCGGTTGACTGGTAGCGAAGGTTGTTCACCTCTTGCAGGATGCGAAAGCTGTTGGTGATAGGCAGATGCCGAGATGCGCGCGGGTGCTTCTCTCGCCCATCTCGTCCATGTTCAAAAGAACATGCTCCGGGTTCCTTGGGCAACAAGGGGCGTTGAAAAGCAAATATGTCGAACAATTCGTCCCACTGCTCGTCGGGAAAAAAACGATTTCCCTGAACTTTTCTTATGGCAGCGAACTCATCGGCATACATGCTTCGTTTTGGGTAAATGGCGGAGTTCTCGGAGTCGTCAAATTCCTCACCCCGAAACCGGACATGAAGGCCAGCATCTATACGCTTTTTTAAATATTGTCCGAGAGTGAGTTCACGTTTTTGGAGAATTTCCGCGAGCCCGTTCATGGCTGACTTTCGTTCAGAAGATTCTTTGTCCTCGCCGTCGGCTTTGCGGTTGGAGAGAAAACCCCGCCGTTTGCACAGGTGGAAAAGTGCACGGGCTAATTGTTCTTTCGACACTTGTGTGGTTGCCGCATTTGAGCGCGCCTCGTAAGGATCGATTCCTAAATCAATGATGCCGACCTTGTATTCATGCCGACCAGCAACTCCATGCTGTTCAACAAGGCCGAACTCCACCAATTTATCGGCAAAAGCACGAATGCGCTGAAGACGTCTGTCCCTATTCCGGCGCATTCCTCGCGCCATCCTCCGAGTGACAGCCAAAGATTCGCCAATCCTCGGCATTCCCGTTTTCTTATCTGTGGCCGCTGGTTCTCGCCCATCAGGAAAAATTCTAACCCCCATATCTACAAGCCCGGCAGGAGTAAAAGCAGAATTATCATCAGGTTGGGACAGTTCGATAACAGCCCACCCGATTGAGTTACTTCCAATGTCCAGTCCAAGTCGCCAACTATTCATATCAACTCCTTACTTGACACTTTAAGAGTCATCTATATATAAAGAGTGAATAAAAGCAACCTTGCTGCGGATGTAGTAGCAGACATCTAAAGTAGGGAATTCAGCAGTTATCTTTTAGGTCAAGCCGTTAACAAGCTGAAAAATGCACCAGATGAAAAGGAGGTCTACGGGCCTCCTTTTATTTTACCCCAAAATTGGGCTAGTACGAACGACCAAACACAAGAGCCCGTCAGCCACGCCATCCCCTTTCATGTCGTTCCGACATGACATCTCTGAACTCACGCACCAGCCAGCCGTCCTCGACGCAGACAACGAACGGCCCAACCTTGAGCTCGGTCAGCTCCGCCAGCGAGAAGTATCCCCACTCCGCGTTCATCATGTCGCCGTTCAGGACCGCGTAGCCGAAGAAAGAAGTGGGTCTAAGAAACTGGACCACAGTTTAAGGTGGACGTAAGAAGCCCGAAGGAGGCTTTTGATGTCCAAGAAGAGAAGAAGATTTTCCGCTGAGTTCAAAACCCAGAAGTGGTCCAACAAAGTGGACCCACTTCTCTCCTTGAGCGACCTCGTAAAGTCATAACTGGTAAACTGACTGCCCTGATCCGTGTTGAGGATATCTGGTACGCCATAGCGCTTAATTGCATCCTCCAAAGCTGAAACGCAAAAGTCGGCTTCCATCGTATTCGATAAGCGCCACGACAAAACAGCACGACTATGCCAATCCATAATCACCACGAGGTACA
>Ga0207799_100273_pt1 | contig 31453 bp, 26 predicted proteins | sample TtanPargueraPR_4_FD_187742 | JGI IMG/M metagenome (GOLD analysis project Ga0207799, IMG submission 187742) | Aerobic enrichment media microbial communities from Bioluminiscent Bay, La Parguera, Puerto Rico - Tt and M2 (SPAdes) | ecosystem: Environmental > Aquatic > Marine > Unclassified ...
GAGGTGATCGCGGCGACCACGCAGAACCCCGCCCGCGCCCTGCGGCGCGACGATATCGGCACGCTGAAGGTGGGCGCGGCCGGCGACGCCACGATCATCGCCGAGGTTAGCGGCAGCGTCACCCACACCGACGCGGTGGGCGAGACCATCACCGCCGACAGTTCCCTGGAACACCGCGGCATCGTCCTCGGCGGCAAGTGGTGGCAGGACGCCCCCGAGGGCTGAGCGGCGCCGTTTTGGCCCCGGCCTCGCGCGGGCCTCTTGCCGGTATCGGCCTGAGGTCCGCAAACGAGGGCAGGGGCCGCCCGTGGTGGGCGCGATAGCGCCCGCCTTGGGGGCTGGCAGGGCATAGGATCAGCTTGCACTCCCGCTGAAGGGCCGCTTTGTCAGCCCAGCCGCCGCGCGGCACGAATCCTTGTCTTGGGTCCGGGATCTCGGAGCCGACCTTGGCCCGGGGGAATGCCGAATTCAGATCAGCCGATGCAAACTTGGCATGTGCCGGATGCCCGGGCTCCGGCTAGCCTTTGGCAGGACAACGCATGTGGCGCAGTTCTGCCTGAACGCGAGGATTTTTCATGACCCAATGCCCGGCCGCCCGAATCGGCGACAAACTGGAGGATATCGACACCCCCGCGCTGGTCGTCGATCTCGATGCACTCGAGGCCAACATCCGTTACATGAGCGCCTTTGCGACGGCCAATGGGGTGCGCTTGCGGCCGCATGCCAAGACGCACAAGTGCTCTGCCATTGCGCGCCTCCAGGTCGAGGCCGGCGCCGTCGGGGTTTGCTGTCAGAAGGTCGGCGAGGCCGAGGCGATGGCCAATGCCGGTATTGCCGATGTGCTGGTGACGAACGAGATCGTCGGGCGCAGCAAACTCGACAGGCTTGCCGCCTTGTCAAAGCGGATTCGCGTGGCCGTTTGCGCCGATCATCCCGACAATGTCGCCGAGATCGACGCCGCGGCGGCCCGGTTCGACACCGTTCTCACGGTGCTGGTCGAGATCGATGTCGGCGCCGGGCGCTGCGGCACGCAGCCCGGCGAAAAGGCATTGGAACTGGCGCGGCGTATCTCCGCCGCACCGAACCTCCGGTTTGGCGGCGTCCAGGCGTATCACGGGCCCGCCCAGCACGTCCGCAGCCATGAGGAACGGCGCCAGACGATCGAAAAGGCGGGGCGCGACGTGCGCCGGACGCTCGACCTGCTCGAGGCCGAGGGCCTGCAAAGCGGCATCGTCGGCGGCGCGGGCACCGGCAGCTACGCCTTCGAGGCCGCCAGCGGTGTCTGGAACGAGCTTCAGGTCGGCTCCTACGTGTTCATGGACCAGGACTATGCGCTGAACCTCGGGGCCGAGGGCGCGCGAGTGAACGAATTCCGCCACAGCCTGACCCTCAGGACCACCGTCATGAGCACGCCGGCCCCCGATCTGGTCGTGACCGACGCGGGGCTGAAGGCCTATTCCACCGACAGCGGGCTGCCCGCGCTGCTGGACTGCCCGGCCGGCGAGGTCCTGAAGTCCTCGGACGAGCACACGGCGATCCGTTTTGCGCGTCCCGAGGATCGCCCCGCGCTTGGCGAGGCGTTGCACCTGATCCCGGGGCACTGCGACCCGACGGTGAACCTGCATGACTGGATCATCGGTGTGCGCGGGGGGCGTGTCGAATGCCTCTGGCCCGTCGACGCGCGCGGCGCATTGTTCTGAACGCGCGCTGAGGTCTGTCCGGACAGGACCACCTTAAGGGATCTTGTCAGATTGACCAGCGGCCCTGCGGGCCCTTGTTCATGCGGCAGCTCTGTTCAGGGTTTGCCGGTCACTTGACCTGAGCTTCCCCCGCAGGGTTGGTCGGGCGTTACGTCAAGGCTCGCCACGCATACCCGGAACATGACGGCTGCTGCGAGGGCGTCGGCCGAGAGGAAAGCCTTGCGCCAGAGGCGCGGAGGCCAGCATGGGACACGCAATTAAGGCGACGATTTCAATCGCGATGCGGTGCATCGGATTACGCTGCGGGGTCATCCGGATCGGGAGGTGTCTCGCCGCACGAGCCCCCGCATGCCACCGGATATCAGCACATTCACATCATAGAGAATGCGCGGAACGCCCAACCCGCCGGGGCTGGCCAGATAGTGCGGCGACCAGACCGGCTCCCATTTCTCCTTGAAGCTGCGCAAGCCTTCGAACCGATAGATCCGGTCGCCGTGTTCGTACAGAAAACCGCCCATCCGGTGCCAAAACGACGCCAGGCGATGCCGCTCGATCCCCGAAAACGGCGCATTGCCGAGGCGGAACCATTTGAACCCGTTTTCCTGCGCCCAGAGGATCATGGCGGTGAAAAGCTGGTCCATCCCGTAGCCGGGGCAGCGCGTATCATGGCGCACCAGATCGATGCAGAGCTCCACCCCCGCTCCGTTCAGCATATTGGCAAAGGCCACGATCCGGCCGTCGGGGTTGCGCAGCACGGCACAGTCGAAATTCACGACATAGTCATCCGTGAAGGCCCCAAGAGCGAAGCTCTTTTCCTCACCCTGTTTCTGCGCGAGCCAGGCGTCCGAGACCGCGCGCAGCTCCGCCAAATGCGCGGCGACATGATTGGCGGGGATGACCTCAAAGCGATAGCCGTCACGCTCTCCCTTGCTCAGCGCATAGCGGAGGTTCTTTTTCTTGGGGCCGTCCAGGGTGAAATGCTCCAGGTCGACCCGCGCCGTCTCACCGATCTTGACGATGGAGAGGCCCATGTCGAGGAAGCTCGGGAGATAGCGCTGCGAGACCCCGTAGAAGGCACAGAGCCGCCCCATCCGGTCCGCCTTTTCGCGCAGCTTCCAGATCAGGCGGATCGCGGCCTCTTCGTCTCCGACGGGATCAGCCAGCGCGATCAATGCGTGCCCTGTATCGGCATAGGCGATAAAGGCGCGCCCCTCGGGATCGAGCAGCACGTCCTTGTCGCCCATCAGCGTCAGCGCTGCCTCGGCATCGTCCGAGCGGGCGAGAATGTCGCGCACCTCTTGCGGTACCTCGCGGCGCGCGGGCCCCCTGCGCCGCGTCCCGATCAGCGATCCCATCGCGATGATCCCGAGCGCGACCGCCGCAGCGAGCTCGCCGCGCAGGAAGCGCGGAGCATTTCCCTTCCAGGCAAACTGCCACCAGAGCGCATCGCGATATTCCACATGTTTATGGGCGAACAAGCCAATCCAGCCGATCGCGGCCAGAAGCGCCACGACCGACACGAACCAGCGCAGATCGAGCCGAAAAACCGAGCCGCCTTCGACCCGGTAGAACGCGTCTCTGAACACGATCAGCAGGGCGGCCGAGATGCCCATGGTCAGCGCCTGTTCCCACTCGAGCCCGCGGATGATCGAGGTCACAAGACCCACGGACAGAAGGATCAGCGCGATGATCCATGCCCGCGTGAGGCGGCGGTAGAGGCCACGCGCCAGGACGATCAGCATCATCCCCGTGACACTGGCGGTGAGATGCGAAAACTCAACGACAGGCAAGGGCAACACGTCGCGCAGCATATCCAGGCGCGAGCCTTCGGCAGGCAGCGACCCCGACACAAGCAGCAACACCCCGGCCACCAGCGCAACGCCCGCCGTGAATGGCGGGACCAGCGGGTTCAGAAGCTCGCGGGTCAAGGTGGCCGCCGCATCCACGTCGTGCCGCCGCGACCAGAGCCAGCCGGCGGCCAGCCCGAGGGTGGCAAGGACAAACGGGTAGAGCGTGTAGATCACCCGATACAGAACAAGCGCCGCCAAGAGGTCGGGCCGCGCCCCGGCGCCGAGCCCGGCGATCACCGTGGTCTCGAAGACGCCCAGACCGCCGGGCGCATGGCTGGCGATCCCCAGGCCGATCGCCCCCATGAAGATCAGGAAAAAGTAGGTGAAATTTCCCGAGAGATCGGTCGGGAGAAGCACCCAGAGCGTGAGCGAGGCAAACAGAAGGTCCGCCATCCCCGCGAGCATCAACAGGCTGACCGTCCGCGCATTCGGCAGCTTCGCCTCGATCCCGCGCCAGTTCACGTGCCGCCCGTTGCGTCCCAGATAGGCCAGGATCAGCCCAAGCCCGGCCAAAAGCGCGGCCCCCGCTGCGGCCTCGACCGCCGGCGTGATCGGCAATACCGCCGAGACCCCTTTGGGGTGCAGCAGCATCAAGAGCCCCGATAGCAGCGCAAAGCCGGTCCAGAAGCCACTCCAGGAGGTGCCCAGCGCAAATGCCGCCCGCGGAAACGGCACACCGGCCACCACGTAGGTGCGCAGCCGTACCGCGCCGCCAGTCACATAAGACCCCCCGATCAGATTGGAGATCGCATACCCGGCACCGCCGATCAGGAACGCGGTGCGCGGTTGCACCACGCCCGGGGCCACGGCCCCCAGAGAGATCACATCGTAAAACGCAATGGCGAGATAGCTGAGGGTTGTCGCCAAGACCGCCAGGGCCAGCGCGCGTGGGCTGGCGGAATGGATGTCGCGTACCACCTGGGCCGGGCTGACATCCCGCGCGAGATTGTGAAGCACGAAAATGGCCACGCCCAGGACGATCAGCGGCAAGCCGAGCTTTACCAGTGGATGCTCTCCCCAGCGCCGCAGCCAGGCGAACCTGTCCCGCAAAACGCTTTTGTCATGCTCATTCTGCATTTGCCCTGCCGCCATAATGCCAGAGAGCCGCCTGGTCCGACTGGTCTGTCACTACAGTTAGTGCATGCCCGGCCCGGGTTCCATCGGGATCACGGTAGCCGGGGACAGGCGCCGGACGTCCGGCGAAAACCGCGGGGCTGGCGCGGACCGTCGGAGATGACCTTGGCCGATCTTTGGGTTACTCCTTCCTTGCATCAAGAATGCGCAATGGGGAGGAGGAGAACATTGCTGCAAGTTGATCTGACGGGCAGGCGCGCCCTGGTCACGGGCGCGTCATCGGGTCTTGGCCGGCATTTTGCCCGGGTTCTTGCCAAATCGGGGGCCGAGGTGACGGTGGCCGCGCGCCGGCAGTCGGCGCTGGAGGAAACGGCCGCGGCGATCGCCGGAGCGGGCGGAGAGGTCGGCGTGGCGGTGCTCGACGTGACCGATGCGGCGTCGGTCGAGGCGGCGTTCGCGGGCCCGGCCTATGACATCGTCATCAACAACGCCGGCGTCACCCATGACGGCCCGGCGCTGAAGACGGCCGCCGAGGACTGGGCGCGGGTGATCGACACCGACCTGACCGGGGTCTTCCGGGTCGCGCAGGCGGCGGCGAGGCGCATGGTCGCCGAGGGCCGCGGCGGCAGCATCGTCAACGTGGCCTCGATCCTGGGGCTGCGGGTGGCGGGCCACGTGGCGGCCTATGCCACGGCCAAGGCGGGCGTGGTGCAGATGACGCGCGCGCTGGCGCTGGAATGGGCGCGGCACGGGATCCGGGTCAACGCGCTGTGCCCCGGTTATATCCAGACCGATCTGAACCGCGACTTCTTTGCCTCCGACGCCGGCAAGGCGCTGATCAAGCGTGTGCCACAGCGCCGGCTGGGCCAGCCCGAGGACCTGGACGGCCCGCTTTTGCTGCTCGCCTCGGACGCCGGCGGCTTCATGACGGGAACCGAGATCGTGGCCGATGGCGGCCATCTCGTCTCATCGCTGTAAGGACGTATCCCATGGATTTCACTATTTCGCCGCAGATCGAGGATTTCCGCGCGCGCATCGCCCGTTTCGTCGAGGACGAGATCATGCCGGTCGAGGCCGACCGCGCCGCCTATGACGAACACGGAAACATCCGCCACGATTATCTGGAGCCGCTGCGCGACAAGGCGCGGGCCGAGGGGCTGTGGTGCCTCCAGCTCAGGCCGGAAACCGGCGGGCAGGGCCTGGGCAAGGTCGGCATGGCGGTCTGCTACGAAGAAATGAACCGCTCGATCTTCGGGCCGGTGGTGTTCAACTCGGCCGCGCCGGACGACGGCAACATGATGGTCCTGGAACAGGCCGGTACCCCCGCGCAGAAGGAGCGCTGGCTCAAGCCCATCGTCGAGGGCTGGGTGCGCTCTGCCTTCGCGATGACCGAGCCGCATCCGGGCGGCGGCTCGGACCCGTCGATGATGCTCACCACCGCGACCCGCGACGGCGACAAATACGTCATCAAGGGGCGCAAGTGGTTCATCACCGGGGCGGGCGAGGCGCAGCATTTCATCCTCATGGCGCGCACCTCGGACGATCCGCGCAAGGGGCTGACGGCGTTCCTGTTCGACCGCGACCAGCCCGGCTGGCGGATCGAGCGGCGCATCCCGATCATGGGCCCCGAGGAGCACGGCGGGCATTGCGAGCTTGTCTTCGACGAGTTGGAGATCCCGGCCGAGAACGTGCTGCTGAACGAGGGTGACGGGCTGAAGCTGACCCAGATGCGGCTGGGCCCGGCGCGGCTGACCCACTGCATGCGCTGGCTGGGGCTGGCGAAACGCTCGGTCGAGATCGCGCGCACCTACGCGCATGAGCGCTTTGCCTTCGGCGAGCGGCTGGCCAAGAAGGAAAGCATCCGGCTAATGCTGGGCGATCTGGCCATGCAGATCGAGGTGGGGCGCCTTCTGGTGATGAAGGCCGCCTGGGAACTCGACCGCGGCGGCTATGCCCGCAAGGAGGTGTCCATGGCCAAGGTCCATGTCGCCAACCTGCTGCACAAGGCCGCCGATACCGCAATCCAGATCAACGGCGCGCGCGGCTATTCGACCGACACGCCGCTGGAATGGATCTACCGCTACGCCCGGCAGGCGCGGCTGGTGGATGGGGCCGACGAGGTCCACAAGATGGTTCTGGAACGGACACTGGCCAAGGAAGACCGCGATTTCTGGAAGTGGGACGCCAATGACTGAAGATCGGAAAGACATCCTCCGGGACCAGCCGCACCTGGCCCCCCGGCAGGCAAACCATCGCCCGCTCAGCCCGCTCGATTTCCTCGACAGGGCGCTGACGGTCTTTCCGGGCCGCACGGCGGTGATCTGGCGCGGCCAGCGCTGGAGCTACGCGGACTTCGGCGCCATCGTGGCGCGGCTGGCCGGTTTCCTGTCCGCGCAGGGCATCCGTGCCGGGGACGTCGTGTCGATCATGGCGCCGAACCGGCCCGAGATGCTGGCGGCGCATTACGCCGTCCCGATGCTTGGGGCGGTGCTGAATTCGATCAACACGCGCCTCGATGCCGAGGTGGTGGGCTATATCCTGAACCATTCCGAAAGCCGCCTGATCCTCGCGGACGGAGACTGCCTCGACGTCGCGGCGGAGGCCGCGCGCGTTGCGGGCATTCCCTGCGTGCCCCTGGCCGAGCCGGGCGCGGACCAGGGGCTCGACTTGCTGTCGGGGCCGGCGCCGGAACTGGGCGATGTGATGGCCGGGGTCGCCGAGGAATGGCAGCCGATCTGCCTGAACTACACCTCGGGCACGACCGGCCACCCCAAGGGCGTGGTCTATCATCACCGCGGGGCCTATCTGAACGCGCTGGGGAATGTCCTGGCGCTGGGGCTGACGCGGCGCTCGGTCTATCTCTGGACGCTGCCGATGTTCCACTGCAACGGCTGGTGCCACACCTGGGCGGTGACCGCGGCAGGGGGCACGCATGTCTGCCTCGACCGCGTCGACCCGGCCGAGATTTTCGAGGCGATCACCCAGCATGGCGTGACCCACATGGCCTGCGCGCCGGTGGTGCTCTACATGCTGCTGAACCACCCCGCGCGTGCCGGGCGCGGCCCCGATGCCCCGCGGGTGACGGTGGCATCGGGCGGCGCTGCCCCCTCGGTCGCGCTGATCGAGGGGCTGGAGGAGATCGGTTTCGACTTCCTCCACCTCTACGGCCTGACCGAAAGCTTCGGACCGGCCACCCTCTGCGCGCCCGCCCCGGAGGAAACCCCCGACGCGGCCTCCCGCGCGGCGCGGCTGGCCCGGCAGGGTCACCGGCACACCACCGCCAACCTCGTGCGCATCGCCGACGAGGCGGGCGCGGAACTGCCGTGGGACGGCGAGGCCATGGGCGAGATCACGCTGTCGGGCAACACGCTGATGGCGGGTTACTGGCGCGATCCGCAGGCGACCGAGGCCGCCTTTGCAGGCGATGTCTTGCACACCGGCGATCTGGCCACGCGCCATCCGAATGGCGAGATCGAGATCCGCGACCGCGCCAAGGACATCATCATCTCGGGCGGCGAGAACATCTCGAGCCTCGAGGTCGAGAACGCGCTGCATCGCCACCCGGCGGTCCTGCTTGCCGCCGTGGTGGCAGCCCCCGACCCGAAATGGGGCGAGATCCCCTGCGCCTTCGTCGAGCTCAAGCCCGATGCCGCGGCCTCGGACGAGGAGCTGCGCCTGTTCTGCCGGGACCACCTGGCGCATTTCAAGGTGCCGCGGCGCTTCGTGTTCCGCGACCTGCCGCGCACCGCGACGGGCAAGATCCAGAAATTCCTGTTGCGCGACCTGGCGCGCGCGCCGGGCGGGGAGGGCTGAGATGAGCACGCAGATCGATTTCGACCCCGCCGCCCTGCGCGTCTTTCTGGATGGCACCTTCGGCCCCGAACCGGCCTTCGCGCTGGAGCGTATCAGCGGCGGGCAGTCCAACCCGACCTATTTCGTGACCCATGGCGACGCGCAGATGGTGCTGCGCAAGCAGCCCAACGGCCCGATCCTGAAGGGGGCCCATGCCGTCGACCGCGAATTCCGCGTGCTGCAGTGCCTGCACCCCACGGGCGTGCCGGTCGCGCGCCCGATCCTCTACCATGAGGACCCGGGGCTGCTGGGCACGCCGTTCTACCTGATGGAGCGTGTAGAGGGGCGGGTCTTTACCGACTGCGCCCTGCCGGGCGTGGAACCGGCCGAGCGGCGCGCGCTCTGGATGGGGCTGGCGGATGCGCTGGCGGCCATGCACGCCCTGCGCCCCGACGAGGTGGGCCTTGGCGACTACGGCCGCCCCGGCAACTATTTCGAACGCCAGATCGCGCGCTGGACGAAACAGTGGCACGCCTCCTCCAGCGAACCGATCCCCGAGCTGGACACGCTGGCGGAATGGCTGCCAGCGAACCTGCCGCCCGACGACGGCGCGGTCAGCCTTGCGCATGGCGATTTCCGGATGGGGAACATGATCTTCCATCCGACCGAGCCGCGCGTGGTGGCGATCCTCGACTGGGAGCTTTCCACGCTGGGCCACCCGCTGGCCGATCTCGGCTTTTGCGTCATGCCCTGGCACACCTCGCCCGAGGAATACGGCGGCATTCTCGGCCTCGACCATGCCGCACTCGGCCTGCCGTCGGAGGAGGCGTTCGTGGCCCGCTACATGGCGGGCAACCCGGGAACATCGACGCTGTTGCCCTTCCACAAGGCCTTTGCGCTGTTCCGGTTTTCGGTGATCTTCGTGGGCATTGCCGACCGGGCGCAGGCGGGCACCGCCGCCGGGCGGAACGCGGCCGAGATCGGCCCGCTGGCGCGGCGGTTCGCGATCAGGGCGCTCGAGATCGTCGAAGGCACGGGCCACGCGCCGCCGCCCTCCGCCCGGGCGTGAGGTCAGGCAGGTCGCCGGACAGCTGCTCAGGCCGTGGCGTTCACCCCGCTCTCGGCGGCCACGAATTGGGTCAGCGCCGCGATGGCCAGTGAGGTGGTGTGCTGGTTGGATTGGCCGAAGGGCGGAATGTTCCTGCCTTTCCACCCGCCGTCGGACCTTTGGGCGCGGAGCAGGCGGATCAGCCAGGACGGGCGCACCAGGTCGTGCCGCCCGAGCCATTCGAGCACAAAGATCCGCTCTGCAAACAGATCGCCGGCATAGCTCGTGCGGTCATTGGCGCGGGCGACGGGCATCACCTCTTTGGCGATCATTCCGTCGATGCCGGGGTGGTCACAGCCCGCGCGCTTCATCAGCAGGCCGCCCACGATGATATGGGTGGAGCCATAGCCCCCGCCGTCGGACAGCGCCTTCAGATAGCGCATGAGGTGCTCGGGGTTTCCGCCCCGGTCGATGTTGCCGGCGTCGATCATCAGCAGTTCGATGATCTGATAGGGCCGGGTGCCCACGATATCGGGCAGATGCCGGTGCGCGTCGGGATCGTAGCCGCGATCGACGCAGCGCAGTCCCGGGTCGTAATATGTGTCCGCGTAGCGCCCGATCCGGTCGGCTACGAAATTGAGCGTGGGGTGGCCCGTCTGGTGCCGCGCCTGGTCGAGGACCAGAAGGGCAGACATGGTCAGGTCGAGATGGCCTTCGAACCAGCCGGTGCCCTTGTCCGCGGCGGCCGCCATGCGCCCAAGCCAGGTTGCCGGGTCGCGGCGGAACATGGCGTCCAGCCGCCTGTTGGCGGGTTCGGCCAGCACCTTGTCCAGCCGGAATTGCACGCCGTGCGACAGCCGACGGGCGATGCGGTAGGGCAGCGCGGCCGTCATGCCGGCTTCACCAGGAACGTGTAGACATGCGTGCTGCCCGGAAAGGTGACCGTCTGTTCCAGCCCCGGCAATGCGGCGGGCGCCAATCCTGCCGCGGCGGAAAGCGCTGGAATGTCGGGACAACGGTCGGTGTTCCAGCCCAGCAGCAATCGTCCGTTGGGCGGCAGCAGGTCCGCCACGGACGCAAGCGTCTGCGCGCAGTCCGCTTCGCTGTCGACGCCGTAGCCCAGCACGCCGTTCATCACGATGGCATCGGGTTGAAACGGCAGCATGCCGGATGACAGCGACCGGATGTCGGCCGTCAGGTGCCGCCCCTTGACGCCAAAGGCCTGTGCCGCGGGGTCGATGTCGGTGGTCCAGACCTCGATCCCGGCGTCCTGCAGTTGACGCAGCGTGCCGCGCGTGTAGCTGCGGACGCCGACGAATAGCAGGCGCCGGATGCCAGAGCGGCGCAGGGCCGGGACAATCTGCCGATGCAGGAACCTGCGGTCGGGTTCGCCTAGGATTCTGACGTCGCGTAGCCTGGAATAGGCAGGCCGCAGCAGACGCTCGACCAAGGCGTCGGGCAACAGCGCCTGCACGACAGGCTTCGCGGGATCCACGATCCGGGTTATGATGGGCGCAAGACGCAAACTGTTTTTTTCAATGAATCTGTTTGGCAACAGACCCGATTATGCACCCAAGTCACCCCCGGACAAGTCCGCTTGACTCCGCCTTGCCCCGAATAAGGGTCAAATGCACGGCGGGTGTCGCGGCGATGGATCCGGTCTTGCCCGCCTGGCAGGAGGCTGCCGAACGCGTCGACGCGCGCCTGCCGTATTGCGGCCCGGCCTTCGTGGTGGCGATGCTGCGGGCCTATCATTCGGACGACGCGCCGGTCTTGGTGCATCTGGCGCGTGAGGGGCGCGTCGAAGGGGTGCTGCCCCTGATCGAGCGGCCCCTCAAGCGGCTCGGCCAGACCGTCCGGGAATCCGGATTTCCGTTCAATCCCAATGCCATCATCAATGATCCGTTGATACGCCCCGACGCGGCCGGCGCGCATGTCGCGACGCTGGCCGAGCTTTTGTCGGCGGCCTTCGGAACCGGGGCCGAGACGCTGATCCTCGATCATCTGCCCGATCCGCTGGCCGCGTCTTTCGCCGAGGCGGCAGAGCGGATCGGAGCGCGCGCCGACCCGCCTTCGCCCGCGCGGTCGCTGTATTACACCCGGCTCAATGGCGGCTGGGAGGAATTTCTCGGCAGCCGTTCCCGTAACCACCGCTGGCAGATCCGCAAGGCGCTCAAGGCCCTCGGCGCGTCCTCCGACGTCACAATCGACCGTCTGTCCTCGCGCGCGGACATTGCAGCGGCGCTGCCCGATTGGTTCGCCGTCGAGGCGGCAAGCTGGCAGGGCGGGGATCCGGCCTCGGTCATGACCGACCGGGATCGCGCGTTTCACGCCCTGCTGGTCGAGACCTTGCCGCCCGGGCAGGTGGGCGATCTTTGGATCGTGCGGTTTTCCGGGCGGCCGGTGGCGGCGCTGCGCATGCTTGGCGCGGATCGGCAGGTCTCGGTTCACACCATGCATTTCGATGCGGCGGAACGCGGGCGCGCGCCCGGCCTGATGGCCTTCGTCACGATGATGCGGGCCGCCTGTGACGAGGGTCTGGACGAGGTCGACATGCACGGCAATACGGATTTCTTCGCCCGCTGGTCGACGGGCAGCCGGGCGCATCAATCGATCCGGATTTACCGGCCGGGCCTTCGGGGTGCCGCGCTGCAGAAATGCCGGCGTGCCATCCGCGGATGGCGATTGGCGCAGGGGCGCTAGGGCGCGGCGGATGCCCGGCGACAGAATTGTTTTGGAAAACAGGCGTCTATGCCCCATACTGGCCCTGAATTTTGCATTGTATTCGCGTTTTTTTAACCCTTCCGTTACGGGGTGAGCCAAGTGGATGTCCCGCTTCACCAGCACTGGCATGATGTTCATCGGAAGCGCTGGCTGATCCTGCTGACGGGTCTCGCGGCGGCGTTGGTGGCCGGTCTGGCCAGCAGGGTGATGACCCCGGTCTACGAGGCGCGCACCACCTTTTATCTGGCGGCGAATGCGGTTCCCTTTGGCTTTTCGGGGACCAGCCCCGATGCGCCCCAGCCGCCGCTGCTGCCGGTGCCCGAGGAGAAGGCGGCCTCGCTCGATGTCGGGATCCTTCGCGGGGCCGAAATGATGGGCCGGCTGGCCGAGGCCACCGGGCAAAGGCGGGCCGATCTGGAACGGGCGGTGGATGTGACCGTGAGCAACGAGTTCATGGTCGACGTCTATGTCCGCGACCCCGACCCCCGGGTGGCGGCCCGCATCGCGAACGAGGTTCCAGACCTCTATGCCGGCTTCCATGAACAGGAGATCAGGGCCCGTGCCGAAACCCGGGCCGATGCGCTTTCCGGCCGGCTCGGGCAATTGCGGGATGAGCGTGCGCGCATTCTGGACGCCGTTCAGAGGGCCCGGGCGGACAGCCTGTCATCGGCCGACGCCTCCGCCCTGGAAACCATGCAGCAGGAAAGGGACGAGGCCAGAAAGGACCTGCTGTCGCTGGAGGCGCGGACACAGCAGGTCGCCGCGCGTGTCGAAACGCTTGAGAGCGCCCTTTCGGCCGAGGCCACGCTCTATCTTGAGAACGAAACCACTGATACCACCGCGACGCTGGACCTGATGCTGCAACGCGTGCTGGACCTTCAGGTGGAGCTTGCCTCGATCACCACGGACCCGTCGAACACGCGGAGGAACTCGATCGACGAACAGATCTCGGCCATCCGCGCGGCGATGGAGGAAGAGCGCGAGCGGCTGCGCACCGCCGCGGCGAAACCGCAGGGGTCCCTGTTCGAAGAGCTGCGCCTTGAGAAGGCGCTGGCGGACGCTGACCTGGCGGAAAGCGCGGCCGGAAAGGCGGCGGCAACGGCCCGCCTTGCCGAACTGGACGCCCGGTTCAACGCGGTGCTGGCCGCGGTCGGGCAAACCGACATGACGGCCGGCCGTCTGGATATTCTCGAGGGCGAGATCGCCGCGACCGAGCAAAACCTCGCCGCGGCCGAACTGCAATCGGCCCATGCCCGCGCACCGGTCGTGGTGGTCGCCGCGGCCGATCCGCCGGGCCGGCCGGCCTTTCCGCTGCCGCTGCTCAATACCGTCGTTGCGGGGCTGACCGGCTTGATTTTCGGCGCCTATTACGCGCTTTGGGTGGCCCATGCCGAGCGTGGGGCGCAGGCCCGGCGCACCGCTGCGACGCAGTTGCCCTATTTCACCGAAGAGGAGCGCCGGCTGCTCAGCGGGTCCGGTGTCAAGTCGTGGCTGGCGCCGGGCGCGCGGGAAGGCGGGGAGGCGTGACATGGCCCAGGCCTTGCCGAATGACGTGTCGCGCCGCCTGCAAAGCGAAGCCGCCGCAGGCCGCGACCGGATCGAGGCAGAGCTTTTCCCGGAACGCCACCGGCGCATGCGCTTTCGGCGTTTCCTGCTTCAGGCGGCCGGCGCGGTTGCGATCGGTGTTTTCGCCGCGGGCGTTTCTGCCTTTCTCGCCGTCATCGTCCTGAACCTTCTGTTTCACTACAGCCCGTCATGAGCCGCCATCATCCACTTCCGGCCCCGATCGCCGACATCATGCGCCAGGCGCTGCGCCGCGAGGCGTTCGAAAAGACGGCGCAAGAGAAGGTGCTGTATGATGGCGAGTGGATCGGGCGCGACACGGCGCGCAGGGTGCGGTTGCGCACCCGCCTGCGGGATCTCGGCGGCATGTTCGAGGCCCTCGTGGTCGCCGGCCTGCTGGCCGGCGTGGGCCTGATTTTCCTTATTCTCGCCGACGCCCTCATCTGAGAACCGCAGGCGCCTGCGGGCGGAGTGCCAGTATCGCCGCCTGCGCGAACCCCAGCATGAGCCACAGGTTGCTTTGTTCGAGGTTCGGTTCGCTCTGTGCCAGAAAGAGCAGCGCGGTCAATGTGAGCAGCAGGAGCCGCGGATAGGGAGACCGGGTCGTGGCCGATGGCATCAGCTTGACCAGATCGAGCGTCAGCATGAAGAAAATGAAGATGAAAATGAGCGCCCCGAGCAGCCCGAGTTCGGTGGCCGCCTGTCCGAACAGGTTGTGAACCGGGCGGTGCCAGAAATTGCCGTCGACCTCGGAAAACCCGCGCAGCCCGGTGCCGATCAGGGGCGACCGCGCGACCTCGGCCAGTCCGAGGGAAAACAGCGTTTTCCGCTGGTCCAGCCCCTTGGCGACGCCGGCATCTCCGAAACTGAGATCGTAGGCAAGTTGCAGAAGCCCGGTGAAATAGGCCAGAGCGAGCAGCGACAGCCCGAACAGCGCGAGGTGGATCGCCAGCCGCGGCCACCGGAAAAAGGGAAACAGCACGAGGATCAGCGCGCCGGCAAAGATGCCGCCGAAGTTCAGCGAGACCAACAAGCCGCCCAAGATGAGCAGGACCGCCGCGACATTCCACATTCGCCATCCATGCGTCGCCTGCCACAGCGCGAAGGGCAGCGCGCAGACCATAAAGGAGGAAAAATGCTGCGCCGTCGAACAGAAGCCCGATGCGCGCAGGACGAAGCCCAGTGGCGTGGGCTTATAGGCCGAGATCGCTGGGTCGATCAGCGTGAAAGCGAAGATGTCGAAATAGGCCAGCAGGAACTGGCAGATCCCTACCACCGCGCTTGCCGCCGCGACCCAGACGAGCGCGCGGGCGATCTGTTCCAGCCGCTCTGCCGTGCGGCAGAGGTCGACCAGGATCAGCGACAGGAGCACGACCCGGGAAATCCCGAACAGGCCGATGAACCAGGGGACCGGCCGCATGACCGGCAGATGGGCAAAGGCCAGAAGGGCCAGCGCCGAGGCGAGGAAAAACAACGGGGACAGGCGGAGCGTCCGGTCGGCATCCGGCGCGATGCGGGCGGCCCAGACCGCCGCTGACCCCAGGAGCGCGACGTCGAACAGGTCGATCGGGCCTGCCCCGATGCCGTTGAGCTGCGACGCGCCGACGACCAGAACGATGACCCCGGTCGCGAAATCCCCGGCCTTGGCCATCAGCCAGAGCGCGACTGTCAGGAACAGGCCCAAGCCCACCACAAGCGGCAAGAGGCGGTAATGAAGGACCTCCAGCAGATCCGGCAGCCCCAGGCGGAGGGAAAGCCAGGGATCCGACACCACCACCGCGGCGGCAAGGAGCGGCAGCAGCAGCCACAGGCCATGTCGAACGAGGCCGCTCATGCGCCGGTTCCCGGATCTGCACGCTGCAGGCGCAGGCGGATCATCGCAACGAGGATCGTCGCGCTTCGGGCCAGCACGAAGCCCGCCCCGACCAGCAGCCCGCGGGAGAAACCGATCAGGGACGCCTCGCGCCGGGCCGTCGCGATCACCAGCGGCCAGCCCAAAGCGACCGCCGACACCAGCAGCGCGGCGGGCAGGAGCAGCCCCCGGGGGCCGAGGGAGACCACGGGGCCCGTCGCCGGCACGGCCAGCGCGACGCAGAGGAATTGGAGCTTGAAACTCATCGGCGTCCAGCTGTCCTTGCGCCGCTTGTCGGGGAACAGCCGAAACACCCTTAGCCGACCCAACGCGCGGGCGTATTTCGCCTTCAGGAAGTCGCGCCAGGTTTCCTGATGCGCATGCGCCACGGGGACCTCTGGAACGAAGGCGATGCGGTGCCCGGCCGAGGTCAGGCGATAGGCGAATTCCACGTCTTCGGCCTGCCTCAGCCGGATGTCAAACCCCCCCAGCGCGGCGAACACCGGTGCGCGCACCCCGCAGGCGGGCGCGGCGATGAAATCGACCGACCGGGGCGGCGTCGCCATGCCCCGGTAGCGGTCCTCGACCTCCATCTGGACGAGCCGCGGCACGACCCCGTCATTCGCCGCCCGGATCGTCCCCATCGCCGCGTCAAAGCCGGTTCCCTCATCCATGGCTGCGGCCATGGTGTCCACCCAGTCGCGGGGCGGCACGCAGTCGCTGTCGAGGAACAGAAGGATATCGCCGCGCGCCTCGGCCGCGCCGCGGTTGCGGGCCGCGCCGGGCCCGGCGTTCTTTTGCCGGATCAGGCGGTGCGGCGGCACGACGAGATCGGGGCCCCGGTCGGTCGAGCCGTCATCGACAACGATGACCTCGAACGCCCGGCGGCCCGTTTGCGCGCGCAGCGCGTCGAGAACCGGCCCGAGCGTGGCCGCGTCGTTGTAGAGCGGCAGGATGACCGAGATCCCGGGCGTGGTCATGCGGCAACCTCCCGCAGGATCCGCGCCATGCGGCGCCCCGTCTCGGCCCAGTCGAACGCGTCCAGCCGGTCGTATCCGGCCCGCTGCAGCGCGTCGAACAACGTATCGTCCTCTGCCAGCCGCTCCATCGCCTGCCGCAGTTCCCGGTCGTCCCCGGACGGCACCAGCAGGCCGGCATTCCCCACGACCTCGGGCAGGGCGGTGGCGCGCGCGGCGATCACCGGCGCGCCGCGGGCCATGGCCTCCAGCAAAACCAGCCCGAACCCCTCCGCCTCGGACGGAAAGGCAAATCCGCGGCAGGTCAGGTACAGCCGTTCGAGTTCGGCTTCCGAGATGAAACCGGGGAGGAGGATCCGGTCCCGCGCGGGCGAGCGCGCGACGCGCGCCGTGACCTCGGACATGGCGTTGCCCGGCGGCCCCGCGATGATCAGCCGATAGCCGGCGTGGGCGAGTTTCCGGCTGGATTCGAAGGCTGTGATGAGGGTCATAACCCCTTTGGTCCGTTCGATCTTCCCCACGAACAGGAAGAATTTTTCCGGCGGGTCCCCCGCGCGCGGCCTGTGTGGCGGGCCGCCCTCGGGGATCGTCACCATGCGCGTCGGGTCGGCGCCGCCAAGCGCGACGGCGTCGCGGGCGGTGAAATCTGAGACGGCCACCAGCCGTTCGGCACGTGCCATGGCGCGGCGGATGACCCGGCGAAGCAGGGCTGCCTTGGCCTTTCCGAACTTCTCGGGGGCGCGAAAGTGCAGAAGATCGTGGACGGTCATCACCGCAGGGCCGGCCAGCCCCGGGGTCCAGATGAGGTTCGGCAGGAAGACGACATCGGGTTGCTGGCGGTTGGCGAAGCGGACGAACTGCGTGGCCTGCCAGATCAGCCGCGGCGCCGGGCGCCGGGGCGGGGCCAGGCAGCGGCGGCTGAACCCTCGGCCTTCGGGCAAGGCCGCAAGAACGCTTTGCCAGGGCGCGTGGCAGAGGGTCACCTGCAATGCCGGGTCGGCGGTCAGCAGATGCGGCAGCAGTTCCAGCAGATAGCGGTCGGGGCCGCGCGGCACCGCGTTGTCATTGATCGCGTTCACCAGAACGCGCAGTGGCCGCGCCGCCGCCGTCATGGATGCATCCCCTCGGGCACCGCCGCGCGACGCATCTGCAGGCTGGCGAGATCCGGCTCGGTGATCATCTGCCATTCCCAGGACATCACCAGCGACCAGTCATGCAGCCGGGCAGCGGCAGTGCCCGCGCCGGACATTTCCGCATAGGCGGTCGCGTTGTTCAGGAGGCCAATTGCCGCGCGGGCGATTGCCTGTGGGTCGCAGGAGGTCGCGGCCCCGGTTCCCGTCCTGTCGACAAGATCGCCTGCCTCCGTTCCCTTCGTCGAAAGGACCGGCAGGCCGGACGCCATGTATTCCAACACCTTCAGCGGCGCGGCATAGGCGCGAAGCGGGGTCGGCCGGAAGGTGGCGAGGCCGATGCCCGCCCGGTTCAGCGCCGCCGCGACCTCGTCTCGTGACCGTTCGCCGGGCCAGTCGACCCGGCGCGACTGCCCGCTGTCCGCGATCTGCTGTCGGAACCAGCGCTCGAAACCCGGCTCTGAGGGTCCGAGGATCGTCAGCTTCAGTCGCGGATGATGGGCTGCGATGTCGGGCAGGGCGGCAAGCACCTCGATCAGCCCGCTCCACGGTGCGACCTGTCCGACGTAGATCAGGTGCGGCTCGGGCGATTTCCGGATCCGCGGCGCGAAACGCGCGGTGTCCACGCCGGTTGGCGACAGCATCACCTGCGCCCCGGGTACCCCGGCGAAACGGGCCGCCAGCCGGGTGCCGATGGACAGGGTCAGATCGGCGGTCCGGGCGGCGCGGCGCTCGGCATGCTCGGCCCAGTGTCGCCGCGGCGCGGCGGCCATGAAGCCCGGCTCGTAGTCGCGGTCGATATAGACCAGGCGGCCGATCCGGTTCGAACGGCGCAGGCCTGCGGCGGCAAGGACGGCCCAGGGGCCGAAGGCCTCGCAAAGAACCGAGGTCTTGTCGCCAAGCGCGTAACGCGCCGCCTGTTCCAGCGAGCGCATGCTGAACAGATCCCGCAGGATGCCGGCGGTGTCCAGCGCCGTGCCAAGCGCCCTGCGCGGGAGAGCCGGGTGATCGAGGTTGCCGCCGGCAAACGCCCTGGCACGGCCCTCCGGCGGGTTCAGCGGCGGGCTGACGCCGATGTAGCGCACGCCGCCTTCAACATGCTCGCGCACCTCGTTGGCGATCAGGGCGCCGGGCCCTTGTCCCGCCCGGCCGCGCATTCGGTAGACGACGGTGAGCGTGCCGGCGCGTTCCGCCAGGGCGGCGATGGCGTGATGCTCGCGGTTGTTCTGCCGGCCGGCGACATCGAGCGTGGTCAGGATCAGCGCATCCTTCATGCCGCTTGCCCTTTGGTGAGCCGCACAAAAAGCCCGTCCAACGCAGCGATCATGCGCGCCTCCGAGAATTCCCGCGCCACCAGTGCCCGCCCGGTCGCGGCAAGGCGATCCGCGAGCGCGCCGTCCGACAGCAGTTGCGTCATCGCGTCGGCAAGGGCCTCGGGCGTGGCCGCCTGCGCGACCAGCCCGGTTTGCCCGTCGATCAGCCACTCGGCTGCGCCGCCGCGGGCAAAACCTGCAACCGGGCAGCCCTGCGCCAGGGCCTCAACGCCCGAAAGGCCCAGTCCCTCGTCGAGAAGGGTCGGAAAGGCCGTCACCTTCGCCTCGCTCATGTGGCGCGCCACGTCCGACGGGGCGACCCTGTTCAGGAATTGCACCCGGCCCGCCAGGTCAGGGGCGCTTGCACGCGCGCGCATCGCCCCGGCGTCGGGGCCGTCGCCGAGAAACCGCAGCCGGGCGGCCGGGACGTCCAGTTTCGCGAAGGCGTCGAGGAGGAGAGGCGCGCCCTTTGCACGGCTGAGCAACCCGGCGTAGAGCACGACCGGCGGGCGCGCCGAGGGAGGGGCGGGCGCCGTATCCGGGATGGCGATGCCATGGTGGACAAGCGCGGTGCGCGCGCGCGGAAGGCCGGTCTCGACGGCGGCGTCCAGCAGGAAACGGCTTGGCGCCACCACGCAACTCGCCTCGGACCGGACGGCGGCCCACGCGGCGCGGCGGATCGGCCGCAGAACCCGCCGTGCAAGGCCCTCTCTCAGCGTCCTGGGCCGCGGCGGTTTGAAGGGCGCGGTGTCGTGCAGGTGGACGATCAGCGGCGCGCGCGCCGCCGCGTGGCGCACGACGTCCGGCGCGAGGCTGTCGAACCCGAGGTGGAGGTGAACCACGTCCACGCCCGCGAGCGCAGCCTCCAGCCTTTGCAGCAATTCCGATGTGGCGGGCAGGTGGCGGGCCAGTTCGACTGGGGCCAGCATATCGCTGAGTCCGGGCGCTGGCCGGGCTGCGCCCGAGACCAGCCGCAGCCGCCGCACGTTCCACCCGTGCGCGGTTGCCAGTGCCGCGTGCTGGGCCACGACCCGGGCGATTCCGCCCTGGCCGGGACCCTTATCGGTGATCTGGAGGAGGGTGCGCGGCGCGGTCATGGCTTCAGCGCCTGTGCCATTGCCGCGTATTCGGCGACGTCCGAGCGATAAAACGCCTCTGCGGGGCAGGGGCGGCCGCCGGCGATGCCGCGATAGGTGGCCAGCGCGCGCGCCGCGTTGACATAGTCGGTGGTCGCGGTCTGGCTTTCATGCATGGCGATGGCCCGCCACTTGGTCTCGGCGCTGTGCGATATGTCGAACAGGACGTTGGCGGGCAGGGGGCTCCAGACCTCGTAGGCCAGGAGCGGCAGGTCGCCGGCAAGGCTGCGGAGGGCGGCGCGTCCGACGATGCGCGCGGCCGCGGCGTGGTCGACATGGCGGTCGGCGGGGAAGGGCGCCATGATCAGGTCGGGCGGATGCGCGGCCCAGTGTGCCGCCAGCGCGTCCACCATCCGGTCCTCCTGCAGCGCGAGCTTGCCATCGGGTCCGCCCAGCCAATGGCCGTTGGCACGCAGGACGCCAAGCGCAGCGCTGGCTTCCGCCCGGCGCCGGTCTGCGACTTCGGCTGCGATCGCGGCCTGCGCATCCGCGGAAAGATCAGGGGCGCGCAGACGGCGGTCTCCGGCCGCGCCATCGGTCAGGAAGACCACCTCGACCGTGCGACCGGCCTCGGCGCCCCATGCCGCGGCGAAGCCGCCCGGCCCGATGCTTTCATCGTCGGGATGGGGCGCCACCACGGCAAGGCGCCGGCCTTCGGGCAGGGGGATCCATTCACAAGGTGCGAAGCGTTCGTAGCGCTGCAGCAGGAATGGCAGCCGGTTCCTGATCCAGCCCGGGCGGAGCCGGGCCACGACCCAGTCGGACATCCGCCCAGCGGCCCGCGCGGCCGGGCCGCCTCTGCGATGAAATGCAGGCGACACATCAGGTTCGAACATCATTTGCCCCGGACCAACAAGCGCGCTTCTGCCCCCCAGGAAGGGCGGCTCACGACGGGGCCGATCACTTGATCGAATCGGCAGGTTTGTTAAACTTTCGTTAATCTTATCATAAGTTCGCGGGGCTGCGTGAAAGCCCTTGATTTTCAGTTGTTTTGCGAAGGTCGGCGCGGTGTCTTTCCTGGTTTGTACGGTTGATTTGAGCGATGTCAGCGGCCCGCGTTTCTCGTTCATGTCGCCGCCGGCGCCCGGCGGCGTCCTGTGGCGGCTGCGCGCGGCGGCAGAATGGAGTGCGGCGCTCGCGCTGTTGATCTTTTTCCTGCCGTTTCTCGCGGTGGTCGCCTGCGCCATCCTGCTGGAAAGCGGGCGTCCGGTTCTGTTCCGCCAGCCGCGGTTCGGCCTCAACGGCGGCCGTTTCGATGCGCTGAAATTCCGGACGATGCTGCAATCCGGCTGCGACCCCTCGGGGGCCGGGCAGACCGCCAATCAGGATCCCAGGATTACCCGTGTGGGCAATGTCCTCCGCCGCACATCGTTTGATGAGCTGCCGCAGCTTTGGAACGTGCTCCGGGGGGAGATGAGCCTGATCGGCCCGCGCGCCCATCCCTGCGGCATGGAGGTCGGAGGCCGGCTGTGTGAGGACGTGGACCCCCGGTACCACGCGCGCCATGTCGTCCGCCCCGGCATCACCGGCTGGGCGCAGGTCAACGGCTCGCGCGGCGCGGTCAAGAGCCCCGAGGCCCTGCAGCGACGCACGAACCTCGACCTCGACTATGTCGCCAACTGGACCCCGGCGCTGGACCTGAAGATCATCGCCAAGACGCTCGGCGTCTTGATACACGCCGATGCCGGGCGCTGACGGCTAGCGGGCGCCCGGCGGGGCCACGAAGGGTTTCGCCCCGTGGTCCTTGGCCGCTCAAGCCTGCGGCTGTTCCATATGGGAGGGTGTTTCGCCATGGCCCGAGCCCGCCATTTCCTCGCTGTTCTGGCCGCGGGCGTCGCCTGTATGACCGGGCTGTCCGCCTCTGCCCAGGGGCCTCTGGCCCGAACGCTGCCCAGCGATGCCGAGATCCGTCAGGCCACGGCGGCCTGCACCCGCACCGGAACCGCGATCCCGACGGGGATCCTCGGGATCAGCGACCCCCATGCCGCCGACCCCGCCGTGGCAGAGTTGATTGCCCAAACCGGCGTCCGCTGGGTGCGGGCGGAATTCCACTGGAGCGTGATCGAGCCCGTGCCGGGGCAGGGGTACCGCTGGGCGCGCTATGACCGGATGGTGCGCGAGTACACACAGCGCGGAATCTCTGTCCTGGCGATCCTGACCTACATTCCGGAGCGCATGCCAAGGGAGTGGCGCGGGATCGACGACGCCTTTCAGCGTTTCGCGGCGGCGGTCGTCGCGCGCTACGCGCCGCAGGGCGTGCACTATTACGAGGTCTTTAACGAACCCAATCTTCCGGGCTACGGATGGCTGACGCAGCGGGCCGATGTGAACGCGGGTCTGCGGGGCTATGCGCTGTTGCTGGCCCGGGCCAACCGCGCGGTGCGCGAGAACGACAGCAAAGGCGTCGTCGTTCTGGGAGGAATCGCCTCGGATCAGCATCGCGGTCTGCCGCTGGAACGGACGATGGACGTGCTTTATGGCCTGGGCGCCGGGCCGTGTTTCGACGTCATGGCCTACCACCCCTACGGATACCAGAACCAGTTTCCCAAGGCGCGAAAGCGGGTGGATGCCGTGCTTGCCGCCCACGGCGACCGTGTACCGGTCTGGTTCAACGAATACGGCTGGACCGATCAGCGGGCCATGGACCTGCGGGTGAACGACAGCGCCGCGAACAACCCCATGCTTGCGGCCCTGGGTCAGCGCGGCGCGGCGGATGCGCTGTTCTGGTTCTCGGCCAAGGACTACAGCAGGCGCCGCGGCACGCCGACCTTCGGCCTGGCCACTTTCGACCTGAAAAAGCGGCCGAGTTTCGAAACCTTCCGGCGCTTCGTCAGCGGGATGCGTTAGGGGGCAGGTCGGGTGCGCCCAGTTCGGCAGGCGACGACAGGCCGGCCCGGCGGCGCGCGATGCGATCGTAGAGCCGGCCGCGCAGCGTGGGCAGGAATGCCACGAGAGTGCAGAGACTCGATTCCCGGTCCGCGAGCGGCCGCAGCCAATCCTGTGTCGCGTTCCAATCGATACGGGCGATCCCCGCCTCCGCCGCCCAGTCGATCGCGGCGGCAAGAGAGAGCAGCCCGGGGCTTGCCTCCGGCGCCGCATCGGTGCGGAAGGTGACGAGAGGGGTCAGGCAATCGCCATGACGGAGGCACAGGGTGGCGACCACGGGTTCGCCAGCGATCCGGCCAAGGATCAGCACCGGGTCGAGGTCGTCGGACCCCTTCTCAAGCAATCCTTCGATAAAGCTCTGCTGCGGGCCTGCATAGGGGATCGCAATCCGGTCCGGCGTGGGCGCGGCGGCCTTCCAGCTGCGTTTCGCGACCTCGGCGACAAGCGGCAGCCCCGTGCGTGCGGCCGGGCCTGCGAGAACCTCGAACGTCAGTTCGCAATCCTGGGCCGCGTTGCGTGCGCGCGCGATCCGGCGGCGGAAGTTGCGGCTGGCCCCGGCGATCAGTTCTTCGACAGGACGGACGTTCTGCAAGGTCAGCACCGGGCGCTTTGACCTGTGGACCCAGGCATCGACGCCGGCCCGCCCAAAGGCGTCCTGCCAGAGCGCGGCGTCCGCGCCGTCCAGGGTCGGCAAGACGATCTGGTCGACGCCTTTCGATCTGGCCAGAAGCGGGGCCAGGGCGCCCAGGACGACCGGCCGGTCGCGCGGCAGGGCAAGCGCCGTCGGCCGGACTGCCGCGCAGCGCCACGAGACAAGCGAGGCAAGCTGGCGGACGGGCAAGACCCGCTTCGTGCCCGGCGCGAGATCGGTGTCATAGGGCGCATAGTCCAGCCGCGGGACGAGCGCCGGCCCCCGCCACATGCGCGCCCGCATCAGGGGCAGGACACCCAGAAGACGCGTTTTTTCGCGCACGATGGCGACCGATGGCCTGACATGCCCGGGGGCGATCCCTTCGGCCCAGCTCTGCGTGACCGCGGGATGCATGAACAGCGTGCTGTCCGCGGCTTCTGCGGCCAGCCGCCGCCAGTCGTCGCCATGGCGCGACAGCGCGACATCGACGGGCAGGTCTTCTGCCGTCACGCTTTTGCTGCAGGCTGTGATCGCCGGGCAGTTCATCGGCCGATCCGATCCCTTGCCCTGGCCACCGCGGAAAGAAGACGGCCATAGGGAGACCGCGAGAAGACGATCAGATTGCCAACCGCGATGTGTTCGTTGGCAAGGTAGCGCACCCAGGGGGCCGTCGTATTCATGTCGAACCGCCGGGCCCCGTTGCGCAGGGCCCAGTCGATGGCCTCGCCCAGCAGCAGCAATCCGGGTGAGGCGCGCTCCAGCTCGCCGTTCCAGAAGGTCAGCAGCGCGGTCACCGTGTCCCCGGTGCGCAGCAGCATATAGACCACGGCCGGTCCGTCGGGCCCCTCGGCGATGGCGACGATCGGCGTCCCGTGCATTCCGTCCGAGGCGAAAAGCCGTTCGAAGAAGCCGCGCTGTTTGGCCCCGTAGGGAATGTTCACCGGGTCGCCGGTCCGGCCCTGGGCCTTCCAGCTTTGACCTGCGATCTTTGCGATCAGTTCGAACATCTCGCGGACGGCCTCGGTCCCCTCGACGAAGCGGAACGTGAGCCCGATCTCTTCGCCGGCCTTTCTGGCCCGGCGGACGTTCTGGCGGAACTTTCTTTTCTGCGGGGCGATGAGGTCATCGAAGGGCACCAGATCGGCAATGTTCTGAACGACCCGGCCGAGGTGCTGCAATCGGGTGGCGTATCCGCGGGCGGCGAATGCGGGCGTCCAGAACCGCACCGCGTCGTCCTCGGTCACCGGCAGCACGATGGCATCCCAGCCCCGCATTTTCAGGATCGCCCCGGCGATGGCGTCGATCACCTCTGCTTGGTCTTCCGGGCGGCACAGCGGCTCGGCCCAGGCCATGGTGGCCGGCAGGGACACCGGCCCTGCGATCTGGCGCAACGGAAAGAGGCGATGCGTGCGGCCGCTGAGAAGCCGCCCGTCGGCGGGGTCGTAATCGAAGCGGGGCGCCATCGACGGCCCGCGCCAGACCCGGTCGCGCATGACGGGGTAGACGCCCCTCAACCGCCCGTAATCGTCCCTGACGGCAATGACGGGTGTCGTTTCGGGGGGGCGCAGACGCGATGTCCAAATCTCGTAGGCCTCGGGAAGGAAGCTCCAATTCGGGCAGTCCAGCCGGTCGAAAAGGGCCAGCCAGTCCGGGCGGATCGCATCCACCTCGGGACCGGTCAGGATATCGGCGGAAAGGGTGCGAGAGGGCCGCGACGTGGCATCGTGGGTGTCGGGATCGAGGGTCAGTGTCGTCATGTGGGTCTCGCTCCAATAATATCTCGCGTTTTGCGCAAAAGGTGAGGATCGGGGGCTCACTCCTGCGCTCTTGTCCTTTCGCGCAACGCCAGGCTCGCGCCGAGTGCGCGGGCTGTGATCCGCCCCAACGCCCCGCTGACCGGCACCAACACGCGTTCGACGGTCTGCGTTTCCTTCCACAGGCGCGGCATCAGGTTGTGCGATGCGCCGGTGCAGCTATCGACATGGGTGAGCCCGGGCATGCGGTGGAAGTCGTCGATCGCATCGAGTTCGAGAAGAACGCCGGGCGAGAAAGGATGGAACGCCTCGTCATAGGCGACCTTGAAGGCAAAGGCGCGGTCACCGGCGAGGATATTGCACTGCATGGCCACGCTCTGGTCGTCGAGGAACAGCCCGATCAGGTGAAGCCGGCCGCGTTCGTGGGCGGCCCGCGCCATCCCGCGGAAAAACGCGGCGCCAGCGGGGGAGGATCCCAGCGCGGTGCCCTCGCGTCCTTTCCATCCTGCGGCCTCCATCTCCAGGAAGGCTTCGATCCAGGGGTCCGGCGCGTCGGTCGGCTCAAGCCGCCGCAGTTCAAGTTGGCCGCGCTCGGACAGCCGGCGCCGCAACCTGCGCCAGGTCTTGCGCGACCCGGAAGAGGACGCCGCGCGGCGATAGGCTTCGGCCCCGGCGTGGTCGGGCACCAGCGCGGTGCGTTCGAAGCGGTCGACGACGACGGGCCGGGTGCCGGCGGCCTGCAATGTCTTGCAGTCAGAGGTCAGCCAGCTCATGTCCAGGGGCGCCGCGCCTTGCTGCGCCGCCCATGTCCGAAGCGCCGCCCAGGCCCTTTGCGGCGCCTGTCGCGACACCAGGGGCGTGCCGAGGAAGTTCTGCGGATGGTTCCAGACCGCAAGATGCGGCAAGGGCAGGGGGCCGAGCCGTGCGCGGCGGACCAAAGGGAAGATCCCTATGATGTCGTCCGACGGCGCGTTGCCATCCCGGACGACGGCCAGGACCACGCTGTCGCCCTCGCCATAGGTCCCGAGCGCCGGGAGCAGTAACCAGGGTTCGAAGAACGGGTTTCGGTCCAGCGCCCGCTCTGACAGGGCCTGCCAGGGCTCGGCCAGGGCTGCCGCCCGGTCGGGATCGGTGACCGCCTCGACCGTTGGCGCCGCGGTGCGTGCGGGGCTTGCGGTCCACCGTGCGCGGCTGTCCAGCGTGTTCTCGACACTACGCATCGCCGGGCTCCGTCAGGATCCCGGCGTTCGCGGCCCGGGGGCGGCGCAGGGCGCTCAGGATCACGCCGCCGATCAGCGCCATGGCGATCAGCCGCGACAGCACGTCGGCGCCGGCCATGCCGGTCCCGCCCAGCACGGGCACGAAAAGCGTGGCGAGCGCGATCCTGAGGGCAAGCTGGAAGACCGAGGCAACGGCGACGATACGCGCCTCGCCGATCGACAGCAGGGTCAGCATCAGGGGGGCGCCGATCAGGCTCATTACCGAGGCGAGGAAGAGGATCACGAAAATTCCCGCCGCCTGCGCGTATTCGGGCCCGAAGACCAGGCCCAGAACGGGCGCCGCCAGGGGCCAGGCGAGGATCGGCAACAGCAGAAGCGGGCCGCCGACAACCGCGGCCCGGCGCAGGAAATGGGTAAACTCGTCAGAGGTGCGCAGGCGCGAGACGGTCGGGAGGAACGCCGTGACCATGGCCTGCGTCACGACGCCGACGCCGACGCAGAGTTGCGCGGCGAGCGCGAACAGCCCCGCGTCGCGCGCCGAGGACAACCAGCCCACGAGCCAGACGTCGAGGCGCCCCCCGAGCATGGCCAGTGCCGAGAGCAGCAACCACCCGTTCACGCCGATGAGACGCCACATCGAATCCCGCAGCGCCCTGCCTTCGCTGAGAAACCGCCAGGGGATCGTCAGCGCGCCGGCCACCAGGAGCGGAACGGTTGTGGCGCAGATGGCCAGGGCGGCGGCCGACTGCGAGGGTGCGTCGAACAGCAGGAACGGGGCCACCGCGGCGATCCGCAGGGCGTTCTTCAGCGGCGAAATCGCGGCGAGCGTCACGAACTCTTCCCGCGCGGTGAGCACGGCGAGGACGAAGCCGTGCAGCCCCGCGATCGCCCCGGCGCACCCCGCCGCGACGATGAGCCAGCGGATCGAGCCGTCGCCGACAAGGGCGTTGGACAGGGCGCCGGAGGCAAGGGCGATGGTTGCCGCAAAGGCGATGCCGAGGATCAGTTTGGTCCAGAACCCGCCGCGCAGGAGGGAGGCGTCGGGCGCGCCTTCCTTGCCATCCCGTGAGGCGAGGTTGATCATGCCGGTGTTCACGGTGGCGTCGAGAAACATCTGCCCGCCATCGATCACCGCCACGATGGCGACGACGACGGCCAGGCCTTCGGGCGGCAGCGTCCGGGCCAGCAAGAACAGCAGCAAGAGGCCGAGGCCCGCCGCAGCCGCGTTTCCCAGCACGACGAATTTTCCGCCCCGTAGAACGCGCCGATATGCCGGCCGGCCTGTCATCTGTGCCGCTCGACGGCGGCGAGTATCCGGTCCACCTGTTCAACCGTTCCCACCGGCAGCATCACTGACCGGTCGCCGTTGAACTTGTACGGCGCGATGACGACGCCTTGGTTCTTGAGCTCTTCGACCATGCGGTCGAACCCCTTCGGCGCATCGCAGAAGACATAGGGCGCCTGGCTGTCGATCAGCGACAGCCCCGCCGCGCGCAGGCCCGCCTGCAAATGCGCGCGCGCCTCCTTGCTCGCCTCGAAAACCCTGCTCCGGTGCTCGGTGTCGGTCAGGGCCGCCACGGCGGCCGTCGCCGAGACATGGGTCAGCGAGAAGATCTGCTCGGACCGCCGGATCAGGTCGGCAAGGTCAGGCTGGGCATAGGCATAGCCGACGCGCAGCCCGGCCAGGGCGTAGAACTTGGAAAAGGTGCGCAGCCCGACGACCGAGCGGCCCGAGGACCGGACGAGCGCCGGCAGGTTCACCATCTGCGGGTCGTCGGCGAATTCGGCGTAGGCCTCGTCGATGAGCACCGGCAGGGTATCGGGGATGGCGGCAAGGAACTCGGCAAGATCGCCGTGGTTCAGCGTGACCCCCTCGGGGTTGGCCGGGCTGATCAGGTAGACCAGCCGGGTGAGCGGGGTGATCGCGGCGAAGACCTGTTCCAGGTTGTGTCCCGGCGGATCGCCGGTCGCACCCCTGTCGAAGGGCACGAGGGTCTGGCGCAGCCCGAGCCTCTGGCAGGTCAGGTTGAACCCGAACCATCCCGGGCCGTTCGACACCACCTCTTCGCCCGGTTTGGCAAAGATTTGCAGGATCCGCGCAATCAGCTCCCACGAGCCGGGGCCGAAAGCAAAGCAGTCAGGCGCAAGCCCGTGTTCGGCGGCCAGGGCGTTGCGCAGCGCTGGGTAGCGCTCTTCGGGGTAAAAGGCGGGGGCGTGATCGGCCAGGCTGTCGCGGATCGCGGCAAGCGCCTTGGGCGACGTGCCGTGCTGGTTCTCGGCCCTGTCCAGCAGGACCAGCGAATGAGTGTCGCGGGCAGCCTTGGCGCCGCCGATCTCCAGCTCGGGGTAGAGGATCGGGCGGCGAATGGAGGGGACGCCGGCGATGCGGGCCTCTGCCTCGGCATCGACGGCAAAGCGCGCGGCGGAGAGGACGCGCCCGTGCAACTGTTCGGCCGGGCCGGTCGCGGCAAATTCAAAAGCCGGCAACACCGTCTCCACCGGCGGCATCAGTTCGGTCGACGCCCAGTCGGCGGAGCGTTTGCTTTCGGTCTGCACGGCCGGCAGCACCACGGCCGTGACCACCACCTCGCCGTGGGGCAGATCCGAGGCCACGTGACGGGTAAAGGCCTCCAGCCCGCCCTTGCTGGTCGCGTAGGGCGTCATGTTGGGGTAGGCGCCCTCGGTGACGATGCTGGATACGTTGATGATCCGGCCCACGCGTCCCGCCTTGCGCAGCCAGGCGATGGCGGCATTGGCGCACAGGATCGGGCCGGTCAGGTTGACCTCGATCGTTTCGGCCAGGTCGGCGGCGCCGGTTTCGCCCAAGGGTGCGTAAGGCCCGGCGATGGCGGCGTTGTTGATCAGGATGTCGATCTCGTCATGGGCCTCCAGCGCGCCCCGGATCAGGGCGTCGGCGCCTTTCGCCGTCGCCACGTCGGCCAGCACGCCGCTGGCCGTCACCCCCCGCTTGTGCAGCCCCTTCAGCGCGCGATCGAGGGCCTCCTGCCGGCGGGCGTTGACGACGACCTTGGCCCCAAGCTCGCCGAAGCGCCGCGCAATGGCCAACCCGACGCCCTGCGTTCCGCCCGAGATCACGACCACCTTTCCGGCCAGCCCGGCCGTCTCGACAGCCGGAAGCGCACGAAGCAGCTCTTCGGTTTCCGACGGCGTGCGCAGCTCACGCAGGACACGGCGGCCCAGGTGAATGGAGCGTGCCAGGATACGACGCGAGCGATGGATCAGAATCTTGGCGGTGGCCATGGCGAACTGTCATTTGCTGAGTGGAAGGCGCGCTTGGCGCGGGGTTTGACGAGATGATCGGCAGAGGCGCCGTTGGTCCCGCGCACCGGGCCTGAGAAATCGCTGAACGCCGCGTCCTTGAGGCGTGCCAATACCGCGGCGTCGGCCGTGTTTTTGCTGAGACCGATCCCGTCAAAATAGCCGATCGTCTTCTTGAGTCCCTCATCGAGCCCGACGGTGGGGTGCCAATCCAGGGCCGCGCGCGCCAGCGCGATATCGGGTTGCCGCCTGGTCGGATCGTGGGCCGGCAGGGGCTTTCGCAGGATCTCGCTCTTGCAGCCGGTGAGGGCGATGACCTTTGCCGCCAGTTCGGCGATGGTCAGTTCCTCGGGGTTACCCAGATTGCACGGGCGTTGCATCTCGTTGCCCGACTCCATCAGCGAGATGAGGCCGCGCACAAGGTCCGAGACGAAGCAGAAGGATCGTGTCTGACGCCCGTCGCCATAGATCGTGATCGGCTTGCCCTGCAGCGCCTGAACCACGAAATTGGAAACCACCCGCCCGTCGGAAACCGCCATCCGCGGGCCATAGGTGTTGAAGATCCGCGCGATACGGATGTCTACGCCGCAGGTTCTCCAGTAATCGTGAAACAGCGCTTCTGCGGCACGTTTGCCTTCGTCATAGCAGGCGCGGGGGCCAAAGCATTTGACGGATCCTTCGTAGTTCTCCGGCTGAGGGTGCATCTGGGGATCGCCGTAAACCTCGGAGGTGGAGGCCTGGAGGACCCGCGCCCCGGTCCGCCGCGCAAGTTCGAGAACATTGAGCGCCCCCACCACGTTCGTTCGCAGGGTGCGCACGGGATCCGTCTGGTAATGGACCGGGCTTGCGGGCGAGGCGAGATTGTAGATCCGGTCCACCGCATCGATGGAACCCATCGGCAACTCCACGTCCTGCGCCAGAAAACGGAACCGCGGGTTCGCCAGCAAGTGGCTGACATTCTGCAGCGATCCGGTCTGGAGGTTGTCCAATGCCGATACGAAGTGCCCCTCGTTCAAAAGCGCCTCGCAGAGATGGGAGCTGATGAAACCGCAGCCCCCGGTCACAAGAATTCTCATCATTAAAACAGCCGCCCCCCGGGCCACTCGTAAAGTGCTTACCGTTCCTCCCAGACGAAACCAGGCAGCCAGGAAAATTGATCTCGACGTTCCCGAAATTGGCGGGAGGAAAAATGAAAAATGCGGTGCGCACGACTCTATTAACCAAAAATTTACCACAATGGCGGGGCAAAATCATCCGGCGTCACGGAATAGGCGCGAAGCCGCCATAAAAAAGCCGTAAAGGCGCAAGTGGCCGGCCGGGGCGGCTCAGGCGTTGCCCAAGGCGTGGTTGAAGAATGCGGCGAGTGGTCGGGACGTCGTTTCAGGAGGTTCGGTTCTTGCTGGCCGGACGGGCTATGACCAAAAGGCATCATTCGATCCGGATACGGCATTTGCGGTTTTTGGGGGAATGGAATTCGCTTGGATTGAGGCGCGGCCGGAGGGGGCTGCGGGATGCGACCGACGG
>Ga0207799_100274_pt1 | contig 30979 bp, 27 predicted proteins | sample TtanPargueraPR_4_FD_187742 | JGI IMG/M metagenome (GOLD analysis project Ga0207799, IMG submission 187742) | Aerobic enrichment media microbial communities from Bioluminiscent Bay, La Parguera, Puerto Rico - Tt and M2 (SPAdes) | ecosystem: Environmental > Aquatic > Marine > Unclassified ...
CGGTCTCGACCGCGCCGATGGGATGCAGGACGACCGCGCCGGCGGCGTCCGTTGCTTGAGATTCCGTTTCTTGAGATTCGGGGGACATTTCCGGTTTCCGTTTGGTTGTTGAGATCAAATCCTAACAACCTTGGGTGCGGCGGGAAAGACCCTAAAGAAAAGTCTGGTATATGATCCGGGCATGAAAAAAGGCGGCCAGGCCGCCTTGTTTTTCGTCCGAAAGGGAGATGGAGCGGGCGATGAGATTCGAACTCACGACTTTCACCTTGGCAAGGTGACACTCTACCACTGAGTTACGCCCGCATGATCTCGCGGCTTTCGGAGGCGGGATCATACGCATTGCGCGCCGCTTTGCAAGCCCGATTTCACGAAAATCTCGCCAAGGGCCGTCTTGCCGCCGTCCGCCGGGCCGGATAAGGTGCCCGCCATGCCCGCAACGCCCGAAGATCTTCTCGCACGGCTCGACCGACTGGGGATCGAAACCGTCACCCACCGCCACCCGCCGGTCCATACGGTGGAGGAGGCGGAGCGGATTTGCGGCGATCTGCCGGGCGGCCACTGCAAGAACCTGCTGCTGCGCGACCACAAGAAGGTCATGTGGCTGGTCGTCGCCCTGGCCAGGCGGAAAATCGACCTCAAGGCCCTGCGCGACGCCATCGGATCGGGGCGGCTGTCCTTCGCCAGCCCGGATCGGCTGCTGGAGACCCTGGGCGTGGAACCGGGCGGGGTGACGCCGTTCGGCCTGATCAACGACACCGGGGCGGCCGTCCGGGTCGTCCTCGACGCCGAAATGATGGAGATCGACCCGCTCAACTTCCACCCGCTGACCAACGCCGCGAGCACGGCGATCCGCCCGGCCGACCTGCTGGCCTTCATCCGGTCCTGCGGCCACGAGCCGCGGGTCGTGGGCCTCTGACCGGAACCCGGGGACGAGGCGCGGGAACGGGGCCATTTAACCTTGCGGGACCGCCCCGAAAAAGCCATTTAGTAACGCAAATTCAAGCATTGGATAGAATCGGTTATGGCACTCATTCTCGACCCGAACAGCCCGGCCCCCGAAAACGGCGCCGCCGCCGGCGACCTGATCAAGGAGAGCAACACCGAGACCTTCGTCGCCGACGTCATCGAGGCCTCGATGGAGGTGCCGGTGATCGTCGATTTCTGGGCGCCCTGGTGCGGCCCCTGCAAGACCCTCGGCCCGGCCCTCGAAAAGCTGGTCCGCAACGCGGGCGGTCTGGTCAAGCTGGTCAAGGTCAACGTCGACGAGAACCGCGAACTGGCCATGCAGATGAACGTCCAGTCGATCCCGGCGGTGTTCGGTTTCCGTGACGGCCGCCCGGTCGACGGTTTCGCCGGCGCGGTACCGGAAAGCCAGCTCAAGAGCTTCCTCGACCGGCTGACCGGCGGCGCCAAGGCGCCGATCGATCAGGCGCTGGAAGCGGCCAAGCAGGCGCTCGACGGGGGCGACCCGGCGACCGCCTCGCAGTACTACGGCGCGGTCCTCGGCCAGGACCCGGCCAACGCCCCGGCCATCGCCGGGCTGCTGCGCTGCTTCCTGGCCAGCGGCGACATCGACCAGGCCCAGCAGGCGATCGCCCAGCTGCCCGACGAGATGAAAACGAATGCCGAAGTGGCGGCCGCCATTTCGGCCATCGAGCTGAGCCAGCAGGGCGGGGTGCTGACCGACCTCGAACCCCTGCACGACCGGCTTCAGGCCGACGCCGACGACCATCAGGCGCGCTTCGAGCTGGCCGTGGCGATGTACGGCGAGGGCAAGGCGGAAGAGGCGATCGAGGAGTTGGTCGAGATCGTCCGGCGCGACCGCGAATGGAACGAGGGCGCCGCCCGCAACCAGCTGGTGAAAATCTTCGACGCCCTCGGCCCGGCCGATCCGCGCACCGCCAAGGGCCGGCGCAAACTGTCGTCCGTCCTGTTCTCATGAACGCCAGCCTCGCGGATACCGGCGCCGGGCCGCTGCCGCCGACGCTGCCGATCTTTCCCCTGGAGGGCGCGCTGCTGCTGCCGCGCGCCAAGCTGCCGCTCAACATCTTCGAGCCGCGCTATCTCAGCATGGTCGAGGACGCCCTGGCGGGCGACCGGCTGATCGGCATGATCCAGCCGCGCGAGACCCAGCCGAACCCGGTGCCCGACGAGGTGGAGGTCTACGACGTCGGTTGCGCCGGGCGCATCTCGTCGTTCTCGGAGAGCGAGGACGGGCGCTACCTGATCACCCTGACCGGGATCAACCGGTTCACCGTCAAGCGCGACCTGGGAATCATGCGCGGCTACCGGCGCTTCGCCGTCCGCTACGACGACTTCCCGGACGACCAGGCCGCCGAGGGCGGCCCGATCGGCAACCGGACGAAGCTGCTGTCGGTGACCCGCGAATTCTTCGAGGCGACCGGCATCACCGGCGACTGGGACACCATGCAGGCGGTGCCCGACGACGCCCTGGTGACGGCCCTGGCGATGATCTGCCCGCTGGAGAGCCGCGACAAGCAGGCGCTGCTCGAATGCCGGACCGTCGCCGAACGCAGCGAGTTCCTGACCCATCTTCTCGAATTCCGGACGCGGGCGGGCGACGAGGATTCGTCCCTGCCGCGCCAATGAGGAGGCCATAGCGATGAGCGAAGAGCAGTCCGCCGGCGATCCGCTTCCGGACGACGGCCCAGTAAACGACGGCCCGGCAAGCGAAAACAGGGTCGATCCGAAGCTTCTGGAGATCCTCGTCTGCCCGCTGACCAAAAGCCCGCTGCGTTACGACGCCGAGGCGCAGGAGCTGATCAGCGACCAGGCCCAGATGGCCTTCCCGATCCGCGACGGCATCCCGATCATGCTGGTCGACGAGGCCCGCAACCTGGCGGACGGCGAGGCAAAACCGCGCTAGGAACCAACAAGAAAACAGGAAACATCCGAGATGGCGCTCGCATCGGGAACCCAACACAGGCCGACGGAAATCCGCCTGAAAAAGGAAGAGAAGGTCCTCGAGGTCGATTTCGAGGACGGGCAAAGCTTCCGCCTGCCGGCCGAATACCTGCGGGTCGAAAGCCCGTCGGCCGAGGTGCAGAACCACGGCCAGGGAAAACGCATCGTGCCGGGCCGCAAGCATGTCGGGATCATCGGCATCGAGGCGGTCGGCAACTACGCGGTGCGCCTGACCTTCGACGACCTGCACGATTCCGGCATCTATTCGTGGGACACGCTGTACAACCTCGGCGCCAACCGCGACGAGATCTGGCAGGCCTACCTCGACGCCCTCGCGGCGCACGGCCTGAGCCGCGATCCTTGAGCGTCCTAGACTCCTGACGCGGGATTTATTGTCGTTGCATAGAGGATTCCATGCGCCATATCATATTTATGTTGTCGGGTATGGCCTGAGAAGGATCGGATAATGTCGGATCTATTCATCATCCCACGCCGCGAGGAACAAGATTCCCGTGCTCTGTGGCGCATGTTCGAGATCGAGAAATTCGGTCTTATCGGCATTGCCGCAATCGTTGGTACCGTTGCGGGTTTTTTCGGGAACGAATTGGAGCAAGCTGTTTCCTGGGAGGGAATTCTCAGCGCCGTGTCGGCCATGGCCGTGGCTTTTGTCATCGCGGCGGGACTGCTGCGGACGGTGGAAATACGGTCGTTCCGGCAACGAACCTCGTCTTTCCGAAGGGAGTCCGAGGATATCTCGGGGGAAATCCAGCGTCGAATCGGTGAGCGATTCCCGGAAGCGGCCGCGGCGGCACGCGAGACGGACGCCTCCGCGCTGATCGCACGGATAGTCGACGATGACGATAAGGGCGGGTTCCCCCCCAAAAAAGCAGTTGATTCCGAGCGAATTCAAGGAAAATAGGGTCCGGGCGTGCGGACGTCCCTACCTCCCCGAGACTTGAGGAAATTAACGGATACACTTTGCCGGGATCCCAAGCGTTTTGTACGCGTTTTCGGTTTCAACATTTCGCCGGTCGGATCGCCGCCCCTGACCGCAGTGCAAATCCTACAATTGAACAAAATCCTTGATGACGCCCGAGACCTCGAACTCGAAAGCGCCCCTTCGCTGGTCGAATATCTGGTAAACGGGGTTGGGAACAGCGTCGCAATCGGCGGTCTCGCCATGTCGTTCACTGGTCCGATTATCGGTGTGGTCGCCGCATCCGTTTCGTTGGGCATTGGTCTGCTTGGCGGAGCAACGGCTTTTTGGTCTTCGACAAAACTCATCCATAGGGATCTCATCCTCGGAGACCGGTTGCGGGCAATCCAGGAGGCTCAAACCCTGCTTCTGGTGGCAGCAAACAATTTGCCGTAACCATTCTTCGCCTGACACAGCAGGCGGAAGAGGCGTCTAAACCGCCTCGCCCCTCAGCAATTTCGGCAGGTCGCCGAGGGTGCCCATGTGGTGGCGCATGGCGAGGCGCTTGAGCGGCGCGACGCGGCCGAGCGCCGCCAGGCCGAGGTCGCGCGCCGCCTTGAGCGGCCGGATGTCGTTCGAGAAGAGCCGGGTCAGCCCGTCGGTCGCCACCAGCATCATGAAATTGTCGAACCGGCGCCAGCGTTCGTAGCGGGCCAGGCCGGTGCCGTCCCCGATATCGAGGCCGAGGCGCTTCGAATCGGCCAGCACCTCGGTCAGGGTCGCGGCGTCGCGCAGGCCCATGTTGACGCCCTGCCCGGCGATCGGATGCATGGCGTGCAGCGCGTCGCCGACCAGCACCAGCCGGTCGGCATGGGCCTTGCGGGCGAACTGCAGGCCGAGCGGGTAGCACCAGCGCGGCCCGGTCAGCGAGAGCTTTCCGAGGAAATCGGTGAAGCGGCGTTCCAGCTCGGCCAGGAAACCGGCATCGTCCAGCGTCATGATCCGCTTGGCGAGGTCGTCCGGCTCGGTCCAGACGAGCGAGCAGCGGTTGCCGGTCAGCGGCAGGATGGCGAACGGGCCGGACGGCATGAAGTGCTCGTGCGCGACGTTCCGGTGCGGCAGTTCGTGGGCGACGGTGCAGACGATGCCGTGCTGGCCGTAGGACCAGCCGGTGGTGCGGATGCCGGCCCGCTTGCGCAGCGAGGAATTGCGCCCGTCGGCGGCGACCGCCAGCCGGGCCGAAATTTCCGGGCCGTCCTTGATTTGCGCGACCACGCCGGCCTCGGAATGCTCCAACGAGACCAGTTCGGTGCGGGTCAGCAGGCGGATCGACGGCAGTTCGGCCATGCGGGCGTGCAGGGCGCGGCGGAAATGGCGCGCCTCGACCATATGGCCGAACGGCTCGTCGCCGCCCTCGCCGTGGGTGAAATCGAGGAAGAGGGGCGACCCCTTTTCCGACACCCGGATATCGAGGATCGGCGAGGGATCCTTGACGTGTTGCCAGACGCCGATGGCGGTGAGCATTTGCCGGGTGGCGTAGGCGGTGGCGAAGGCCCGGCCGTCGAAGGCGGCGTCCAGCTGCTCGGCCGGATCGCCGCGCTCGATCACCGTGCAGCCGATGCCCGCCCCGGCCAGGGCGCAGGCCAGCGCGCCGCCGACCAGGCCGCCGCCGACGATGAGCACTTCTGTTTCGATAAGGCCCGAAGAGGATGTTTTTTCTGTCATGGCCGCTTAGATGTCGCGCTTCGGGAGCCGTCTGTCCAGCCCCGGCCGCATCTTCGCGTGGCGCAACCAGTTGATGAGGCGGCAAAAGCGCGGTTACACTGCGCGCCGATTGCGAACCGCAACCCCTGTCCTTTCACCGATCTGCAAGAACCCGGCGCCCGTTAGATGCTGAATCCCGATCTCGACCTGCTGAACGACTATCCCTTCGACCGGCTGCGCGGCCTGCTCGACCCGTTGGACCCGCCGGCGGACAAGGAGAAACTGCTGCTGTCGATCGGCGAGCCCCGGCATCCGGCGCCGCCGATGGTCGCCGAGGCGCTGGAACGGGCCTCCGGCCTGTGGGGCAAGTATCCGCCGGTCGACGCCACCCCGGCCTTCCGCCGCGCCGTCGCCGACTGGCTGACCAACCGCTACCACCTGCCCGGCGGCATGGTCGACCCCGACAAGAACGTGCTGCCGATCTGCGGCAGCCGCGAGGCGCTGTTCCTGATCGGCCATCTGGCCGTGGCCAGGGAAAAGAACGGCAAGCGGCCGGTGGTGCTGGTACCCAACCCCTATTACCACACCTACAGCGCCACGCCGCTGCTGACCGGCGCCGAGGCGGTGTTCGTCCCGGCGACCAAGGAGACCGGATTCCTGCCCGACTTCGCCTCGCTGGACGAAGACATTCTGGAGCGCACGGCGCTGGCCTATCTGTGTTCGCCGTCCAACCCGCAGGGCGCGGTGGCCGACATGGAGACCCTGAAAGCAACCATCGAACTGGCCCGCAAGTACGACTTCGTCCTGGCCGCCGACGAATGCTACGCCGAGGTCTACACCGAGACCCCGCCGCCCGGCGCGCTGCAGGCCTGCGCCGAGCTGGGCGCCGATGGGGGCGGGCTAATGGACAACGTGGTCATTTTCCATTCGCTGTCGAAACGGTCCAGCGTGCCCGGCCTGCGGTCGGGCTTCGTCGCCGGGCCGGACGAGGCGATGCGCCTGTTCCGGCGGCTGCGCAGCTACAGCGGCGCGACCCTACCGTTGCCGATCGTCGAGGCTTCGACCACATTATGGGGGGACGAGACCCACGTCGCCGAGAACCGCGCCCTCTATAAGGCCAAGTTCGAGGCGGCGGCCCGCATCCTGGGGCCGCGCTTCGGCGACGTGATCCCGGCCGGGGCGTTCTACCTGTGGCTGGACGTCGGCGACGGCGAGGCGGCCGCCCGCAAGCTGTGGACCGAGGGGGCGATCCGCGTCTTGCCCGGGGAATACATGGCGCGAACCGACGCGCAAGGGCATAATCCGGGGGCGGGCTATGTCCGCGCCGCTTTGGTTCACGACCTGGAGACAACAGTTGAGGCGTTGCAGCGTATTGCGGATATTCTTTAGCAATCGGGTTCAAGAAGGGTAGAGGGCCGGCATGGCGCGACCGCTACCGTCCCGGGGGGCCCTGCTGCCCGCCGGCACCACCGAATTCATGAAGAAGTGGCTGTCCAAGGCCGCTGGGGTGCTGCTGTTCGCCGCGGCCGTCGCCGTGCTGGCCACGGTGATGTCCTATGCGCCGGGCGATCCGTCGCTGAACAGCGCCACCGACGGCGGGGCCAGAAACCTTCTGGGCACCCCCGGCGCCTATGCCGCCGATTTGCTGATGCAGTCCTACGGCCTGTCCAGCGTGCTGCCGGCCCTGGTGCTGGCCGCCTGGGGCTGGCGGCTGTTCAGCAACCAGCCGATCGCGCGGATCGGCTGGCGGATCGCCGCCCTGGTCGCCGCCCTGATGCTGCTGGCCATGGGCTTGAGCGCCGCCGCGCCGCCCGACTCCTGGCCGCTGAGCACCGGGCTGGGCGGCTTCGTCGGCACGCTGCTGTTCACCCCGCTGGCCGGGCTGGCCGGCATCGCCGGGTTCCCGGCCTGGATCGCCGCCTGCCTCTGCGCGGCGCTCGGCGCCGGGGCGCTGGTCGCCGCGCTGGGCCTGAGCTGGGACGACTGCAAGCGGATCGCCAGCGGCAGCTGGGCCGCCACCCTGGCGGTGACGCGCGCCGCCAACCGGCTGCGCACCATCGCCGGAAAGGCGGCCCCGGGCCGGATCGGTACGGGCGAACGGGCCGAGCCGACCCTCGACGGCCCGGCCCGGCGCAAGGTCGCGCCGAAGCCGGTGGAGGAGGAAGAGGAAGACGCCGGGATCGCCCTGGTCGCCCCGAAGAAGCGGGCCAAGACCGGCCGCCGCGCCCAGGCGGCGCGCCAGGGCAAGCTGGAACTGGAGCCGAGCGACGAATTCCAGTTCCCGCCGTTCGACCTGCTGGAGGAACCCGACACCAGCGGCCGCACCGAGGTCAGCCAGCAGGCCCTGGCGCAGAACGCCAAGCTGCTGGAATCCGTCCTGGAGGACTTCGGCGTGCGCGGCGAGATCAAGAAGGTCCGCCCCGGCCCGGTGGTCACCCTGTACGAGCTGGAGCCCGCGCCGGGTACCAAGACCTCGCGGGTGATCGGCCTGTCCGACGACATCGCCCGCTCGATGAGCGCCGTTTCGGTGCGCGCCGCGGTCGTGCCGGGGCGCAACGTGATCGGCATCGAGCTGCCGAACCAGCGCCGCGAGATGGTCCATCTGCGCGAGCTGCTGTCGTCCGACGCCTTCGAGCGCCGGGCCGGCAAGCTGACCCTGGCGCTCGGCAAGGATATCGGCGGCGCCCCGGTGATGGTCGACCTGGCCCGCATGCCGCACCTGCTGATCGCCGGCACCACCGGTTCGGGCAAGTCGGTGGCGGTCAACACGATGATCCTGTCGCTGCTCTACCAGCTGCCGCCGGAATCCTGCCGGTTCATCATGATCGACCCGAAGATGCTGGAACTTTCGGTCTACGAGGGCATCCCGCATCTGCTGGCCCCGGTGGTGACCGAGCCGGGCAAGGCCGTGGTCGCCCTGAAATGGACCGTCCGCGAGATGGAGGAGCGCTACCGCGCCATGTCGCAGATGGGCGTGCGCAACATCGCGGGCTACAACAGCCGCCTGGCCGAGGCGGCGAAGAAGGGCGAGACCCTGACCCGCCGGGTGCAGACCGGCTTCGACGAGGACGGCAAGCCGGTGTTCGAGGAACAGCCGCTGTCGATGGACCCGCTGCCGTTCATCGTGGTGGTGGTCGACGAGATGGCCGACCTGATGCTGGTCGCCGGCAAGGACGTCGAGGCGGCGATCCAGCGCCTCGCCCAGATGGCCCGCGCCGCCGGCATCCACCTGATCATGGCGACGCAGCGCCCCTCGGTCGACGTCATCACCGGCACCATCAAGGCCAACTTCCCGACCCGCGTCAGCTTCCAGGTGACCAGCAAGATCGACAGCCGGACCATCCTGGGCGAGCAGGGCGCCGAGCAGCTGCTCGGCCAGGGCGACATGCTCTACATGGCCGGCGGCGGCCGGATCACCCGCGTCCACGGGCCGTTCGTCTCGGACGAGGAGGTCGAGGACATCGTCTCGTTCCTGAAGAGCCAGGGCGAGCCCGACTACGTCGAGGCGGTGACCGAGGAGGACGACGAGATCACCCCCGACATGCTGGGCGGCGGCGGCGATTCCGGCGACGAACTGTACGACAAGGCGGTGGCGCTGATCGCCCGCGAGGGCAAGGCGTCGACCAGCTTCGTCCAGCGCCATCTGCAGATCGGCTACAACCGCGCCGCCCGGCTGATCGAACGGATGGAGCAGGAAGGCGTGGTCAGCAAGGCCGACCGCGTCGGCCGCCGCGAAGTGCTCGTCGGCGACCATTGAGTCCCCGCATCCTTTTCCCCCGCCAGGAGGCCACGACCATTCGACAGCCGCATCCGACCCCCGTCCGCCGCCGACGCCTCGTTCCGGCGCTGTTCGCCGCCCTGCTGGGAGTCCTGATCGGGCTCCCGACCACCGGCCCCGCCGCCGCGCAGCAGGTCAAGGCGGTCCAGCTCAGCGACGCCGAACGGACCTCCGTGTCGCGCATCGAGCAATACCTGAACAGCCTGCGCAGCGTCGAATCGCGGTTCCTGCAGGTGACCTCGACCGGGGAATACGCCGAGGGCAAGCTGTACATCTCGCGGCCCGGCAAGCTGCGCATCGACTACGACCCGCCGGTGCCGGTGCAGATCATCAGCAGCGGCACCTGGCTGGTCTATTTCGACAAGGAGCTGGAGCAGGTCAGCCGCGTGCTGATGAGCTCGACCCCGGCGGCGATGCTGGTGTCCGAGAACATCGAGCTGTTTTCCAAGGACATCCTGATCACCGGCTTCGAGCACGAGGCGCAGACCTTCCGCCTGAGCCTGGCGCGGGCCGACGACCCGCTGGAAGGCCGCCTGACCCTGGTCCTGTCCGACCGGCCGATCGTCCTGAAGAAGTGGGAAATCACCGACGCCCAGGGCGTCACCACGACGGTTTCGCTGCTCGATCCGCGGTTCGACGCCGAGCTGGACGACAAGCTGTTCGAGTTCAAGGATCCGACCATCTTCAAGCCGCGCCACTGAGCGGCGGGACATTCCCGGAGACGCACCGGAAACCGGGCGTTTCCGGCCCCTTCAGCCATGCGCGAAACGCATACCTAAAGTGTTGTTCCGGCGGTTGTTTCTCAACCCGAATTGTCCCATATATGAAACTGTGAAGGCCGCAGGTTCCGCAACGGAACCCGTGGAAGGGGCTTTCCCTTCAGCGGCTTTCGAAAAAGACCAGCGCCCGGTTTGCTCCCCCCCTAACCGGGCGCTATTTTTGCGCCGACCGATCCGATCCCGCTTCTCCCGCCGCCAAGGCAGAAAGGCCGCCGCATGTCCCTGACCGTCGTTTCCTGGAACGTCAATTCGATCCGCATCCGCCTGAACGGGCTGGCCCGCATGGTCGCCGCCCTCGACCCGGACGTGATCTGCCTGCAGGAGACCAAGGTGGCCGACCCGCTGTTCCCGCTCGACGCGGTGCGCGAGACCGGGTTCGAGCACATCCTGACCAACGGGGTGAAGGGCTACGGCGGGGTGGCGATCCTCTCGAAGCTGCCGTTCACCTGGACCGGCACCCGCGACTGGTGCGACCGGATCGACGCCCGCCACGCCGCCGCCCGCATCGACGCCGGACCGAAGCTGGGCGAGATCGAGGTGCACAGCCTGTACGTCCCGGCCGGCGGCGACATCCCGGACCCCGACGAGAATCCGAAGTTCGCGCATAAGCTGGCTTTTCTGGACGAGCTGCGCGACTGGTCGGCCGGGCTGCGCGACCCGGAGCGGCGCCTGCTGCTGGCCGGGGATTTCAACGTCGCGCCGCTGGAGACCGACGTGTGGTCGCACAAGCAGCTGGTCCGCGTGGTCACCCACACGCCGCTCGAGGTGGAGAAGCTGAATTCGATCCGCGACGCCGGGGAATGGATCGACACCCTGCGCGAATTCGTTCCGCCTTCGGAACATCTATACACTTGGTGGAGCTATCGGGCCCGCGACTGGCAAGCGGCCAACCGGGGCCGGCGGCTCGACCACATCTGGGCCTCGCCGGCGCTGGCGCCGCACCTGGCCGGGGTGGAGGTGCTGGAGATCGCCCGCGGCTGGGAGCGCCCGTCCGACCACGTGCCGGTCGCGCTAACCTTGAACCGGTAGCGCCTCGGGGGCCTTTTCGCCGGGAGCGGCGGTTTCGTCCAGATCGCGGTCGTAAAATTGCCAACCGCTTCCGAGGGCGGCCTTCGCCCGGTACAAGGCGTAGTCCGCCCGCGCGATCAGTTCCACCGGCGTCGCGCCGTCGCCCGGGAACGTGGCGATGCCGATGCTGGCTCCGATCCGCACCTCGTGGCCAAGGGCGGCGTGGGGGGCTTCGATCCCGTCGACGATCCGTTCGGCGACCCGGCCGACGGCTTCCAGACCGCCCGCATCGACCAGGACGACCACGAACTCGTCGCCGCCGAGACGGGCGACGATGTCGGATTCCCGCGTACAGCGGGTCAGCACCCTGCCGACTTCCTTCAAAACCTCGTCGCCGACCAGGTGGCCGAGGGTGTCGTTGACCGGTTTGAACTTATCCAGGTCGAGAACCAGCGTGGCCAGGGTCCAGTCAGGCCGGCGGCGGGCCAGGGCGAGAGCGCCGTCGAACTGTTTGTAGAGTTGGTTCCGGTTGGCCAGGCCGGTCAGCGGATCGGTCAAGGCCAGACGGCGGATTTCCTCCTCCGTCTCCTTGCGCTCGGTAATGTCGCGGATCACGCCGGTGAACTTCAGTTCGTCGCCGAGCCGCATCGAGTTGACCGATAGTTCGACCGGAAACGTCGTCCCGTCCTTGCGTTTCCCCTCCAGTTCCAGGGTATGGCCGATCACCCCGCTTTCGGCGTCCGGATCGAAGGACCGCATGCTCTTCTCGTGCAATACGGCAAGATGATCGGGCATCAGGATCGAAATGCCCCGGCCGACCGCCTCGGTCGCCGACCAGCCGAAAATGGTCTGGGCGGCGAGGTTGAAGGATTCGATGATCCCGTCCGAATCGATGGTGACCATGGCGTCGGTCGTCGTGTCGAGGATGGTGCGCATGCGCAGTTCGTCGGCCTCGGCCCGGGCGGTCGCCTTTTCCGCCGCGTCGCGCGCCGCCGCCAGGTTTTCCGCCAGGCCGATCGCCGTGGCCGCCTGGTTTTCCCGATCTTGCTTGAGCGCCTCGAGGGAATGCAGTTGGGCCTTCAGTTCCTCCTCGCTGGCGCGCAGCTGCTGTTCGGATTCGCGCGCCGCGATCATGCTCGTCTTAAAGACCTTCACCGACCGCGCCATGTCGCCGATCTCGTTACGCAGGGCGAGCCCCTCGATTTCGGTCGCGACGTCGCCTTCCGCCAGTCTGCCCATGGTCGTGTTCAATCCCTTGAGGGGGGAGATCACGAGGCCGCGAATCAGCCAGAACGCCAGAAACGCTCCCACGGCGATCAGCGCGACATTGACCCAGTAGAAAACGTTTTCGAACCTGACGGCCCGCTGGAAATCGTCCGCCAACCGAGCCGACCGCCGTTCCAAGGATTGATTGATCTCCCGGCTCAGATCGGCCAGGGCCCGGAGCGCCAGGGCGTCGTCGACCCGGACTTGCCGGTCGATACCTTCCGGGGTCAGGCCCTCGGCGCGAAAGAAGCCGATTTCGGGCAACCGGGCGAGGTAGGAATCGAGCGTCGCCTCGATATCCTCGAGGGCGGCGAGCTCTCCTTTCGACAAGCCGGGGAACCGATCCTCGGGAGAAACGTCATCCCCGGCCGGTTCCAATGCCAGCATCCCGTCCGGGCCCCCCGGAACCCGGGGGCTCGACGGCGGCAAACCGAGCGCCCTGTAGTCGGCGATGGCCTGACGGGCGGCTCGGCCGGCCCGCAAGGCCGTTTCGACGCTTTTTTCATTGCCGCGCCGGACATAATTCTTGAATGCGTGGATAAAGCCGCCATAACCGAGCGCGGCCCGCAAACGGTCCAAGACCTGGGTTTTCGTCATCCGCCCGGCCGAGGCGTAGTTGTCCGCCAGCGTGTCCAGGCCGCGCAGGGCCAGCCGGTCATCGACCTGGATCCGGCGCCCGATCTCGTCCGCCGTCGTCCCCTTGTCGATCATCCGTTCGATTTGGGCCAGGGCGTCCTGGTAGGCGTTCAGGGTGCGGCGGATATCGTCCAGCGCGGTTTCCTCGGCCGGAGACGTGTCGAGGGTCAGGTAGGCGTTGATGAGGGTCTGGGCGCCGCCGAGATTCTGCTGCGCGGCGTCGTAAAACCGGTGATCCTTGCGCAGAATGAGGTCCGAGTAGTTGTGGATGAAGCCGCCGAATCCCAAGGCGCCGCGCAACGCCGAGCTGAGGCGCGCCCGATCCGAACGGTCGACACGGTACTCCTGCCAGTGACCGCCGAGCTCGATCATGCCGCGGCGCGCGAAGACGGCGTCGGCGACCTGGATGCCGACCAAAGCGGCCAACACCAGGATCAGCAAGACGAGCACTTGGTTAAGGCTAAGATTTCTCACGAAGCCGTTCCTGTCTGAATCGCCGATAATCCCCTTGCGATCGAAGACCGGAGGCATGCTTCACGAAGAGTAAGGTGAAAAACCTCCAACCCCGGTATCGGTGGAGCAAGAAGCGTACCAACGGTATTGCAACGGTCCCGGGGCGCAACCCGCTGAAAAACAGGAAAAAGCGGACAAAAACGCCGGGAAACCGTTTCCCGGCGGGATCCCGGCTCCCGACCGGAAACCGAATCCGCGATGCAAAATGAAAACGCCCCCGCGGCGGGGCGGACGGGCAAAACCTAGATCTGCAGCCGATAGCCGCCCGGTTCGGTCACCAGGATGCGGGCGTTGGAAGGGTCGCGCTCGATCTTCTGGCGCAGGCGGTAGACGTGGGTTTCCAGCGTATGGGTGGTGACGCCCGCGTTGTAGCCCCAGACCTCGTCGAGCAGCACCTCGCGGCCGACCACCTTGTCGCCGGTCCGGTACAGGTACTTGAGGATGGCCGCCTCCTTGTCGGTCAGCCGGATCTTCTTGTTGCGCTCCTCGTCGACCAGGATCTTGGCGCTCGGCTGGAAGGTGTAGGGGCCGATGGTGAAGACGGCGTCGTCGCTGCGCTCGTGCTGGCGGATATGGGCCCGCAGCCGGGCCAGCAGGACGCCCAGGCGGAACGGCTTGGTGACGTAGTCGTTGGCCCCGGAATCGAGGGCGAGGATGGTGTCGGCGTCGGTGTCGGCGCCGGTCAGCATGATGATCGGCGACTTGACCCCGGCCCGGCGCATCAGGCGGCAGGCCTCGCGCCCGTCCATGTCGGGCAGGCCGACGTCGAGGATGACGACGTCGAAATAGTCGCCCTTCACGCGGGCCAGCGCATCGGCGCCCGAGGTCACGCAATCGGTGTGGAATTCCTCGTGGAGCTGCAGCTGTTCGGCCAGCATCTGCAGGAGGGTCTCGTCGTCGTCGACGATCAGAATACGCTTCCCGTTGCTCATCTAGGCCCCTTCCCCGTCGCCCACCGGCCGCGCCCCGGCGGGGATCCTTCTGCGCACGATGCTTCCTATATATTTCCTACGCTTCCGGAAAGCGATGTTCAATTTCCGGGCGCAAGCGGGTTGGTTTCATTCCACGCTTTGCAGGCCGGGGGATTGGCGGTATGGTCCGGAGCCGTGCCGGGGCCGTCCCGCCTTTCCGAAAGGCCGCTCCCTTGCGGAAGCACGGCGGACGCCGTCCCTGAAGAAAACCGATGAACCAGACCTGATGCCCCACCGCCATTCCTCCGCGCCGATGCCCGCCTCGCGCGAGCCGAGTTCCCTTCTTTCCGTGGACCGCGCCGTATCCGAACTGCGCCGCGGGCAGGTCATCGCCCTGCGCGCCGCCGGCGGCGAGGCCGCCCTGGCCCTGGCCGCCGAGGCGGCCACCGAGGAAAGCCTGGCGACCCTGGCACGGCTCGGCAAGGGCCGGGCGCGGCTGGCGATCACCGCGCGGCGGGCCGAGGTCCTGGGCCTGGGCGCCCCCGCGGCCTCGGTGGTGATCCTGTCGGCGGAAACCCCGCTGCCGGCGCAGACGGTCTGCGACATCGCCGACCCGCTGACCCTGACCGGGCTGCCCGACGGCGCCGCCATCACCATCCTGGACGCCACGGCCTACGGTTGCGAGAGCGCCGCCGTCGGCCTGACCAAGGTGGCGCGGCTGCTGCCCGCCGCCATGGTCGCCCATATCGAGGATCCGGAGGCCGACGACCTGTACGCCTGGGCGGCGCGGCACGACCTGCTGGTGATCGACGCCGGCGACGTGTTCCAGTACGAGCATACGGCGGCGCGGACCCTGCACCGGGTCAGCGAGGCCCGCGTGCCGCTGGCCGGAGCCGAGAACACCCGGATCATCGCCTTCCGGCCATTGGACGGCGGGCTGGAGCACCTGGCCATCCTGGTCGGCGAACCCGACCCGGCCAAGCCGACGCTGACCCGGCTGCATTCGGAATGCTTCACCGGCGACCTGCTGGGCAGCCTGCGCTGCGATTGCGGCGAACAGCTGCGCGCCGCCATCCAGCAGATCGGCGAGGAGGGCAGCGGGGTGCTGCTCTACCTGGCCCAGGAGGGACGCGGCATCGGCCTGGTCAACAAGCTGCGCGCCTACGAACTGCAGGACCGGGGCTTCGACACCATCGACGCCAACGAGCAGTTGGGCTACGACGCCGACGAGCGGGTCTACCTGCCCGCCGCGCAGATGCTGCATCAACTCGGCATCGAGCGGGTCCGGCTGCTGACCAACAATCCCGACAAGGTCGCGGCGCTGTCGCGCTGCGGCGTCGAGGTGACCGAGCGGGTGCCGCACAGCTTCCCGTCCAACCAGCACAACGAAATCTACCTGCGGACCAAGCAGACCCGCGGCGGGCATCTGTTTTAATAATATTCTATCACTCACGGCAGCGAACCTCGCGGTTCGCGCCTGCGTGGGCGCGCCGGACGGCCGGCGGGCCGCGTTCGCGGCCTATCGGGGCGTTTTTGGCCCCGCCTCGACACGCACCCGGCAGAAATTCACCGGCGGCGGCGAAATGTTGCCGGTTTTCCGTGAGCACCTTTCCATAACCAGTTGATTTAAAAGCGTTTCATGTTTGGCACGCTGATTGCGACAGGTATTGTGCGACACGACACTTGGAAACGGCATGACGGACATCAACACCCATCCCGTCACGGTATCATCCCTGCCTCCGGCGGCCTCCACCGCCGGGGGCAGTGCCGCGTCGTCCGCCGCCTCGGCACAGGATGAAGACGGTTTCGACCTGTTCGGCGAGGACGGGTTCACCTTCGGCGACTTCCTCGACATCATCAATCCGCTACAGCATCTGCCCATCGTCGGCACGATCTACCGGGCGATGACCGGCGACGAGATCTCGGCCGGCGCGCGGGTCGCCGGCGGCACCCTGTTCGGCGGTCCCATCGGCGCCGCCGTGGCCACCGCCAATGCGATCCTCGACGAGACCACCGGCAAGGACGCCGGGGAATACGTGATGGCCCTGTTCACCGGGGAAGATGGGGATGCCTCGGCGGCGGACACGCAAGTCGCCGGAGACGGCGCGGCCCCGCCGCTGCCGGACCTGGCCGCGCTGGCGCCGCTGCCCGAGGAAACGCCCCCGATCGATTTCGCCGCCCTGGCCCCGCTGCCGCCGGAAACCGCGCCGGCCCCGGCCGAGGCCCCGGCGCTTGTCGCCGAAGCGCCGGCTGCCCTGGCGGTTCAAGCCGCCCTTCTGGACGAACAGCAGGCCGATGCCGCGCTGGACGCCGCCATCTCATGGGCGTTCGAAACCGGCGAGGCCAAGCCGGACGAAAAGCAAACGGCGCGGGAGGAAGGCTCCTCCGGGGACTGGTTCGCCCGGAAACTGCTCGGCGCCCTCGACAAATACGAGGCCTCGGCGGAATTGGGGGAGATTCCCCCGGCCGCCGTTTCCATGCTCCGGTGATATCGCTTCCGTAATGTCCGGGCCGGCCATCCTCCCCTTTCCGACGTTCCACCGAACGCGGTAAAAAGACATCATGGAAATCCAGGTCTGGCCAGACGGCTTCATCGCCTGGGGAAGGCACCGGAAGCGGTGCGCCCTGGGGCGGGGCGGGATCGTCCGCGACAAGCGCGAGGGCGACGGGGCAACGCCAGCCGGTTCGTTTCCGCTGCGCGAGGCGTTCTACCGCGCCGACCGGTTGCCCCGGCCCAAGACCGGCCTGCCGCTGCGGGCCATCGCCGAGACCGACGGCTGGTGCGACGCCCCCGACAGCCCCGACTACAACCGCCTGATCCGCCGCCCGCACCCGGCCCGCCACGAGACCCTGTGGCGCGACGACGGGCTGTACGACCTGTTGCTGGTAATCGGCTACAACGACGAACCGCCGGTCGCCAACCGGGGCAGCGCCATCTTCCTGCATATCGCCAAGCCGGACTACGCGCCGACCGAGGGCTGCGTCGCCCTGGCGCGGGACGACCTGCTGGCCCTGGCCGAGGCCTGCGGCGGCGAGACCTGGCTGACGATCAACCTTTAGAAGACGGAAGCGGCGGGCGGCTGCCGAAGATGGCGGTGCCGACGCGCACATGGGTGGCGCCGAAGCGCACGCCGGTCTCGTAGTCGCCGCTCATCCCCATGCTGAGCTTGGCCAGGCCGTTGCGCTTGGCCATCTCGGCGAGCAGGGCGAAATGCAGGGCCGGTTCCTCGTCGACCGGCGGAATGCACATCAGGCCGACGACCGGCAACGCGTAGACCTTGCGGCACGATTCCAGGAAAGCGTCGATGTCGGCCGGCAGGATCCCGGCCTTCTGCGGCTCCTCGCCGGTGTTGACCTGGACGAAGCAATCGACCCGGCGGCCGGTCTGGGCCATCTCCTCGGCCAGGGCGCGGGCCAGCTTCTCGCGGTCCACCGACTCGATAACGTCGCACAGCGCCACCGCGCGCTTCAGCTTATTGCGCTGCAGGGGGCCGAGAAGGTGGAGCCGGGCGTCGGGGAATTCCGCCTTCAGCCCGGGCCATTTCTCCTCGGCTTCCTGGACGCGGTTCTCGCCGAACACCCGGTGCCCGGCGGCCAGCGCGGGGCGAATCAACTCAACCGGCTTGGTCTTGCTGACCGCGACCAGCTGGACGGCGGCGGGGTCGCGCCCGGCCTCGCGGGCCGCCTCGGCGATTCGATCTTTGACCGCGGCGAGATTTGCGGCGATATCCTTCTCTGTCGTCATCTTCGTCTTTGTACCACTCTGAAAAAAACCGGCCGGGAGGACCGCATGACCGTGGGACGGAAGTTAACAGACTCGGAAGGACGGGACAAATGGGGACGGAGCCGGCGGCTGCCGCCGCTGATCCTGCTGACCGACGACGTCCGCCTGCCCGATCCGGCGGCCGCCGTCTCCCGGCTGCGGCGCGGTTCGGCGGTCATCCTGCGCCACTACAATACGCCGGACCGCGCGGCCTTGGCCCGGACGCTGGCCCGGATCTGCCGGCGGCGCGGCCTGCGGCTGCTGATCGCCGGGGATTGGCGGCTGGCCGCCGCCGTGGGGGCCGACGGGGTACACCTGCCCGAGGGACTCGTCCGGCGCGGACCGGGGGCCTGGAACGCGGGGCTGCCCCGGCGGCCGGGGTTCCTGGTCACGGCGGCGGCGCATTCGCCGGCCGCCCTGTTCCGCGCCGTCCGGGCCGGGGCCGACGCGGCGCTGCTGTCGCCCGTCTTCCCGACGGCCAGCCATCCGGGGGCCCCGACCCTTGGGGTCCTCCGTTTTGCATTGTGGTGCCGCAGCGCGCCGTTGCCGGTCTATGCGTTGGGCGGCGTCGATACCCGGACCGCGCCTAGGCTGGCCGGAAGCGGTCTGGCCGGACTGGCTGGAATCGGCGGCTGGACCGGTGGCGGCGGTAAATCCTGATTCACCAGCGCTTTTTCGGCGTGTTGCCAAAAAAACACACACTGTCAAAAATGTTACACCCCGGCCACGGAAACGGTTGAAAACGCCCGGCGGACGCGGTTTTATGCTCGTGATTTGCTCACGTTTTCGCAGTTCAGTCCTTCGGCTGAGTTCGGGTCGCGGAGCAATCAGGGGTAAACAAGGGGCTGAAACCAGCCTTTAACTGAAGGATAGAGGATGATGAAAAAAGTTCTTCTTGGGACCACCGCCATCATCGGCGCCTCCGTGGTTCTCGCCAGCGCGGCGCAGGCCGAAGCGCCGAAGCTCAGCATGAGCGGTAACGTGAAGTTCGAGATGGCCGGTGTCGATCAGGACGCCGATGCCTTCAATCGCGGCTACAAGTTCTACACCGACGACGCCGAGATCGTGTTCAAGGCCTCCTCGACCGCCGACAACGGCCTCGAGTACGGCGCCAAGATCGAGTACGAGTTCGAGAACAACGGTACCGACGAAGCCATGATCTGGCTGTCGGGCGACTGGGGCTTGGTCCAGATGGGCAACGAGGACGGCGCCGAAGACGCCGTCAAGGTCGGCGGCTGGAGCGTCCTCGGCGCGACCGGCGGCTGGGACGGCGAAATGCCGGCCGAAAACTTCGACGCCCTTGATGGTCCGTCGCTCGCCGGTGACTCCAGCGACGCCACGAAGATCAGCTACTTCACGCCGAGCTTCAACGGCTTCCGCGCCGGTGTCAGCTTCACGCCGGACTTCGGTCATGAGTACGACGCAGCTCCTAGCGAGACCGATGACGACGTTTCCAATGCCCTCGGCTTTGGCCTTGAGTACAAGGGCACCTTCAGCGAAGTCGGCGTGCATGTCAGCGGCCGTTACGCCATGGGTGAATACGAAGGCGACGGCACCGCGACCGACTCCGATCAGGAAGACGTCAGCGCCTTCGCTCTCGGCGCCAAGTTTGACTATGCCGGCTTCAGCCTCGGCATTGGTTACGCCGACAATGGCGACTCCGGCGCCGTGAAGGGCACCACGGCCGATGGCGGCCAGTGGTTCGACATCGCCGTCGGTTACGCGACCGGCCCGTATGCCGTCGCCGCCGGTTGGTACACCTCGGAGAAGGACTTGGCCGGTAGCGCCGAGGCCGAGGCCGATGTCTTCTCGCTCACCGGTGACTACACCGTCGCCGACGGCCTGGGCATCTATGCCGAGTACGACTACGTCGACATCGACGAGACCGGCACGGCCAGCGACAACGAAGCCAACGTCTTCATCGTTGGCACGAAGGTCAGCTTCTAATCGATCTGACTTTATGTCGAATGGGAAGGGCGGCGCCTTGGCGCCGCCCTTTCTTTTTTGCGCGCTTGGTGCCCGCAAACCGCTGGAATTGGCTCGGAGAGTTCGGGTATAGTCGCCGCCATGATCAGGATCAGAACCATTGCCATCGCCGCGATGACGGCTTTCGCTCTCGCGGGATGTTCGGGGATCGAGTCCGAGCGGAGCACGCCGGACACCCTAAAGACGCCGGAAGACCTGCGCAAGGAGCGGTACGGCAAGCTCTTCGGCGAGGATGCCTTTACATATGGCGGCACCCAGCGAGCCGAAGAAGACGCCGGCAGCGGCGGGCTCGGCGTCAATTCGTACCTTTGGCGCGCGTCGCTGGATACGGTGACCTTCATGCCGGTCAATTCGGCCGATCCGTTCGGCGGGGTGATCATCACCGACTGGTACACGCCGCCGGAATCGCCTTCCGACGAGCGGTTCAAGCTCAACATCTACATTCTCGGCCGGGCCCTCCGGGCCGATGGCGTCCGTGTCGCGGTTTTCCGCCAAACCAAGGATGGCAGCGCCTGGAATGACGCCGCCGTGAAACCCGATGTCGGCACCAAGATCGAGGACGCGATCCTGATGAAGGCCCGGCAGCTCAGGCACGAAACCCTGAATCAGTAGGCCGGGCCGGGAAGTGCGGCCAGGCCGTTGTTTGCGGGCTCGTTTTGCCGAGACCGGTACGGGATTAGGCTTCGAATCGAGACGGCGCCCGGTTTTTCGCGGATCGGGCGTTCCCACGTTCCAACCGCAGAGATCCAAGACGAAAGAATGGCCCGTTACAATTTCAAGAAAACCGAAGCCAAGTGGCAGAAGATCTGGGACGAGCGGGGGTGTTTCGAGGTTTCCGAGGATTCCTCCCGGCCGAAATACTACGTGCTGGAGATGTTCCCCTATCCGTCCGGACGCATCCACGTCGGCCACGTCCGTAATTATACCCTCGGCGACCTGGTCGCCCGGTACAAACGGGCCCGCGGTTTCAACGTCCTGCATCCGATGGGCTGGGACGCCTTCGGCCTACCGGCCGAGAACGCGGCCATCGCCAACAAGGTGCCGCCGGCCGAATGGACCCGCCAGAACATCGCCGCCATGCGGGCCCAGCTCAAGCGCATGGGCCTGTCCTACGACTGGAGCCGTGAAGTCGCGACCTGCGAACCCGAATACTACCGCCACGAACAGAAGATGTTCCTGGATTTCCTTAAGGCCGGGCTGGCCTACCGCCGGGAATCCTGGGTCAACTGGGATCCTGTGGAACATACGGTCCTGGCCAACGAGCAGGTGATCGACGGCAAGGGCTGGCGCTCCGGCGCACCGATCGAAAAGCGGCAGCTGAGCCAGTGGTTCTTGCGCATCACCAAATACGCCGACGACCTGCTCGACGCCATCGGCACCCTGGAGCGCTGGCCGGAACGCGTCCGGCTGATGCAGGAGAACTGGATCGGCCGGTCCGAGGGCGCCCGCATGTTCTTTGGACTCAAGGGCCGGGACGACCGGCTGGAGGTCTACACCACCCGGCCGGACACGATCTTCGGCGCCTCGTTCTGCGCCATCGCGGCCAACCATCCGGTCGCCCAGGAGGCGGCCGAGAACAACCCGGACCTGCAGGCCTTCATCGCCGACTGCAACCGGCTCGGCACCAGCGAGGCGGCCATCGAAACGGCCGAGAAGCAGGGTTTCGATACCGGGCTGCGCGCCCTGCATCCGTTCGTTCCGGGCAAGGAACTGCCGATCTACGTGGCCAACTTCGTGCTGATGGAATACGGCACCGGGGCGATCTTCGGCTGTCCGGCCCACGACCAGCGCGACCTGGATTTCGCCCGCAAATACGGCCTGCCGGTAACCCCCGTCGTGGTGCCCGAGGACGCGGACGCCGCGACGTTCGAGGTCGGCGACGAGGCCTACACCGGGCCCGGCCGGCTGGCCAACTCCGAGTTCCTCGACGGCATGGCGGTGGACGACGCCAAGGCGGAGATCATCGGCCGGCTCAAGGCGGCCGATGCGGGCGAGAAGACCGTCAACTACCGGCTGCGCGACTGGGGCGTCTCGCGCCAGCGCTATTGGGGCTGCCCGATACCGGTCATCCATTGCGAGGACTGCGGGGTCGTACCGGTCCCGGAACAGGATCTGCCGGTCAAGCTGCCGGAGGATGTTAGCTTCGACAAGGCCGGCAACCCGCTGGAGCACCATCCGACCTGGAAGCATGTGGCCTGCCCGAAGTGCGGCAAGCCGGCACGCCGGGAAACGGATACGTTCGATACCTTCTTCGAATCATCCTGGTATTTCGCCCGGTTCTGCTCGGTTGCCGACGGCGAGGCGTTCGACCGCAAGGCGGTGGATTATTGGATGCCGGTCGACCAGTACATCGGCGGCATCGAGCATGCGGTCCTGCACCTGCTGTATTCCCGCTTCTTCATCCGGGCCCTGCGCGACTGCGGGTATCTCGGCGTCGCCGAACCGTTCGCCGGGCTGATGACCCAGGGCATGATCTGCCACGAGACCTACCGCGACCCGCAAGGCAAATGGCTTTTCCCGACCGAGGTCAGCCAGACCGAGGACGGCAGCGTCGTTCATGTGGAGACCGGCGAACCGGTGACCGTCGGCCGGTCGGAGAAGATGAGCAAGTCCAAGCGCAACGTGGTCGATCCCGAGGAGACACTGGCGGCCTACGGCGCCGATACGGCCCGGCTGTTCATGCTGTCCGACAACCCGCCCGATCATGACATGGATTGGAGCGACGCCGGCATCGAGGGCGCCTGGCGCTACGTCAACCGGCTGTGGCGCATGGTGACCGAGCCGGCCGTGGCGCTGCCGGCACCTGGCGCTTCCGAACCGGCCGATCTGTCGGAAGCCTGCGAAAAGGTACGGCGGGCGATGCACAAGACCGTCGCCGCTGTGTCCGACGATCTGGACCGGTTCGCCTTCAACAAGGCCGTGGCCCGGATCCGCGAGTTCACCAACCAGCTGGACAGCCTGGACAAGGACGAGGCCGGACTTGCCTGGGTGCTGCGCGAGGGCCTGGAGACGCTGGTCCGGCTTATCGGGCCGATGATGCCGCATCTCGGCGAAGAGTTGTGGGCGGCGCTCGGTCATGGGACGCTTCTGGTCGATACCGCCTGGCCGGAATTCGACCCCGCCCTGCTGGTCGAGGACAGCGTGACCCTGGCCGTGCAGGTCAACGGCAAGCTGCGCGGCACGCTCGACTTCGCCAAGGACGGCGCGAAAGAGGCCATCGAGGCGGCCGCGCTGGCCATCCCCAATGTGGCCAAGGCGATGGACGGCAAGCCCCCGCGCAAGGTTATCGTGGTGCCGAACAGGATCGTCAATGTGGTGGTTTAAGAGAGTTTTTCTTTTATTGGCTGTGGTTTCCTCGGCCGCGTGCGGTTTCCAGCCGCTTTACGGCGGAGGGAAAAACGGCCCCGTCGCCGGCGAGTTGGCGGAGATCAAGATTTCGCCCATCGCGGACCGGCTGGGCCAGCAGTTGCGGAACGAGCTTCTCGATCTGTTGACTCCGTACGGGCAACCGGCGCATCCGAAGTACCGGATCACCATCAGCCTCACGGAGTCGAAGTCGGAACTCGCGGTCAAGAAGAGCGAGGCGGCAACCCGGGCGAACATGACCGTCAACGCGGATTTCCGGCTCATCGATTTCCGGACCGGCGCCGAAGTGTTTAAAGGAACCAGTTCCCTGGTCGGCAGCTACAATATTCTAAGCAACGATTACGCGACGCTGGCCGCCGAGCGCAGCGCCAAGGAACGGATCGTCAAACAGGTCGCCCTCGATATCCAGACCCGTCTGTCCGCGTTCTTCAAGCTGCGGGCGCGGCCGGCCGACGAGACACCGGCGCCGTGAAGGTCAGCGGCGGGCGTATCGGCTCCTTCCTCAAGGCTCCGGACCCGTCGTGCGTCGCCGTGCTGATTTACGGCCCGGACCGGGGGCTCGTCCGCGAGCGGGCCGAAACCCTGGCGCGGACCGTGGTCGAGGATCCGTCCGACCCGTTCCGCGCGGTCGATCTGGCTTCGGCGACCTTGAAGAGCGATCCGGCCCGCCTGTCCGACGAGGCCAATGCGATTCCTTTTGGGGGAGGGCGCAAGCTGGTCCGCGTCCGCGATGCCGGTGACGAGTTGAACGGTATCGTCGGCGATTTTCTCGGGAGCGGTCCGGCCCCAGGCGGCATGGTGTTGATCGAGGGCGGAGACCTGCCCAAACGGTCCAGCCTGCGGAAGGTTTTCGAGGCCGCCGACAATGCCGCCGCCATTCCCTGCTATTCCGACGACGCCCGCAACCTGCGCGGCGTGATCGCCGAAACCCTCAAGGCCGAGGGGATGACTGTTTCACGGGACGCCATGGCCTATCTGGCCGAAAACCTCGGGTCCGACCGCGAGATCACCCGGACGGAACTGCAGAAACTGGCTTTGTACAAGGGCGCCCCCGGCGAAATCGGCCTCGATGACGCCATGGCTTGCGTCGGCGACAGCGCCGCGACGTCGCTCGATTCGGTGATTTATGCCGCCGCGGCCGGAAACCAGAAGATCCTGGAACGGGAACTCGCCCGCGTCCTGTCCGAGGGGATCGCCGCCGTGGCCATTATCCGGGGTGCGTTGCGGCATTTCCAGCGCCTGCACCTCGTCGCCGGGCTCGCCGCGACCGGAACGCCGGTCGAGAAAGGCGTCGCCAAGCTGCGGCCGCCGGTGATCTTCCTGCGCGCCGAGGCGTTCAAGGCCCAGGCGCGGCGCTGGGACCTGGGCCGCATCGTCCGGGCCATGGAACTGCTGCTGGAAGCCGAGGCCGACTGTAAGACGACCGGCCTTCCGGCCGAGGCCGTCTGCGGCCGGGTGCTGCTGCGGATCGCCCAGGCCGCGCCGCGCTGAACGCGCGGAATCGCCTATAAAGCAAGGCTCGTTTTGATGCCGGAATAAATTTGACTGGCGGCTATTTCTTGGGGTCGTCCGGCTCTTCCGGGTCCGGCTCGTCGATCAGGAAGTCGTCGATGTTGAAATCGTCCAACGCGCCGGTGTCTTCCCCGGTATCTTCCGAAGTGTCCCCGGCATCGACCGGCTCCTCCGCCTCGCCCGTGAAGTCCGGCATATCGTCGAGATCTTCCATGCCGGCCGGCGCCTCGGCCAGGGGGTCCTCCGCGGCCTCGGCCGCTCCGTCCTCGTCCGCCATTTCGAAATCCGGGACGTCCTCGGCCTCACCGGCGCCGTCGGCCTCCGCGGGCGGCTGAACCTCTGCGGGCTCCGCCTCGAACACCGCGGATTCGGGCTCGGATTCGGTCATCGGCTCGTCCGGCGAAGCCTCTTCCTCGCTGAAATCCGGTATGTCGTCGGGTCCGCCGGCATCCATCGGGTCTATCGGATCGTCATCCAGCCCATCGGTAGCGTGGGGAGCACCGTGCGCCCCCTGGCTCATCCGGTGCAGGATATCGTCCAACTGTTCCAGCGACTGGTAATGGATGGTCAGGGTTCCGGCGCCGCCATGGAACTGGATGCCCACCTTGAGGCCCAGCAGGTTGGAGAGGTCGCGCTCCAACGCCAAGGTGTCGGCATCCTTGGCGGGGGAGGCCTTCCGCGGCTTGGCCGGCCGGGATTCGGCCTGTACCAGCTTTTCGGTCTGGCGCACGTTGAGGCCGCGCCGCGCCACGGTCCGGGCCAGGGAGACCGGATCCCCGGCGTTGAGCAGGGCCCGGGCATGGCCGGCCGTCAGGGTTCCGCGCTCAACCATTTCCTTGACCGAATCCGGCAGGCTGAGCAGCCGCATGGTGTTGGCGACGTGACTGCGGCTCTTGCCGAGGGCGGCCGCCAGGGCCGCCTGGGTGTAGGAGAACTCGTCCTTCAGGCGCCGGTAGCCGTCCGCCTCGTCCAGGGCCGACAGGTCTTCGCGCTGCAGGTTCTCGATCAGTCCGATCTCGAGGGCCTCGCGGTCCTCCATCTCGCGGATGATGACCGGCACCTCGTGAACCTGGGCCAGCTGAGAGGCCCGCCAGCGCCGCTCGCCGGCGATGATCTCGAAGGTTTCCGGATTTTGCGGATCCGTCCGCACGAGAAGCGGCTGCAGGACGCCCTTGTCGGCGATCGACTGGGCCAATTCGCGCAACTGCTCATCGTCCATCTGGCGGCGCGGCTGGAAACGCCCCGGGTGCAGCAACTCGACCGGCAAACGGCGCGGCTCGCGGCTCGCCGCGCCGGTGTCGAGTTCCTGATCCTCGCCAAGCAGGGCGGAAAGGCCGCGGCCGAGGTTCTTGCGCTTTGCCCCTTCGGCCATTACGCGGCCTCCAAGCGCTCGCGCCGGATCACCTCGCTGGCCAGATTGAGATAGGCCTGCGATCCGGGACATCGCATGTCATAGACCAGAACCGGGCGGCCGTGCGACGGCGCCTCGGAAACCCGCACGTTGCGGGGGATCACCGTCTCGTAGACCTTGTCGCCGAAATACTCGCGCACGTCCGTCGCCACCATGCCGGAGAGGTTGTTGCGCCGGTCGAACATGGTCAGCACGATGCCCTGGATGTCCAGTCCCGGATTGAACGCCCGCTTGACCCGCTCGACCGTCTTCATAAAATGGCTGATGCCCTCCAGGGCGAAGAACTCGCATTGCAGCGGCACCAGAACGGCCTGCGCCGCGACAAGGGCGTTGATGGTCAGCAGCCCAAGGGCGGGCGGGCAATCGATCAGCACGAAGTCGAAGCCGCCCGCGCCGGCCTCCAACGCCGCCTTCAGCTTGTATTCGCGGCTTTCCTCGCCGACCAGTTCGATCTCCGCGCCGCTCAGGTCGACCCCCGCCGGAATGACCTCGAGACCGGGGATATCGGTTTTCAGCGTCGCTTCCTCGGGTGTCGCCTCGCCGATCAGCAGCTCGTAGGAGGTATGCCGCCGGTTCGTCCGGGAAATGCCGAGGCCGGTGCTGGCATTGCCCTGCGGATCGAGATCGATGATCAGGACCCGCTTGCGGATGGCCGCCAGCGCGGTGGCCAGGTTGATGGCGGTGGTGGTTTTGCCGACGCCGCCCTTTTGATTGGCGATGGCGATGATGCGCGGTGCCCGATTTGGCACGGTTTCCATTTTAGGAGCCATGGCGGCGCGAAATGTCCTCTATTCTGAGAATCTGCGCGGCAGAATCGGTTAAACTTCTGATTCGCGTGGCCTTCATCATCCAATTTTTTTGCGAATCCGTCAATTCCTCTTCCGCGTTCCGGCCCTTCGGGAACATACATATTGTGTCTGGGGTCAGGAAAGGCTCAACATATTCAATGAGTTTGGCAAGGGGGGCACAGGCCCGCGCGGTGACGATTTTTGCCGGAAAGGGGGTCAATTTCTCGATCCGGCAGCGGTGAATGTGGATAACTGTGCCGGTAATTCGCGCCGCCTCGGTCAAAAAGGCCGCTTTGCGCCCGTCGCTTTCGACCAGGTGCACGTCCGGCACGCCGCAAATGGCGAGGACCAGCGCCGGAAACCCCGCACCGCTGCCGACGTCGAGCAGCGGCCCCGCGGCCGCCGGAAGATGCGGCAGGAGCTGCGCCGAATCGAGCATGTGGCGGCGCCACAAGTCGGGGAGGGTCGAGCCGCCGACCAGATTGATCTTTTTCTGCCAGGCGACGAGCAGATCGGCATAGGCGCCCAGGCGCGCCATCGCTTCGGGCGAGATCCCCGTCTCGCTTTGAAACGCGCCGGGGGTCAGGGGAGGGGCTTCGGTCATCAACGGTCCTTGCGGCGGCCTTCGGGTGCGCCGGAGTGTTTCACGTGAAACAACGGAGGGGAAGCGAAAAGTCGATTCGACCCGGCGGATGTCTCACGTGAAACATCGATCGCCGAAGAAAGGGGTCAGGCGGAGGCCCGATCCTCGCAGCGGGAGTCGCGGCGGCGCACATAGGCGAGCAGCAAGGTGACCGCGGCGGGCGTGACCCCGGAGATGCGCGCCGCCTGGCCGAGGGTCGCGGGGCGGGTCTGGGCTAGCTTGGCCCGAACCTCGTTGGAGAGGCCGGGAATGGCCGCATAGTCGAGATCGCGATCCAGCTCCAGCGCCTCGTCGCGGCGGAAGGCCCGGATATCGGCCTCCTGCCGCTCCAGGTAGCGGGCGTACAGGGCCTCGATCTCGAGTTGGGGGGCGACGTCGCCCGGCAGGCCCCCCAACGCCGGCCACAGGACCGAAAGCCGTCCAAGGTCGATGCCGGGCAGCGACAACAGGTCGAAGGCCGAGCGGGCCACGCCGTCGAGATTGACCGAGATGCCGGCGCCGCGCAGCTTGGTGGGGGAGGCGGCCAGGCCGTTGAGCAAAGTCCGCCCGTCCGACAGCCGGGCCATCTTGGCGGTGAAGGCGTCGCGCCGGGCGCGCGATACGCACCCCGCTTCAAGGCCCACCGGCGTCAGCCGCTGGTCGGCATTGTCGGCGCGCAACAACAGCCGGTACTCGGCCCGCGAGGTGAACATGCGGTAAGGCTCGACGGTGCCGAGGGTCACCAGATCGTCGATCATCACGCCGATATAGCCGTCCGCCCGGTCGAGGGCCACGCCATCCAAACCGCCGACGGCCCGGGCCGCATTGAGCCCGGCCATCAGCCCCTGGCCGCCCGCTTCCTCGTAGCCGGTGGTGCCGTTGATCTGCCCGGCGAAGAACAGGCGCTTGACCCGCTTGGTCTCCAGGGTCGGCAGCAATTCGCGCGGATCGCAGAAGTCATACTCGATGGCGTAGCCCGGCCGGATCATATGGGCGGTCTCAAGCCCCGGAATGGTCTTGAGAAGCGCTTCCTGCACGTCGCGGGGCAGGGAGGTGGAAATTCCATTCGGATAGACCGTGTGGTCGTCCAGGCCCTCGGGCTCCAGGAAGATCTGATGCCGCTCGCGCCCGGCGAACCGCACCACCTTGTCCTCGATGCTCGGGCAATAGCGCGGGCCCGTGCTCTGGATCTGCCCGGAATAGAGCGGCGCGCGCTCCAGGTTGGCATGGATCAGCGCATGGCCCTCGGGCGTGGTGCCGGTGATATGGCAGTCGACCTGCGGCACGTCGACACGCGCCGTCAGGTAGGAGAAGGGCACGGGCGGGTCATCCCCCGGCTGCGTCTCCAGGGTATCCCAAGCGATGGTCCGGCCGTCCAGGCGGGGCGGCGTGCCGGTCTTCAGCCGTCCGAGCGCGAAACCGATCCGCTGGAACGTCTCGGCCAGCTTGACCGAAGGCATGTCGCCGACCCGGCCGGCCGGAGTCTGCTCCTCGCCGACATGGATGACGCCGCGAAGGAACGTCCCGGTCGTTATGACCACGGCGCCGCAACGGATCGTCTCGTCGCGGTCGGTGACGACCCCGGCCACCGTGCCCGTATCGTCGACGATCAAATCCTCGGCCCCGGCCTCGTGGATGTCGAGGTTCGCCTGCTCGGCCAGCAATTCGGCCATCGCCGCCTTGTAGAGCTTGCGGTCGGCCTGGGCGCGCGGACCCCAGACGGCGGGCCCCTTGCTGCGGTTGAGCATGCGGAACTGGATGCCGGCCCGGTCGATGGCCCGGCCCATCAACCCGTCCAACGCGTCGATCTCGCGGACCAGCTGGCCCTTGGCCAGGCCACCGATGGCCGGGTTGCAGGACATCTCGCCGATGGTGTCGCGCCGGTGGGTCAGGAGGAGGGTGCGCGCGCCGGTCCGGGCGGCCGCGGCGGCCGCCTCGATCCCGGCATGCCCGCCGCCGACCACGATGACGTCATATCGATCCATGGCGGGAAGTTAGGGACGGCCCGGCCGGGAGTCAAACCCCCGCCGCGCCTCTTTCGTCGGTTTGATCATCTGTTTCGTCCTCTCGGGGATGTTTCACGTGAAACATCACTTCCCGATGCAAAAATCTCGGAAGATCACATCGAGCATGTCCTCCACGCCGACCCGGCCGGTGATCCGGCCCAAGGCCCGCGTCGCCAGCCGCAGATCCTCGGCCGCCAGCTCCGGCGAACCGGTCTCCAGGAACCGGGCCAACGCCGCCTCGCAATCGGCCAGCGCCTCGCGATGCCGGGCCCTAGTCACCTGCGGCGCCGATCCGACCGAACAGCGCGCCGCCACGGCTTCGCCCAGCGCCATTTCGAGCGCCGCGATCCCGGTCCCGTCCTTCGCCGATACCGGGAGCACCGCGACGCCGTTCGCCGTCAACGGCGGGGCAGGGGCCGCCAGATCGCTCTTGTTGACCACGGCCACCGTGTCGCCGTCGACCAACCCCAGCGTCCGGGCATCCAGATCGGGCCAGGCCGTGGCGTCGAACACCGCGAGCCGCAGATCGGCCTCCTCGGCCCGGCGGGTGGCCCGGCGCACGCCTTCCTGTTCCATGGCGTCGGTTCCGTCACGCAGCCCCGCGGTATCCGCGACGAGTACCGGCAGCCCGCCCAGATCCATGCGCACCTCGATGACGTCGCGCGTCGTCCCGGCGGTCTCGGAAACGATGGCCGCGTCGCGCCGGGCAAGCAGGTTGAGCAGGCTCGACTTCCCGGCGTTGGGCGGCCCGATGATCGCCACCTGGACACCGTCGCGCAGCCTTTCGCCCTTATGGCCGTCGGCCAGATGCACCGCGATCTCTTTCCGCAGTTCCGCGGCATCCTGCCGAACGCGCGGGATCAGGTCCTCCGGCAGATCCTCGTCGGAAAAGTCGATCGCCGCCTCCAGATGCGCCAGCCCGGCCAAAAGACGCGACCGCCAGCCCTCGTACAGATCGCCGAGCGCCCCCTGCATCTGGCGCAAAGCCTGGCGCCGCTGCCCGGCCGTCTCGGCGGCCACCAGGTCGGCCACGCCCTCGGCGGCGGTCAGGTCCATCTTGCCGTTCTCGAAGGCGCGGCGGGTGAATTC
>Ga0207799_100275_pt1 | contig 30661 bp, 29 predicted proteins | sample TtanPargueraPR_4_FD_187742 | JGI IMG/M metagenome (GOLD analysis project Ga0207799, IMG submission 187742) | Aerobic enrichment media microbial communities from Bioluminiscent Bay, La Parguera, Puerto Rico - Tt and M2 (SPAdes) | ecosystem: Environmental > Aquatic > Marine > Unclassified ...
GAGATGAACGCCATCGCCATGGCTGTATTGGGCGGCGCCAGCATGGCGGGGGGCCGGGGCACCATGGTGGGTACCCTGTTCGGTATTCTGATCATGGGGATCATCAATAACATACTGACGCTAATCGGTGTCGACCCATTCCTGGTCAACGCTATAAAGGGCCTCATCGTGATCCTCGCCGTGCTGCTGCAGACTAAGGAAAAAGATCGGTAATTTAGGGAATAGTAAGCGTATTCAATGTTTCGGTGAGAACCGAAGTATCTTATAGAAAAGGAGAAATGTGTAAATGAAAATCGGAATCGACAGCTATTGCTACCACAGATTCTTTGGTGATGTGTATCCGGATCAAGAGCAGCCGGAAAAGAAAATGACGATGCAGGAATTCCTGACCAAGGCGAAGGGCTTCGGCGTGGACGGCGTGTCCTTGGAATCCTGCTTCATGGATTCCTTCGAAGACGGCTATATCAAGGAATTGAAGGCTCAATTGGACGAATACGGCTTTGATCGCGTGTTCGCCTGGGGCCATCCCGACGGTCTCGAGCGGGGCAAAAATCCCGAGGCATTCCAGGAAATGAAGGACTGTATCCCCAAGGCCAAGCTGATGGGCGCCGATGTCATGCGTATTTGCGGCTCATCCCTTATGTTCCGTAACGAGCCCCACGGGCCACAGCTCGAGGCGCTGACCAAGCAGATCCGGGAAGCCATCAAGATCGCGGAAGACTACGACGTCAAGCTGGCGTTTGAGAACCATATCGACTACACCGTCGACGAGGTCATGCAGCTCATCGAGAACGTGGATTCTCCCAATTTCGGTGTGAACTTCGATACGGGCAACTTCCTGCGTCTGCTGGACGATCCCATCCGGGGCATGGAAGTGCTGGCACCCTACGTGCTGTCCGTTCATCTGAAAGACCTGATGGTCAATCCCGAAGCAGCCAAACCCACTGATTGGTTTTACTTCGGCGGCGTGCCGGTAGGAGAGGGCCTGGTGGACAATCAGAAACTCGCCAATATACTGAATAAGCAGGACTTCAAGGGCTTCTTGGCCGTCGAGGTCGATCATCCCCACAAGGACTGGATGGGCCGTGAGGAAGAATGCGTCAATAGGAGCGTAGCGGCGATGAAGAAGATCGTCCAAAACCTTGAATAACGGAGGCGAATCATGAAAAAGAAACTGAATATCGCCATTATCGGAAAGGGCTTCATGGGCAAGGTCCACAGCCATATGTGGCGCAGCGTGGACAAGATATTCGACGTGGAATACGAGCCTGTGCTGAAGGTGGCCGTGGGGACCGACGAGGCTTCCACCAAGGCCTTCGCGGAGAAATGGGGCTATGAGGACTACACCACCGACTGGAAAGCGGCCATTGAGCGGGACGATGTCGATCTCGTCGATATCGTGTCCCCCACCTATCTGCATAAGGATATGGTGGTCTATGCCGCCCAGCATGGAAAGCATGTCTTCTGTGAAAAACCCTGCGCCCTGACCGTGGCGGAAGCCCAGGAGATGGCCGACGCCTGTGATAAGGCCGGCGTTATGCAATACCTCAATCACAATTATCGCCGGGTGCCCGCCGTGGCCTATGCCAAGCAGTTGATCCAAGAGGGTAAAATCGGCGAGATCTATCATTTCAGAGGCGCCTATCTCCAGGACTGGATCATGGACCCGAACTTCCCCCTGACCTGGCATCTCAAAAAAGAGACCGCCGGGGGCGGGCCGTTGTTTGACCTCGCGTCCCACAATATCGACCTGGCCCGGTTCCTGGTGGGTGAGATCGGGAGCGTATCCGCCCATACCCGGACCTTTATCAAGGAGCGGCCCCTGCCCGGCGAGGGAGCGGCCACGTTCTCCAAGGGTAATGCGGAAGCGGCGGAAAAAGGCGAGGTCACGGTGGACGACGCCTGCTTTATCACCATGGATTTCGCGGGCAAAAACACGCTGGGTTCCTGCGATGTGACCCGTTTCGCGAGCGGAAGGCGCAATTACAATTATTTCGAGGTCTACGGCGCCAAGGGCAGCCTGGTGTGGAATCTGGAACGGATGGATGAACTTCAATACCTCTCCAATGACGACAACGCGCCCGAGCAGGGATTCCGGGACATCATGGTGACGGACGGCGACCACCCCTATACCGGCAACTGGTGGGCTCCGGGTCATCTGGTCGGCTACGAAACGACCTTTGTGAACGCCGCCTATGATTATCTCACCGCCATGGCAAAAGGGGAGAAGGTAACTCCTGATTTCCACGACGGCGTCCAGATACTCAAAGTGCTGGAAGCGGCGAAGAAATCCGCCGAAAAGGGTGAAAAGGTAAAGGTGTGATCGGCGCTTTTTGTCCGATGGGGATTTGATCATGGATCATGACAGGATGAACCGGATACTCGATACCTATTGGGACGGATACGAGTACGGTACCGGCCCGAGCTGTTCTCAGGCTACACTGATGGCTCTGGCGGAGTACTACGGCGTGTCGGAGGATTGGCATAAGGGACTAGCGACCCCTTTTGGCGGAGGCGTATGCCACAGCCATACCTCTCTCTGCGGCGCGATCAGCGGGGCGCTGATGTTTCTGGGCCTGCATGTGCAGTCAGGCTCTGATGATATTGGAGCGGAGTTGACCGATCACGTACGCAGGCAATTCGGTGACCTTCACTGCGACCGGATTCTTTCGATTGACTTTTCGGATGAGGACCAGGTCGCCAGAGAAAAGGCCCCCAAGTACGCGAGTATATGTCAGCCTATGATGCGCAGTATCTGTGCCTGGATCATCGAGAGAGTGGACTAAAACATGATGGAATCCTAGTGTCAGAACCCAGAAACGGGCCATGGCACTAGGATTTATATTTAGCGGAGAAAAAAACTGATATGCAGAATTACGAGCTGAAAAACGGGCGGATACGGGAGACATTTGCCGCTGCCAGAGAGAGCGATCCGGATCGGTTTAAAGAAAAACTGACCCTCTCCTGGAGCGTCTGGATGTTCGGGATCGAACACCTTGAGGACTCGGTCAAGCGACTGAAGCGAAACGGAATAAACTATATCGAACTGAAGGGCGACCGGCAGACGGCGGACAGCGGTATCCCGATACCTGAGGTCAAACAGGTCCTGGGGGACTACGGCATCAAGGTCTCCGGGGTATGCGGGATGTTCTCCCCAGACAACGATATATCCTCCCCTAATGTGTATTCCATGCAGAACGCCATTGACTACATCAAGCGGGAAGTGGAATTCTTAGCAGAGGTCGGGGGGGAGTACCTCATCGTGGTGCCCAGCGCCGTGGGGAGACCGGACGCCATTGATGGCAATGAATTCATCCGCAGTGCGAGCGCGCTGCGAAAGTGCGTCCCCGTCTTCGCGGAATATGGAATCAAGGCGGCTATCGAGCCCATCCGGTCCGCGGAGGTCAGTCTTATCCATTCTGTAGGTGACGCACTCCGGTTTATCGAGGCGGTGGGAGAAGACGCTATCGGCCACATCAACGCCGACACCTATCATATGCTTCTGGAGGAAAGCCACATCGGGGAGGCCATGCTAAATGCGGGGGAGAAGATTGTGAATCTGCACATCGCCGACAGCAATCGTGACGCCCCCGGCACCGGGATGATCGATTTTGACACGGTGATCCGGGCGGCCTATCTCATCGGCATGAATGAAAAAGGGCGGTATGTGACCCCCGAGCCATTGGGTCCCTTCCCGGTACCCTATGTGCTGGCCCAAAGTCCCTGCGACGTCGAGGTCATGGATAGACTGGTGGCCGATACGGTCCGGTATTTCCGGGAGAGAGAAAGGGAAGTTTTGGAATAGGGGTAGAACCATGGTAAAGGACACCCTCAAGGTCCTATGGGCGGCGAAAACCAAATACCCGAAAAACTGGGGCATCAAATCCCACAATCACGACTGCTACCAGCTGTTTTACATATATAGCGGGAATTGCCGGTACACCATCGACGGGGAATCGGTAGAGGCCAGCAAGGACGACTATATCCTGGTGCTGCCAGGGGTGGAGCATGCCATGGACAAGGACCACGAGGGCCTGGTCCGCATGATCGATATCAAATTCAAGCTCACCGGGTCAGCCCTGGCGCGCAAACTCGAGCGGGTACGCCCCTACGGCCACGCCCCCTCCGTCATACAACCGTTCTTCAAGCTGATCTCCCATGAGATCAAGGATCAGAACCGATATTTCAAGGAGATCATCGAAAAGTACACCGTCATCCTAGTCATGAAGCTGATCGCGAGCTCCGAGAGTAATATCACGCCCCAGATCATGACGTCATTGGAAGAGGAGGACTGGCCAAGTGTCTGCCGCGATATCGCACAGTATATCGATACTCATTACGCCCAGAAGGTGACATTGGAAGATATCGCCGACACACTTGGGTACAATAAAAACTATCTCTGCACCACATTCAAGGGCGAGACGACCATGACCATCATGGATTACCTCAGGCGTGTCAGGATCGAGCGAACGTGCGAGCTTATCGAGATGTCGGACTACACATTCAGCCAGATCTGCTTCATGGTGGGATTTCGGAGCATTCACCACTTCAACCGGATATTCAAGGACATCATGGGGATCACCCCCACCGAATACAAGCGGGGGATAAGCGAACGCAGCAGCGCCGTGATTCAGGATACCTTCCAGAACATCGACAATTACGATATCACGTAGTGCGGCGCGTTCGAAATATGAATTTCAGTAAATCCATAATCAGATATTTGCAAAAATGATTACGGGATAAAACGTGAATTTATGCCCATGTTTTCTCTATGGAATCTCATATATCACATATATCGATGTATTACAAGCAAAACGCAGCGACGGACATAAGGGCCAAATCATTAATCATCGGTTAATCGAACTGAATATTGGGCAAATACATACGGCATCAAACGCGATACAATTCTGTATAGGACGGCATACCTGAATGGGATAATTCGGCCCGAGAGGCAAACCTTAAGGGATGGTCCGATCAGTATTTTCTCGGATAAGGAGCGCGGATATGAAGGCATTGCAAAAGACAGCGCCCGGAGTGGGACATGTACAGATCGTCGATATCGAGGAACCTGACTGCGGCCCCCGTGAGATCAAGGTCCGCATCGCATACGCGGGTCTATGCGGCACCGATCTTCATGTCTACAATGACGCATTTAAGAACTATCCTCCCGTGACCCTGGGTCACGAACTCTCCGGTATCGTGGAAGAGACGGGATCGGAGATAAGCGGATTTGCAGAAGGGGACAGGGTCATCATCTTGGGTTCCAATAAGATCACCTGCGGCGCATGCGAGTACTGTAAGACCGGATATTATATGTTTTGCCCCACGCGCCGGGGTATGGGTCACGGCACCAGCGGCGGATTTACCAAATACGTCATCGCCCGTGAGGACATGCTCTTTCACATACCCGAGAAGATGTCGCTCAAGGAAGCGGCCATCGCCGAGGCCTTCGCGAGCAGCGTACAGGCGGTGGAGGAGGTGGCCCGTCTCACGGCAGGTGATACGGTGCTCATCACCGGGCCCGGCCCCATCGGGCTTATGTGCCTATTGCTCACAGTGAATAAAGGAATCAAGACCTATGTGGCAGGGATCGCCAGGGATCAGGCACGGCTCACCATCGCTGAAAAGCAGGGCGGCATCCCCATCGATATCGAGGCGGAAGATATGGAAGAGCGCATCCGCCGGGATACGAATGGCCGTTTGCTGGACGCGGTGTTTGAGTGCTCCGGGAGCCCGGCGGCCATCACGTCCGCCCTGGCATTGGTGCGGCCAATGGGGCAGTTCATTCAGCTGGGCCTGGGGGCTACCGACGTGAGGATGAATGTGGAACAGCTCGTCCATAAACGGATCAGCTTCACAGGCAGCGTGGGTCACAGTATGAATACATGGGAAATCATGATGCGGATATTTCAAAACACCGACATCGATTTATCCCCCATCATCACCCATGAGATGCCGCTCGCAAAATGGGAAGAGGCTTTCGATCTAATGCGGGAACAGAAGGCGCTTAAGATATTATTCTATTACGATTTTGAGGAATGAGGGGACTGTTATGAAACTCATTGGAAAGACAGCATTGGTTACAGGCTCCAGCAAGGGGATCGGTGCGGCATTGGCCATCGGACTGGCCCGGGAGGGTGCCGACGTGGCGGTCAATTACCACGGAGACAAAGCCGGGGCCCAAGCCGTGGCCGACTCGATCAAAGAGATGGGCCGTGACGCCATCGTTATCCAGGCCGACATCAGCGACGTGGACGCGATCTATGATATGTTCCGCACCGTCAAGGACCGTTTCGGACGGCTGGACGTACTGATCAACAACGCGGGGATCACCGGGTGGACCGATCTATTCGAGATCACCCGGGAGAAATGGGACCATGTGATCAACACCAATATGCGGGGGACGTTCTTCTGCTCTTTGGAGGCGGCGCGGATGATGCGGGAAAATGCTGGCGGATCTATCGTGAATATCTCCACCAATTGCGCGGCCCTCGGGGTCAAAAACCTGGTGGCCTACGCCTCCAGCAAGGGAGGCATCCACGCTATGACCAAACAATTGGCGGTGGAACTCGCGCCCTATCATATCCGGGTCAATACATTCGCACCCGGTCCCGTCAATGTGAAGCGCAATCTGGCGGATGACCCCAATTACCGGGACACCTGGGGCGATATGGTCCCCATGAAACGAACCGCCGACGCCGAGGAAATGATCGGACCGGCAGTGTTCCTCGCCACTGAAGACTCTTCCTTCATGACGGGACAGCTATTTTATGTGGACGGCGGCTGGTCGATCCAGGGTAAGATCCCTGAGGAATATATGGACACCGCCATGAAAAAGAATGTGTAGGGAATCACCATGGACAACGAACAAGTACGACAACTGAAGAAAACGGCAAAAACAATACGAGAAGACGTCATCGAGATGATCTACCGGGCAGGCTCCGGACATCCCGGAGGCTCCTTGTCGGCGGCGGATATGATCACATACCTGTACTTTCATAGGATGCATATCGACCCCACGCGGCCCGATATGCCGGATCGGGACCGGTTCATCCTCTCCAAGGGACACTGCTGCCCGGCGCTGTATTCGGCCCTGGCTGAGAAGGGATATTTCGATAGAGAGATCCTCTGGACACTGCGCGACGTAGCGAGCATCCTCCAGGGACACCCGGATATGAATAAAGTCCCGGGGATCGACATCACCACCGGGTCTCTGGGACAGGGACTCTCCCACGGGGTGGGGATGACCCTTGCCTCACGCCATACGGGATATGACTATAAGGTCTACGTAATGATGGGGGATGGGGAGCTTCAGGAGGGCCAGGTCTGGGAAGCGGCCATGGCTGCCGGACACTACGGCCTCGATCATCTGATCGCCATCGTGGACAATAACGGCCTTCAGTGCGACGGCGCGACCAATGAAGTGATGTGTGTCCAGCCCATCTCGGAGAAATTCATGAGCTTCGGATTCGAGATCGACAAGGTGGACGCCTCTGATTTCACCGCGATAGACAGAGCGTTTGAGGATTTTGACTATGCCAACGGCAAGCCCAAATGTATCGTCATGGATTCCGTCAAGGGAAAGGGCGTGGGATTCATGGAGGGCCAGGCCTGCTGGCATGGGGGCGCCCCCTGTGAGGAAGAATACGAGACGGCGATCCGGGACATCAAGGGAGCTTCATTATGAGTGAGCTGAAAGCAAACAGGAAGATATACGCGGAGGTATTGGTTACGCTCGGGGCCGAAAACCCCAGGATCGTGGCCACGGACGCCGACGTGGCCTGCTCCACCGGGACGGGGGCCTTCGCGGATGCATACCCGGATAGGTTCTACAATTTCGGGGCGGCGGAGCAAAACATGATGAGCGCCGCGGCGGGGATGGCGACCTGCGGATTGATTCCCTTCGCCTCCACCTTCGCCACATTCGCAAGCATGCGTGCCTGCGAGCAGGTAAGACAGTCCATCGGCTATACCCACGCCAATGTGAAGATCGTCGCCAACAACGCCGGGATCGAGAATAACGGCGACGGGGTGACCCACCAGGCCATCGAGGATATGGCCATCATGCGCGCCATGCCAAATATGACGGTGGTCTGCCCCTCGGACAATATCGTCACCGAGAAGGCCATAAAGGCAATTGTCGAATACCAGGGCCCCGTATACATGAGGCTGGGACGGTACGGAGCGGCCCCTGTTCATAAAGAAGACGTGAAGTTTCAATTGGGAAAAATGATCAGGGTGCGGGAGGGCCGGGATATCACCATCATCGCGACGGGACGGATGGTGGAGATCGCCCTTCGCGCGTCGGAGGCGCTCCATGAAAAAGGGGTCGATACCCGGTTACTGGACTGCCACACCCTCAAGCCCATCGATACCCAGGCGGTGATCGAGGCGGCGAAAGAGACCGAGGGGATCGTCACCTGTGAGGATCACAATATCATAGGAGGCTTGGGGAGCGCTGTCAGCGAGGTGCTTAGCGAGTACGCGCCCGCCCGGATGAAGCGGATCGGTGTCAATGACACCTTTGCCCGGAGCGCCCGGGATTACAAAAATCTCTTTGAAAAGTACGGGCTGACGGAGGCTCATATCGAAAAAGCCGCATTGGAGTTATTGGGGAAGCAGGAGGGTTTATGAGCGAGTATATCGACGTGACGGTGCCTTTTCGGGACGGGATGATGTGTTTCACTACTGATCCGCCCTGCCGTATCACGTCCCACTGGGAAATTGCCAAGGGAGATATCGTGAATTTGAGCGTGATCGACATGGGCTCCCATACCGGCACCCATATAGACGCCCCTAAGCACTTTATCGACGAGGGACGGACGGTTGATGAGCTTGATGCCAAGCATTTTATTGGCAGGGCCAAACTGTTTGATCTTACCGGGGTGGATACGTCCATCGATCTTGCCGATGTCCAGGGGCTGGACATCGAAAAAGGGGATATCGTGCTTTTCAAGACACGGAACAGCCAGTTGATGCGCGGGCAGACATTCGAAGAGGACTTTGTGTACCTGACTCCTGACGCGGCCAAGTGGCTGGCCGACAGGGGGATCGTGACCCTGGGGTTTGATTTTTTGTCCATAGAGAAATTTGGATCAAAGGACTTCGGCGCTCACTACGCCGTACTGGGGGCGGGGATCATGATCATCGAAGGGCTGGACCTGACAGAGGCGGATGCGGGGGAATATGAGATCATCGCGCTTCCCATGCTGATAGCCGGGGGCAACGGAAGCCCCGTCCGAGTATTGCTTAAGAAACTGTAAGGAGGATAGATATGTACAAAGAGGGAAAAGTAGGATTTATCGGTCTAGGGATCATGGGAAAACCCATGGCCAAGAATTTGCTGAAAGCCGGATACGATCTGATCGTATATGATATCGCGGAGGAACCGGTAGCGGAACTTGTCGCGGCGGGGGCGACGGCCGCCGGCAGCAGCAAGGAAGTAGCAGAGCAGTGCAACGGGCTTCTATTCACCATGCTGCCAAACAGCCCCCATGTCAAATCAGTCCTATTGGGAGAGGACGGGGTGCTTAAGGGCGCTAAGGCAGGTACCATCGTGATCGACACCAGCTCCATCGCGCCCCTCGCCTCCCAAGAGGTATATAAGGCCGCCAAGGAAAAGGGCGTAAGCTACCTAGACGCTCCAGTCTCCGGCGGAGAACCCAAGGCTATCGACGGGACCCTTGCCATCATGGTGGGGGGAGACGAGGATGTGTTTGATACGGTCAAGGATATCCTGCTGATCGTCGGCGGCAGTGCCGTGTACTGCGGGGATAGCGGCAGCGGCAATACCACCAAGCTCGCCAATCAGATCATCGTGGCCCTCAATATCGCTGCGGTGAGCGAGGCCTTTGTACTGGCCGAGAAGGCGGGGGTGGATCCTGAGAAGGTATTCAATGCCATTAAAGGGGGACTAGCCGGCAGCACCGTGATGAACGCCAAAGTGCCGCTGGCATTGGAAGGGAATTTCAAGCCTGGTTTTCGGATCGAACTGCACATCAAGGATCTATTGAACGCCATCGAAACCGCCCACGAGGTGGGGGTGCCCATCCCACTCACTGCCGGTGTCATGGAGATCATGCAGGCGCTGAAGGTGGACGGCAAGGCCAAGGACGATCACGGCGGCATCATCCAGTATTATGAGAAGCTCGCCGGGGTCAAGGTCCGCAAATAAAGAAGAGGTCAGACGATGAAAAATATATGCGACAACATGAAGGAACTGCTTCCGAGCCTGAAACCCCTCAAGGCCCCCAAAGGACTGAGCAAAAAGAAGCAGGAAGAGATGCTCTACAAGATGTGCGCCATCAGGGCCTTTGACAGCCGGGTGAAGGACCTCTGGATGAACAATGAGATCTACGGTCTCGCCCACGCCTATATCGGCGCCGAAGCCATCGCGGTAGGGGCCTGCGAGGCGCTGAAGCCCGACGACTATATCACCAGCACCCACCGGGGCCACGGACATACCCTGGCCAAGGGAGCCGATACCAAGGCTATGATGGCGGAGCTATTCGGAAAATACGAGGGCTTGAATCGTGGAAAGGGCGGCTCCATGCACATCGCCGACACTGATATCGGGATGCTGGGGGCCACGGGGATCGTGGGCAGCGGTATGCCTATCGCACTGGGCGCGGCGTTATCCAGCGTGGTGCTGGGAAACGGAAAGGTGGCCCTGTGTTTCCATGGAGACGGCGGGACCAACCAGGGTGTGTGGCACGAGACAATCAATATGGCTGCGGCCTGGAACCTCCCTGTGATCTTCTTGATTGAGAACAATCAGTTCGCCATCGCCACCCGGACAGAGTGGGTGGTGAGGGAGACCGACCTCTATAAACGCGCCGCTGGGTACGGCATCGAAGGGGTCCAGGTGGACGGGTTCAATGTGTTCGAGGTCTATAAGGCGGTCAAAAAGGCCGCGGAAAAGGCTCGTAAGGGAGAGGGGCCAACCCTCATCGAGGCCCGGTATATGCGGATATTGGGACATTTCGTGGCGGACGACCAGCACTATAGGGATCAGCAGGAGGTCGAGGACTGCTGGACCGCAGATCCCATAGAGCGGTTGAAGGAATACTTGGTGGAGAGCGATACATTCAGCAAAAAGAAGGTTGACGCCGTGGAGAAGGCGGCCATCGCGGAGATCGACAAAGCGGTGGAATACGCCCGGAATGAGTGTACCGAGCCCCCGGTGGAGACGCTGTACGACGACATCTATGCCGACGGCGAAGTGATCAGATAGCGGAGGGTATATCGTGAGTGAGATCAATGTACGACAGGCGCTGAACGACGCCATACGTGAGGAAATGGAAAAGGACCCCACCGTCATCATCATGGGGTGTGATATCGGGGTGCGGGGCGGTCCCTTCGGGGTCACCCTGGGAATAATGGACCAGTTCGGGAAACAGCGGGTCATCGATACGCCCATCTCCGAGCCTGGATTCACCGGCATGGGGGTCGGGGCGGCGGCCACGGGACTTCGACCCATCGTGGAGATTCTGTATTCGGACTGGCTGACACTCGCCAGTGATCAGATCGTCAATATGGCCGCCAAGATGCGCTATATGTTCGGCGGCAAGGTCAATATGCCCCTGGTCATCCGGGCGCCCTTCGGGGCCGGGGGCGGCATCGCGGCCCAGCACTCCCAGTCCTTTGAGGCTTGGTTTAACCACATCCCGGGACTGAAGGTGGTGACGCCCATCACTCCCTACGATGTGAAGGGGATACTGAAAGCGGCGATTAGGGACAATAATCCCGTGATGTTTTTTGAACACAAACGCAGTTACCAGATCAAGGGAGAGGTGCCGGAAGGGGAGGATTATACCGTGCCCTTCGGAAAGGCCGCTATACGGCGCAAGGGAAAAGACGTGACCATCGTGAGTTACTCAATGATGGCATTGAAGGCCCAGAAGGCCGCAGAGGATCTCGCCAAGGAGGGGATCGACTGCGAGGTCATCGACCTCAGATCGATACTCCCCCTGGACTACGAGTGCGTGATGACCTCCATCGCCAAGACCAATAGGGTGGTGGTGACCCAGGAGGCAAATCTGCGAGGAGGACTTGCCGGGGATATCGTAGCGGAGATCATAGACAGGGGATTTGACCTATTGGACGCGCCGCCGGTGCGGGTGGGCGCTCTCAATGTCCCCATGCCCTACAACGCGGGGCTCGAATCGATCTGCATCCCCGACGAAGGCAATATCAAGGAAGCCGTGCACAAGGTACTCTCCGACGAGTAAATAGAAAAGGACGATACAGACATGCCAAAGGAAATGACCCTGCCCAAAATAGGCGTCAATATGACGGAGGCCGTCATCTGCGAATGGAAGGTCGATGTCGGCGACAAGGTCGAAAAGGACGATCTCATCATGGTGGCCGAGACCGACAAGGCCCTACAGGAGATATTCGCCACCGATTCCGGTACGGTAGAGAAACTGCTCTACGAGGAAGGGGATACGGTGGAATGCAATGAACCCATCATGCTCCTAATGGAGGAAGGGGAATTGCCCAGAGACGAGGAAGTACCCAAAGGGACCGGGGAACACCCGGAATCCGCTGATACGAAACTTTCTGGGGTCCAACATGCTCACATGGAGGAGGAGACCACCAATATCCCCATGCCGGATGACCGGATAAAGATATCCCCCCTGGCCAGGAAGACCGCAAAGGAACGGGGTATCGATATCAACGAACTGCATCCACGGGAAGCGGGCAAGCGGATCGTCCGGTCCGATGTGCTGGACTATTCTGTGTCTGGTCCTACCGCTGAACTCACTCGGACTGGGGAGGTATCGGAGCGTATCCCCTTATCTGCTACGCGTAAGGTCATCGGCGAGCGGATGGGGATAAGCAACCGGGAAAAACCCAGCGCGGCCTTGACCGTAAGCGCCGACGCATCGGGGATGATGGCCCTCATCGATACATACAAGAAGCACGATAAGCAGGTCGGGTACAGCGCCGTATTGGCCCTGGCGTGCGCGAAGGCGCTGAAGCGGCATCCTATCATAAACTCTCGGATGGGGGACGGCTCCATTGAGATCCTGTCACATGTCAATGTGGGTGTCGCGGTAGACAGCCAGAAGGGCCTCGTGGTCCCTGTCATCCGTGACGCGGATACAATGACTTTGGAGCGAATCGCCGCAGATCTGAGTGAAAAAGTTGCGGCTATCCGGGAGAATAGGAGCAACCCGGATGACCTCACAGGCGGGACATTTACCGTCACCAATCTGGGGATGTTCGGGGTGGAAAGCTTCACCGCCGTAATCAATCCCCCCGAGTGCGCGATCCTCGCGGTGGGGGGCATCCGGCAGGTGTTTGTCCCCGGCCCACAGGGCCAGCCCGTACTGCGGAATGAGATTAAGATGACACTGTCCTTTGACCACCGTATCGTGGACGGGGCGCCGGCCGCGCGGTTCCTCCAGGATGTGGTGGCGTTTATAGAAAATCCTGTTTTGATGCTGTAATATCCTAAATCCAAACGGAGGTGTATAGGGAATGGGAAAACAACTGAATGTAGGCCTCATCGGCCATCGATTTATGGGTAGGGCCCACAGCAACGCGCTGCGGGACTTATCCATGTTCTTTGATCCCGGGGCGAAGCCCCGCATGAAGGTGATCTGCGGCGTGGAAGATGATATTGGGGAAGCGGCGGAGAAGTACGGATGGGAAAACTATGTCAGGGACTGGCACGAGGTCGTCGGTGACCCCGACATAGACATCGTCGATATCTCGTCCATGGGGGCAACCCATAGGGATATCGCCGTGGCGGCGGCCGCGGCGGGCAAGCATGTCATCTGCGAAAAACCCCTGTCCATGACGGCGGCGGAAGCCGAGGACATGTATGATGCCGTACAAAAGCATGGGGTTAAAAACATGGTGAATTTCTGCTACCGCAGGGTACCCGCCATAGCCTTGGCCCGGGAGATTATTGAGAGCGGTCAATTGGGTGAGATCTATCACTTCAAGGCCATCTACCAGCAGGACTGGGTCAATGATAAGTGCCCCTATGTATGGCGGTTTGACAAGAAACTCGCGGGTGCTGGCTCCATGGCGGACAAGGGCTCTCACATCATTGATCTGGCCCGGTTTTTGGTAGGGGAGATCAAAGAGGTAGCCGGGTTGAGCGACATATACATCAAGCAGCACAAGGATCCGGTGACGGGGGATATGAAGGATGTTACCACCGACGACGCGGCGATGTTTGTTTCACGCTTCGACAATGGGACTATGGGCATATTTGAAACCTCCCGGATCTCTACGGGGTACAAGAACGCCTTGCGGTTTGAGGTCAACGGCAGCAAGGGCTGCGTGCGGTTCAACCTGGAGCGGCTCAATGAGCTGGAGGTATACTTCGCGGAAGAAAACAAAAAGACCATGGGCTTTAGGACCATCATGGTCACCGAGCCAGAGCACGCCTATATCAGCCACTGGTGGCCCCAGGGCCATATCATCGGATGGGAGCATCTATTCATTCACCAGTATTACGAGTTTATCAAGTCCATCGTACAAGACTACGACGCCAAACCGGACTTTTACGACGGTATGATCAATATGCAGGTCATCGAGGCGGTCCAGAAGGCCGCCGAGGAAAAGACCTGGGTCAAATTATAAGGGAGGATTAGAGTATGAAACTAGGCGCATTTTCGATCCTGTTCAACGACTGGGACCTGGCTAAAACACTGGATTATTTTAAGGCAAACGGCCTAGACGCCATTGAGATCGGCACGGGAGGGTATTCCCGGTCCAGCCACCTAAACGCCAAAGCGATCATCGAGAGCGAGGCCGCCCGGACCGACCTTCGCAAGATGCTCGACGACCGGGGCATGTTCATCAGCGCCCTGGGCGCCCACGGCAACCCCGTCCACCCCAATGAAGCCATTGCCAAAGAACACCACAAGCAATTCGAGGAGACGGTGCTGGCGGCGGAGAAGCTGGGGGTCGACACGGTGCTGGCGATGTCAGGCTGCCCCGGAGGTAGTCCCAAGGACGAGACACCAAACTGGGTCACCACCGCCTGGCCGGAGGACTTCCAGGATATCCTCAAATACCAATGGGAGGACGTATTGATCCCTTATTGGAAAAAGATCGTGAAGTTCGCAAAAGACCACGGTGTTACCAAAATCGCGGTGGAGCCCCATCCCGGTTTCTGCGTGTACAATACCGAAACCGCCCTGCGGCTTCATCAAGAAGTCGGCAAGGAAATGGGTGTCAATTTCGACCCAAGCCATTTCTTCTGGCAGGGGATGGACCCAAGCCTGGCCATACTGAAACTAAAGGACTGCATCTATCACTTCCACGCCAAGGATTCCATCATCGCCGACCACCTGGCCCTCGTAAACGGTGTGCTGGACTATAAGCCCTACCAGCAGATGACCGAGCGTTCCTGGAATTTCAGGACAGTGGGATTCGGCCACTCCATGGAAGTATGGAAGGGCATCATGAGCGCGCTGTCGATGGCCGGGTACGACTATGTCATCAGCATCGAACATGAAGACAATCTGATGGATAGGGAAGAGGGGTTCAGCAAGGCGGCGGCATTCCTGAAACAAGTCATCATCGAGAAGACACCCGAGACCATGTGGTGGGAGATGCGGGCAGAGGGATAATCTGTATTAAAAAGCTTCTGACTGCTAAATAATAGCGCCTTAAGAAAGGGCATAACGTTAACCGGAAAATCCATATAATAAGCGGTTTTCCGGTTGACTTTCCCGGATTGTTCTGTTATATTGAAATTGGTTATAACGACATAACGTAATAATGTAAGACAGAGTCTGCATCAATTGCGTAAACAACATGATGATGGAAACCCTAGGAGAGAGGGTTTGGGTAACCAAATAAGCGCAAGGGAGGACACACTATGAAACTCGGATTGTTTACGGCCACCTATCTAGACATGGAGCTGGAAAAAGTCTGCGAGATGGCGGCGGAGTACGGGTACGAGGCGGTGGAACTGCCCGCATTTACCGGAAACGGCCATATAGACATCGATGAGGTGGTCAAGGGCGACTACGCAAAGAAGATCAAGGGTATGATCGCGGAGAAGGGACTCATCATCTCAGCGCTGAGCAACCACACCGAGAGCCAGATCATCATGGGCCCCTACGGTGAGGACACGGACGCCATCTACAAGGGTACCAAGGAAGAAAAAATAAAGTTCGGCATGGAACAGATGGTCAAAACCGCGCAGGCGGCCAATGCCCTGGAAGTGCCGGTGGTCTGTGGATTTATCGGCTGTGAGAATTTCGGCCGTTTCTTTAATTTCCCCTCCAGCACGGCCTGGGGCAAGATGGAGGAAGAGTTCGTGGAACGCTGGGGCAAGGTACTGGATAAATTTGGTGAATACGGCGTGAAATTCGCACATGAGCCCCATCCCAACGAGCTGGTATACGATATAGACACAGCGGTCCGTGCGGTGGAGTTGATGGGGAACCGCAAAGAATTCGGGTTTAATTATGACCCGGCCAACCTCACCTATCTGGGGATCGACGTGGAGATGTTCATCGATGTGTTGAAGGATAAAATCTATCACGTCCATGCCAAGGACGGCGAGGTCGTCAGCCACAATCTGGGTCGTTCCGGCCGGATCCCCCAGGGCGACTGGCAGCGGCTGGGCAGGGGCTTTAGGTTCCGCATCCCCGGTTGGGGAAGTGTGCCGTGGAAGAAGGTCCTAACCGAGCTATCCATGATCGGGTATGACTACGTGATGAGTTACGAGCATGAGGATGTGACCATGAGCCGGGCGGACGGCATCGAGAAGACCATTGAATATCTGAAACCCCTCATGATCAAAGCGCCCTACGAGGGCAGAAACGACGTGTTGTTTAGTTAGAAACATCGAGAGAGGGAGCAGCATATATAGGCAGGTTTGGTGGGGGTGTCTTTCATGATCGATAAGAATAGTCCGGTTCCGCTGTACCATCAGGTCGAACAGGACCTCAAACATGATATCAAGGCCAAGAAATACGCCGTCGGGGATCCGATCCCGACGGAGGTGGACCTGATCGCCCGGTACGGGGTCAGCAGGATGACCATCCGGCTGGCCATCGAGGAACTGGAGAAAGAAGGATACGTCAAGAAGATCCAGGGCAAAGGCACCTTTGTCAAGAGCCAGAAGGTGACCCAGGAGCTGGGTGTCATCACCAGCTGGTCGGAAACCATGCGGGCCCAGGGAAAAGAGCCGGTCGCCCAGAGAGTCGATAAAAGGGAACTGGAAGCCACCCCCGAACTTGCCGAACAGATGGAGATCGAGCCGGGTACGCGCTTGTACTATATCGAGCGGTTACGGTGCGTGGACGGGGAGCCGCTTAGCATCTCCCAGATCCATATCGTAGCGGACCTGGCGCCGGGCCTTTTGGAGATCGACGCGATCAAGGATTCGGTTTACAAGGTGCTGGAAGAGCGGTTCCATGTGGAACTAAGCTATGCTGACGAGGTGGTGGAGGCCTGCGCCGCCGACGCAAGACAGGCGGATTTGCTCCAGATCGATACGGGATTCCCCATCATCAAGGTGACACGGTTAACAAGGGATCCGATCGGAAAGACCATCGAGTTATCCGAAGTGTGGACCCGGGGCGATCAATACGCCTACAAGGTGCACCTTAGCGGCAGGAGCCAAAATAAATACTGAAAACAGGATACGGACATGAAAATAAAAGGAATAGACCATATCGCGATCAACACGAAGGATATCGACCGCTCACTGGCGTTTTACGGAGGAGTAATGGGTTTTACGGTACTGGATACCGTAGAGATGGACGGCTTCGCGATCACATATCTAAAACTCCCCGGCAGGGGCCGTTTAGAGCTTTTTGATTACTACGGAGAGAATAAAAAAACTCCGGTGGAGGAGAGTCAGGTGGGATACCGTCATATCGCCATGGAAGTGGACGATGTGGACGCTTTCGGCGAGATGCTCACAGAAAAGGACGTGCCCATCGTACTTGCTCCCACCGATCTGCCCAGACTGGGCGCCCGGGTGCTGCTTTTCGCAGATCCTGACGGCGTCATATGGGAGCTCTGCCGGCCATTGTAAATACATCGAGAGGAAATGACAGCATATGAAACTGACAACCTATGACGTAGCACGCATGATCGACATCAGTTGTGTACGCTCCTACAATACCCGGGAAGACATCAAGCAAATGGCCGAGGCGGCCATGGAGTACTCCTTCATCTGCGCCCATGTGCTTCCCTCCAATATACCCTATCTCAAGGAACTGCTGGCTGGCAACACAGAGGTATTGACCGGATGCCCGGTGGGATTCCCCTCCGGGGGCAGTGAGACCAAGACCAAAATAGAAGAAATGAAAAACTGCGTGGCCCTGGGCTGCGATGAGATCGACGTGGTGATCAATGTCGGCTGGATGCGCTCGGGACTATTTAAGCAGGCGGAAGAAGATGTCCGTGCGGTGATCAACGCCTCCGGGGATACCCCCGTCAAGCTTCTTTTAGAGGTATCCCAATTAAACGACGATCAGATCCGCAGGGGCGCTGAGATCGCCATGAAGGTCGGGGCCGGGTTTGTCAAGACAGGCACCGGCTGGATGAAGGAGCCCACCACCATCCACCATATCGAGGTGATCAAGGAAGTGGTGGGGGACAGTATCGGCATCAAGGCATCCGGCGGCATCCGGGGACTAAAGACCATTGCCGAGATGTACAAGATGGGCGTCACCCGGTTTGGGGTGGGGTACCAGGCGTCCCTCGACATCATCGAGGAGAGCAAGGACTATCCCGGCGGCATCGAGCTGTAGGCGAAACAAGAGAATTATACACATAAGACAGGCGTCAATAAGAGAGGGGACCATCAGGTGAGTTATATCATCGCGTATGACCTGGGGACCGGCGGGATCAAGGCCTCGCTGTTTCACCAGGACGGCCGTTCCGTGGCCGATTCATTTGAGCCATACCAGACATATTATACGGGAGCACTGATCCACGAGCAAAAACCCTCCGACTGGTGGGACGGGGTGATTCACAGTACCAAAAAGCTTCTGGATCACAGCGGCGTGGACGCATTAGAAATAGCGGGACTCGCTATCTCGGGCCACAGCCTGGGAGTGGTGCCGGTATCCGAGGACGGCAGACTTCTTAAGGAAAAGACTCCTCTCTGGTCCGACGCGCGGGCCAGGGCCCAGGCTGCGGCGTTTTTTGATACATACGATTACACCAAGTGGTATCTCATGACGGGGAACGGATTCCCGGCGGAACTCTACTCTCTATTCAAGATCCTCTGGTACCGGGACAACGAGCCCGACATCTATCAAAACACATATAAATTCCTGGGGACCAAGGATTATATTAATTTCCTGCTCACCGGAGAAATGCTTACCGATCATTCCTACGCGTCGGGAAGCGGGTGTTACAACCTCGTTGAACAGCGGTATGACGAAGAGATACTATCCATCGCGGGTGTGCCACGGGAAGTGCTCGCGGCCATCGTGCCCTCCACCCACGTGGTGGGGGAAGTGACGGCCCAGGCCGCCGCCGCTACAGGACTATCGGCGGGAACTAAAGTCATCTGCGGTGGGGTGGACAATTCCTGCATGGCACTGGGGGCCAAATGCTATCAGGAAGGCCGTGTCTACACCTCACTGGGTTCTTCCGCATGGATCGCGGTATCCACGGCAAAACCCATCGTTGACGCCTCCATCAAGCCATTTGTTTTTGCCCACGTGGTCCCGGGACAGTACGCTTCCGCCGTATCGATATTCTCCGCGGGTAATTCCTATCGGTGGGTAAGGGATAATATCTGTCGGAACCTTATTGACAGGGCAGAGACCGAGGGTGGAAACGCCTATCAGTACATGGAAGAAGAGGCTGCCAAATCCCCCATCGGCGCCAATAATCTGATATTCAATCCCAATCTCGCGGGTGGGTCTTCCTTCGAGGCCAGCCCCGATATCAAAGGGGGCTACGCGGGGTTGATACTGGGCCATACCCAGTCCGATCTCATCCGTGCGGCGCTGGAGGGCATCGCCATGAACCTGGGGGTTGTTCTCGAATTGCTGCGGCGCATGACAGACGTTTCCGAAGACATGATCCTGGTGGGGGGCGGCAGCAAGAGCGCCCTCTGGCGGCAGATTTTCGCGGATGTGTACAGGTGCAATATTTTAAAAACCAACATAGATCAGGACGCGGCCTCCCTGGGGGCGGCGGCCATCGCGGCGGTGGGACTGGGCCTCTGGGACGATTTTACGGCGGTGGATGATCTGCATCAGGTAAAGGATGTCAAGAAGCCGGGGAATGCCGATAGCTACGCCAGGTATATGGATGTATTCAAGGAAGTATCCATTCGCTACGCCCAGATCGGGGACATGTTGGCGAAACTGTAAATCCCGGGCATAGCTGGTTTCCCCCGTGGAATAATTGGTACTATAGCTGAAATCAATGCGGCGACGCCGCTGATAACGAAATCACATAAAAACCCAAGGTATAGAAAGGAGACAATCATGGCAAAAACAATGCGGGCGCAGGTTATCGAGAAACCGGGGAAGATGGTGCTGAAGGAAGTGCCGGTCCCGGAAATCGGCGACGACGAAGTGCTGATCAAGGTAAAGATGTGCGGTATCTGCGGGACAGACTGGAAGATATACAAGGGGGACTATGCCTCCGAATTCCTGCCGATGATCTCCGGGCATGAGTTCTGGGGTGTCATCGAGGAAGTGGGTAAAAACGCGAAAGGGGTAAAGGTTGGCGACCGGGTGTCCGTGGACATCTGCATGCCCTGCGGTACTTGTTATTTTTGCCGCCGTGGTGACGAGCTTCTTTGTGAGACATTCACCCAGCTCGGGATCCACACCGACGGTGCCTTTGCCGAATACGTCAAGGCTCCCTGGCAAAACTGCTACAAGATCCCCGATGAGGTAGACGATTATTCCGCCGCGTTTATAGAACCTCTGACGGCGGTGCTGGAAGCCTCCAAACGGATGGACTGCAAGATTTCCTCCAGCGTGGTCGTCATCGGCTGCGGACTGGGAATACTCCACGGCGCTTTAGCCAAACTGCGTGGCGCGGCGCCGGTGATCGTGGTGGGCGACAGCCCGGCACGACTGGAGATGGCGAAACAGATGGGCGCCGACTTCACCATCGATATCAATGAGGTCGACGACCCGGTGGCAGAGGTCAAGAAATTGACCGGCGGTGTGGGCGCCGACTACGTGCTGGAAGCGGTCGGTCACCCCAAGACCTATGAGCAGGCCTTTAAGATGGCTCGACGGGGCGGGAAGGTCGAAGCCTTTGGTATAGCCGCGCCCGGACAGACCGCGGCTCTGGAGCCCTATGAATTCGTCTTGGGCGAGAAGAAGGTAAGCGGTTCCTGCGCGGGTATCGGCAACGACTGGGGTGATGTGATCAATCTATTGAAATACAACAGGATCGATCCCAAGCCGCTGTTCTCCCAGGTCGTGCCCCTGGAGGATCTGGAAGACGCGCTGCATGAACTGCAGGCCGACAAGAACATCATCAAGATATTTGTGAATCCCGAGATTCACGAACGAATCAATATCAACGACTAAAGGAGAGGACCATGGATTATAAAGACATACTGCTGAGTCCTATCAAGATAGGCACCCGTACCAGCCAGAACCGGTTTTTTATGCAGGCTATGGAGTGCAACGACGAGGATGAAAATGGTAACCCGTCAGAGCTGACACTGGACCGGTACCAGAAGCTGGCGGAGGGGGAGGCGGGTCTCGTCTCCCTGGAGGCCATCTCTATCACCAAGGAGAGCCGCAGCCGGGACAATCAATTGACCATCATGCCCCAGAATGAAAAGGCCCTCGCCGAGTTTGTCAAAAAGGTGAAGGAAGTCAACCCGGATATGCTCTTCATATTCCAGTTGACCCACTCAGGGGAATTAAGCCATCCCGATTTTTCCCGCAGGGTGACGGTCAAGCCTCTCTATGGATATGGCGGCGACCTGCTGACTGAGGAAGAAGTGGACAAGATCATGGACGACTTCGTCATGGCCGCCAAGATCGCTCATAACGTCGGAGCAGACGGCATCGACATGAAGCTCTGCCACGGGTATTTCGGTACGCAGGTGCTGCGCCCCTATAACGATCGCAAGTGGAAATACGGCGGTCCCTGGGAGAACCGTTCCCGGTTCGCGTTTGATCTCTATGAGCGGATTCAGAAGGAAGTCAACGATAAGAACTTTTTAATTGGCTCCAAGATCTCTGCATGGGAGGGTTTCCCCGGCGGATTCGGCACCGATGGTCCCGATTCACCCATTATCGACCTGACCGAGCCTATCGCGCTGCTAAAGGGTCTCGAGGAGCGCGGCGCCCAGTACTTTATCCAAAGCGCAGGGAGCCCGTCCATCACCATCAGTCTGACTCAGGTGGACAAGAATGTGCCGTATTTCGGTTACCTTCACCAGTATTTTGCCAAGGAACTGAACAAGCACTTGAAACCCGAGACGGTCATGATCGGTTCCAATTTCTCGGTATTCAGAAACGGCAAGAACCACCTCTGCGCGGTAGAGCCCGAAAAGAGCTCGCTGCTGCAGTACGGCGCCCAATGCATCGACCGTGATGTGATGGATATGGTGGCACTCGGTCGCCAGTCCTTCGCCGACCCGCTGATGCCCAAGAAACTGCGGGAGGGCAAAGAGGACGAGATCAAATACTGCACCGTCTGCGACAACTGCCTGGAGCTACTGATCCAGCAAAGCAAGGTCGGATGCTGCACCTACAATAAATTCTACACGGAGGAGTTGGTCCGGACCCGGAAGGAAAAGGGCCGTCTGAAAGTGGCGCATACATGATCGGACTGGGAGAAGGGCCCCATAAACGGGGCCCGGTTCCCATTTTTCTACCAAGGGGGATAACATGAAACTATCGGTTTTCTCCGTACTTCTAAAAGACAAACCTTTATCGGAAGTACTGGATCTATTTAAATCAAAAGGCGTCACCCATGTGGAAGTGGGCTCGGGAGGATTCATCGGCAAGGAACACTGCGATCCGGCACAGCTTTTGGCGGACGAGAAAAAGCGGAACGCCTTTGTGGATCTATTTAAGGAACGGGATATGGAGATCGGCTGTCTTAGCTGTCACGGCAATCCCGTCCATCCCCAGAAAGACCTGGCCCAGATGTATCACCAGGATATCAAGGATACCATCGATCTGGCCGCTGAGATCGGCGTGGACCGGATCGTGACATTCTCCGGCTGTCCGGGGGACTCTGACGACGCCAAGTACCCCAATTGGCCGGTGTCGCCATTCCCGGAGGATTTTCAGGAACTCTATGCCTGGCAGTGGGAAAGTAAACTGATCCCCTACTGGAAGGAGATGGGTCGTTACGCGGAGGACAAGGGCGTGAAGGTCGCCATGGAGATGCACGGCGGCTACTCGGTCCATTCCCCCCATACGGCTATCAAGATGCGAAAGGAAACCGGATGCAAGGCCCTGGGGGCCAACCTCGACCCGAGCCACATGTGGTGGCAGCAGATCGATCCCTGCGAGGCCATCCGGTATCTCGCCAGAGAAGACTGCCTGTACTATTTCCATGCCAAGGACGCCATGATCGACCCTGCCAACATTTCTTATTTCGGGGTAACCGACATGCAGAGTTTCGGGGTTGCGTATGGCCGCGGCTGGCAGTTTCGTACAGTGGGATTCGGCCATGGTCTGAAGGAATGGGCCAATATTATGAGCACGCTGCGGGCCAACGGATACGACGGAGTCATCAGTGTGGAACATGAAGACTCCTATATGTCCGTAGAAGAGGGACTCAGTAAGGCCATTGCCAACCTCAAACAGGTTATGATATTTGACCCGGCTTCGGCGCCCAAAGCATTCGCTATCGACGAGCGTTTCGCCTAGTAGAACAGGAGACAGCATGAAATTCGGAACACTATTCGCGTACTGGACCCAGGACTGGCATGGAGATTACATCGCGTCGGCTAAGAAAGTCAAGGATATAGGGTTTGACATACTTGAGATCGGCGCCGGTGATCTATTGACCATGTCGGATACAGAGATCGACGAGCTAAAGACCGTTTCCAAGGATCTGGGCTTAATCATCTCATCCAATATCGGCCCGCCCAAAGATAAAGACGTGGCGTCACCCGATCCCGCGGTCCGTGAGGCGGGGATCAAATTCCTAACCGATATCATGAAGGCCATGGACCGGCTGGACTCCCGGGTGCTGGTGGGGGTGACATACACCTACTGGCCGGGGCAGTTCGATGACCTGGATAAGCCTGCGATCTGGTCCAGAGGTGTTAACAGCATTAAGCAAGTGGGCAAAGTGGCGCAGGACCTGGGTATAGATCTATGCCTGGAGGTCGTGAACCGCTTCGAGACCCTTGTACTCAATACCAGCGAAGAAGGCGTCGCTTTCTGCAAAGAGGTGGACAATCCAAATGTCAAACTGCTGCTGGACACGTTCCACATGAATATCGAAGAAGACGATCTGCCTGCAGCCTTTCGGCTGGCGGGAAATTACCTGGGACACATCCATGTGGGCGAGGGCAACCGGAAGCTTCCCGGGCAGGGTCATCTGCCATGGGATGAGATGGGCGAGGCGCTCCGGGACATCGGATTTGACGGCGGCGTGGTGATGGAGCCCTTCATGAAGATGGGGGGCAGGGTCGGGGAAGACATCAAGGTCTGGCGCGACTTAAGCAATGGCGCCGATGAGGCCGGGATGGACCGGATGATCCGGGACTCTCTGGTGTTTCTGAAGAAAGCGTTTGCGGGATAAGGGGATCGTTATGTGCGAGATATGGACCATGGGAGAGATGCTGGTAGAGATCATGAGGCCCCGTGCAGGCATGGAGCTTTATGAGCCTGGTGAATTCATAGGGCCGTTCCCCAGCGGCGCTCCCGCCATCTTTATCGACACCGTGGCGCGCCTGGGCCACAGCGCCGGTATATTCGGCGGAGTGGGACGGGACGATTTCGGGAAAAATATATTGGACCGGATGAACCGTGATGGGGTCAATGTGGACTATGTGTATGAGGACCCGGACCAATCCACGGCGGTGGCCTTTGTGACCTATTACGCCGACGGGTCCCGGAAATTCATCTACCACATAGGCAATACCCCCGCGGTGCATCCCAGGGATTTCGCCATGGAGGATATCGACAGCCCCCAGTACTTCCACATCATGGGGTGTTCCCTGATGGCGGACGAGGCGTTCAAGGGCCGGATCATCGATACCGCTGTCCGGTTCGCGGAGGCGGGAGCGAAGATATCCTTTGACCCCAATATCCGAAAAGAGCTATTGGGCGGCCGGAGCGTGGATGAGGTTCTTGGCCCGGTATTGGAGAATTGCTCGGTGCTGATGCCGGGGATCGAGGAACTGAAAATGTTAACCGGCGAGGACACCGTCGAGGGCGGCATCGAGAAACTGTTTGCCTATGACAAGATGGAGGTCGTGGCGCTCAAGCAGGGCAGCCGGGGGAGTACCCTCTATAGCCGCCATGAGCGTGTGGACTGCCCGCTCTATGAGGTGACCCAGGTGGACCCCACCGGAGCCGGGGACTGCTACGACGCTGCGCTGCTCTGCGGATTGCTGGAGGGATTGTCCCTTCTAGACGCAGGCAGGTTGGCCTCCGCGGCCGGGGCTCTCAATGTCATGAAACTGGGGCCGATGGAGGGCGAGATCAGCAGGGAGAATGTTCATCAATTGATGAATGCGTAGATGGTCCCAGCATATACCATCACAACCAGGAACAATCACGGCAATTATCAGCGTTTTCTTGCTATGATTGAACCATAACGAATTAGGGGATCGAACATATTTACAAGGGGTGGGGAAAGCGGCAATGGCAAGTCTTTTAGAGATGAAAAACATTACAAAGAGTTTCTACGGTGTGAAGGTGTTATCAGATGTTGATTTCACTCTTGAGCGCGGTGAGGTCGTGGCTCTTTGCGGAGAAAACGGCGCGGGCAAGTCAACGATGATGAAGATTTTGGCCGGAGTTTACAAGAGTGACAAAGGGGATATCTATCTGGACGGCGAGCACTTGTCACCGAATCTGCAGGCGCTGGACATGCAGAACAGAGGCGTCTCCATGATACACCAGGAATTCAACCTGATGGAGCACTTGACTGTCGCACAGAATATCTTCTTGACCCGTGAACCTCTCCACAGAAACGGCCTGATCAACTATAAGCAGATGAATACGGACGCGAAAGAACTATTGGTCTCACTGGGAGAGAGCGGTATCCGCCCCACAGCCTTGGTCAGCAGTTTGAAAACGGCTCAAAAACAAATGGTCGAGATCGCCAAGGCCATATCATTCAACGTCAAGGTATTGATCATGGACGAGCCGACCGCCATGCTGACCATGAAAGAAACTGAAATACTATTCGATCTGATCAGGCGGATGGCCAAAAAAGGCATTGGCATCATCTATATATCACACCGCTTGAAAGAGATCAAAGCGGTTTGCGACCGTGTCACCATATTGCGCGACGGCCGGTTCATCGTCACCGAAAAAGTTTCGGAACTCACAGAACAACAGATCGCCAATTACATGGTGGGCCGGGAAGTCAATGTATCAAAGGCAACTGATTATACAGGCGATCCTGACGATATCATCCTGGATGTACGGCATGTGTCCGACTCGCTTCTAAAGGACGTCAGTTTCACGGTCAAACGGGGAGAGATTCTTGGATTTTCCGGTCTTGTCGGATCGGGCCGCTCGGAGCTTATGGAATTCGTGTTCGGAATCCGGAAAACCAAAACAGGTGAGATTTACCTGAACGGAAAACAGATCATAAACAAGATACCGGCATCAGCCATCAAGAGAGGCATCAGCTTTGTTACCGAGGACAGGCAGCAGTCCGGTGTTGTGATCAAGAGGGATATCAAAGAGAATATCAACCTCATCGACCAGGTGAAAAATAAGGGTTTTATCAACAAGGCGTCCAAGCAGAAGAATAACACGGCAAGGATGATCGAGCGGCTCAATATCAAGTGTGCCGGGCATTCCCAGCTGGTCAGCAACCTTTCGGGGGGTAACCAGCAGAAAATCGTCATTGCCAAATGGCTCCTCGTTGATTCGGATCTTCTGATAATGGACGAGCCCACACGCGGGATCGATGTCGGCGCTCGTGAAGAGATCTATCGCATCATACACGAGCTTTCAGCCGAAGGTAAAACGATCATCATCGTTTCTTCTGATCTGACCGAAGTATTGAGTATCTGCCAGCGCGTGATTGTGATGCACGAAGGCGCGATCAAGGCGGAGCTTACAGGTGAAGACAGAACGGAAGAGATCATCATGTCACATGCGACCAACGCATCATAGTGGAGGATTATTATGAGCAACTTAAGTGAAAGAAGTCTCCTGGACACATCAAAGAACATATGGTCGAAATACAGTGCGGTATTTGTTTTCATCATACTGTTTGCCGTTTGTACCCTATTGACCGGCGGTGATTTTGCGGAATGGAACAATGTGACGACCATACTGCGAAACGCGTCCACCATCGGCATTATCGCGCTGGGCATGACTTTCGTCATTATCTCCGGTGGCATCGACCTTTCCAGCGGCCCCGTGATGGCGACAGCAGGTACGGTTCTCGTTTACATGCAGGGAAGCGGCATACCACTGATCTGGTCTATACTGGCGTGCATCGCTGTGGCAGCGGCTTTCGGATTTATTAACGGTATCATTACGACGAAGGTTAAGGTTCCTCCTTTCATCGTAACCTTAGCCGTCGGTATTATCGCACGTTCTATCACCATGTATATCTGTACCGGTGCCACGGTTACGGGCGACAATACGGATACTTTCTTCAAGTCCATTGGCAACGGCAAGATATTGTCGATACCGACGCCATTTATCATCATGCTCGTCGCTGCCGTCATCATGACGATACTGCTGGTCAAGACCAAATTCGGTACATTTGTATTCGCGGTGGGGTGCAACGAGACAGCGGCTAAATATTCCGGCATCAAAGTGGACAGGATCAAGATATTAACCTATGTGATCGCGGGTATCTGTGTAGGGATCGCCAGCACGGTGGAGATCTCCCGGATGGTCGCCGTATCCTCAACCACGACGGGGGCGGGGTATGAGTTCGACGCGATCACGGCTGTCTTGGTCGGCGGTACGTCTCTTTCCGGGGGGCGCGGCGCGATATACGGGACTGTGATCGGCGCCATCATACTGTTTTTTATCAACAATATGATGATTCAGCTCGATGTCTCTACATATTTAACCGGCGCGATTAAGGGCGCGGTCATCATGATCGCCGTGCTTTTGCAGGCTCGCAACAAGTAAAAGAACGCTTTCCATAAACGTAATGTTTATGGCATAAAAAACATACTCAACAAGGAGGAAACCATGAAGAAAGTCTCGCTACTCGTACTTGCAGCCCTTCTGTGTCTTGCATTTGTTGCATGCCAAGCTAAGGCCCCTGCAGAATCTCCCTCCGCGGCTCCCTCGGAGTCAGCAGCACCCGCACAGACCCCAGAGCCCACAGTGGTGAAGAAGGTCGCAATTTCACTGCCCCCTGCGGATAACGCTTGGCAGGCGGCATTACTGGCGTCTATCGAAGAAGCTATCAAAGATGATACCGAAATCGAATGGACAGTCAAAAACGCGGTTGACAACGCTGATCAGCAGAACATTCTGACGACGTTCAAGGACGGCGGCTATGACGTGATCGCCTGCCTGCCCGGCGACGGCACACTGTTGACCACTATCATGGAAGAGATCTATGATGCCGGTATCCCGACGATCATCATCGACAGAAACATCGCGTCCGACAAGTACACATCTTTCGTGGCGGAAGATAACTATTCTTGCGGCGTGATGGCGGCTGATTACATCGGCAAGTTCTTTGAAGGCCAGGAAGACGTCAAACTCGTCAACCTGAGGAGCTACACGGGTATTCCGATCGACCTCGCGCGGTACAATGGTTTTGCCGACACGATCAAAAACTATCCCAATATCGAAATCATCGGCGAAGGCGACGGCGAATTCAACAGCACGGCCGGCTTCAACGCGATGTCCGACCTGCTTGCCGCCAACGATAAAATCGACGTCGTGTTCACCCATGACGATGAGGCTGTCACCGGCGCCATGACGGCGATCGAGCAGCAGGACCGCACCGACATCCAGTTGATCACCGGCATGGGCGGGACGGTTACGGCGCTGAACGAGATCAAAGCCGACAACACGATCCACAAAGCGACTTCTTCCTATTTCCCGAGAATCGGCGCCCAGGCTGTTGAGGTTATCAGGGACTACCTGGCCACCGGCGAGATCGAGAAAAACAATGTAAGAGAGTCCACACTGATCACGAAGGACAACGTTGACGAGTTTATGCCCTACGCGTATCAATAAGCGTCAACAGTCTATGGGATTGCGGGGGCGCTAGTCACCTGGCAATGCCGAATCGATCAAACTTCCGAAGGGCTTGGGTTCTGTATGGCACCCAAGCCCTTTTGTGTTTATAGATTTTGCATATGTTTATTTCGGCGAAGATCATACAGTATTGGACGCCACTGTCAGGGGATAATAAGGAAGTCCGAGGGAATATTTGTTCCTTGAAAGAGATGTGAAAGGACGGTACACTTAACTTTATAGAATAAACGATAAAAAACGAAAGTAAATGCAAGGCATGTGATACTTGCTTCAAATAACCCGAAGGACATGGTGTGACTCTGGCGACATATCCCATCAGAAGATGAAGAGGAATCATTGTTTCGAATGTTGGGATACTCAATAAGGAAAAGACTTTTAAACGGGTAAGAACAGAAAGAGGAGGAAAGGACATGAAGAAACTTTTGGCAGTCGTGTTATGCCTGGTGCTGGCAGCGTTTGTGCTGACAGCGTGTGGGCAGAACCAAGAACCGTCGGCTACCCCCGCTCCCACGGCGACACCCGCCGCTGGTGAGGAATCACCGGCTCCCGCGGAACAGGGCCTGGTAGGTATCCTGGTACCGGCGGCGCCGACAGGCTGGGTGGCAGCGGTGCAGTACTACGCGAAACTGGAGGCGGACGCCCTGGGATTGAACTACAGAATCGCCGCGTCGGCCAACCCGAACGAGCAGGCGAATCAGGTGGACGAATTCATCAGCCTGGGATGCGATATCATCATCCTGATGCCGCACAACGACGAGCTGGCGGTAGCGGCCCAGAAGATCAAGGACAACGGCATCACCCTGATCAACTATGACCGTACCGTGAATCCCACCGAGCCTGACTACTACGTGGCGGGCGACAATTACGACATGGGCGTCAAGGGCGCCGAGTACATCGCTGACAAACTGGGCGGCGAGGGCGATGTCGTGATCGTGGGTATCCCAAACTACGGCGACGCCGTCAACGGCGAGCGTGTGAAGGGCTTCAAGGACACCATCGCGGAAGTGGCCCCGGACATCAATATCCTGGGTGAGTACGCCTCTGAGAACGGCGCGCCCGAGTCGGGCCTGGCCATCATGACCGACGTATTGACGGCCAACCAGCACATCGACGGCGTGTTCTCCATCGACGACGAGCTGTCCATCGGACTGCTGCAGGCGATCAAGGAAGCCAACCGCACGGACATCAAGGTCATGACAGGCGGCGGCGGGGCCCAGGCGTACTTCAAGCTGATGCCGGAGAATCCGGACATCTGGCTGGCGAGCGCCCTGTATGTGCCGGGCATGATCCGTACCTGTGTGGATATGGCGGACGGTCTGCTGAAGGGTGAGACATAC
>Ga0207799_100276_pt1 | contig 30495 bp, 29 predicted proteins | sample TtanPargueraPR_4_FD_187742 | JGI IMG/M metagenome (GOLD analysis project Ga0207799, IMG submission 187742) | Aerobic enrichment media microbial communities from Bioluminiscent Bay, La Parguera, Puerto Rico - Tt and M2 (SPAdes) | ecosystem: Environmental > Aquatic > Marine > Unclassified ...
GCGGCTCGTCCGGTTCGACGGGGGCGGCCATTTGGGTGGGCGCCGATTCGCCAACCGGCTCATCGACGGGCTCTTGCAGCCAATGCTGGCCGCAATGGAAACAACGCACGGTTTTGCCGCTGACTCCAAGGGAATCCGCGTCTACCGAGTATCGAGTCCTACATGCGGGGCAGGTAACTATCATTAGCGGCCGGAAATCCTTCTTTTTGCCCTTATATGCGTTCGTAATATCCAACGCAAGTGACGGCGGTTACTGCGAAACCTGGACGTGAAGGTGTCGTGCATGTCATTCTGGCGCCGTTTTGGGGAGCGATGAACTTGAGCTTTGACGGCAACGATTGCGTGGTCCGGTTCGAAAATGTCGGGCTGAGATATGGGCTCGGCCCGGAAGTCCTGCAGGATATCACTTTTGCGCTGCCGCCCGCATCCTACCATTTCCTGGTCGGACCGAGCGGCGCGGGCAAATCGTCGCTGCTGCGTCTCATGTATCTGGCGATGAAGCCCTCGCGCGGACTGATTTCCCTGTTCGGGCGGGACATCGCGATGACGCCGCGCAACGAACTGCCGCCGCTGCGCCGCCGAATCGGGGTCGTCTTCCAGGAATTCCGGCTGCTCACCCATCTCACCGCCTTCGACAATGTCGCCCTGCCGCTGCGCGTGGCCGGGGCACGGGAGTCCGACGTACAGCGGCATGTCGAGGAACTTCTCGCCTGGGTCGGGCTCGGCGACCACATGAACGCGCGCCTGCCGACCCTGTCGGGCGGACAGCAGCAGCGCGTCGCCATCGCCCGCGCCGTCATCACCAAGCCGCAACTCCTGCTCGCCGACGAGCCGACCGGCAACGTCGACGACCGCATGGCCCTGCGGCTGATGCACCTGTTCGAGGAACTGAACAAGCTCGGCACGACCATCGTCATCGCCACCCATAACGAGATGCTGGTCAAGCGTCTCGGCCACCCCTGCCTGCGCCTGGGCGACGGCCGGCTGTCCGTCGATACCGCCGCCCCCAAATCCATGCCGCTGCGCGGCGACAACGGCAGCCTCGACATTCCCGCCGAATCGCGCGGACGGTCGAATCGTGGGGAGAGCCTGCGCTAGATGTTCGCCCGCCGCACCGATCTCCAGTTGGACGCCGACGTGCTCGGCCGGTTCCTGCCCTGGGTCATCGCCTTCATGGTGTTCCTGGCCATCCTCGCGGCCGCCGGCATGCTGGTCGTCGAGCATGCCACCGAGACCTGGCGGGCCGGGGTTTCCAGTACCCTGACCATCCAGCTGCCGCCCCCGGCGGTGGACGAGGCGGGCAACGCCCCGGCGGCGGCAGAGGATCCCCGCGCCCAGGAGGCGCTGCGGATCCTGCACGGGACCCCCGGCGTCAAGCGGGCCGAGGTCATCCCGGATGCCGAGATCGCCGAGATGCTCGAGCCCTGGCTCGGCGGCGGGCTGGTCACCGGCGACCTGCCGCTGCCCCGGCTGATCGACGTCGAGACGGAAACCGACGTCGACCTGACCGCGCTGCGCCAGAGCCTTGCCAAGGCTGACCCCGAAGTCCAGGTGGACGACCACCGCGTCTGGCTGAACAAGCTGGTGCGGCTGGCCGACACCATCGAGATCCTGGCTACCGCCGTCCTCGTGCTGATCGGCCTGGCGACCGTCGGCACCGTCGTCTACACCACCTGGACCGGACTGGCCGTGCACCGCGAGGCCATCGAGGTGCTGCACCTGATCGGCGCCCACGATTCCTATGTCGCCCGGCAGTTCGCCTGGCGGGCCCTCGACCTCGGCCTGCGCGGCGGCATCATCGGACTGGTCCTCGCGGTTCCGGTCCTGCTGCTGATCGGTTATCTCGGCGCCAATCTGGAATCCGGCCTGCTGCCGGCGGTCTCGCTCGACCGGGGCGACTGGGCGCTGCTCGTCCTCATCCCGGCCGCCGTCGCCCTGGTCACCATGTTCACCGCCCGCATGACCGTCATGCGGACCCTGTCCAGGATGCTGTAGCCGATGATCCGCCGACGCCGGAACAGGACGCGGGGATTGGCGACCGGCTTGGTCACCGTCACGATGCTCGCGGCGACGGCTTGGGCCGCCGGTCTCGTCTGGTTCGCCGGACAGATCCCCGACGCCGTTGCCGACCGGACGACCCGGACCGACGCCATCATCGTCCTGACCGGCGGGCAGGGGCGGCTGGAAACCGGTCTCGACCTGCTCGGCCGCGACCTGGCCGACCGGCTGTTCGTCTCCGGCGTCTACCGGGGCGTCGACGTGAAGACCCTGCTCGGCCTCGTGCGCAGCGCCTCGGCCGACCTGGAGGACCGGATCGGCATCGGCGACGCCGCCAACACGACAGGCAACGCCGAGGAAACCGCCGAATGGGTGCGCCGCAACGGAGTCCGGTCGATCCGGCTGGTCACGTCGAGCTATCATATGCCGCGCAGCCTCGCCGAATTCCGTCACGCGCTGCCGGACATCGAGATCGTTCCCCATCCGATCTTCTCGGACCACGTCAAGCAACGCGAATGGTGGGCCTGGCCCGGCACCGCCGCCCTGATCGCCCGCGAATACGTCAAGTACCTGTTCGTCAAGGGCCGCTACATGCTGGATGGGCTCGATCCGAAGGAGATCCCGGCATGACCTGGCTCCGGTCCCTCGCCTTCAACGTCTACTTCTTCGGCGGGCTGACGATCTTCCTGATCTCCATGCTGGTGGTGCTGCCGTTCCCCGCCATCGCCATGGAGCGCAGCGTCCGCGCCTGGTCGCACAGCGTCCGCCTGGGACTCAAGTACCTGGCCGGGCTCGACTACGAGGTGCGCGGCGCCGAGAACATCCCGGACCGCCCGGCGATCTTCGCCTCGAAGCACCAGTCGACCTGGGAAACGGTGGCTTTCGTCTGGATGTTCCCGTCGCCGATCTACGTGCTCAAGATCGAGCTGCTGTCGATCCCGCTGTGGGGCTGGTACGCCCGCAAGTGCTCGCAGGTCGCGGTCGACCGCCAGGGCGGCGGCGCGGCGCTCAAGCAGATGGTGCGCGATTGCCGCGCGGCCCTGAAAATGGGCCGCCACCTGATCATCTTCCCCGAGGGCACCCGTTCCGCGCCGGGCGAGGAGGGGAGCTACCATCCCGGCGTCGCCGCGCTCTATTCGCAGCTCGATGCGCCGGTCGTGCCGGTCGCCCTCAATTCGGGCGTCTTCTGGGGCCGCCGGGGCTTCGCCAAGAAGCCCGGCAAGGTCGTCGTCGAATTCCTGCCGCCGATCCCGCCGGGCCTGGAACGCAAGACCTTCATGCGGGAACTGATCGGCCAGGTCGAGGGCACGTCCAACCGCCTGATCGCCGAGTCCGAACCGGCCGGCTGACGAACCTCGTTTCACACTGTGGACAGGTCTGTGGACTTTTCCCGGTCCCGCGGGCTGTGGACTATGGGGGTAACTCACGCCCGGCCAAGGAACCCCGGTTCTGGGGAAGATGCGGATTGGGGATAGTTAGGTGGAAACATAACAAGAACACGCGCTTGACCACCGATCCGGCGAGTCTTAAATTTATTTCCGCAAACGCTTTGAAAACCGCGAAATTCGGCCGCTTTTGCCGTTTTCCTCCGGAAAACGGGGAAAACGTGCCGGAATCCGTTGAATCCGGGGACCGTCATGCAGCAGGTTGCGCCGATTTCCCAGCAGATCTGGGACATGAAATACCGCCTCAAGGGGCCCGACGGGCAGCCTGTGGACAAGACCATCCCCGATTCCTGGCGGCGCGTCGCCAAGCAGCTCGCCTCGGTCGAAGCCGATCCGGAGGCCTGGGAATCCCGCTTCTACGAAGCGCTGGAGGATTTCCGTTTCCTGCCCGCCGGACGGATCCTGTCGGGGGCCGGGACGAATCGCAAGGTGACCCTGTTCAACTGTTTCGTCATGGGCACCATCCCCGACGACATGGGCGGCATCTTCGACGCGCTGAAGGAGGCGGCGCTGACCATGCAGCAGGGCGGCGGCATCGGCTACGACTTCTCGACGCTGCGCCCCAAGGGCGCGCAAGTGAAGGGCGTCGGCGCCGATGCCTCGGGCCCGCTCAGCTTCATGGACGTCTGGGACGCCATGTGCCGCACCATCATGAGCGCCGGGTCGCGGCGCGGCGCGATGATGGCGGTGATGCGCTGCGACCATCCGGACATCGAATCCTTCATCGAGGCCAAGCAGGAACCCGGGCGGCTGCGCATGTTCAACCTCTCGGTCCTGGTCACCGACGCCTTCATGCAGGCGGTCAAGGAGGACGCGGCCTGGGAACTCAAGTTCGACGGCACCGCCTACCGCAGCCTGCCGGCCCGCGAGTTGTGGGACAAGATCATGCGGGCGACCTACGCCTATGCCGAACCCGGCGTGATCTTCATCGACCGCATCAACAAGCTGAACAACCTGAACTACTGCGAAACGATCAGCGCGACCAACCCTTGCGGCGAGCAGCCGCTGCCACCCTATGGCGCCTGCCTGCTCGGCTCGGTCAACCTGGCCCGCGCGGTCGAGAACCCGTTCACCGAACAAGCCCGGATCGACACCGGGGAACTGGAAAAACTGGTCGCCACCGCCGTGCGCGCCATGGACAACGTCATCGACGTGTCGAACTTCCCGCTGCCCGAACAGGCGAACGAGGCGCTCGCCAAGCGCCGTATCGGCCTCGGCATCACCGGGCTGGCCGACGCGCTGATCATGTGCGGCGCGCGCTACGGCTCGGCCCGCGCGGTGCAGTTCACCGAAACCTGGATGAAGGCGATCCGGCGCGCCGCCTATCTCGCCTCGGCCGACCTGGCCCGCGAGAAGGGGCCGTTCCCGCTGTTCGACGCCGAAAAGTACCTGGCTGGCGAGACCGTCCGCGACCTCGACGACGACGTCCGCGCGGCCATCGCCGACCACGGCATCCGCAATTCGCTGCTCACCTCGGTCGCCCCGACCGGCACGATTTCCCTGTTCGCCGACAACGTCTCGTCGGGCCTGGAGCCGGTGTTCAGCTTCAAGTACACCCGCCACGTCCTGGCCCGCGACGGCAGCCGCCGCGAGGAGGACGTCAGCGACTACGCCTACCGGCTCTATCACCGCATGTTCGGCGAGGAGACGCCGCTGACCGACGCCTTCGTCGATGCCCAGCAGCTCAGCCCGCGCGACCATCTGGTCATGCAGGCCGCCGTCCAGAAGTTCATCGACAGTTCCATCTCGAAGACCATCAACTGCCCGGAGAGCATCTCCTTCGAGGCGTTCAAGGACATCTACATGCAGGCCTACGATCTCGGCTGCAAGGGATGCACCACCTACCGCCCGAACGAGGTGACCGGCGCGGTGCTCGAAGTGAAGTCGGACAAATCCGAGACGGCCGCCGAATTGCCGCAGGCCGAGCTGCCCCTGGAATCGGCCGCCGCCACCGCCAAACCCAAGGACATGGGCGATTCGGGACCCATCGCGCAGCTGTTCAAGCCGCTCGACCGGCCCGAGGCCCTGCCCGGCTCGACCTACAAGGTGCGCTGGCCGGAAAGCGACCACGCCATGTACATCACGTTGAACGACCTGATCGACGACAACGGCCGGCGGCGCCCCTTCGAGGTGTTCATCAACTCGAAGAACATGGAGCACTTCGCCTGGACGGTCGGCCTGACCCGGATGATCAGCGCCGTGTTCCGGCGCGGCGGCGACGTCTCCTTCGTCGTCGAGGAACTCAAGGCGGTGTTCGATCCGCGCGGCGGCCAGTGGGTCGGCGGCCGTTACGTGCCCTCGCTGCTCGCCGCCATCGGCGAGGTCATCGAGCGCCACATGATCAATATCGGCTTCCTCAAACGTCCCGGCGAACTGGCCGAGGGCATGGAGGCCGCGCAGAAGCCCAAGGTCGTCAACCTGGACGCCGGGGCCGGAGCCGACGAGGACGGGGACAAACCGCGCATGCCGTTCAAGCAATGCCCGAAATGCGGCCAGCCCAGCCTGCTCCGCCAGGAAGGCTGCGACACCTGCACCTCCTGCGGCTATTCGAAGTGCGGGTGAGGGCGCACTTCTTTAGGTTCTTTTGTTCCGTCATTCCCGCGAAAGCGGGAATCCAGGTTTTCCGCCAAATGTCTGGACCCCCGCTTTCGCGGGGGTGACAGAACAGGGAAAGGGAACACCCCGTCAGGGAAACAGGAGCCCGTCACCACAATGGAACCGCGCATCAGCCTGATCACCCTCGGCGTCGCCGACATCGCCCGCAGCACCGAATTCTACACCCGGCTCGGCTGGACGCCCGCGCCGCCGAGCAACGACAGCGTCACCTTCTTCCAGGCCGGCGGCATGATCCTCGGCCTGTACGGCCGCCGGGCCCTGGCCGACGACGCCGGTCTGCCGCCGTTGGTCGCCGCCGAGGAGGAATCGGTGCGCATGTCGCTGGCCTACAACACCCGCAGCAAGGAAGACGTCGACGCCGTGCTGGCCGAGGCCGAGAAGGCCGGGGCGGAGATCGTCAAACCGGCCGAGGATGTCTTCTGGGGCGGCTATTCCGGCTACTTCGCCGACCCCGACGGCCACCTCTGGGAGGTCGCCTGGAACCCCGGCTTCCCGATCGCCGAGGACGGCACGATCAGCCTGCCCGAATAACGGCAAACTACAACCCATAGTCACAATTCAGAAAACGGAACAATTCCGTACCGAAAAAATCCGTTACCCGCCAATTCGCTGGCGAAACGGGGCTTTGCGTGCATTCTCTCGGGCAAAACAACCCGCTTCCGTGGACGTGGGAACCGCATCTTTCGGACTTGCATAACCCCGATGCGAATCCTAAAAATTGTAATTATTTTTTAAGAATAATTCGCAAAATTGCAGGCTTCGAACACGCATCGCTAACGGCACGAGGCTCGACGAAGATGCCCGTTCTCGCCAACACCTCTCTCCGCGTCCGCGGAATCCTGCCCCTGGTCCTGCCCCTCCTCGGCCTGATCGTTCTTTCCGGCTCCCTGGTCTTCGAGCGGGCCCGGACGGCTCGCGAGATGACCCGGCTGGAAACCCTCATTTCGGCCGCGCCGGAGATCAGCGCCGTGGTCCATTCGCTGCAGAAGGAGCGCGGCCGGTCGGCCGGGTTCATCGGCAGCAAGGGCACGCAGTTCGCCGAAGGGTTGGCCAAGCAACGCGAGGAGTCGGACGGCGAGATCGCCAAGCTGGCCACCGCCCTCGATGGCCTCGATACGGCCGCGTTCGGCGAAGCCTTCGCCAAGGACGTATCGGAATTCCGCGACCGGCTGGCCCAGTTGCCGGATATCCGCGCCAAGGTCGACAGCTTCGAATTCTCGGTCCCCCAGATGGCGGGCTTCTATACCGGCACCATCGCCCGGATGCTCGATTCGGTGGAACAGATGGCCCGGATCAGCACCTCGGCCGAGGTGTCGAAGGCGGTCATCGCCTATACGGCCTTCCTGCAGGGCAAGGAACGGGCCGGGCTGGAACGCGCCATGGGCGCGGCCGGGTTCGGCGGCGGCAAGTTCCCGCTGGCCGTCTACAACAACTTCGTCAGCCTGATCGCGGCGCAGGATGTCTTCTTCTCCGTCTTCCGCGAGAACGCCGCCCCGGGACTGATCGATTTCATGGAAAGCACCATGAGCGGCGACGCCATCGCGGCGGTCGACGATTACCGCAACATCGCCAAGGCGAGCATCGAGACGGGCGACACCCAGGGGGTCCAGGGCCCGGTCTGGTTCGACACCATCACCCGCAAGATCGAATTGATGAAGGCGGTCGAGGACCGCATCGCCGCCGACCTCGAGGACATGGTCGTGGACCTGCGGGACGGCGCCTGGCGCGACCTGACCCTGGTCGGCGTCGCTGCCCTCGCCGTTTTCGTCCTGAGCGCCGCGATCGGTTTCCTGCTGGCCCGCGACCTGACCGGGCATATCCGGCGCCTGACCCGGCTGATGACCGAAATCGCCCATGGCGATACCAGCCTCACGGTCGAGGGACAGGACCGCAAGGACGAAATCGGCGAGATGGCCAACGCCGTCGTCGTCTTCCGGGACTCGCTGATCCGCCAGCAGGAACTGACCCAGGAACGGGAAACCGAGGCCAAGGCCCGGGAAACCCGGCAGAAGCGCCGCGAGGACCTGACCCACAATTTCGACGGCAACATCTCGACCGCGCTGCAGGACTTCGTCACCGCGACCCGGTCGATGGTCGACGCCGCCTCCAAAATGTCCGACATCTCCGAGGAGGCCAGCCGCACCTCCACCGCCGTGGCCTCGGCCTCGGAACAGGCGACCGTCAACGTCGAGGCCGTCGCCGCCGCCATCGAGGAACTGTCCCGCTCGGCCGAGGAGGTCGAGAACCAGGTCCGGCGGTCGGCCGACATTTCAAACGACGCGGTCCGCGCCGCCAACGAGACCAACGAAATGGTCTCCGGCCTGACCGAAGCGGCCAACAAGATCGGCGAGGTGGTCGACCTGATCACCGACATCGCCGACCGCACCAATCTCCTCGCCCTCAACGCGACCATCGAGGCGGCGCGGGCCGGCGACGCCGGCAAGGGCTTCGCGGTGGTTGCCTCCGAGGTTAAGAACCTGGCCAACCAGACGGCCAAGGCGACCGACGAGATCGGCGCCCAGATCGGCAGCATCCAACGCGCCACCGAGGGCGCGGCCGATGTCATCGGCGGCGTCACCGACACGATTACCAGGATCAAGGAAATCACCGACACCATCACCCAGGTCGTGCACCAGCAGCGCGAGGCGGCGGACGAGATTTCACAGAACGTCCAGCAGGCGGCGGCCGGAACGCGGGAGGTATCGACCAACATCGCCACGGTCAATCAGGCGGCCCAGGATACCGGCAACGGCGCCCAGGTCGTCATGCAGGCGGCCGACGAGCTGGACGAGCGGTTCGACGCGATGCGCGAGGAGGTGGAAACCTTCCTGAAACAGGTCCAGGCCTAAAGCGGGTTCAGGCCCGATCCGCCTCGACCATCGCCAAAATCCGGTGCAGCAGCCCGTCGGCGATGCCGCAGGCATTCAGGTGGGCGACGGTGTTGGCCAGGTATTCGCTGGCCCGCCCCCTGGCGCCGACGCCGCGGCGGACCAGCTCGACGATCTGCTCCTCGGGCATGTTGCCGGTGTACTGCGGGTGGTCGCGGCGGACGACGAAGGCATAGGCCGGCACCCGCGTCCCGCAATCGAGCCGCACGTTGACGAAACGCGGCTCGTAGGTGCGGGTGACCATTTCCCGGCTGTACAGATACTCCCGCACCGCTTCCCAGTCGCAGCGGTTTACCCGGTAGGCCCGTCCCGAACAGGCGCCGCCCCGGTCCAGCCCCAGCACCAGCCCCGGTTTTTCCGGCGTCCCCCGGTAGCGCACAGAATAGACGCAGAGCGACCGGTGGTACCCCCGCAGCAGCGCCGGGCGCACCTCGGCATAGGGGAAATCCGGCTGCCACATCAGGGATCCGTAGGCGAAGACCCAGATCCCGCCCATAGCCTGCGGCGGGTCGATTTCCAGGGGATGAAGATCGGCTGGATCGGTTTGGCTGGCTTGGCTGTCCATAAACGTCTGCTCGTCGTACTCGTCGTCTTACTCGTCCGGGGCCCGCGGCCGCTTCCTTTTGCACATTGGGCGCGGAAGGCCGCGCGGCAAGGCCGCTTGGTCATACGCTAATCACTCGCCCGGCGCGGGACAACGAACTATAACGGGAATTCCATCAACCCAGGGACACGCGCGACCCGGAATTCCATGCCTCGGCCTTCCCGCTCCTTCAAGTCCGACCTCCGGCACCCGTCGCTCGACTACCGGCCGCCCGGCTGGTACCGCGCCCTGCGCGCCATCGCCCTCGCCCTGGCCGGGCTGGCCATCGCCGGGGCCCTCTATGTCGGGTTCTGGTTCTACATGGCCGGGCAGCTGCGCGACGGCATCGCCGCCTGGGCCGAGGCCCGGCGGGCCGAAGGGCTGGCCGTTTCCTACGATAAGCTGGATATCGGCGGCTTCCCGCTGGTCCTCGACGTACGCCTCGACAAGCCCCGGATCGCCGATCGCGAATGGGCCTGGGAAACCGACGCCCTATCCGCCTGGGTGCTGCCGTGGAACCTGAACGAGATCATGGTCCACGCGTCGAACCGCCACCGGATCGTCCGGACCATTGGCGGACGCGCCCTCGCCTATGGCCTGCGGCCGGACAAGGCCGAGGCCCGCCTGACGCTCGACGGCGGGCATCTCGTTTCCGCCGACATCGCCCTGCAAGGCGCAACGTTGAACGGCCCCGGCGAGGCGGAGACCTGGACCCTGGACCGGTTGTCGCTGACCGCGAGCATGCCGCCCGGCGATCCGGCGCCCGAGGCTCCCTCTGCCCGGACCAAACTGCGGCTTTCCGGCCTGCGGGTTCCGGCGCGAGTCAGGCTGCCGCTCGGTCCGGTCATCGGCGACCTGGAAATCGACGCCGACGTCATGGGGCCGATCCCCGCCGGACCGCTGGTCGAGACCCTATCGGCTTGGCGGGATGCCGGCGGGACGGTCGAGATGCCCCGGGTGATCGCCCGTTACGGGCCGCTTGGACTGCAGGCCGACGGCACCTTGGCGCTCGACCAGGACCTGCAGCCGATCGGCGCGTTCACCGCCCGCGTGGAAGGCTTCTTCGAAACCGTCGACGCCCTGCGCGAACGCGGGCTGATCCGTTCCGCCGACGCGGCCACCGCCAAGCTCGTCCTCGGCGTCCTGGCCCGGCCCGGCGCGGATGGGCGGCCCGGGATCTCCCTGCCCCTGACGATCCAGGACCGGCGGCTTCACGCCGGGCCGGTTGCCCTGATGGAAATTCCCCCGATCATTTGGCCCGGCGGCCGCTGAACCGTTCAAAACAAACCTTCTATCACGAAGGGCAAGGCAGCCTTCCGCATTCTCGCCGGCGGGCCGGACCTCGACAGCCGAATCCCATTCGGTTTACCTTGGCGCCATGGCAGTTCAACTGACAGACCGGCAAATCGCGCGGATATCCCGCGCCCTGGCCGAGCCGCGGCGTTATCAGATCCTCCGGCAGGTCGGGGCCCGCGAAGACCCGACGCCCTGCTGCGTCCTGCATGAACTGCATGACGTAAGCGCCGCGACCCTGTCCCATCACATCAAGGAACTGGAAACGGCCGGCCTGATCGGAATCGTCCGTGAAGGCAAGTTCATGAATCTGGTTTTGCAGCGCGACATTTTCCGGGCCTACCTGGACCACCTCGCAAAAATCTGACTTGCCGTCGCCGATCGCCCTTGAATTCCGTTTTTATAGTTAGATATTTATCTAACTATCGAAATGAAGATTGCGAAACAAGGAGACCGTTGATGAGCAAATTGACCGGCAAGGTGGCCGTCGTGACAGGCGCCTCGAAGGGCATCGGTGCGGGCATTGCCACGGCCCTCGGCGAGGCCGGCGCGGCGGTGGTGGTGAATTACGCTTCCGACAAGGAAGGCGCGGCGCGGGTCGTCGATGCGATCACCGGCCGGGGCGGCCAGGCCATCTCGGTCGGGGGCGACGTTTCGAAGGCGGCCGACGTGAAGCGCCTGTTCGCCGAAACGAAGATGGCCTTCGGATCGCTGGACATCCTGGTGAACAACGCCGGTGTCTTCCGTTTCGACCCCATCGAGGCGGTTACGGAAGAGGAATTCCATCGGGAATTCGACACCAATGTGCTCGGGCCGATGCTGGCGGTTCGCGAGGCGCTGGACCTTTTCGGACCCCGGGGCGGCAGCGTGATCAACATCAGTTCGGTCGTCAGTACGGACGCCATGCCCCAGGCGTCGGTCTACGCATCGACGAAGGGCGCGGTGGACTCCCTCACCTACGTCCTGGCCAAGGAGTTGGGGCCCCGGAACATCCGCGTCAACGCCATCGCCCCGGGCGGCGTGGACACCGAGGGAACCCGCCGGATCGGCATCGCCGGCGGCGAGCCGCAGGACCAGATGGTGGCACAGACACCGCTCGGCCGTTTCGGCCAGCCCGAGGACATCGCCAATGTCGCTGTTTTCCTGGCCTCCGACGAGGGCGCTTGGCTTACCGGCGAACGGATATCGGCGTCCGGCGGCTTCCACCCTTAGGACCGGCGTCATGGCCGCTTGAGACAGAGAACGGCGTCGTCATACGACGCCGTTCTTCGATCCCCTAAAGCGCCCGGACCTCCTTCAAGAAATCGTCGACGCAATTTTTTAGGGCCTGCGCCTCGTGGGTCAGCCCGGCCGCCGCCTCGGCCACCTTGTGGGCGGTCGTGCCGTTCTCGTTCACCGCCAGGCGGACACAGCCGACCCCGTTATCCACGGAAACCGTCCCGTTGGCCGCCAGCTCGGCGTTGCGGGCGATCTCCTGCGTCGCCGCGCCCTGCTGCTGGATGGCCGACGCCACCCCCGAGTTGACGTTGTTGATCTCCGTAATGGTCTTGGTAATGGTCTCGATGGCGGCAACGGCTTCGAGCGTCGCCTCCTGGATGCTGCCGATCTGGGTTCCGATCTCCTCGGTCGCCTTGGCCGTCTGGTTGGCCAGGTTCTTCACCTCGGAAGCCACCACGGCGAACCCCTTGCCGGCATCGCCGGCCCGCGCCGCCTCGATGGTCGCGTTCAGCGCCAGCAGGTTGGTCTGGTCGGCGATGTCGGTGATCAGGGCGACCACCTCGCCGATCTGCTTGGCCGCGTCGGCCAGGCCCTGGACCTTGGCGTTGGTCTGTTCGGCATCGCTGACCGCGCTCGCCGCGATGCCCGAGGCCTGATTGACCTGACGGCTGATCTCGGAGATTGAGCTCGACAGTTCCTCGGCCGCCGAGGCCACCGCCTGGACATTCTCCGACGTCCCCTTCACGGCGGTCGCGACCTCGCCGGTCTGTGTCGCCGTGTTCTCCGCCGTCTGGGTCATGTTGGCCGAGACGCCGCTCATCGCCTTGGCGGCATTCTCCAGGGCGACCAGACTGCTCGCCACCTGCTCGTCGAAGGCATGGGTCACGTCCTGCATCTTGCGGGCACGGGCTTCCCGTTCCTCGGCTTCGGCGTGCTCACGCGCGGCCATGCGGTCGGCCTCTATCAGGCCATCCTTGAACACCTGGACCGAGCGCGCCATCTCGCCCGCCTCGTCCCGCTGCTCGACATAGGGAACCTCCACCTCGCGGCTGCCGCCGGCCAAATCGCCCATCACCCCGTTCAGGGTTTCCAGGGGACGGCCGACCGAGCGCGAGATCACGTAGGACAGCGCCTGGGCCAGGATCAGCATCAGAAAAGCCGCCCCCAGGCTCAGCCAGAGCTTGCGCTCGAAGCCGTCGATCCGCTGCGCCAGCAGGCGGTCCATTTCGACGATCACGGCCCGCCACAGGGTATCGGCCTGGGCGGTCACCTGGGCCTGCAACTGCCGCAGCTTGGCGGCATCGAATGCTCCCGCATTGCCCCCGCCGGCGAGCACGCCGAGGGCGTCGCCATAAGCGTCGGCGGCCTTCTTGAAGCCGTTGTAAGGCCCGTCCAACGCCGGACGCATGCGGCCGTCCGTATTGCCGCGATAGCCCGATTCCAACGACGCGCCGATCCCGTCGACGACGCCCCGGTAGATGCCGAGCCGGGTCAGCAGCTCGGCCGCGTCCCGGACGTTCACGGAGGCCAGCCCCAGCAGACGCTCCGCCGAATCGAGAACGTTGGACGAGGCGTCGACCAGTTCCGGCAGCTTGAGCACCGAGATGTCCATCGCGTAGTAGGAATCGAGATCCGGATCGAGGATCAGGTTCGAGCTGTCGCCGACCCGCCCGATGAGCGCGCGCACCGCCGTCATCAGCGGATCGATCCGGGCGCCGTCGCTCCCCGGCTTGTCTCCGGTCCCCAGGGCCGAGGCGGCCTTCTTCATCGCCGCGTAAAGCTCCGCCGTGTCCATGGAGGCGGACAACTCGTCCTCCAGCTCGGCGACCCGACTCAGCGCCGCGTCCAGCGACGACAGGTTCCGCCCCGCGTACCAGGTGGCGACCAGGTCGACCTCCAGACGGGCCAGCCCCGTCAGATAACGCCCGCCGTCGCGTTCCTTCCCGGCGAAATGAATATCCTTCTGGCTCTGGGCGAACAGCAGCCAGGCAAGAAACGCAATCGGCAGAAGAAAGACCCCCGAAAGGACAAGCAGCTTCCGGTTCAACCTAAGATTATTGAATATTTTCATCTTGCGACCCCACGATGAAACCTTTTCGCGCGCGCGGCGAAATTCCCTTCCGTGGAGGAATTGAGACCCGAAAAGATAAACAAAAACTAAAAATGCATAAAATTCAGATAAATATTTTTCGCTTATTTGTTCTTTTCCGCATCATCATAGAGGTGTGGAAAATACGACCCTGCCATCCCAAAAGAAGGGCCAATATAAACTAAAAGTAAACAATCATAATTATTTTTCTCCTATAAATTGATATTATATAACATCTGGCGGAAGAGGTGCCCAAAAACGAATGGCGGCCCGCAGGCCGCCATTTCGCAGATCGATCGGGAAGGACCGGATCTTCAGACCGTGCCGTCCTTCGGCCCCTTCGGCGGGATATGCTGCTGCGCGTCGATGACGCCGCGGCGGATTTCCCGGGTCCGGGTGAACACGTCGAACAGCCGGTCGCCTTCGCCGTGGCGGATGGCCCGGCGCAGGGCGACCAGGTCCTCGCTGAACCGGCCGAGCATCTCCAGCACCGCCTCGCGGTTGTTCAGGTAGACGTCGCGCCACATCGTCGGGTCGGATGCGGCGATCCGGGTGAAATCCCGGAAACCGCCGGCCGAGAACTTGATCACCTCGTCGCGCAGATCGCCTTCCAGGTCGGTCGCGGTGCCGACCACGGTATAGGCGATCAGCTGCGGCAGATGCGAGGTAATGGCCAGCACCATGTCGTGATGGCGCGGATCCATCAGCTGGATCTCCATGCCGCAGCGGCGCCACAGCTCGCAGACCTTCTCCCGGGCCGCCGCGTCACAACTCTCTTCGGGCGTGACGATGCACCAGCGGCCGTCGAACAGGTCGGCGAAGCCCGCCTCGGGGCCGGAATGCTCGGTGCCCGCCACCGGATGGGCCGGCACCAGATGCACGCCCTCGGGCAGGTGCGGGGCGACGTCGCGGATCACGCACTGCTTGGCCGATCCGACGTCGCTGACGATGCAGCCCGGCTTCAGGCACGGCGCCATCGCCTCGGCGATCTTGCCGTAGGGCCCGAGCGGCGTGCCGAGTACCACCAGGTCGGCATCCGTCGCCGCCTCGCAGGGGTCGAGGGTGACGCTGTCGGCCAGCCCCAGTTCCATCGCCTTGTTCAGGGTCTCCTGGGTGCGCGAGGACACGGCGATATGGCCGGCCAGCCCGTCGCGCCGCATGCGCCGCGCCAGCGACGAGTTGATCAGCCCGATGCCGATCAGGGCCACGCGCTCGAAAAGAACCTCGTTTTGTGTTTCCGTCATCGTCCTAGCCCCGGAATTCGCGCAAAGCTTCGACGAGTTCCTTCATTTCGTCTTCCGTACCGACGCTTATCCGCAGCGACTCCGGCAGGCCGTAACCGGCCATCCGCCGGACGATGATGCCGCGCGCCTTGAGGAAGCGGTCGGCGGCGTCGGCATCGCGTCCCGGCTCCTCCGGGAAGCGCACGAGGAAGAAGTTGCAGACGCTCGGCGGCACGTCGTAACCGAGCGCCCGGATCTGATCCATCACCCAGGGCCGCCATTGCCCGTTGTGCCTCTTCGATTTGGCGATGAACTCGGCATCGAGGAAGGCCGCGACCCCGGCCACCTGGGCGGCGGCGCAGACGTTGAACGGGTTGCGCACCCGGTTCAGCACGTCGGCGATCGAGGCCGGGCAGTAGGCCCAGCCGAGCCGCAGCGAGCCGAGCCCGTAGATCTTCGAGAAGGTGCGGGTCATCACCGTGTTCTCGCCGGCATCGACCAGATCGATTCCCGGCGAATAATCCTCCAGGTCGATGTATTCCGCATAGGCCGCGTCGATCACCAGCAGCACGTTCTCCGGCAGCTTCCGGCGCAGGCGCTTCATCTCCGAATCCGGCAGGTAGGTTCCGGTCGGGTTGTTCGGATTGGCCAGGAAGACGATCCGGGTGCGTTCCGTCACCTTGTTCAGGATCTGATCCACGTCGGCGGTCAGCCCGAGGTCGGGCGCGGCGATCGGGGTCGCGCCGGCGGTCCGGGCGGCGATCGGATACATCAGGAAGCCGTGCTCGGAATAGACCACCTCGTCGCCCGGCCCGGCATAGGCCCGGACCAGCAGGCCGATCAGCTCGTCCGAACCGGCGCCGAAGACGATCCGCTCGGGATCGAGCCCGTAGGCCTTGCCCACCGTCTCGCGCAGTTCCGTGCTGCCGCCGTCCGGATATCGGTGCAACTCCCCGGCCATCGCGGTGAAGGCTTCCATCGCCTTGGGGCTGGGCCCCAACGCGCCTTCGTTGGACGCCAGCTTCATGATGCGGCTGACGCCCGGCACCTTGGACTCACCGCCGACATAGGCGCTGATGTCCATGATCCCGGGCCGGGGAACGAGAACACTCATGATGGATCTTTCTTCTTGCTGTCCTGCGGTTTGCCGCCCGCCGTCCGGCGGGGCTTGCGTTTCTTCTCCGGCGACGGGGCCAACTCCTCGGGGCCGAAGGGAATTCCATAGTGGCCGAGGCAGACCACCCGGTTGACCGACGCCCCCAAGGCCTCGATGAACCGGGTCACGCTCGGATCGTTCTCGAGGACGTACCCCTCCAGCTCGATCAGGTAGCAGGAATGCCCGCCGCCCGATTCGGGCTCCTGCCAGACCGTCGCGAACTTCGACGACAGGCCGGTCTTGTTCAGCGCGGCGGAAATCTTCCGCAGCCCCGGCTCGTCCTCGGTCTCGAAGGCGATCAGCGAGCGATCGCGTCCGGTCGGCTCGCGGTCCACCGGGCAGATGGCCAAGGCCTCCAGATGCTGCCCGCGCCCGTTGCCCGGTCCGGCCACCGGCAGGCGCGCCATGACCTTCGGCACGGTCCGGCCGCGCCCCATCAGCAGCGGCCACCACGGCGCCTCGTCGTCGCGGCGCGGCAGCGGCAGGACGCCGACCGTGGCGGTCCGCTTGCGCACCGCCTCGATCACCCGCCGGGCCGAGGGATAGACGGTCGTCGGCGTATAGGTGCCGTACATGTCGCGGGCCAGGTCGCGGTATCCGGATTCGGCCTCGTCGCCGAACACCGAGACCGAGAACGGCCCCTCGAACGACAGCGTCGCGACGATCAGCTCGCGCCAGATCCGGGTCAGCTCCCGCTTCGGGAAATTGCCGGAATGGCGGGCGACCAGGCGGTACAGGATCTCGTCCTCGCGGGCCGGGCGGATCTTCACCGGCTCGCCTTCCTTGACCTCGCGCACGCGCTCGACGATCCGGGTCCGCTCCTGGATCAGGTCGTGGATCTGGTTGTCGATTCGGTCTATCTCGCGCCGCAGCGCGTCCAGTGTCTTCGCGGCACCCATTCCGTGGAATTCCCGGTGAGTCTGTTCAAAGAAGCGCCCGCCCCGCCGTAAGGCCGCATAGTGATAACGGCCCGCCCCCCCAAAATCAAAGAAAACGTTGATGTTGTTAACCATGTGTCCTAGCTATAGGCGCCCTTTGCGGGGCCAACGCAGAGCGGATAGATAGGCGAAATGAACCTCAGGGACGAAAGCACTTTCCGCCAATGGGACGCGGAAACCTTTCCCGGCCACCGTGTGGTGCTGGGGCACGACAAGCCCCTGCGTCTCGATTGCGGGGTCGAGTTGCATGACTTCACCATCGCCTATCAGACCTACGGCGAACTGAACGCCGACAAGTCGAACGCCATCGTCGTCTGCCACGCCCTGACCGGCGACCAGTTCGTCGCCGACCCCCATCCGGTGACCGGCAAGCCCGGCTGGTGGGAAATGATGGTCGGCCCCGGCAAGCCGGTCGACACCAACCGCTTCTTCGTCATCTGCTCGAACATCCTCGGCGGCTGCATGGGCACCACCGGCCCGAAGGAGATCAACCCGGACACCGGCAAGCCCTGGGGCCTCGGTTTCCCGGTGATCACCATCGCCGACATGGTCCGCGCCCAGGCCATGCTGCTCGATCATCTGGAAATCGACGAGCTGTTCGCCGTGGTCGGCGGCTCGCTCGGCGGCATGCAGGTGCTGGAATGGGCCGCCTCCTATCCGGACCGGGTGTTCGCCGCGGCGCCGATCGCCACCGCCGACCACCATTCGGCCCAGAACATCGCCTTCAACGAAGTCGGACGGCAGGCGATCATGGCCGACCTGGACTGGTGCGGCGGCGATTACATGAGCCAGGACCGCTGGCCGAACCGCGGCCTCGCCGTGGCCCGCATGGTGGCGCATGTGACCTATTTGTCGGAGACCGCGCTGCAAGCCAAATTCGGCCGCCGGCTGCAGGACCGCGAGAAGATCACCTACGGATTCGATGCCGACTTCCAGGTGGAAAGCTACCTGCGCCACCAGGGCAGTACCTTCGTCGAACGGTTCGACGCCAATTCGTACCTCTACATCACCCGCGCGATGGACTATTTCGACCTCGCCGAAAAGCACGGCGGCGGCTCGCGGGCCGAGGTCTTCCGCGACACGCCGGTGCGCTTCTGCGTCATCTCGTTCACCAGCGACTGGCTGTACCCGACGGCGGAAAGCCGGCGCATCGTCAACGCGCTGAACGCCGCCGCGGCCAATGTCAGCTTCGCCGAGATCGAGGCCAGCTTCGGCCACGATTCCTTCCTGCTCAACGTACCGGAGTTCCACCGCGTGTTCCGCGGCTTCCTCGACGGCGCGGCCGAACATCGCGGCCTGCCGCGGGCCAACGGCGGGGAGAACGGCCGATGATGACCATGGCCGAAAGCCACCGCAAATCGATCCGCGTCGACCTGCAGATCATCGCCGATATGATCGAACCCGGAACCCGCGTGCTCGACGTCGGCTGCGAGGACGGCACCTTGCTCGACTACCTCGTCCACTTCAAGCAGGTCGACGGGCGCGGCATCGAACTCAGCATGGAAGGGGTGAACGCCTGCGTTTCCGCCGGGCTGTCGGTGATCCAGGGCGACGCCGACACCGATCTGGCGACCTACCCGGACGACGCCTTCGACTATGTGGTGCTCAGCCAGACCCTGCAGGCCATGGTCGCGCCGCGGGCCGTGGTCGAGAACCTGGTGCGCATCGGGCGGCGGGCCATCGTGTCCTTCCCCAACTTCGCCTACTGGCGGGTCCGCTCCTACCTGTTCTTCAAGGGCCGCATGCCGGTCAGCCGGACCCTGCCCCACGCCTGGTACGAAACGCCGAACATCCATCTGTGCACGATCAAGGACTTCGTCGCCATGTGCGAGGAGATGGGCATCACCATCGAACACAGCCTGTCGCTCAACCGCGGCGGCCGCGCGCGCGGCGTCCAGTCCAGCCCGCTGACCGCCAACCTGTTCGGCCAGCAGGCGGTCTTCCTGCTCAAACGCTGATCGGGGATTTCACCCCCCTCCCAACCTCCCCCCATCAAGGGGGGAGGAGTTCTTATAGAGCCCGCCATATTCTTCCCCCTCCCCCTTGATGGGGGAGGGTCGGGGTGGGGGTGGGGGTGGAATGCGACGAATCCATCCGCCCCTACGGCCGGTGCGGCCCGTGGACCAGGGGGACGTAGGCCTCGCGCCGCTTACGGTCGGGGACCGCGTGCCCGGCGTAGATCTGCTTCGTCGCCTCCAGCATGACGAGCCCGGGGAACGGGACGATCCCGCGATGTCCGAGTTGTTCCCAGGCGTTGGCCGAGGCCAGGATCATGCGCGAGCGGGTCGGCGGCACGTAGAGCGCCGGATGCGACTGCACCGGGGTGAACATGGTCTCGCGCAGCAGCCGCGACAACTGGTAGGCCGAATAGGGCTGGCCGTGGCCGAACGGCGTCCGGTCGAGCCGTGCCCAGATGCCGCGCCGGTTGGGCACCACGGCAAGCAGCCGTCCGCTGCCCGACAGCACGCGCCAGATCTCGCGCATCATCGGCCGCACCTGCTCGGTCGTCTCCAGGCAGTGGACCACCAGCACCCGGTCGAACGACAGGTCGGGAAACGGCAGTTCCGCCTCGTCGGTCAGCAGGGTCAACCCCGGCCCTTCCTTCGGCCAGTGCAGCACCCCCTGGGTGGCCGGCATGGCGGCGACGGTCCGCCCCGCCCCGGCGGTCCGGAAAAAATTGAGGAACGGCGCCGCATAGCCCAGGCCGAGCACCGACAGCCCCGTCACGTCCGGCCAGACGGTGTTGACCTGGCGGCGGATCATGCGCGCCGCCACCCGGCCCAGGGCCGTGGCGTAGAAATCCCGCAGGTCGACGACATCCATGTTCATGGCGGCGCGAGTGTAGCACAACACCCCCGAAGGGTATGCCTGCAAGCTGATGGTTGTAACGCGGCGCCGATCGCATCATTTTTATGCGAGACGACCACAAAAGAAAGGCGCCCGGGGAAATGGCCGAACTCGAAATCCACCTGCTGCCGGTCCTGTCGGACAACTACGTCTACCTGCTGCGCGATCCGGAAACCGCGGCCTGCGCCGCGGTCGATCCGGCGGTCGCCGCGCCGGTGCTGGAAAAGCTCGACGAGCTGGGCTGGAAGCTCACCCATATCCTCAGCACCCACCACCACATGGATCACGTCGGCGGCAACCTGGAGATCAAGAAGGCGACCGGCTGCACCATCGTCGGCGCGCGCGGCGACGCCGCGCGGATTCCGGGCATCGACGTCGAGGTCTCGGAAGGCGACGCCTTCACCCTCGGCAGCCAGACCGCCCATGTCTTCGAGACGCCGGGCCACACGGTCGGCCATATCGCGTATTGGTTCGAGGGCGCGCGGGCGCTGTTCTGCGGCGACACCCTGTTCTCGCTCGGCTGCGGGCGGCTGTTCGAGGGGTCGCCGGAACAGATGTGGGATAGCCTGCGCAAGCTGCGCGACCTGCCCGGCGACACCCGCATCTACTGCGGCCACGAATACACCAATTCCAACGCCGACTTCGCCCTCGACATCGATCCGGGCAACGCCGCGCTGAAACGGCAGGCCGACGGCATCCTCGCCCAGCGGCAGAACGGCCAGCCGACGATCCCCGCCCTGCTGGCCGACGAGAAGGTGGCCAATCCGTTCCTGCGGGCCGACGATCCGGCCCTGCAGAAGGCGGTCGGCATGCCGGGGGAAGAACCGGTCACGGTGTTCGCCGAAATCCGCCGCCGCAAGGATCATTTCTGACCCCGGACATAACGGACTCCGGACACAACAAACCATGGATGAAGCCCCGCGGACCCGTGGGAGGAGAAACTGGGATGCAACTTCGATTTCTGGCGTCATCGCCCTACGTGCGCAAGGTCATGGTCACGGCCATCGAAACCGGCCTGGAGGACCGTATCGAACGGGTCCCGACCTCGCCCCAGGCCGACGAGGACAGCCTCGCCGAGCACAATCCGATCGGCAAGGTGCCGACCCTGGTGCTCGACGACGGCACCACGCTCTATGATTCCCGTGTCATCTGCGAATACCTGGATTCCCTGCACGACGGTCCGCGCCTGTTCCCGGCCGAAGGACCGGAACGGTGGCTCGTGCTGCGCCGCCAGGCCCTGGCCGAGGGCATCCTGGACGCCGCCGTCTCGCGGCGCTACGAGGCCCTGCGCCCGGCCGAACTGCGCTCCGACGACTGGACCGGCAAGCAGAAAAGGAAGATCGCCCGCGCCCTGGACGTCCTGGAAACCCAGGTCGAGGAAGGAACCCTCGCCGCGCCGGACGGGCCGCTGACCATCGGCGAAATCGCCGTCGGCTGCGCGCTCGGTTATCTCGATTTCCGTTTCGAGGCCGACGATTGGCGCCACAACCGCCCCGCCCTGGCCTCGTGGCACGACGATCTGGCGGACCGGCCGTCGTTCAAGAAGACCGTTCCGTCAGCCGCCTGACCCGCATGGCCGCGCCACCGCGGCCGCGCGGCGGGCGGTCCGCCGGGTCGCGAGCGAACAGGACGCTCCGCTCCCGGAACAACCGGTCGATCTTCTCGAAGACCAGACGCAGATGGTTTCGCATGGCGCGCCGCGCGCCGCGCCCGTCGTGGGCGACCACGCGATCGAGGATCTCCTCGTGCTGGCCGATGACGAAATGGATATGCGGGGAATCCTCCCCGGCGAGGTAGCGCACCCGGTCCAGATGCAGCTTCGCCCCCTGCACCGCCTTGCCGACGTTGCGGTGGCCGCTGATCTCGATCAGCCGCGCATGCATGCGGTCGTCGGCCTCGACGAAGCCCTCGTGATCCCCGGCCGCCAGGCGGTCGCGCTGCACCTGCAGGATGGCTTCCATCTCCTCGGCCTCGGCCGGTCCGATATTGCGCGCCGCCGCGAACACGGTGGCGCATTCCAGCGCCTCGCGGATCAACTGGCTGTCGTAGACCGCGTCGAGGTCGAGGGGCGCGACATAGGTGCCCGATTGCGGCACGATGTTGACCAGCCCGTCCTCGGACAGCTTGATCAGCGCCTCGCGCACCGGGGTCCGGCTGACTCCGAACTCCTCGGCCAGCCGCTTTTCCGACAACGCCGCCCCCGGCAGGAAGTGCCCCTTCACCACATGTTCGCGCAGCACCGCGTACACCTGCGTTCCCGGCGACAGGCTGCGATCGATCAAGGCGGAGAGAGATGAAGATTCCATGAAAACTACCATACCAGTTTTCAGGCCGAATTGTCCAACCGGCATATCGGGTACACAATAATATATTTTAAAAACAACATATTAATATTAACTCATCCAGATTCTAGAAACGTATGGTTGATGAAATTTATTATAACTGGTATGGTAATTAGGCTCACTTCACGATAGAACGCGTTGGACGCCGGGTCTCCGTACCGCCCCGTTCGCGGCAGGACGATCCCGGCCCATAAAACAAAACGTCCAGGAAAGCTGCGGGGCAAACGCAATGTTCGTTCGTGACGAAATCACTCTCAAGAAAAACCGTGTCCGCGACCTGCTCGGTTCGCTGGGTCTCGGCGGCATCTACATCAAGCGCCACGGCAATTTCGCCTGGCTGACCGGCGGCGGCTGCAACTATGTGGGCATCGCCACCGAGGTCGGCGTCTCCGGCGCCCTGATCACGCCCGAGGGCGAATACCTCGTGTGCAACAACATCGAGGCCCCGCGGATGATCGAGGAGGAAGGCATCGAGGACCAGGGCTACGAGGTCCGTGCCTTTCCCTGGCACCAGGACCGCGAGCGGGAGATTCTCTCGGAACTGGTCGCGGGGCCGCTCGGGGCCGACGTCGCCCTTCCCGGCGCCCGCAATGTCGCCGCCGATCTCGCCGCCCTGCGCTATTCCCTGACCCCCTGGGAGGTCGAGCGCTACCGCACGGTCGGCGAGCTGACCTCGACGGCCATCGAGGAAACCGCCGCCGGCGTCCGGCCCGGCGACCGCGAGACGGCCATCGTCGGCCGCCTCGCCGCGCGCCTGTGGGACCTGGGGCTGGACTACATCACCATCTTCTGCGCCGCGGACGACCGCATCGGCCGGTTCCGCCACCCGCTGGCCACCGCCCGGCAGGTCGACAAGCGCGCCATGCTTTGCGTCAACGCCCGGCAGAAGGGGCTGATCGTCTCGCTGACCCGTTTCGTGCAGTTCGGCAAGGTGCCGGAGGACATCCGCCGCCGCTACGACGCCAATGTGCGGGTCGACTGCGTGCTGATGGCCAACACCGTACCCGGCCGGCCCGCCGCCGACGCCTTCCGCAAGGGCATGGAGGCCTACAAGGAAGCGGGCTTCGAGGGCGAATACGAGTTGCACCACCAGGGCGGCGCCATCGGCTACGAGGGGCGCGACTACAAGGTTACTTTCGATAGCCAGCAGATCGTTCAGGAAAACCAGGGCTTCACCTGGAACCCCTCGATCACCGGGGCGAAGAGCGAGGACACCATGCTGGCGACCAAGGACGGGCCGGTTCTTCTTTCCCATCCCGTCACCTTTCCGGTCCTCGAACAGGAGGTCGAGGGCCACAAGTTCGAGCGGCCGGACATACTGGAACTGTAGAACAGCAAGAAACTCGAACGACAAGAAAGACGTCTCGCCAAACCTAACAGGAGGAGGGAACGGCAATGATTCGAAAGATCATCTGTGCGTTACTCGTCGCGTGTTTGCCGGGATTCGCATCTGCCAGCGAGTATCCCGACAGGGAGATCGAACTCATGGTGCCCTGGGGCGTGGGCGGCGCGACCGACATCGTGTTCCGCACCTTCGTCTCGGTGCTGCCGAAACATCTCAAGGCGCCGGTCATCATCGTCAACCGCCCCGGCGGCGGCGCGGTGCCGGGTTATGCCGAAGCGATGAAGAAGAAGAACGACGGGTACTACTATATGGCCTGGGCCACGCCGTCGATCACCAAGATCCACATGAGCAAGACGCCGTACAACGCCGAAACCTTCGACCCGGTGATCAACCTGGTCATGGCGCCGTGTTGGATCCTGGTGCCCGGCGACTCGCCCTACAAGACCCTCGGCGACCTGATCGCCGACGCCAAGAAACGGCCCGGCGAAATCACCCTGGGCAATGCGGGCGCCGGCGGCGGCACCCATATGATCGCGCTGGCCTTCGAAAAGGCCGCCGGGGTGCAGTTCAACCACGTCCCGCACAAGGGCGGCGGCCCGGCGGTGATCGCCGGGGTCGGCGGCCATGTGGACGCCATCAACGTCGGCCCGCCGGAAGGCGTGGCGCAGATCGCCTCGGGCGACCTGCGGGCGCTGGCCGTTTTCTCGAAGGACCGGATCGAGGCCTTCAAGGACGTCCCGACCGCCGTCGAACAGGGCGTCGATTTCGCCCTCGGCCAATGGCGCGGCATCGCCGCCCCGAAAGGGACCGACCCGGCCAAGGTCAAGCTCGTCCACGACGCCTTCAAGGCGACCATGGACGACACCGACTTCCAGAAACTGGCGGCCAAGGCGGGCATCCTGCTCGACTACAAGGGCACGGCCGAATTCGCCGCCTGGGTCAAGGAGCAGGACAAGCTTTACGAGGACATCGTGAAGTCGAACAAGCTCGGCGACCGCTACATGTACTAGGCCCGACTCTCCGGGGCGGTCGGCCCCCATCCGCCGCCCCCCTTTTTCCGGAAGATCCGCGATGTACAAGGACGTTACCATGGGCGCCGTTTTCCTGGCGCTGTCGGTCGCGATGTTCGGGCTGACCTTCCGCTTCCCGGACCAGACCATCGCCTTGCCGCCGACCTATTTCCCGCGCTTCGTCTGCGTCTGCATGGCCGTGATGGCGGGCCTGTTGATCCTCCGGTCCTGGCCGCGCCCCGCGGCCGCGCCGGAACCGGCGGAAACCGGCCGGCCGCCGGTCCTGCAAAGGCTGAAGGCCGGCCCCTGGCCGCGCATCGCCGCGATGGCCGCCCTGGCCTTCGCCTATACCGAAACCGTCGATTCCCTCGGTTACCTGCTGGCCACCGGGTTGTTCCTCGCCGGATCGGTCGTCGTCTTCATGGAGCGGCGGCCGATCGTCGTGCTGCCGGTCGCCGTTGTCGGCACGGGCGCCCTGTACTGGGTGTTCCGCATGGTCTTCAAGGTGCCGCTGCCGCGGTTCGACCTGTTCTGAGGGGAGGCGCAACGGCATGGATATGGTCCACTCGGTCGTTCAGGGCTTCGCCTTCGTCCTCGCGCCCGCGCATTTCCTGTTCCTGGTCATCGGGGTCGGGGGCGGCATCCTGGTCGGCGCGTTGCCCGGACTGACCGGATCGGTCGGCATCATCCTGCTGTTGCCGTTCCTGTTCCACGTCGATCCCAGCACCGCCATGGTCATGCTCTGCGGCATGTTCTGCGGCGCCATCTACGGCGGTTCGGTCTCGGCCATCCTGATCAGCACGCCGGGCACGCCCTCGGCCGCCGCCACCGTGCTCGACGGCTATCCCCTGGCGCAGAAGGGCGAGGCCGGGCGGGCCATCGGCGTCGCCACCATCGCCTCGGCCTCGGGCGGCATCATCTCCACCTTCTGCCTGATGTTCATCGCCCCGCAGCTCGCCCATTTCGCGCTCCGGTTCGGCCCGGTCGAATATTTCGCCCTGATGGTTTTCGGGCTGACGGTGATCGCCAGCGTCTCCGGCAAGTCGCTGATCAAGGGGCTGATCGCCGGGCTGTTCGGCCTGATGGTCGCTATCGTCGGGCTCGATCCGGTCACCGGCTACGCCCGCTATTCCTTCGATATTCCCAACCTGATGACCGGCTTTCCCCTGTTACCGGTGCTGATCGGCCTGTTCGCCATCTCGCAGGTCTTCGTCCAGCTCGAAACCGTGCACAAGGCGGGCGGCGGCGACACCCGGGTCATCGGCAACCTGCTGCCCACCTTCCGTGAACTGCTGCGCCTGTTCAGGGTCATCGTGCCGTCGTCCTTCCTCGGCACCTTCATCGGCGTCATCCCCGGCACCGGCGGGGCCATCGCCTCGTTCCTCGCCTACAACGAGGCGAAGCGGTTCTCCAAGCATCCCGAGACATTCGGCACCGGCGCGCTGGAAGGCATCGCCGCGCCCGAGGCCGCCAACAACGGCACCACCGGCGGCGCCATGGTGCCGCTCCTCACCCTCGGCATCCCCGGCGACGTGGTCACCGCCGTCATGCTCGGCGCGCTGCTGCTGATCGGCGTGCGGCCGGGCCCGCTGCTGTTCCAGCAGAACCCCGAGGTGATCAACGCCGTCTACGCCGGGCTGCTCTCGGCCAACGTGCTGATCCTGCTGCTCGGTTTCCTCAGCGTCAGATTGTTCCCGATGATCCTGCGGGTTCCGGCGGCGATCCTCTTCCCGCTGATCCTGGCGCTCTGCTTCATCGGTTCGTTCTCGCTGTCCAACAGCTCCTACGACATGCTGGTGGCGCTGGTCTTCGGGATCATCGGCTATGCCCTGCGCAAGCGCGGCTTCCCGGCCGCGCCGGTGGTGCTGGGCGTCATCCTCGGCCCGATCGCCGAGGACGTGCTGGGCCGGGCCCTGATCATCTCGCGCGGCGACTGGACGACATTGGTGCAGTCGCCCATCGCGATCTTCTTTTATGTGATCTCGGTCCTGTCGGTGGCGTATTCTGTGCGCCGCAAACCGGGGAGTCCCTCGGATTGACCGCCGCGACTGGAGAAATTCATGAACGACCAGGAAATCACCCGGCTCCGCGAACGGCTCGCCGAGCGCGCGCCCGGCGAATTCCATTTCCCGGAAATCTACGGCCCCGCCTGGGACCGCCTCTATATCGGGGACAAGGTCCGCATCGGCCGGACCTTTCTCGAGGCGGTCCGCGCCGGCCGCTTTCCGGGCGTCGAGGATACCGGCCGCAAGAAAGGCGGCGGCCGGGTCTACAGATGGGCCGGCTGACCCGGCCTCGACCAAAGGCGGAGACGGTTTCGCGTGATCCCGTTCCGCCCATCGGCGTATTGTGCGCGCCGCGAACCGCCGGTCTGCCGGACCGGTCAAATGAAGAAAAGAGACGACACGGAGAAGGAAACGCATGACATACGGAATCGGCATCATCGGCGCGGGCGTGATCGGCGCCTTCCACGCCAAGGCCATCTCGGCGCTCGGCGACTGCAAGCTGGTCGGCATCATGGACAATCACCGGCCGGCCGCCGAGGCGTTCGCCACCGCCAACGGCTGCGCCGCCCACAGCGATCTCAAGGCCTTCCTGGAGACGCCGGGGCTCGACGTGGTCACCATCTGCACCCCCTCGGGCAGCCACATGGACCCGGCGCTGGCCGCCATCGAGGCCGGCAAGCACCTGATCATCGAGAAGCCGCTTGAAATCACCCTGGAGCGCTGCGACGCGATCATCGAGGCCGCCGCGAAAAAGGGCGTGCGGATCACCGGCGTCTTCCAGTCGCGCTACCACGAGGCGCCGAAACTGCTCAAGCAGGCGGTCGACGGCGGACGCTTCGGACGGCTCACCCTGGGCGACGCCTACGTCAAATGGTACCGCAGCCAGGAGTATTACGATAACGGCGGCTGGCGCGGTACCTGGGCGATGGACGGCGGCGGCGCGCTGATGAACCAGTCGATCCACGCCATCGACCTGCTGCAATGGCTGATGGGGCCGGTCGACCGGGTGGTCGCCTTCACCGAGACCCTCGGCCACGAGCGCATCGAGGTCGAGGACACGGCGGTCGCCGCCATCCGCTTCGCCAACGGCGCGTTGGGGGTGATCGAGGGCTCGACGGCGGTCTATCCGGGCTATCTGAAGAAGATCGAGATTTCCGGCACCCAGGGCTCGGCGACGCTGGAAGAGGAAAGCCTGAAGACCTGGGACTTCGCCGAGGAGACGGCCGAGGACGCCGGGATCCGCGACAGGTTCCTCAACGCCACGGCGAGCGGCGGCGGCGCCGCCGACCCCAAGGCCATCGGCGTGCATGGCCATACCGAGCAGTTCCGCAGCTTCATCGCCTCGTTGGGCGGCACCGGCGACTCGGTCGGCGGCGAGGAGGCCCGCAAGTCGGTCGAGATCATCCTCGCCATCTACGAGAGCGCGCGCAGCGGCAAGCCGGTCAGGCTCGGCGGCTGACGCCCGGAAACCGCGCGAACGGCGGCGTTGCCGGACCTGGCGGCGCCGCCGTTTTCCATGCCGCCTATACGCGATGGTTAATTTCAGGCGCACTCTTCCCACTAAAAGTGTTATAGTTGCGGAGCCGACGACGCGGGACGGGATTCGGAGGGACCCCGCGAAAGGCTGACGGGGTTCAACTCTGCACTGACCGATTCCGCGTACCCAGCCTCGGCATGGGAGCGGTGTGCGCCGACCGCGAATATCCGCCGATGAGAAGCGGCGGCGGCGTGGACCGGAGGTTCACGTTCGAGGAGGAAATGTCTGTGCCTCGCAATAATGGAGACGACGGGCGGTCCCCGGGCATCGGCGTGGTCACCAGTCGCGCGACCGACACCGACCGCCATGTGGGCGCCCGCATTCGCGAACGGCGGATCATGCTGGGACTGAGCCAGCAGCAGATGGCCGACATGATTGGTGTCACCTATCAGCAGGCCCATAAATACGAGCGCGGCATCAACCGCATTTCGGCCGGGCGTCTTTATGAAATCGCCCAGGTCCTGCGGGTGCCGATCGAGTATTTCTTCGAGGATCTCAACGAACCCGAAGAAAAGGGGCCGCTCGACGACCGCCAGCGCATGTGCCTGGAACTGGCGCGGAATTTCTCGCAGATTCCGAACCAGCGCCACCAGGACGCGCTCAGCCAGCTCGCCAGGGCCTTGGCGACGAAATAGGGCGCCGATTCCTTTCGACGGGGAAGACCGTGCTTACGGCAGGTCGCGTACGACCCGGACGCCGATCCCGTAGCTGAATGCCTGGACCGGGAATTTCGACCGGTAGGCGGCGCGCAGGTTGGTATGGACGTAGTACCAAGAGCCGCCGCGCGTCACCCGGTACCGGCAATCGCCGTCCTCGCGCGCCTCGCCGCCGGTCGGCGCGCCCCGATGGTCGGGATGCCAGCAATCCCGCGTCCATTCCCAGACATTGCCGAGCATGTCGTGCAGGCCGAACGGGTTGGGCCGGAAGCCGCCCACCGGCAGCGTCCGGTTGGCCGGTTCGGCGGCGCAGTCGCGGCAGTTGGCGTTGCCTTGGCCCGCCGCGTCGCCCCACCAGTAGGCCGTCCCGGTGCCGCCCCGCGCCGCGTATTCCCATTCCGCCTCGCTCGGCAGACGGTAATGGGCACCGGTCTTGCGGCTCAGCCAACCGGCATAGCCCGCCGCGTCGTCCCAACTGACGTTGATCACCGGGCGGGGGCCCCGGCCCCAGCCGTGATCGTCCGGTTCGCGGGCGCAGCCGCCGTCGGCAACGCAGGCTTCCCATTGGTCGAAAGTGACCTCGGTGCGGCTGACGGCGAAGGGGCGCGGGATGGCCACCGGATGGGCCGGGCCCTCGGCGGCGAACCGGCTGTCCGCCCCCATGACGAACTCCCCGGCGGGCAGGACCACCATTTCCGGGCAGCCGCTGCACTCCCGGAAGGCCTGGCCCGGTACGGGTCCGGCCGCCATCGACGGCGCGGCAGCTATCAGCGCCAGCAGGACCGCCGTTCCGAAGATCCGGAGCTTTCGCGCCACGCCGAGGCTCCCCACCTGTTTGTTGTCCGACACTCCGGACAGTACGGCCCCGGTTGACCGCGATCAAGGCGGGCGGTTTCCCGATGGGGCAGGATGCGATTCACAATCGTTCCGACCACGACGAAAGGACCACCGGCCATGCCGTCCCCGGCCGCACCAGAAACCCCGCCCCCTTCCGGCTTCGCCCTGTTCGCCTATGGGTTCCGCCCGTTCTTCCTGCTGACCGGGCTCTACGGCGCGGTCTCGCCCCTGATCTGGGCCGTCGCCTACCTCTGGGGCCTGCCTTTCCCCGACATCATCGCGCCGTCCCTGTGGCACGCCCACGAGATGGTGTTCGGCTTCGCCGTCGCCGCCGCCTGCGGCTTCCTGCTGACCGTCGTGCCCAGTTGGACCGGCACGCCGCCGCTGCAAGGCAAGCCCTTGATGGCTCTCGCCGCGCTATGGCTCGCCGGGCGGCTCGTCTTCTGGTTCGGCGGCGCGATGCCCGCG
>Ga0207799_100278_pt1 | contig 30329 bp, 29 predicted proteins | sample TtanPargueraPR_4_FD_187742 | JGI IMG/M metagenome (GOLD analysis project Ga0207799, IMG submission 187742) | Aerobic enrichment media microbial communities from Bioluminiscent Bay, La Parguera, Puerto Rico - Tt and M2 (SPAdes) | ecosystem: Environmental > Aquatic > Marine > Unclassified ...
GCCTGGGCCGACAAATTCGACGGCGCCGCGCATTCGGTGCCCATCCGCGGCGTCGCCCTGGCGATGAACGAGCCGGTGGGCGTGATCGGCGCGTTCTGCCCCGATGACGTGCCGCTGCTGGGGCTGGTGTCGCTGATGGCCCCGGCCATCGCCATGGGCAACACCTGCGTTCTGGTCCCCTCGGGGTCCTACCCGCTGGCCGCGACCGATTTCTACCAGGTGCTCGACACATCTGACGTGCCGGCGGGCGTGGTGAACATCGTCACCGGCGCCCATGCCGATCTGGCCCCGGCGTTGGCGGGGCACATGGATGTGGATGCGTGCTGGAGCTTCTCCTCCTCCGACCTGTCCGCGGTGGTCGAGGAGGCCTCGATCCACAACCTGAAACGGACATGGGTGAATGACGGGCGCACACGCGACTGGATGGGCGCGCAGGGCGAGGGACGCGAGTTCCTGCGCGCCGCGACGGAGGTCAAGAATATCTGGGTGCCCTACGGGGAGTAGGGCGGGCATTCTTTTCTTGGCGGGATAAGAAACGCAACTGCAGACCGGCGTGATCGGGAATGCGGACGTTGGATCGTCGCGCCGGTCTGCCCGGAACCAAGCCGAAGGCGCCGGGCAAGCGCCTGCCCGTCCCGGCGGGCTGGCGCTTTGTCTCCTTCGTGCGGCGTTCAGAGGTCGTCCGGACCTGGCTGGGATAAACGTGCAGACCTCCTGGGCAAGAGCACCACCCCACGGGCAGGCGTTCGCCCGGCTTGCGTTGCACGGCTTGGAAAACGCGCGGTGTGGGCTCAAGAGCCGACCAATGCGTTTCGCGTAGATGTAGATATGCACGAAACTCCGCCAGCGCCGCGCGGGCCAGGGCCTATTTCCGCCCCCGCCCCGTGAGCCGCCGCCACCACCCGCGCGCCCGGTCGCGCGCGGCGTCGGCGCGTTCATCCACCTCATCCCAGGTCTCCCCAACATCCTCCAGCAGCGGGTCGATGGTGCGTTCGCGGAACTGCGCCCAGACCCGCCACAGGAACAGCACGGCCAGCGCGACCAGCGTCAGGATGATGGTGTTTACCCAGGGAAAGATGCTGACATCCGGCCCCTGCACCGGCCGCACGCCGACCGCGTTGGGGTAGATCGACAGGAATTCGTTGCGCCAGCCGTAATGGGTCACCGAAACCCACTGCGGGTTATCCTTGGGCGATTTCAGGTCCGTCGCCTCGGCCTGCAGGTTCGAGGTGTCGAGCTTGAAATAGGGCGGCCAGCCCCAGCCGGTATCCTCGTTGCGATAGACGATGGGGCGTCCGTTGGGACGGATCGCCTGAATGAAGAACACGTCGCGGTTGGCGGTCTGGGCCGCCCCCACCGGCGGGTCGGCCCAGAACAGCGCGTTGCCGCCGGGATCGATCCGCTTTTCATAGGTGTCGGCGATGCGCACGATATCGTGCTGCGGCAGCGTGTAGTGGAAGAAGGCAAAGACTAACAGCGCCAGCAGCGTCAGGAAGGTCCATTTGACGTAAACCATGCGTCCTCACATGAAATTCGTGACATACACCAGGATGATCACCGCGATGATCGGCACCACGTAGACCCCCAGGATCAGCTTCTTGCGCAACGAATGCTCGTAGTCGCGCATTCCCTCCTCGATAAAGGCATCGCGGTCGCCTTCCGCAAGGCGCCCGTCGGCGATCCGCTCGTCGGCCCAATCCTCCAGCCTCTCGCGGCGGACCGAGCGCGAATAGATCGAGACCATCACGTAGATCACCGTCAGAACGACCAGCCCGACGACGGCAAGGCGGATCAGTGCGACCATCTCCCGGCCCTCCCCTGCATTGCCTCAGTCATAGCCCCGTCGCGCCGGTTTCGCCATGAGGGATTTCCCGCACGCGCGCCCGCAATCGCGGATTGTCGGCCCCGCCGCACCCGGCTAGGCTGCCTGCATGTCAGAGGATCTGGACAACAGGCTCAGCACCGAGGTCGAGGCGCGGCGCGACGATCTGGTCGCGCTCTGCGCCGGGCTGATCCGCATTCCCACGCTCAACCCGCCGGGGCTGAACTATCGCGAGATCTGCGATTTCCTCGCCGCGCGGCTGGAACGCGCGGGCTTTGCCGTCGAACTGATCCGCGCCGCCGGGGCGCCGGCCGACAGCGACAAGCACCCGCGCTGGAACCTGATCGCGCGGCGGGTCGGCGCGGCGCCGGGCGACTGCGTGCATTTCAATTCGCATCACGACGTGGTCGAGGTCGGGCATGGCTGGACGGTGGACCCCTTCGGCGGCGAGGTGAAAGAGGGCCGCGTCTACGGCCGCGGCGCCTGCGACATGAAGGGGGGTCTTGCCGCCTCGATCATCGCCGCCGAGGCCTTTATCGCCGCCTGCCCCGACTACCACGGCGCGATCGAGATCAGCGCAACGGCCGATGAGGAATCGGGCGGCTACGGCGGCGTGGCCTACCTGGCCGAACAGGGCTGGTTCGCGCCCGAGCGCGTGCAGCACGTCATCATCCCCGAGCCGTTAAACAAGGACCGCATCTGCCTGGGCCATCGCGGCGTCTGGTGGGCCGAGGTGGAGACCAAGGGGCGCATCGCGCATGGCTCCATGCCCTTCCTGGGCGACTCGGCCATCCGCCACATGGGCGCCGTGCTGGAAGAGATGGAGGCCACGCTTTACCCGCTGCTCGCCGGCAAACATACCGAGATGCCGGTGGTGCCCGAGGGCGCCCGGCAATCGACGCTGAACATCAACTCCATCCACGGCGGCGAACCCGAGCAGGACCCGGATTACACCGGCCTGCCCGCGCCTTGCGTGGCCGACCGCTGCCGCATCGTGCTCGACCGCCGCTTCCTGATCGAAGAGGACATCGCCGAGGTCAAGGCCGAGGTCACGGCGATGATGGAACGGGTCAAGGCGCGCCGCCCCTCTTTCGAATACGAGATCCGCGACCTGTTCGAGGTGCAGCCCACCATGACCGACCGCGACGCGCCGGTGGTGCGCACCGTGGCACAGGCCATCGAGAAGGTGCTGGCGAAATCCCCCGAATACGTGGTCTCGCCCGGCACCTACGACCAGAAGCATATCGACCGGATCGGCAAGCTGCACAATTGCATCGCCTATGGCCCCGGCATCCTCGACCTCGCGCACCAGCCCGACGAATGGGTAGGCATCGACGACATGGTGGACAGCGCCAAGGTCATGGCATTGACGCTCGCCGAGCTTCTGGCGCGCTGAGCCCTCCTTCTTCTTGGTCCAAATACTCCCGCCGGAGGCGCATCTGCTAGGCCGCGCGCGGGCGGGGCGGTTCACGCCGTGAGTATTTTTGCCAAGAAGAAGATCAGGCGGGTCTGACAGGGATGTTGTCGATCAGCCGGATTCCGTCCAGCCAGGCTGCCGCCAGCAGCCGCGCCGGGCGGTCGGGCGCGGCGAGGGGCGCGAGACCGTCCTCGGCGCGCAGTTCCAGGTATTCGACCTCGGCATAACCCCCGTCGAGGATCGCGGCGCGGGCCTCGGCCAGCGCGGTTTCCGGATCGGCGCCGGCCCCGATCCGCGCGACCGCCCGGGTCATCACGGCATAGAGGGCCGGCGCCTTGGCGCGCGCCCCGGGCGACAGGCGGATATTGCGCGACGACAGCGCCAGGCCGTCGGCCTCGCGCACCGTCGGACAGCCGACCACCTCGACGGGGATGTCGAGGTCACGGGCCAGGCGCTTGACCACCTGCAATTGCTGGAAGTCCTTTTCGCCGAAGAAGGCGCGGTCGGCGCCGGTCTGCAGGAAAAGCTTGGTCACCACGGTCGCCACGCCGTCGAAATGGCCCGGCCGGTGCGCGCCGCAGAGCCCCTCGGACACGCCCGAGACCGAGACCGTGGTGGCAAAGCCGTCGGGATAGACCTGGTCGGGCGTCGGGGCATAGACCACGTCCACGCCGAAGGGCGACAGCTTGCGGGCGTCCTCCTCTTCGGTGCGGGGGTAGTTGGCCAGATCCTCGGCGCTGTTGAACTGCCTGGGATTGACGAAGATGGTCACGATCACCCGGTCGGCCCCGGATTTGGCCGCGCGCACCAGGCTCAGGTGACCCTCGTGCAGCGCGCCCATGGTGGGGACGACGCCGACCGTCTCGCCCGCCGCGCGCCACTGCGCGGTCAGCGCGCGCAGCGCGTCGAGGCGGCGCAGGATGGGGATGTTCATTTCTTGGGCTCCGGCGCGGCGTCGCCGAATACGTGCTCAGGCGCGGGGAAGGCCCGGGCGCGCACCTCTTCGGCATAGGCGGCGATGGCAGCATCGGCGTCCTTGCCCAACTCGGCGTAGCGCTTGGCGAATTTCGGTTTGAAGGCGGTGAAGAGGCCCAGCATGTCGTCGACCACCAGGACCTGCCCGTCGCAGCCCACCGACGCGCCGATGCCGATGGTGGGGATGTCGACGGCCGCGGTGATCTCGTCGGCCAGCACGGCGGGAACCTTTTCCAGCACCACCGAGAAAGCGCCGGCCTCGGCCACGGCCTTGGCGTCGGCCAGCACGCGCGCGGCATCCTCGCCCCGGCCCTGCACCTTGTAGCCGCCCAGCGTGTTGATCGCCTGCGGGGTCAGCCCGATATGGGCCATTACGGGCACCGAGCGGGTGGTGAGGAAGCGGATGGTCTCGGCCATCTCGACCCCGCCTTCCAGCTTGACCGCGGCGCAGCCGGTTTCGCGCATCAGGCGGGCGGCGTTGCGGAAGGCCTGCTCGGGGCTTTCCTCGTAAGAGCCGAAGGGCATGTCGACCACCATCATGGCCTGCTTCAGCCCGCGGGCGACGGCGGCGCCGTGCAGGCACATCATCTCCATCGTGACACCCAGCGTCGAGGGCAGGCCATGCAGGACCATGCCCAGGCTGTCGCCCACCAGCACGAAATCGCAATGCGGATCGACCAGCTGGGCAATGGGGGTTGTATAGGCGGTCAGGCAGACCAGCGGGGTGCCGCCCTTGCGGGCGCGGATTTCCGACGGGGTCGGGGCGGTGATGCGTGCGGTGGCGCTCATGGTTTCTCCTCCCAAGGCTCCTCAACGTCGGGCGGTTATAACGCTGCGGCGCAGAAAATAAAGACCTCTGTTGTCCGTCGCGCTTGCCATGCGGTCCCGCGCCGCGTTTCATGGGGCCAAGAGCCGCCATTTTCGTGCGGCCTGAAGGGAGACAGATCATGCGCCTTTTCCACATCGCGGCCACTGCGCTTGCGCTCGGCAGCGGCACGGCCCTGGCTGCACAGGACAGCCTGACCATCGGCATGGGGTTGGAGCCGCCGAACCTGGACCCAACGGGGGGCGCCGCCGCCGCGATCGACGAGGTGGTCTATGCCAATATCTTCGAGGGGCTGACGCGGTTCGGGCCGGACGGCGCGATCCTGCCGGGGCTGGCCGAGGGCTGGCAGGTGTCCGAGGACGGCACGGTCTACACCTTCTCGCTGCACGGGGGCGTGACCTTCCATGACGGCACCACGATGGATTCCGAGGACGTGAAATTCAGCCTCGACCGGGCGCGCGCCGAGGACAGCACCAACGCACAGAAGGCCCTTTTCGCCGGGATCGAGAAGGTCGAGGCGCTGGACAAGACCACCGTGCGGGTGACGCTGAAGGCACCGGACGGGAATTTCCCCTTCAAGATGGCCTGGGGCGACGCGGTGATCGTGGCGCCCGAAAGCATCGAGACCGCAGCCACCGCGCCGGTGGGCACCGGGCCCTTCACCTTCGCCCGCTGGGTGCAGGGCGACCGGGTGGAGATCGCGCGCAACCCCGATTACTGGGGCGAGGCGCCGGCGCTGGCCAAGGCCACGTTCAAGTTCATCTCGGACCCCAACGCCGCCTTCGCCGCGATGATGGCCGGCGATGTCGATGCCTTCCCCAACTTCCCCGCGCCCGAAACGCTGGCGCAGTTCGAGGCCGACCCGCGGTTTTCGGTCATCGTCGGCTCGACCGAGGGCGAGACCATCCTGGCGATGAACAACAAGTCGGCGCCGCTGGGCGACGTGCGGGTGCGCAAGGCGATCGCCCATGCCATCAACCGGCAGGACATCATCGACGGGGCGATGTTCGGCTACGGCACGCCGATCGGCACCCATTTCGCACCGCACAACCCCGATTACGTCGACCTGACGGGCATTTCGGCCTATGATCCGGAACGGTCCAAGCGCCTGCTGGCCGAGGCCGGACAGTCCGACCTGAAGCTGCGCCTGGCGCTGCCGCCGCCCAGCTATGCCCGTCGCGGGGGCGAGATCATCGCCGCCCAGTTGCGCGCAGTAGGGATCGAGACCGAGATCACCAACCTCGAATGGGCGCAATGGCTGGAACAGGTCTTCAAGGGCAAGGATTTTGACCTGACCATCGTCAGCCACACCGAACCCGCCGACATCAACATCTACGCCCGGCCCGATTACTATTTCCAGTATGACGACCTGGGCTTCCAGACGCTGATGGAGACCCTCGACGGAACCACGGACCCCGCGGCGCGCTCGGACCTGCTGAAGGTCGCGCAGGGCAAGATCGCCGCCGATTACGTCAACGGCTTCCTCTTCCAGCTGGCCAAGACGGGCGTCGCCAATGCCAAGATCGAAGGGCTGTGGGCGAACGCCCCCACGCAGGCGAACGACCTGACCGGCGTGCGCTGGACCGACTGAGCCGCCCCGCGATCCAAAGGTAAAGGGCGCCTCCGGGCGCCCTTTGCCGTTTCACCTGTGCGGGCACCCGGCCCAGGCGGGGCGCCCTCAATACCCGTCGGGCCAGATCACCGGCGGCTCAAGCTGAAGCAGCGTCCCGTCGGGCTGTTCTTCCATGACGCCCTCGTAGAGGCGTGATTCTTCCTTGGTCCGCACCTTGACCGGCGTGCCCCACGGCACGCGCTCGAACAGGTCGAGGATATCGTGGTTGAACAGCCGGATGCAGCCCGCCGAGGTGGCGTGCCCGATCGAGCGCACGTCGTTGGTGCCGTGAATGCGGTAATAGGTGTCCCGCCCGCCGCGATAGAGATAGAGCGCCCTTGCGCCCAGCGGGTTGGTGGGCCCGCCCGGCAGGCCCTCGGCATACTCGGCGTACATCTCGGGCTCGGTGCGGATCATGTTCCGGGTCGGGGTCCAGGAGGGCCATTCCTCCTTGCGCTTGATCACCGCATTGCCGGCAAAGCCCTTGCCCGCGCGCCCCACCGCGATGCCGTAGCGGTAGGCCCGCTGCGGTCCGGTCACGAGGTACAGGAAGCGCGCGTAAGGATCGACGACGATTGTGCCCGGCGCCTCGGAACCGGTATAGGCCACCACCACGCGGTAGGTGCGGATGTTCAGCAAAGACGGCGGAACCGCCCGGACGTGGAACCCGTTGTCGTCGAACGCGCCGTAGCGCGCCACCACATGCGGGGGCGCGGTCGTCACCGGGGCATTGCCGGTCTCCATGCAGCCGGTCAGACCCAGCGCCGCCGCCCCCAGCAGGATCTGCCTGCGGCTCAGTCCATTAGGGGGTGGGAGCACATCTGTAACCATCCGGGCGCGGCCTCGTCTTTGGATTCCGTATTGAACGGAAGGGCGGGGGAATAAAAGGGGCCCGCAAAGGCGACACCAAAGCCGCGCCGAGGTCAAGGCGATTGGTTAATGCCCCTAGCCGACCACGTTGAACCCCGGCCCGAAGGGGTAGCCGGTGATGTTTTCGTTGCCGTCCTCGGTGATGATCAGGATGTCGTGCTCTCGGTAACCGCCGGCGCCGGGCTGGCCCTGGGGAATGGTCAGCATCGGCTCCATGCTGATCACCATGCCGGGCTCAAGCACGGTGTCGATATCCTCGCGCAGTTCCAGCCCCGCCTCGCGGCCGTAGTAGTGGCTGAGCACGCCGAAGGAATGGCCGTAGCCGAAGCTGCGGTAGTGCAGCAGGTCGCGCTCGGCGAAGAAGGCGTTGATGGCATGGGTCACCTCGGCGCAGCGCCCCCCCGGCTTCAGAAGGGAAATCCCCAATTCGTGTGCAGCGACATTGGCCTCCCAGACGGCCAGCGAGGCATCGTCGACCTCCTGCACGAACAGGGTACGCTCCAGCGCGGTGTAGTAGCCCGATATCATGGGAAAGGTATTGAGGCTGAGGATATCGCCGCGCTCCAGCACCCGCACCGTCACCGGGTTATGCGCGCCGTCGGTGTTGAGCCCCGACTGGAACCAGACCCAGGTGTCGCGATACTCGGCATCGGGGAAGCGGCGGGCGATCTCCAGCTCCATCGCGTCGCGACCGGCCATGGCCACGTCGATCTCGCGCACACCCGGCTTCACCGCGTCGCGGATGGCGTAGCCGCCGACGTCGGCCACCGCGGCGCCGGCGCGGATCAGGTCGATCTCGGCCGGGGATTTTCGCATGCGCTGCTGCATGGTCGCCGGCGCGATGTCGATGGTCTGCGAGGGCGAGAGGAACGCCTTGAGCTTTTCCGCCTGCGCCAGCGTCAGGTGATCGCCTTCGCAGCCCACCGCGCGCCCCTGCCCAGCGACCGAGGCCACCGCGCGCCAGAAATTGTCGCGCGCCCAGTCGGTATAGGTGATGTTGTCGCCGTGGCAGCGCCGCCAGGGCTGACCCGCGTCGATGCCCGCGCTGATCGTCACCGCGTCCGACGCCGTCACCACCAGCGCATAGGGCCGCCCGAAGCTGCAATAGAGAAAGCCCGAGTAATAGGCCACGTTCTGCATCGAGGTCAGCACCACCACCTCGGCCCCCGTCGCGTCCATCGCGCTGCGCAGGCCCATCAGGCGGGTGTCGTATTCCTCGGCCGAAAAGGGCAGCGGGGCCTTGTCGCCGTTGTGGAACCGGTAGAATTGGGGACGTTCGTCTTTCGTCATCTCGACCTCCTGGAATGAGGCCCGCGCAGGGCCCCCGAAAGGTCCCGGCGTTCAGGACGACAGGCGGGAACACCGCCGAGCGCGGGGCACACCGCCCCTGTGGCGACGCCATCGCCACGGCTCGGGTCGAGATTTCCCCAAAGCCTGCGCAAAAGCAAGCCGGGAAAGGCGCGTGCCCTGCCCCGAGGCGGAGCGGACCCCGACGCCTGGTTGCACGCAGAGCCCGCATCCGCCGCAAAGCCTCTGGTCAGAAAACCAACCCGCCGCTAACGTCACCCCATGCTTCGCTACGCCGCCGCACGCCTGGTCTCGCTGGGCCTCAGCCTGGTCGCCGCGAGCCTCGTGATCTTCGCGGTGATCGAGGTCATTCCCGGCGATCCGGCGGCCTTCATGCTGGGATTGAACGCCGAGCCCGACACCGTCGCGGCCCTGCGCGACGAACTGGGGCTAAACGGCTCTCTGCCCGCACGTTACCTCGACTGGGTGGGCGGCATGCTAAGGGGCGATTTCGGCCTGTCCTACACCTATCGCGTGCCGGTGGCCGAGCTGGTGGCCCAGCGCCTGTGGGTATCGCTGCCGCTGGCGATGCTGTCACTGGCGCTCTCGACCCTGATCGCCATCCCGGTGGGGGTGATCGCGGCGGCGCGGCGCGGGCAGGCGGCGGATTACGGGATCATGGGCGCCACGCAACTGGGCATCGCGGTGCCCAATTTCTGGTTCGCCATGCTGCTGGTGCTGGTCTTCGCCGTGAAGCTGCGCTGGTTCAACGCCGGCGGCTTCCCCGGCTGGGAGGCGGGCGTCTTTTCCGCGCTCAAGGCGTTGACCCTGCCCGCGGTGGCGCTGGCGCTGCCGCAGGCCGCGATCCTGGCCCGCGTCATGCGGTCGGCCCTGATCGAGACGCTGGGGCAGGACTATATCCGCACCGCCCGCGCCAAGGGGCTGAACGCCCGGCAGACGATCCGGCGGCACGCGCTGCGCAACGCCCTGATCCCGGTGCTGACCATCATCGGCCTGCAATTCTCCTTTCTTCTGGCGGGCGCGATCATCATCGAGAATGTATTCTACCTGCCCGGTCTCGGGCGGCTGATCTTTCAGGGGATCACCCAGCGTGACCTGGTGGTGGTGGAAAGCGTGGTGATGCTGCTGGTCTTCGCCGTCATCGTGGTCACCTTCCTGGTGGACATCGCCTATGGCGCCGCCGACCCCCGGCTGAGGCACCGGCGATGAGGTGGCCCGCGCAGATGATCCTCGGCGCGGCGCTGACAGCGCTGTTCCTGGCCGTGGCGCTGGTCTCGCTGATCTGGGTGCCGCACGACGTGGCCGCGCTGAACATCGCGGCCAAGCTGCTGCCGCCCTCGGCCGCCCATCCGCTGGGCACCGATCATTTCGGGCGCGACATGCTCTCGATGCTGATGGTGGGCGCGCGCAGCTCGATCGCGGTGGCGCTGGTGGCGGTGGGCATCGGGGTGGCCGCCGGGGTCCCGCTGGGCCTGCTGGCCGCCGCGCGCCACGGCGGGTGGGTCGACGAACTGGTCATGCGTGGCAACGATCTGATCTTCGCCTTCCCGGCGCTGGTCATCGCCATCCTGATCACCGCCGTCTTCGGCCCCTCGGCGCTGAACGCGATCCTGGCGATCGGGATATTCAACATCCCTGTCTTCGCCCGCGTCACCCGCGGCGGCGCGCTGAGCCTGTGGCGGCTCGACTACATCCTCGCCGCCCGCGTGGCGGGCAAGGGCGCGCTGCGGATCAGCGCCGAACATATCCTGCCCAACATCCTGAACCTGCTGATCGTGCAGGGCACCATCCAGTTTTCGCTGGGCATCCTGGCCGAGGCGGGCCTGTCCTATGTCGGCCTCGGCGCGCAGCCGCCGACACCGAGTTGGGGCCGCATGCTGGCCGAGGCGCAGACCATGATCTACACCGCGCCGCGCCTGGCACTACTGCCGGGGCTGGCCATCGTGACCATGGTACTGGGGTTGAACCTGCTGGGAGACGGGCTACGCGACCTGCTGGACCCGCGGCTGCGGAGGCGGACGGCATGACCCCGATTCTTCGCAGAAAAATCGACCTTGCGGGGCCGGACAGGCGACTCCGATTTTTCTGCGAAAAATCGCGCCGGCGGAGGGCAGCATGATCGAAATGCAGAACCTGTCGCTGGAGATCCACGGCCAGCCCATCCTGCGCGATGTCTCCTTCGACCTGCGCCCGGGCGAGGTATTCGGGTTGGTCGGCGAAAGCGGCTCTGGCAAATCCATGACCGCGCTGGCGCTGATGCGGCTGCTGCCGCATGGCAGCCGCCTTTCGGGCCTCGCGACGATCGACGGCGCGGACCTGACCGCGCTCTCCGAGGCCGAGATGTGCGACCTGCGGGGCAACCGCATCGGCATGATCTTTCAGGAGCCGATGACCGCGCTCAACCCGGTGCAGACCATCGGTGCGCAGGTGGCCGAGACCCTGCGCATCCATTGCGGCACCCCGCGCGCCGAGGCCCGTGCCCGCGCCGTCGAGGTTCTGGCCCGCGTGGGCCTGCCGGAAGAGCGGTTCGGCCTCGACCGCTATCCGCACCAGCTCTCGGGTGGGCAGCGGCAGCGGGTCTGCATCGCCATGGCCATCGCCCTGCGCCCGGCATTGCTGATCGCCGACGAGCCCACCACCGCGCTGGACGTGACCACGCAGGCCCAGATCCTCGACCTGCTCAAACGGCTGGTGGCCGAGGACGGCATGGCGCTGATGCTGATCACCCATGACCTGGCGGTGGTGGCCGGGATGGCAGACCACCTGGCGGTGATGCAGAAGGGGGAAATCGTGGAAAGCGGCCTCACCGGCGCAGTGCTGGGCGAGATGCGCCACCCCTACACCCGCGCCCTGTTCGAAGCATCCGGCCACCGCCCGGACCCGCCCCCCGCGCCGCAGGAGAAGGCGCCGCTGCTGGAGTTGAGGCAAGTGACCCGCGACTACCCAGCCGCGCGGCGCGGCCTGTTCCGCCGTCCCGCCCCCTTCCGCGCGGTCAGCGATGTGAGCTTCACGCTCAGGCGCGGCGAAAGCCTCGGCCTCGTCGGCGAGTCGGGTTGCGGCAAGTCCACCCTCACCCGCGCCATCCTGGGTCTGGAGGAACTGCAGGGCGGCGAGATCAGGCTCGACGGCGAAAAGGTCGCGGCGGGCCAGCACATGCCCGCCCATATGCGGCGCAAGATGCAGGTCGTCTTCCAGGACCCTTACGGCAGCTTCAACCCGCGCTGGCGGGTGGGCCGGCTGGTCGCCGAGCCGTTTCACCTGACGGGCTGGCCCGAGGACACTGAGGGCCGTGTGGCCGAGGCGCTGGAGGCGGTGGGTCTGCAGGCCCGGGATGCCGCGAAATACATCCACGAATTCTCGGGCGGGCAGCGCCAGCGCATCGCGATCGCCCGTGCCCTCATCACCCGGCCCGAAATGATCGTTCTGGACGAGGCGGTCTCGGCGCTGGACGTGCGGGTGCGGGCGCAGATCCTCGACCTGCTGGCCGATCTGAGGGCACGGTTCGGCCTGTCCTATCTCTTCATCAGCCACGACCTGAGCGTGGTGCGCGCGATCACCGACCGGGTGCTGGTGATGCGGGCCGGCCGGATCGTGGAACGCGGCGGGACCGAGGCGGTCTTCGCCGATCCGCAGCACGCTTACACGCGGGAACTGATTGCCGCGGCGCCGGTTCTTCCGGCACACTGGCCACAAGGGAGGACGGGCGATGCAGGAGCTCTGGTTTGACAGCCGCCAGGTGCTGATCGGCGGGCGCTGGCAGGCGGCCGAGGGCGGCGAGACGCTGCCGGTCGAGGACCCCTCGACCGGGCAGGAGATCGGCGCCATCGCCCGGGGCCGAACCGCGGATGTCGACGCGGCCGTGTCCGCGGCGCAGGCGGCGCTGGAGGGCGATTGGGGCCGGATGACGGCGACCGAGCGCGGGCGGATCCTGATCCGGCTGGGCCGCCTGATCGAGGAGCGGATCGAGACGCTGGCCCGGATCGAGGCGCAGGACGTGGGCAAGCCGCTGACACAGGCCCGCGCCGATGCAACCGCGCTGGCCCGTTACATGGAGTTCTACGGCGGCGCCGCCGACAAGGTGATGGGCGAGACCATCCCCTATCAGAGCGGCTACACCGTCTACACCCTGCGCGAGCCGCACGGGGTGACCGGGCATATCGTGCCCTGGAACTACCCGACGCAGATCATCGGGCGCTCGGTGGGCGCGGCGCTGGCCATGGGCAATGCCTGCGTGCTGAAGCCCGCCGAAGAGGCCTGCCTGACCGCCCTGGCCTTCGCCCGGCTGGCCGAGGAGGCCGGGCTGCCGCCGGGCGCGCTGAACGTGGTGCCGGGGCTGGGCGAAGAGGCTGGCGCGGCGCTGGCCGCCCATCCCGGCGTTCAGCACCTGTCCTTCACCGGCTCGGTCGGCGTGGGGGCCGCGGTGCAGGCCGCGGCGGCGCGCAACATCGTGCCCGTGACGCTGGAGCTGGGTGGGAAATCGCCGCAACTGGTCTTCGCGGATGCCGATCTCGAGGCCGCCCTGCCCTTCCTGGTGAATGCAGGCATTCAGAATGCGGGTCAGACCTGTTCGGCCGCGTCGCGCATCCTGGTGCAGCGGGCGGTCTATGACGAGGTCCTGGCGCGGATGGCGGCGGCCTATGCGGCGCTGCGCGTGGGCCCGGCGCTGGAGAACCTGGAGGTCGGGCCGCTGATCTCGGCCCGGCAGAAGGAGATCGTCGAGGGCTTCATGGCGCTGGCCGATCCGGGGCGCATCGTGGCCCGCGGCGCCATCGCCGATGGCGCGCCCGAGGGCGGGCATTACGTGGCGCCGGCGCTGCTGGCGGGGCTGGCGCCCGACCACCGCCTGGCGCGGGACGAGATCTTCGGGCCGGTGCAGGCGCTGATCCCCTTCGACGACGAGGACGAGGCCGCGGCCATCGCCAACGGCACCGACTACGGGCTGGTCGCGGCGATCTGGTCGCGCGACGGGGCGCGGCAGATGCGGCTGGCGAAACGCCTGCGCGCGGGGCAGGTCTTCGTGAACAATTACGGCGCCGGCGGCGGGGTGGAGCTGCCCTTTGGCGGGGTCGGCAAGTCGGGGCATGGGCGCGAGAAAGGGTTCGAGGCGCTTTACGGGTTCTCGGTGCTCAAGACCGTGGCGGCGCGGCACGGCTGAGCCGTGGGCGAAATCGATTCCGCCGCGTCATGGGCGCCTTCTAGCTGGGCCGCATGGCGATCATTCGCGCGCGGCCATGCCCCCCTCCTGAGCGAAGGAGGCGCACGCCCGGCAGGTATCCGCTTGCAGAACCCGCGATCCCTGCCCCGTTGATTCATGTCAACGCACCCCGCGCCCCTTCCGGTCAACCTCGATGCCATATTCGAATCGCATTTGAAGGAGGCTGTTATGGAAGACGTGGAACGCCTGCTGAAAGGCACCGTGGAAGAACTGGACAAGCTGCTCAACGCCAAGAACGTGCTGGGCGATCCTATTGAAAAAGGGGACTCGACGATCATCCCGATCGTCAGCTACGGCTTCGGCTTTGGCGCGGGCAGCGGCACGGGCACCAAGAAAGAGGTCGGCGGCGGCACCGGCGCGGGCGGTGGGATCAAGCCCCTGGGCGCGATCATCATCGACAAGGAAGGCGCGCGGGTCGAGGCGATCCAGGGGGCATTCACCCATTTCACCGACGTCCTCGGCGAGGCTGCGACCAAGGCCATCGACAAGGCCTCGGGGATGATGACCCCGCCCAAGGGCTCTTCGTAACCGGCCATGCTGACGCTGCTCTGGATCATCCTCGCACTCGTCGGGGTGATCCTGCTTCTTGTCCTGGCCGTGTTGGCCCTGCCGGTGCATCTGCGCCTCCGGGCCGAAGCGGACGAGGCCGCGGCGCGGGTGCGTCTGGACATCCGGCTTTTCGGCGGTCTGACGCCGCCCCTTGCCGTGTTCGACAGCGCCCGGCCGCGCAAGGAACGCCCCACGGAAGTGCAGGCCAAGCCCGCCGAGGAACCGGAAGAACGGGCGAAACCGGCGCGCAAAGGCGGCGGCTTTCGCCTGCCCGGCGGGCGGCGCACGGCAATGCGGATGGTCCGGGAAATCCCCGGCCTGATCGCCGGCGAGTTCCGGCGCATTCATCTCGACGGGCTGGAGGTGGACGGCGATTTCAGTCTGGGCGATCCCGCCGAGACCGGCATGCTCTACGGCTATCTCACACCGGCGATCTACGGCCCGCGGTCCGAAAAGGTCCGGCTGAACCTGCGCCCTGATTTCGGCCGCGCGCGCCTGTCGGGCACCGCCCTTGCCGCCCTGCACCTGACCCCCGGCGCGCTGGCCATCCCGGTGATCCGCTACGGCTGGCGGGTCTTCGTGGCGCGGTCATGACGCTCGCGCTCGATCCCCCAATTGCCGTGGGAGCGGTTCGCATCGCGGCGCTTTGCGAGACCGGGATCAAGACGCATGCCTGGCCCGGCGGCTGTGCGGTCTCGGCCTCGAAAATCCCGTTTGCGCTCCTGGTCCGGAAGGGGCGCAGCGTCGAAGCGTTCGGGCTGGACGGCGCGCCGCTGGACTTGGCCGCGTTGGAGGAACATTGCCCGGGCCTGAAGCGCGACATGCTGAAGGCGGATTAGAAAGGGCTTGTTTTCGTGCCCTCATCCGGCAGGGTGGAGCACGGGAGGACCTGCCATGAGGCTTGAGGGAAAGACGGCGATCGTGACCGGGGCGGGATCGGGTTTCGGCGCCGGGATCGCACGGAAATTCGCGGCCGAGGGCGCGCGGGTGATGGTGGCCGACATCAACGCGGCGGCCGCCGAGGCGGTGGCGCATGAGATCGGCGGCACCGCGCAGGTGGTGGACGTGTCGCGCGACGGCTCGGTCCTGGAGATGGCCGAGGCGGCGTTCGCGCTGTTCGGGCGGCTGGACATCCTGGTCAACAATGCCGGCATCACCCATCTGCCGAAACCGCTGGAAAAGGTGACGGAGGAGGAGTTCGACCGGGTCTTCGCGGTGAACGCGAAATCGGTCTACCTGACCGCGCGCCATATCGTGCCGCATATGAAGGCCAAGGGCGGCGGCGCGATCCTGAACATCGCCTCCACCGCCGGCGTCTCGCCCCGGCCAAAGCTGAACTGGTACAACGCCTCCAAAGGCTGGATGATCACCGCGACCAAGGCGATGGCGGTGGAACTGGCCCCCGACGGCGTGCGCGTGAACGCGCTGAACCCGGTGGCCGGCGAAACGCCCCTGCTGGCCAGTTTCATGGGCGAGGACACGCCGGAGATGCGGGCGAAGTTCCTGTCCACCATTCCGCTGGGGCGGTTTTCCACGCCCGAGGATCTGGGCAATGCGGCCTGTTTCCTGTGCTCGGACGAGGCCGGCATGATCACCGGCGTGGCGCTGGAAGTGGATGGCGGACGCTGTATCTGAGCGGCCGGGGGCGCTGCCCCCGGACCCCCGGGATATTTCCGAACAGAAGAAGAGAGGGATCGATGAGGCCGGGCGCGCGCAACCTGATCACCGATGTGGCGGGGCTGAAAGTGGGCAACGCCGAGGATGCCGGCATCAAGACCGGGGTCAGCGTGCTGCTGGGCGAGGTGCCCTTCGTGGCCGGGGTGCATGTGATGGGCGGCGCGCCGGGCACGCGGGAGACCGACCTTCTGGCGCCGGACAAGCTGGTGCAGGAGGTGGATGCGCTGGTGCTGTCGGGCGGTTCTGCCTTTGGGCTGGACGCGGCCTCGGGCGTGGCGGACGGGCTGCGCGCGCAGGGGCGCGGCTTTGCCGTGGGGGATCAGCGCGTGCCGATCGTGCCGGGCGCGATCCTGTTCGACCTTCTGAACGGCGGGGACAAGGACTGGGCCGAGAACCCCTACAAGGCGCTGGGGGCCGAGGCGCTGGATCAGGCCAGCGAGGTGTTCGCGCTGGGGTCCAAGGGCGCGGGGATGGGCGCGACAACGGCGGGGCTGAAGGGCGGCCTCGGCTCGGCCTCGGTGGTGCTGGAGAGCGGCATCACGGTGGGCGCGCTGGTGGCGGTCAATGCCTTGGGCGCGGTCACCATGGGCGAGGGGCCGGAATTCTGGGCCGCGCCCTTTGAGATGGAGGGAGAGTTTGGCGGGCGGGGCCTAGGGCGGCACGACCCGGCGCAGGAGCCGCACCCGGAGGCGCAACTGGGCGAGGCGACCACGATCGCCATCGTCGCCACCGATGCCCGGCTGACCCAGGCGCAGGCCACCCGGCTGGCCGTGGCGGCGCATGACGGGATGGCGCGTGCGATCCTGCCCAGCCACACCCCGTTCGACGGCGACCTGGTCTTTGCCGCAGCCACCGGCGCGCGGGAGTTGTCCGGCGATTTCGAGGCGCTGCGGCTGGGCCATGCCGCGGCCTGCTGCCTGGCGCGCGCGATCGCCCGCGGCGTTTATCACGCCAGCCCGGCGCCGGGCGACCGCCTGCCCTGCTGGCAGGAACGGTTCGATCCGCCCGAGAATTGAGGCGTGCCTGCGCCGCTGCTACGCTGATTCCGGATAGCAACGGAACCTTTTCATGAAACCCCTTTTCCTAGCCGCGGCGCTGGCCGCCTTGCCATTCCCTGCTTTTGCCGACGAGGTCACCGACACGCTGCAGAGCGCCATCGAGGCCTATGAGGAGGGCGATTTCCAGTATGCGCTGGAAGAGATCGCCTTTGCTCAGCAACTGCTGCAGGCGATGAAGACCGAAGGGCTGGTGGCCTTCCTGCCGCCCGCGCCCGAGGGCTGGAGCCGCGAGGTGAACACCGAGATGAATGCCGGCCTGGCCATGATCGGCGGCGGCACCGGGGCAGAGGCCGATTACGGCAATGGCGATGTCAGCTTCACCATCACCCTGATGGCCGACAACCCGATGGTCGCAGCCATGGCGGGGATGTTCGCCACCCCCATGATCATGGCCGCCTCGGGCAAGATCACCCGCATCGGGCGTCAGAAATTCCTCGATCAGGATGGCGAACTGACCGGGCTGGTCAATGGGCGCATCCTGGTGCAGGCCAGTGGCGCCGATGTTGCGGTCATGGTGCCCGTGCTGGAAGAGATCGACTTCGACGGGCTGGGGAATTTCGGCCTATAGGCCGTCGAGCAGGTCGCGCGTCAGCAGGCTGTCGGGCTCGGTCAGTCCCTCGATCACGGTGAAATGGTTCAGGCCGGGGGCGATGTGCAGATCCGTTCCGGGCCAGGCCTCGGCCAGCCAGCGCGCCTGGTCGAGGAAGACGGGGCGCTCGGCGCCGCCGACCCAGACCTTGACCGGCACGTTGCGCGGCGCGGGGCACAGGGCGGGGCTTTCGGCGGCCGCCGCGGCCTCGTCCATCCTGAAATCGTCGTTCATCGCGGTGTTGAGCAGCGGTCGCAGGTCCGTGACCGGAGAGATCGGCAGCGCGCGGGCGAGCCGCGCGGCGACCGTTTCGGGCAGTTCGACATCGGGACAAACCATCCGTGCGGTCAGGTGACCGCCCGCCGAATGGCCGGTCAGCGCGATCGGGCCAGCCGCGTGTTCGGCGATGGCCACCAGCGCGTCGCGGGCATCCTGCGTGATGTCGGCGATCCGCACCTCGGGCGCCAGCCGGTAAGAGGGCATGGCCACCGCCCAGCCGCGCGCCAGCGGGCCCGCCGCCAGATGCGACCAGAGCGATTTGTCGAATTTCAGCCAGTAGCCGCCGTGGATGAACACGGCCAGCCCGCGCGCCTCGCCCTCGGGGTAAAACAGGTCGAAACGCTGGCGGGGATGGTCGCCATAAGGCAGGTCCAGCTCGGCCCTGGCCCCGGCCCGGAATTCCGCCGCGGCCTCGGCCCAGCGTTGGGGGTAGGACTCGCCATCGGGGATGTAGGGAATGTTGGCATAGGCATCATCCCAATCGATCTGTTCCGACATGCTGGACTTCCCTTTCGCCCCGTGATTTCCCTATGCCCAAACTTATGGGAGGAAACCCCGATGCCTGCAACCGATCTCCGCGCCCGCCTGAAAGACCCCGAACTTCTGGCCACCAAGGCCTATCTCGCCGGGGACTGGGCCGATGCCGATGACGGCGCCACCTTCGACGTCACCAACCCCGCCCGCGGCGACGTGATCTGCGCGGTCGCCGACCTGACGCGCGCCGAAACCGCCCGCGCCATCGACGCCGCGCAGGTGGCGCAGAAGGACTGGGCCGCCCGCACCGCCAAGGAGCGCGCCAACATCCTGCGCCGCTGGTACGAGCTGATGATGGAGCACCAGGACGACCTGGCCACCATCCTGACCGCCGAGATGGGCAAGCCGCTGGCCGAGGCCAAGGGCGAGATCGCCTATGGCGCGTCGTTCATCGAGTGGTTCGCCGAAGAGGCCAAGCGCGTCTATGGCGAAACCATCCCCGGCCACCAGCCCGACAAGCGCATCTCCGTGATCCGCCAGCCGATCGGCGTGGCCGCCTCGATCACGCCGTGGAACTTCCCCAACGCGATGATCACCCGCAAGGCCGGCCCCGCGCTGGCGGCAGGCTGCGCCTTCGTCGCCCGGCCGGCCGCCGAGACGCCGCTTTCGGCGCTGGCGCTGGGGGTGCTGGCCGACCGCGCCGGCCTGCCCAAGGGCGTGCTGTCGGTCATCCCCTCGTCCCGCGCCTCGGATATCGGCAAGGAATTCTGCGAAAACCCCATCATCCGCAAGCTGACCTTCACCGGCTCCACGCAGGTGGGGCGCATCCTGCTGCGCCAGGCCGCCGACCAGGTCAAGAAATGCTCGATGGAGCTGGGCGGCAACGCCCCCTTCATCGTGTTCGACGACGCCGATCTCGACGAGGCGGTGAAGGGCGCGATCATCTGCAAGTTCCGCAACAACGGCCAGACCTGCGTCTGCGCCAACCGCATCTACGTGCAGGAAGGCGTCTATTACGCCTTTGCCGAAAAGCTCGCCGCCGCGGTGGCCGCACTGCAGGTGGGCGACGGCCTGGAGGAGGGCACCGACCTCGGCCCGCTGATCACCGACAGCGCGGTGGCCAAGGTCGAGGAGCACATCGCCGACGCGCAGGCCAAGGGCGCCAAGGTCGTGTTGGGCGGCAAGCGCATGGGCAATGACGGCACCTTCTTTGAGCCCACCATCGTCACCGGCGCCACCCGCGAGATGGCGTTCTCGCAGGACGAAACCTTCGGTCCGCTGGCCCCGCTGTTCAAGTTCAAGGACGAGGACGAGGTGATCGAGCTGGCCAATGACACGATCTTCGGCCTCGCCTCCTATTTCTACGCCAAGGATATCAGCCGCGTGACCAAGGTGGCCGAGGCGCTGGAATACGGCATGGTCGGCGTGAACACCGGCCTCATCTCGACCGAGGTGGCGCCGTTCGGCGGCGTCAAGCAATCGGGGCTGGGCCGCGAGGGGTCGAGCCACGGGATCGAGGAATACATGGAGATGAAATACATCTGCCTGAGCGTCTGATCCCACCGGACCTCACCACGACGGGGACGCCCGGTCGCGATGGCGCGGCCGGGCGTCTTTCGTTCACGGCCCCCGCCGGGACCAGGGGCACCACCCTCCGGCGCCACAGTTTCCAGAGCGGTGTCAGCAGCAATTCTCGCACCCCGCGTCCTGAGCATCTCCACGGGCTTCGGGCCAAGGGGAGGCACGGCGCGGAAACCGTTCCCTGATTTTCCTCAAGGCAGGCCCGGACGGGACCTGTGCCATCCACCGCGCGACCGGTTCGGATGTGCGGCGTGCACGACGGGGCAATGAAAGACGCGCCGATAACTTAACTTGCAGGCTGAAATGCGCTATCCTGTCTCAATCTTAAGGAAATTTCCTTTGTTGTTGTCTTTTCCAGAACGCGAAATGTAATCAATAGTCCGGCCGGGTTGAGAGCAGTCTAGCCTTGGTCGAGCAGTGCTTTGTCCAAAGCAACGAACAACAAAACCGGGCAGGAAATACCGATGCGAGACGACTCTCTGGCCTTGCTGCACGCAAGCTTCGCAACCGTTTTCAACAAGAAAACAGACATCGCGGGACGCTTCTACGAAAACCTCTTTCGCGACGCGCCAGAGGCGCGCGGGCTGTTTTCGGACGACCTGACGCGCCAGAAGGAAATGTTCGCCTCGATGTTGACCGAGATCGTCAGTTGCGCCGAAACGCCCGAGGCCTTTGCCGACAAGGTCAAGTCCCTTGGAGAGAGCCACAAGCGGTACAAGATCCCCGCTGCCCATTTCGACATTGCCGGCAAGGCGCTGCTCGGCGCCCTGGCGGTTGAACTGGACGGGCTGCTGTCTTCGACCGAGATGAGGGCCTGGAACCTTGCCGCCGAGGCGATGACCGAGGCGATGTCCTCTGCCAGTGCCGCCTAGAGCCTGCGGCGGCCTTGTGCCCTGCGGCCCCGGGTCCTGACAGGTCGGGGAGGGCATGAAAAAAGGCGCGGGGCCGATGCCGCCGCGCCTTTCGTGTTTCTACCGGATGGGGGGCTTACGCCTCCACCGCCTCGGCGTCGACCGCGTTGCCGCGGGCGATCTCGATCCGGCGCGGCTTCAGCGCCTCGGGCACCTCGCGCACGAGGTCGATATGCAGCATGCCATCGGCATGGGTGGCGCCCGTCACCTTCAGGTGATCGGCCAGGTGGAAGCGGCGCTCGAAGGCGCGGGTGGCGATGCCGCGGTGCAGATAGGTGCGCTCTTCCTCGTCCCTGGCCTTGCGGGCCGAGACGATCAGGGCGTTTTCCTTGACCTCGACAGACAGTTCATCGCCGGTGAAGCCGGCCACGGCGATCGAGATGCGATAGCCGTTCTCCGAGGTCTTTTCGATATTGTAGGGCGGGTAGCTGGGCTGCGGCAGGTCCTGGGTAAGGACGCGGTCCATCATGTCGGCCACACGGTCAAAGCCGACAGTGGCCCGGTAAAGCGGGGAAAGGTCGAAATTACGCATGAGTCATCCTCCATCGAGCGATGTTTCTGGGCCCTCCCGAAGGGACGGGCGTTGACGTCGTGCGGACCCTGTCTCAGGCATCCGCATCTCGCGATGTGGGAAGCGAATTCTCGGCTTTCAAGCCCTCAGGGCCGGATGAACTTGGCCCCGCCCTCGGCCACCTCTCCCTGCCCGAAGCGGCGGATCGTGGTGGGCGAGCTGCGCCCGATGACGCCCTCGCCCTCGGACAGCCGCGCCTGCAGCAGGGCGAGCGATTTGTCCAGCGACGTGCCCAGCGCCACCTTGCCGCTTTCTGTCTCGGCCTTGGCGGTGACCACCGACACGATCCGGGGGGCGCCCTCCTCGAAGGAAAAGACCGGCGCACCGGACGAACCGAAATCGACGTCGCAGGACAACATCACGATCCCCGCCCGCCCGGCCAGCACATGGCAGGTCTCCTGCAGCGAAGGCGCCTCGGCCCGGTCTTTGGCGTAGGAAACCACGCCGACCCGATCGCCCATATGCGGGCGTCCGGCAGTGGCAAAGGGCTGTATCCCCGGCAAGCGGATCGGGCGGTCAAGCTCCAGCAGGGCCAGGTCATGGGCCACGCGGGCCACATCGTCGCCCTGCCCGAACACGTAACGCGGATGGACCACCGCGTGGCGCACCCCGCGATAGGCCTGCGCCCGGCCGTTGCGCCAGCCGGCCAGGAACTCGACCCTGTCGAGCGGCATCACCTCGCCGGAGGCCTTGTCATAGAGGCAATGCGCGGCGGTCAGCACCAGGTCGGTGGTGATCAGGGCGCCCGTGCAGAACGCCCTGCGGCCGATGTTCAGCCGTCCCACGGCCTCCCATCCCCTGCCGTCGTCGCCGGTGACCAGCTCGCGCAGGTCCGAGGGGCCGGCATGGCTGCCCTTGAACCAGATCACGAGCAGGATCAACCCGATCAGCAATTTCCGCAGCATGGCAGCTCCCTTTCTCGGGGACAGGCCTAACCGCGGGGTGGGGCAGGATTATGGCTGATCTTCGGCCATTGCGCGGGGTTTCGGCCCGCCGGTGGCCCAGTCCAGCAGCTCCACCGTGTGCACGATGGGTACCTCCGTGCCCGAGCCGATCTGCATCATGCAGCCGATATTGCCGGCGGCGATCACGTCGGGCTGCTTGGCCTCCAGCGTGCGCACCTTGCGCTCTTTCAGCTGTTTGGAGATTTCGGGCTGCATCAGGTTGTAGGTCCCGGCCGAGCCGCAGCAGAGATGGCTGTCGGCCGGCTCCACCACGGTGAAGCCCGCGCGTTTCAGCAGGTCCTTGGGATAGGTCTTGATCTGCTGGCCATGCTGCAGCGAGCAGGCGGCGTGATAGGCCACCTTCAGGCCCTGATCCGAACCTTCGGGCAGGTCGAGCTTCATCAGCAGCTCGGAGATGTCCATGGCGATTTCCGAAACCGCGGCGGCCTCCTTGGCCAGCGGTTCGTTGCGGAACATGTGGCCGTAATCCTTGACCGTGGTGCCGCAGCCGGAGGTGTTGATCACCACCGCATCCAGCCCCTCGCCCGCCATCTCGGCCGCCCAGGCGCGGATGTTCTTGGCCGCCGTGGCGTGGGATTCGTCGGTCTTGCCCATGTGATGGGTCAGCGCCCCGCAGCAGCCCATGCCCTTGGCGATCACCACGTCGCAGCCAAGGCGGCGCAGCAGCCGGATGGTGGCGTCGTTGATATCGGTGTTCAGCGCCCGCTGCGCGCAGCCGGTCATCAGCGCCACGCGCATTTTGCGCTCAGCCATAGCCGGGAAGACCTGCGCGTCATCGTTGCGGCTGACGGGCGGGATGCGCTTCGGTGCCATCTCCAGCATCGCCTTGAGCCGAGCGTCGGGCATCAGGAAGGCAAAGGGCCGCCCGATCTTGGCGCCCAGCAGCGCCAGCCGGAACCGGCTGGGATAGGGCAGGATCCGCGCCAGCACCCAGCGCAGGGCGCGGTCGCGGAACGGGCGCTTGTAGGTCTTCTCGATATATTCGCGCGCGTGGTCGACCAGGTGCATGTAATGCACGCCCGAGGGGCAGGTCGTCATGCAGGCCAGGCAGGACAGGCAGCGGTCGACATGCTTGACCGTCTTCTCGTCGGCGGGCCGTCCGCTCTCCAGCATGTCCTTGATCAGGTAGATGCGGCCGCGCGGGCTGTCCAGCTCGTCGCCCAGCACCTGGTAGGTGGGGCAGGTCGCGGTACAGAACCCGCAATGCACGCAGGCGCGCAGGATCTCGTTCGAGCGCTCGATGCCCGGATCCTTCAGCTGTTCGGGGGAGAAATTCGTCTGCATGTGGTCAGCCCATCAGTCCGGGGTTCAGAATGCCGCGCGGGTCGAACTGCGCCCGCAGCCCGGCGGAAATCGCGGCCAGCGGCGCGGGTTCCGGTTGGAACACCGGCAGCGCGGCGCGGGTGTCTTCGCTGGCGCGGATCAGCGTGGCATGGCCGCCCACGCCCTCCAGCGCCGGGCGGATATCGCGGCCCTCGCCGACGCGCGCCCAGATCTGCCCGCCGCCCCAGTCATAGAGCAGCCCCTGCGCCTTCAGCGCCGCGCCCACGCGCGGCCCGTCCGACGGCTTGACCGAGATCCGCCACACATCGCCCGGCTGCCCGGCGAAAGCCTCGACATCGCGCACCCAGCGCCAGCCCGCGGCGGTCTTTTCCGGGTCGGCTTCCACCGCGATCTCGCCAAAGCCCGCCAGCAGCGTCTTCAGCGCCTCGGCGCGGTAAGCGACCGAATCCGCGAAACCCTCGATGCGGATCATGGTCACCGGGGCGCCATCCACGCCCACCGGCGCATGCGCGGCCCCGGTCACGTCGAAGGGCGAACCCAGCGCCGCCGACAGCGCCCGCACCGCCTCTTCGTCGCTCAGTCCCTCGATCAGGATCACCGCCACCGCCTCGGGCACCGGGAGCACCTTGAAGGACAGTTCGCTCAGCACGCCAAGCGTGCCGTAAGAGCCAGCCATCAGCTTGACCAGGTCGTAGCCGGTGACGTTCTTCATCACCCGCCCGCCGTTCTTGAGCACGGTCCCGCGCCCATCGACGAAGCGCACGCCCATCAGGCTGTCGCGGCAGGCCCCGACCTGGATGCGCCGCGGCCCCGAGACATTGGCCGCCACCACGCCCCCCATGGTGGGTTCGCCCGTGCTGCCCAAGAGCAGCCGGTGATCCATCGGCTCGAAGGGCAGACGCTGGCCCTCGGCGGCCAGCGCCGCCTCGACCTCGGCCACCGACGTGCCGGCCTTGACCACGATGGTCAGCGCGCCGGGCTCATAAAGCTCAATTCCCGTCAGCCCGGCCACCGACAGCAGCTCGCCGGCGACCGGCTTGCCGATCGGCCGCGTGCCGCCGCCCATGATCCGCAAGGGGCCTGCCGCCCCGGCCACCGCCTCGGCCAGTTCGGCCTCTGTCACGGGGTTCATCATTCTTCTGGCTCCAAATATCCTCGGGGGTGAATTGCCGCAGGCAAGAGGGGGCAGACAGCCCCCCTCAGGCCACGCGCCGGCTCTCGGTCACGTCCAGCGGGAACACCTTGGCCGGGTTCAGCAGCCATTTCGGGTCGAACACATCCTTCACCCGCAACTGCGCCTCCATGTCCTCGGCCGTGAACTGCGCATGCATCAGGTCGCGCTTCTCCACACCGACACCATGCTCGCCGGTCAGGCAGCCGCCCACCTCGACGCAGAGCTTCAGGATGTCGGCGCCGAAACGCTCGCACAGCTCCAGATCACCGGGCTTGTTGGCATCGAACAGGATCAGCGGGTGCATGTTGCCGTCGCCGGCATGGAACACGTTGCCCACGCCCAGCCCGTATTCCTCGGACATCTCGCCGATCCGTTTGAGCACATAGGGCAGCGACGACACCGGGATCGTGCCGTCGAGGCACATGTAGTCGTTGATCTGCCCCATCGCGCCGAAGGCCGATTTCCGCCCCAGCCAGATCTTCGCGCTCTCCTCGGCATTGGTGCTCTCACGCAGTTCCACCGGGTTGTGCTTGCGCGCGATCTGGGTGATCAGCCCCAGCTGCTCGTCGATCTCAGCCGCGCTGCCTTCGACCTCGACGATCAGCAGCGCCTCGCAGTCAGGATAGCCCGCATGGGCGAAGGCCTCGGTCGCGCGGATCACGGGCCGGTCCATGAACTCGATCGCCACGGGCAGGACCCCGGCCTTGATGATGTCGGACACGCATTCGCCCGCCACCTCGTTGTTGTCGAAGCCCATGAGCACCGGCCGTGCACCCTCGGGCTTGCGCAGGATGCGCAGCGTGGCCTCGGTGACCACGCCCAGCTGCCCCTCCGAGCCGCAGATCACGCCCAGCAGGTCCAGCCCGCCGGCATCCAGATGCGCGCCCCCGATCTCGACCACGGTGCCGTCCATCAGCACGATGGTCACGCCCAGCAGGTTGTTGGTCGTCACGCCGTATTTCAGGCAATGCGCCCCACCCGAATTCATCCCGATGTTGCCCGCGATCGCACAGGCGAGCTGGCTCGACGGGTCAGGCGCATAGAAGAAATCCTCTTCCTCCACCGCGCCGGTGACGCTGAGGTTCGTGCGCCCGGTCTGCACCCGGATAAAGCGGTTCTCGTAATCGGTCTCCAGCACCTCGGTCAGACGCGCCACGCCCAGGATCACGCTGTCCGCGGTGGGCAGCGCGCCGCCCGCCAGCGACGTGCCCGAACCGCGCGGCACGACCGGCACACCTTCCTCGTTGCAGATTCGCAGCACGTCCGAGACCTCTTGCGTGGAGGCCGGCAGAACGGCACAGAGCGGCGGACAGCGATAGGCCGTCAGCGCATCGCATTCATAGGCGCGCGTCTCATGCACGTCGTCGATCACCGCGTCGCGCGGCAGAACCTCGCGCAGGCGTTCGACAATCCGCGCCTTGCGCGCCAGGATGTCGGGATTGGGTGTCGGCATTTCCATGGGAGCTCCTCCCCACTGCGGGTATTGGTAAGAAAATATAACCAATATTGCCGGGTGACAAGAGGAATCCGCGAGGGATACGCTCGGACCATGGAAATCGTGAACCGTATCAGCCTGTTCGGCCCGCTCGATGCAGTGGCGGTGGCGCTCTGGGTCGCCGCCTGGCTGGGCATCAGCTGGCTGATCGAGAATCCCCCGGCGCGCCGGCCCTCCGTCGCGACGCTGATGATCGCCTACCGGCGCGAGTGGATGAAGGTGCTCGTCACCCGCCAGCCCCGCATCCTCGACGGCGCGGTCCTGTCGATGCTGCGGCAGGGCACGACCTTCTTCGCCTCGGCCTCGATGCTGTGGATCGGCGGCGGCCTGGCCCTGATCGGCAACACCGAGCGCCTCCTCGGGATCGCCCGCGACCTGACGCTCGACACCGCGCCCGCGGTGGTGTGGGAGGTCAAGATCCTCGCCGTGCTGCTCTTCGTCACCAACGCCTTCCTCAAATTCGTCTGGGCGCACCGGCTGTTCGGCTATTGCGCTGTCATCATGGCCGCGGTCCCCAACGATCCCGAAGACCCCGAGGCCTTCCCCCGCGCGGCCCAGGCGGCCGAGGTCAACATCACCGCCGCCCGCAGTTTCAACCGCGGCATGCGCTCGCTCTATTTCGCGCTGGCCGGGCTGCTCTGGGTGCTGGGCGCGGGGGCGCTGATCGTCGCCATCGTGGTCACGGTCTTCGTCCTCTGGCGGCGCGAGTTCATGTCGCAGTCCCGCAACGCCCTGATGGCGCGCACGCCCTTGTGAGCGCAGGGCCGCCGCGTTTTGCGCCATGATCGCGACATGAAACGCCTCGCCCCCCTCCTCCTGCTCGCCGCCGCGCCCCTGCACGCCGAGTCGCCCGAAATCGTCTCCGCCGAGGCGACCGAGGCGGCCGGTGGCTGGCGTATCGTGGTCACCCTGCGCCACCCCGACACCGGTTGGGATCACTACGCCGACGGATGGGAGGTGCTGGCCCCCGACGGCACCCGCCTGGGCGTTCGCGAACTCACCCACCCGCATGTCAACGAACAGCCCTTCACCCGTTCGCTTTCCGCCATCGCCATCCCCGAACCCATCCGCCAGATCACGATCCGCGCGCGTTGCAGCCGCGACGGCTGGTCCGAGGACAGCTTCACCATCCCCCTGCCCCGCGCCGACTGACGGCTTCTTCTGTTCCGAAATATCCTCGGGGGTGAATTGCCCGGAACGGGCAAGAGGGGGCAGACAGCCCCCTGTCCCGCTACCGCCGCCCCTCGCGCAGCCATCCCCCGACGCTCAACGCCGCCGCGAGCAACAGAAACAGCCAGGCCGGTGCCAGCGGCGTGATTGTGACATCGGCGGTGACATAGGCGCCGCGCGGGGTGATGCCGATCCAGCCGCGCCCGGCCGCCACCCGGCCCTCGCGCACCTGCCGCAGCCGTGGCTGTGCCTCCTCCAGCGCCAGCACGCCGCCGCGCGTGGCCGCCACGACCGGCTCCAGCACTGCACCGCTGGCGATGGTCTCCTCGAATTCGCGCGGCGCCGAGGGGCCCAGCGCGACAACTGCCTCCCGCTCACCCTCGCGCAGCCGGTAAAGACCGATCTCGGCCCCTTCGTGTTCGCCCACGTAACGGCCCGGCGAGGCCTCCTCCAGGGGCAGCACGGTCACGCTGCCGTCGGGCGCGGTGATCTCCACCTCATGCGGGCTTTCCTCCAGCGACCGGCGGGTCACGGTGATGGTCTGCCCCTCGGCCACGGCGCGCAGCGCCTCTTCCTCCAGGTCGGGCTCCTTCATCATCCAGTGCGCCAGACGCCGCAGCAACTCCAGCTGCGGCCCGCCGCCCTCGAAACCGCGGTCCCAAAGCCAGGCGTGGTCCGAGGCCAGCAGCGCCACGCGCCCCTCGCCCACCCGGTCGAGCACCAGCAGCGGCCGCTCCGCCGGCCCCTGCATCACCACCTGCCCGCCCTTGGGCGCGAGTTCCACCATGCGCAGCCAGCGGCCCCAATCGCCGCCCGCCTCGGCGCGCAACCCCTCGGTAACCGGGTGGCGCTGGCCGAGATCGGTGATCTCGGGACGGAACCCCTCGTCCAGCACCCGTGCGGTGGGTTCGGCCGGAAGGATCGCGGAAAGCGGCGAGTGATAGAGGCTCTCGGCGCTGGCGAAGTCCGGTCCCGCCGCGATCAGCACCGCGCCGCCGCCTTCGACATAGGAGCGCACGTTGTCGAGATAGAGCATGGGCAGGATGCCGCGCCGCTTGTAGCGGTCGAAGACGATCAGGTCGAATTCCTCGATCTTCTCCATGAACAGCTCGCGCGTGGGGAAGGCGATCAGCGACAGCTCGGTCACCGGCACGCCGTCCTGTTTCTCGGGCGGGCGGAGGATTGTGAAATGCACCAGGTCCACCGCGCTGTCGGATTTCAGCAAGTTCCTCCAGGTCCGCTCGCCCGGATGCGGCTCGCCCGAGACCAGCAGGACGCGCAGCCGGTCGCGCACGCCGTTGATCTGGACGACGGCGGCATTGTTGCGGTCGGTCAGCTCGCCCTCGGCCTCGGCCAGTTCGAACTGGATCACGTTCATGCCCCCGTGGCTGAGCGTCACCGGCAATTCCAGGTTTACGCCGACCGGCACCTCGAACACCTGCGGCGCGCCGCCATCCACCGTGATGGTCAGCTCGGTCTCGCCGCCCAGGCCCGCCGGCACCGCGCCCTGATCCTCGATCCTCAGGGTCAGCACCAGCTCCTCGTCGAGGATGCCAAAGGCGGGCGCGTTCTTGATGATCAGCCGCCGGTCCCAGTCGCCCGCATGGCCGGTCAGCAGGGCGTGCAGCGGCGCGGGCAGGTCGGGGGCGCGCTCGATATCGTGCAACTGGCCGTCGGTCAGCAGGATCGCCCCCGCAAGCCGCGCGCGCGGTTGTTCGGCCAAGGCCTGCGACAGCGCGGTCATCAGCTCGGTTCCGGCATTGTCCTCGCCGTCGCCGAGGCGCACCACGCGCAGCTCGGTATTGGGCAGGGCCGCCACCTGCGCCTCGACCCGGGCCAGCGCCGCCGCGGTCTGCTCGGCGCGGTCCGACAGGCGCTGGCTGGCGCTTTCATCGACCACCACCACCACAATGTCGGACAGCGGATTGCGGTTCTCGTTCTGCAGCGAGGGGTTTGCCAGCGCCGCCGACAGCAGCAGCGCGGCAAGTCCCCGCAGCCACCAGCCCGACAAGCCGCGCCAGGCCGCCAGCAGGGTAAAGGCCGCGCCCAGCGCCACCGCGCCCCAGAGCACCGGCCAGGGCAGTAGCGGGTCGAAGATCACCGTCTCGCTCATTGGCCCAGCCTGTCCAGAAGCGCGGGCACATGCACCTGGTCGGATTTGTAGTTGCCGGTCAGCACATGCATCACCAGGTTGATCCCGAAGCGGTAGGCGATCTCGCGCTGGCGCTCGCCGGCATAGCCACGCCCCACGGGGAACAACGCCGCGCCGCCGTCATCCACCGCCCAGGCCGCCGCCCAGTCATTGCCGCCGATCACCACCGGCGTGACGCCGTCGTTGAGGTTGCGAAAGGGCATCCCCTCCACCTGTTCGGCATCGGGGGGTGCGGCCTCGACCCAGACATCGCGGCTGTCATGGCGGCCGGGAAAATCCTGCAGCAGGTAGAAGGTGCGGGTCAGGACGTGATCCGAGGGGATCGGCTCCAGCGGGGGAATGTCCAGCGGTTGCG
>Ga0207799_100280_pt1 | contig 30102 bp, 29 predicted proteins | sample TtanPargueraPR_4_FD_187742 | JGI IMG/M metagenome (GOLD analysis project Ga0207799, IMG submission 187742) | Aerobic enrichment media microbial communities from Bioluminiscent Bay, La Parguera, Puerto Rico - Tt and M2 (SPAdes) | ecosystem: Environmental > Aquatic > Marine > Unclassified ...
TCGCCGATGTCGACGCGATGGTTTCCGCCTTTCTCGGCGAGAAGGCCTTCTGGACCCGGTCGATCGACGATCCGAAGCTGCACGCGGCGGTCGTCTCGGCCTACGGGTTCCTGACCGAGAAGCCGTTCACCTTCGATCGTCTCGGCGAATTCCTGGCCGCCTGACGGCAGCGGAACGCACAAACGAAACGGCCGGCGGAGGCTTCTCTCCGCCGGCCGTTCTTTTCTTCTTCTTATTAAACGCGTGCCGGATCAGTCGGCCGCGGCGACGGCGGCCTCGATCCAGCCGTCGAAGGTCTTCTGGTTCTGTTTGATCCAGGCGTCGGCATGGCGTTCGGAGGCTTCCCAGCTGCCTTCGCCGTCCTGCTGCTGCAGCAGGTTCTGGGCGCTGACGTCGTTGGACGGAACCTGCATGATTTCGAACAGCTTGGCGGCGGCGGGGTTGTCTTCGACGAAAGTCTTGTTGGCGACGATGTTCTGCTTGTTCACCTCGAAGCCGTAGTTCTTGCCGTCCGGCAGTTCGGTGTCGCGGCCCTCGGGGTTGGCCGAATGCGGAACCTCGATCCAGACAACGTCCTTGCCCGGCTTCAGCACGCCGCTGACCCAGTACGGGGTCCAGGTGTAGTAGAGGATGGATCCGCCTTCCCGATAGCGCGAGATGGTGTCGGCGATGATGGCGGTGTATTCGCCCTGATTGTGGGTCACGGTGTCGCGCAGGTTGAACGCGTCCATCTGATGCTCGATGACCCGCTCGCAGCCCCATCCCGGAGGGCAGCCGGCCAGGTCGGCCTTGCCGTCGTCGTTGGCGTCGAACAGCTTGGCGATTTCCGGATCGGTGAACTGGCCCAGATTGGTGATGTTGTGTTCCTCGGCCGTCTTCTTGTCGACCAGGTAGCCCTGGGCGCAATTGGGGATGTAGGAGCCGGTTCGCGACAGTTTGTCGGCGCCGCCGGCCTTGTCGTAGAACGCTTGGTGCAGCGGGTTCCAGTGATCGGCGATGAAGGTGACGTCGCCGCTGGCCAGCGACAGATGCAGGGCCGGGTACTTGGCGTGCAGGACCGGCTGCACATCATAACCGAGCTTCTCGAGAGCCTTGATGGCGATGAGGGTCTGGAAGTTCTCGCCGTCGACCTGGCTCTGGCCCGGCTGGACGGTGATGCCCTTGCCCGGCAGGTCCGCGGCCTGGGCCGGCATGCCGCCAGCGAGGATGGCGGCGGCGGCCACGGCGGCGGTGAATAGATAACGCATGCTTATCTCCTTGTCCCGTTTCGAAGCACAGATGAATTCGGAAACGTTTCATCCCTGGCGGCCCCGGCGCGCCCGAGAGGGGCGTCGTCTGTCTCGTCTTTGAGGCTGGCCGCTCCTAAAATTCGAAAATACTTTCGACTGTAACCTTATGGTCTGGATGAAACTCGATGGATGGAAAGCCCGTTTGCACGGGATATCTTGACTTAGAGACTAAAGATTCCAGGATAATTTGTCAAAAATGGCAGAGTCTCTAGGGTTTGGCGGCGCAAAATCGCAAGACGAAGGTGTTCGTGAAATTGGGTTAAAAATATTACAGCACTAAATATATGGATATGGGGAAGGAGAGGTGTGTCCAGCCTTTAGGCTTTTGTGCCGAAAGGTTGCATTTTTGGTTGCCAAGCCGTGTCCGGCTTCCCATTTCCTTCCAACCTCTGGTGTACGGGGAGTTCACACCATGGTTGCCATTCGCGCGATTTTGATCACGTTCCTGCTGGCCTTCGCCTTGGCGCTGGTCATGCTGACGCCGCTGGCACAGGCGCAATCGCCGTCCCTGTCCGGACCGGCGGTGCTGACCGTGGCGGGGAACGTCTCGAAAACGAACCGCGGCCCGGTCGATCCGTTCGTCGACGCCTTTTTCCATTTCGGCGAGGTGGAGTTCGACAAGGCCGCCGCCTTCGATCTTTCCCGGCTGCAGGCCCTCGGTTTGAAGAAGGTGACGGTTCGATATCCCGACTGGCCGCGTGCCTTCACCCTGGAAGGTCCGCTGCTGAGCGATGTCCTGGATGCCGCCGGGGCGTCCGGTTCGGTCGTCCGTGTCCAGGCGCTGGACGGTTACGCCGCCGAGATTCCCATGGAGGAGGTCCGGGACTATCCGATCCTGCTGGCGGTCAAGCGCGACGGCCAGTTCCTCGGGCTTGGCGACCGGGGGCCGGCCTGGGTGATCTTCCCGCGCGACGACTATCCCGAACTGGCCGAGCGGGACGAGGCCCAGTGGGTCTGGTCGGCCTACTACATCGACGTGGAATAACGGGCGGCCGTTAGCTCCGCGCCGCCGTCGGGGCGAGTTGCCCGATGGAGACGGCGATCTCCCGGCTGAGTTCGCCGACGTTGCGGCTCAGCCCCTCGACCAGCGTCTCGAATCCGGTATCGCCGAGCGGCGTGCTGAACCGCGACCGGCGGGTCAGCAGATGTTCCCGGCTGCGTGACCGGATCAGCGTCCAGCGGGCGACCAGGATTGCGGCGCCGCCGGACGCGCCCATCTGTTCCACGTCGACGGCCACCTCGAAATCGACCGGCGCGCCGCGCAGTTCGCTGAAGGTCAGGACATGGTCGGTGCCCAGCAGCCGCGAAACGTCCTCGACCAGGACGCGGGCCAGATTCTCGTCCAAGGGCTCGGCCCAGGTGTCGAATTCGGCCAGTTCCAGCTTGTAGGGGGTCCGGTTGATGACGATCTCGATCCGGTCCAGATAGGAAGGAACGGTGACCGGGCCGATGGCCACGGCAAGGTCCTTGGCGGCCCGGATCCCGTCCGAAGGGGCCAGCCCCGGATCGGAGGCCAGAAGATAGTACCGGCTGGGCGGCGTCACGCCGACGGCGCAACCGCCGAGGATCGCCAGGGAAAATGCCGAAAGAATGAAGGTCCGAAGGGGGGTTCTCACACTGTCTTCCTTTCCCTATTGGGGGGACTTGCCGGTCAGCAGGGCATTGGGGTTGCGCTGGAGGAATTCGGCCAGTTGGCGTAGCGCGCGGGCGGCTTCCGCGATCTCGCGCACCGCCCCCTGGACCTCGTAACGAAGCGCCGATTTCTCGGATACCATGGAATCGACGGACGAGAAGACCCGTTCCGCCGAGGCCATGGCCTCCTCGGCCTTTTTCAGGGTGGCCGTGGCTTCCGGAACCAGTGCCCGGTCGGCTTCCGCCGTTAGTTTGTTGAGGTTTTCCGAAGCCTCCCGCAGCGACGTAAGGGCGACTTTCAGGTCGCCGGAATTGATCAGCTTGTCCGCGCCGTCCAGCGTTGAGACCAGCTTTTCCGAGATCGTATCCAGCGGCAGGCGTTGCAGCTTGGCGACCAGTTCGGTAACGGAATTGGAAATCTCCTCCATCTGCGCGGGCAGGGTGGGAATTTCCAGATAGTCGCCGCCTCTCCCGGCCAGGGTGACCGGCGTATCGGGATACATGTCCAGATCGACGATCAATTGTCCGGTCAGGAAATTGCCGGTCTTCAGGCGGGCCCGCAGTCCCCGTTCGACGGCCTGCTCCAGGTTCTCGCGGCGTTTGCCGAACGGCAACTGGGGGCCGATGAGGTCGCGGTCGAACGGCGAAATCCGCCCCAGTTCGAAATCGATCAGCACCGGAACATAGGCATCCCCTGTCCGGGTGTCGAATTCCAGCCGGATATCGAGAACGGAACCCACCTTGATTCCCCGGAACTCGACCGGCGCGCCGACGTTCAGCCCCCTGACCGAGGAATTGAAATACAGGATGAATTTAACCTTCTCGGTGAAGGCCTCCTGCTGGATGTCTTCCTGGCTGTCGAAGAGGATGAATTCGGTCTTTTCCTCCACCGGCTTCCCGGCCGAGGCCAGATCGGGGGTCTCGAACTCGATTCCGCCGAGGATCAGGGACTGCAGGGTCGACGCCTCGACCTTTACGCCCCCGGCGCCGAGCGAGAGGCCGACTCCGCTGACGTTCCAGAACCGCGACGATTTGCGGACGAGCCGGTTGTAGGGGGCGTGGATGAAGGCATGGACGAGCACCTTGCTGTTGTCCTCGGCCAGTTCGTAGCCGAGCACCTCGCCGGCCTCGATCCCCCGGAAATAAACCGGCGAACCGTCGGCCAGGGAGCCGAGCTGCGGGGAGACCAGGATGATCTCGGTTCCCGGCGTGTCGCCCTTGACCATCGGCGGGTCTTCCAGGGCGGTGAATTCCCTTTGGGCCTCGCCACCCTTGCCGGGGTCCAGTTCCACGAAGGCGCCGGAAACCAGGGTATCGAGTCCGGAAATGCCCTTGATGCCGACGCGCGGCCGGACGACCCAGAAGCGGGCCGTGTCGGTCAGCAGGCTTTCGGCGGAAGTCTTCATCTCGGCGGCCGCGACGACGTTCCGGGTGTCGGGATCGAGTTCGACCCGTTCGATCGTCCCGACGGTCACGTCCTTGTATTTGACCTCGGTCTTACCGGCTTCCAGGCCGGTCGCGGTCTCGAAGGTCAGGGTGATTTCCGGCCCCTGTTCGGAAACCGTCTTGTAGACCAGCCAGCCGCCGATCAGCACGGCGATCAGCGGAATGATCCAGACGGCGGAAATCTGCCGGCCCCGGCGGATGTTGGCGGCGGGGGGCTGTCCGTTTTCCGGCGTCGGGTTCTGTTCACTCATCGGGAGTCTCCAATTCGTCCCAGATCAGGCGGGGGTCGAAGCATTCCGCGGCGATCATCGTCAGGATGACGACGGCGGCGAAGCAGATCGCGCCGAGCCCCGCCTCGACGTTCGCGACGGCGCCCAACTGTACCAGCCCGACCAGGATGGAAATCATGAAAATGTCGATCATCGACCAGCGGCCGATGTCCCGCGTGATGCGGTACATGAAGGCCCGGTCCCGGGGTCGCCAGCGCCATCCCCGTTGGACCGACACCAGCAGGAAGGCGAGCAGCGAGATCTTCAGGATCGGCACGAAGATGCTGGCGAAGAAGATCAGCGCGGCGATGGGGATCTGTCCGGCCTGCGCCAGATGGACGATCCCGCTCAGGATGGTGTCCGGGCTGCCGCGTCCGAACGAGATCACGGTCATGATCGGGAACACGTTGGCCGGGATGTAGAAGATCGCCGCGGCGATCAGGATGGCCCAGCTGCGGGTCAGGCTGTCCGGCTTGCGGCGATGCAGTGCGGCCTCGCATCGCGGGCAGGCCCTGTGCCCATTGTCCGGCAGCAGCAGGTGGCAGGAATGGCAGGCGATGAGGCCGGTCTTCTGCGCGGCCGCAGGGACGGGGCGGTCTTGTTGTCCGATTTCCCGCCAGACCCGGCGCGTGTCCAGCAGCCATTCGGCGCCGGCGGTGGTCAGCACCAGGGCGGCGAAGCAGAACAGGGCCGTGCCGGGCAGAACGTCGGCGAAGTCGGCCAGTTTGACGATGGCGACGAAGATCCCCAGCATGTAGACCTCGATCATCGCCCAGGGCCGGAGCCAGCGGTTCAACCGGAAGACCTTTGCGGCCCGCCAGGGGCGGCGGCCCGTTTTCAGTCCCAGTAGGATATGGATCGTCGTCACCAGCGAGACCGCGGGGAAAAGGATCGAGGTGAGGAAAACAAGAATGCCGAGTTCCGGAAATCCGGCCCGCCAGAACGCCAGGCAGCCGGAGATCAGCGTGCTCGTCTCGCTGCGCCCGGCGATCTCGAAAGATATCAGCGGATAGGCGTTGGCCAGGCAGAACAGCACGAGCCCGGTCACCGACAGGGCAAGGGGGGCATCGAGGCCCCAGGTCCGCGCCTGATGCAGGGCCGCGCCGCACCGGCTGCACTCGGCGGTATGCGAGACGCCGGTATCGGGAAGCCGGTTGATCCGGCCGCACTCGGGGCAGGCGATCCAGTCTTCCGGCGGCCAAGGGGGACTTTGCATCGAATACCTTCGTTAGAAGCTCGGCGGGGTGCAGGCGCTGATCAGTTCGCAGGGGGCGCCGCTAGTGTTGCGGAACCGGTGCGGCAGCGTGCTGTCGAAATAATAGGCGTCTCCGGCCTCCAGTACACGGGTCTGGTCGCCGACGGTCAATTCGATCCTGCCCTTGATGACGATGCCGCCCTCCTCGGAATTGTGGCGCAGGGGGACCTTGCCGGTGTCGGCGCCCGGCTCGAACCGCTCGTGCAGGATTTGCAGGGCCCGGTCTCTCAGGTTTGCCGCGACCTGCCGGTACGAGATGGCGTCGCGGCCGATTTCCTTCAACTCGGAGGCGAGGAAGAAAACCTTGGGCTTTTCGGTCTCCACCTCCATGGCGAAGAACTCGGCCATGCTGACCGGCACGCCGTCGAGGATTCGTTTCAGGTTGCCGATCGAGGGGTTCAGGCGCCCGGATTCGACCAGCGAAATGGTCGCGTTGCTGACCTTGGCCCGTTTGGCCAGTTCCCGTTGGGAAAGCTTATGCAGTTTGCGCACTTGACGCAGCCGCCCCGCGACATCCACATCCACCGGTAGTCTCCCGCTGTTAAGATGTTATCCGATCCTCAACAGAATGAAGATCGTGGCTTGGGAAAACAAGGGGTTGGCGCATCGCAAGATAAGGACTTGTTCCATGTGCTGAACGTCTTCCTAATATTCCCGCGACACCACCGTTCCCGCCGCCGGGCATGACGCCGCAACCCGCGGGAAGATCCTGGAGAACGACCCCCGATGAACGAGATCAAGACCATCCCCGTGCCGAACGATCTTGAAGCCTTTTGGATGCCGTTCACGGCCAACCGGCAGTTCAAGAAGGCGCCGCGCCTGCTGGCCGGAGCCGAGGGCATGTACTACCGCAGCCATGACGGCCGGCGAATCCTGGACGGCATGTCGGGCCTGTGGTGCGTCAACGCCGGGCATGCCGCGCCGCGTGTCGTCAAGGCGATCCAGGAACAGGCCGCCGAGATGGACTTCGCCCCGCCGTTTCAGATGGGTCACCCCAAGGCGTTCCAGTTCGCCTCGCGGCTGGTCGAACTGATGCCGGACGGGATCGATCATGTATTCTTCTCCAATTCCGGGTCGGAAGCGGTCGAAACGGCGCTGAAGATCGCCATCGCCTATCAGCACAAGAAGGGCGAAAGCCTGCGGACCCGCCTGATCGGCCGGGCGCGCGGCTATCACGGGGTCAATTTCGGCGGCATCTCGGTCGGCGGCATGTCGCCCAACCGCACGGCCTTCGGTAGCCTGTTGGCCGGGGTCGACCATCTGCCGCACACCCACGACCTGGCGCGCAACGCCTTCACCCGCGGCCTGCCGGAGCACGGCGCGGAACTGGCCGACGAATTGGAGAAGATCGTCCAGCTCCACGGCGCCTCGACCATCGCCGCCGTGATCATCGAGCCGATGGCCGGGTCGACCGGCGTGCTGCTGCCGCCGAAGGGCTACCTGAAGCGCATCCGCGAGATCTGCGACAAGCACGGCATCGTACTGATCTTCGACGAGGTCATCACCGGCTTCGGGCGTCTTGGCGCGCCGACTGCCTCGGAGGCTTTCGGGGTGACGCCGGACATCCTGACCGCCGCCAAGGGCATCACCAACGGCGCGGTGCCGATGGGTGCGACCTTCGTCAAGGACGAGATCTTCGACGCCTTCATGCAGGGGCCGGAACCGGCCATCGAGCTGTTCCACGGCTACACCTATTCGGCCCATCCGCTGGCCGTCGCCGCCGGTTTGGGCACGCTCGATACCTATGCAGAGGAGGGGCTGCTCTACCGGGCAGCGGAACTGGCGCCGCTCTGGGAAGACGCCGTCCACAGCCTCAAGGGGCTGCCGAACGTCATCGACATCCGCAATTACGGCCTGGTCGGCGCGATCGAGTTCGAGCCGCGGGCCGACGGGGCCGGGCGGCGCGGCTACGACGTCTTCGTCAAGGCCTACGAGAGCGGCCTTCTGACCCGCGTGAGTGGCGATATCATCGCCATGGCGCCGCCGCTGATCGTCGGCGAGGACCAGATCGGCGAGATGATGGAGATCATGCGCGGCGTCATCCAGGAAATGGCGTGACGCCCCGGTGAAGGTTTCATGAAACGGCAAGAGACAAACTCGCCGCATCCTGTATAACGCAGGCCATGGCTCATCTGGTTTTCGACGTCTCCGGACATGGCTTCGGACATCTCGCGCAGACCGCCGTGGTGGTGCGCGAGGTCCGGGCCCTGTTGCCGGAAGCGCGGATCACGGTCCGCGCCAGCCATCCGGCAGAGGTGCTGAGGGACTTCCTGCCGGACGGGGTGGCGTTCGACCGCCCGCCGCATGACGCGACCCTGGCGATGCACTCGCCGACGGAGGTGGACGTGGCGGCCAGTATCCGGCGCTATCAGGGGCTGCACCGGGATTGGTCCCGGACGGTCGGGGAAGAAGCCGAGAAGCTCGCGCGGCTGGCCCCCGACCTGCTGGTCTCCGATGTCGGTTATGCCAGTCTGGCGGCGGCTCGGCAGATGGGTGTGCCGGCCTATGCCATGTGTTCCCTCGATTGGTATGGGGTCTTCCAGACCTACTGCGGACAGGGGGAAGGGGCTGACCGGATCGCCGGGGAGATTCTCGAAGCCTACGAGGGCGCCGAGGCCTTCCTGCAGGTCGTCCCTCATATGCCGATGGGTTATTTTTCCCGCCGCAAGCCGTTCGGGCCGCTGGCCCGGCTAGGCCGGAACCGGCGGGCCGAATTGGAAGATAAAGTCCCCGAGCTGCGCGGCAAGCGGCTGGTGATTTTCAGCCTCGGGGGGATTCCGGGCGGTCCCACGCCGGCCGACCTCCCCCGGGATTCGAAACTCTGCTGGCTGTGCGACGACATCGTCGCCGGGCGCGCCGACGGGGTGATCCCGATGGGCAGCCTGGGGCTGTCGTTCATCGATGCCGTCGCCTCGGCCGACGCCGTGGTCACCAAGCCGGGATACGGCACCATCGTCGAGGCCGTCTGCAACGGCACGGCGGTGGTCAGCATGGAACGGTCCGACTGGCCGGAGACCGAGCATATGCAGGCTTGGGCGCGGCGGCACGGGCGTACGGTTTTCGTCCCGCACGGCGGCCGTTGGGTGGATGCGGCGCTGACGGCGGTGTTCGAGGTGCTGGAACAGCCGGAGGCATCGGGGCCTGAGCCGTCCGGCGGTCGGGAAGTGGCGGCTTTCCTGGCCGGTTGCGGCCACGATTGCGCGTGACAAACCCGGCCCAACGGAGTAGGCCCTAGGCCGACCCGTGACCATCAACGTCGAGGACGATCCATGAAAATCTGTCTCGGGGGCGACAGCTCCTCCCATTTCGTCGAAGCGATCCACGAACACATCAAGGCGAAGGGGATCGAAACCGTTCCCTGCGGCGCGATGGCCGGCCGCGAGGCCGATTATGTCGACGCCGCCTCGGAAGTCGCCGAGAAGGTCTCCTCCGGCGACTGCGACTACGGGGTGCTGTTCTGCAACACCGGGACCGGGGTGACCATCGTCGCCAACAAGTTCGCGGGAGTCCGCGCCGCGATGTGCTACGACACCTTTTCGGCCGAGATCGCCAAACTGGCCAACAACGCCAACGTGCTGGTGCTCTCCATCCGCTACACCGGCGAACGGCTGGGCAAGGAGATCGTCGACAAGTGGCTGGAGACGGCGCCGTCGGCCGAACCGCGACGGATGGCCTTCCACCGCAAGACCGACGAGGTCGACGCCCGGACGCGCAAGCAGGACTGATCCGGAGGAGGAGGGACTGTCATGACACCCGCCGTCACCGCCGCCGAGAAAGCCGGGGTGAAGTTCACCCTGCACCGTTACGAGCACGATGCGGGCGCCGAGTCCTATGGCGGCGAGGCGGCGGAGAAGCTGGGGCTTCCGGAAGACCGGGTGTTCAAGACGCTCCTGGCCAGCATGACCGTGGACGGGCGCCATACCCTGGCCGTCGCCGTGGTGCCGGTCAGTGGCATGCTGGATCTGAAACGGCTCGCCGCGGCCTTGGGCGGCAAGAAGGCGGAGATGGCGGACGTGGCGGAAGCGCAGCGGGCGACCGGTTATCTGGTCGGCGGGATCAGCCCGTTGGGCCAGAAGAAGCGTCTTCCGACCGTGCTCGACGAGTCGGCGCTGAAACTCGAAACGGTCTTCGTCAGCGCCGGGCGGCGCGGCCTGGAAATCGAATTGGCCCCGGCCGACCTGCAACGGTTGACCAACGCCAAGGTTGCGGCCGTCGGGGTGGAATCCTGAAGGGATTTTGCCGGGTTTCGGCCGTTCCGTGCGATCCGTCTTGTTTTCCGGAATGGGGGGTTGTCGCAAACCCGACAGTCGTTGTGGGACATTGATATCGCGCGACTGCTCTGGTTGCGTGTGTCGTTGTGAAGATTGACACGTCGGGTCCCGCCGCTCTCTTGTATTTGTCGGGCGACGCGCTTAAATTCTTACCCGTCAAGCGATTGACGTGACCTGTTCCAGTCGTTTAGCGGGCGGAGCTACCTTCGTCTGAAGTGCTTTGTTTCCCCCTGAGCATTGGAGTTCGGTTAGCCCGATCAGTTTGGTCGGGTACGTTTTTTTTTGACGATCCCACGAGGAGGGAAACATGATTAAGGGCACCGTTAAGTGGTTCAACGGTCAGAAGGGTTATGGCTTCATTGCGCCGGAGGACGGCTCGGAGGATGCCTTTGTGCACATCACCGCGGTTCAGCGGGCAGGTCTAGAAGGTCTCGACGAAGGCCAGCAGGTTGAGTTCGAACTGGCGCCCGGACGCAACGGCAAGATGGCCGTTCAGAATATCCGCGTGATCGCCTGACTGGCGGTCCGGCGGCTCGATTCTGGACGGCGTTTCGGCGCCGGGAAAGGCGGGCCCAGGATACGGAATCAACCCCTGGAAGCCGGATGGCTTTCAGGGGTTTTCTGTATTCGCGGCGGCGTGGCGCGAAGGGGGGCGGCCCGGCTTTCCGTCCCGATGTTCACATCCCCTTCACGGCGGACACATTTTTCGCTAGAAATAATGTGTGATGAACGCAATCGTTCGGATCGCGGAATACCGGCGGACCCAAGGCGGGCTCCGGTCCGTATTCGCTTGAACCTGTTCCAGTATTCCGGTGGGCCGGCCATCTTCTTGTGAAGCGCTTTTGTTCCCTCAGAGTATTGGATGGTTTTTCGCCGGGGGCTCCCGGCAGTCACTTGTTGTGCAGTCCCATCGAAGGAGGGGAATATGCCTTTAGGCACCGTTAAGTGGTTCAGTGGTCAAAAGGGGTATGGGTTCATCGCGCCGGAGGATGGCTCCAGCGATGCCTTTGTCCACATTTCCGCTCTTCACGAAGCCGGACTTTCCGGACTCGATGAAGGCCAGAAGGTCGAGTACGAACTCGCCCGCGGGCGTAATGGTAAGATGGCCGCGCAGAACATCAAACTGGTGAACTGAATTCGCGCCGCTCTCCCGCAGCCGCTGCGGAGAGGACCGGCGCCGGCGATCGGCCCCCGGAGGCGGTTTCGCTTCCGGGGGCTTTTTCTGTCCCGAAATCGGATGCAACCCGGCAATCCAAGGTTGTTTCTTGTCTGGCGAGAAACGATATTTCAAAAAACAGATTGATCGAATGAATAAAATTCTGTTGAATTCCCTAAAACAAGAAACCAATTGGATTCCGCGCGTATGGAAACGGGTGGGCATATCATAAAAATATCTGATCGCGGGTGTTCCGGGTAAAATCTGATATTCTTTGTATGCATGCCGGAGGGCTGGGGAGCCCGGCCGGGAACCCGTTCCGGAACGGCAGAATCGGCCGCGTTCCAGCGGCCCAAAACCAAACAACATGCGGGAAGGCGGACCTCGTACAAGGTCATGGCTTTTCAGAACCAAAAAGACGGGGAGCGCCAGATCGGTCCAATAAATCAACGAGACGGTAAGGAGGGTTCACATGTTTGGAAAAACCATGATTTCCGCCCTGGCTCTGGGGATCGTAATGGGAATCGGTACGGCCCAGGCCGATACCGCGGACAAGCGCATCGCGCTGTCGAACAATTATGCCGGGAATTCCTGGCGTCAGGCCATGCTGAAAAGCTGGGAGAAGGTGACGGGCAAGGCGGTGGCCGACGGCGTGGTCGCCGAGGCGCCGGCCTTCACGACGGCGGAAAACCAGGCGACCGAACAGGCCGCCCAGATCCAGAATCTCATTCTGCAGGGCTATGACGCCATCGTCATCAACGCGGCCTCGCCGACCGCGCTGAACGGCGCCATCAAGGAAGCCTGCGACGCCGGGATCACCGTCGTCTCCTTCGACGGCGTGGTCACCGAGCCTTGCGCGTGGCGGATCGCGGTGGACTTCAAGAAGATGGGCGCGATCCAGCTCGACTATCTCGCCCAGCGCATGGGGGATGGCGGCAACGTTCTGGAAATCCGGGGCCTCGCGGGCGTCTTCGTCGATGACGAAATCCACAGCGGCATCATGCAGGGCCTGGCCGAGCACGCCCAGTTCAAGGCGGTCGGGTCGGTCCACGGCGACTGGGCGCAGACCGTCGCCCAGAAGAACGTGGCCGGCATCCTGCCGACCCTGCCGAAGGTCGACGCGGTGGTGACCCAGGGCGGCGACGGCTACGGCGCGGCGCAGGCCTTCAAGGCCGCCGGACGTCCGACCCCGCTGATCATCCTCGGCAACCGCCACGACGAACTGACCTGGTGGAAGCAGCAGAAGGACGCCAACGGCTACGAGACCATTTCGGTCTCCATCGCTCCGGGCGTCTCGACGCTCGCCTTCTGGGTGGCCCAGCAGATCCTCGACGGCAAGGACGTGCCGAAGGACATGATCGTGCCCTTCCTGCAGATCGATCAGGCCAACCTGGAAGAAAGCCTCGCCAACACCGAACCGGGTGGCGTGGCCAACGTGGAATACACCCAGGCGGACGCCCTGGAGGTCATCAAGTCGTCCATGTAGACAGCCGAAGGAACTCCCGGCCGCCGGTGTTTGGAAGGCGTCGGCGGCCGGGCAACAATACGAAATTGGGGGGAGGGACCTGTCGGGATGCAGGGATCGTCCGATCGAATCATCAGCCTGGAAAAGGTCAGCAAGAGTTTCGGCGCCGTCCATGCCCTGGTCGATGTGGACCTGCCGGTCGGCGCGGGCGAATGCCTGGGGCTGGTCGGCCACAATGGCGCGGGCAAGTCGACCCTGATGAACGTGCTCGCCGGGACGCTCGATCCCGATGCCGGGGACATCGTCATCCATGGCGAAAAACGCGCGCCCTACAACGTGGGCGTCGCCCATCATCTGGGCGTGCGCTGCGTGTTCCAGGAACTGTCGCTCTGTCCCAATCTGACCGTGGCGGAGAACGCGCGGATCATCCATCCCGGCCTGAAGGGATGGGGCTGGCGCAAGCGGGCCGGCCGGCTGATCGCCGACAAGCTCGACGAGATTTTTCCCGGCCACGGGATCCGGCCGGACGACGTGGTCGGCGACCTGTCCATCGGGCGGCGGCAACTGGTCGAGATCGCCCGCGCCTTCACCGTGTCCGATCAGCCGGTGCATCTGGTCATCCTCGACGAGCCGACCTCTTCGCTCGATTCCGTCTCCGCCGAGCAACTTCTCCGCTATGTCCGCAAGACCCTCGAAACCGGTCAGAGCTGTATCCTGATTTCGCATCTGCTGGGCGAGGTGCTGGAGTATGCCGACCGGATCGTCGTCATGCGCGACGGCGAGGTGGTGGCGTCCGAGCCGGCCCGCGAAATGACCCGCGACAGCCTTGTCGCGGCGATGGGCGACGTCACCGAGGAAAAGAAGATCGAGCAGCACCGGAAGGCCGAAAAGACGCGGGGCGAAACGCCGGTCTGCGTGCGTGCCCGTCCGCCGGCGCAGGGGGACGGCCGCGAACTCATCGCCCACAAGGGGGAGATCATCGGTCTGGCCGGCCTCGCCGGGCATGGGCAGACCGACATATTGCTGCAGATCTTCGACGCCAGTTCCCGCAGGGGCGGCGGCGAGGTCGCCGGGCCGGTCGCCCTGGTGCCCGGCGACCGGCAGACCGACGGCGTCTTCCATCTGTGGTCCATCGGGCAGAATGTGGGCGTGCGGTCTTTGCGCCGGATGCGCCGGGGCGGCCTGATCGACCCGGCCCAGGAACAGGACCTCGCCGACCGATGGAAGGGCCGCATCAACATCAAGACCCCCGACATGAACAACAACATCCTGTCGCTTTCCGGCGGCAACCAGCAGAAGGCGCTGTTCGCCCGCGCCCTCGGTTCGGACGCCGAGATCGTGCTGATGGACGACCCGACGCGCGGGGTCGATGTCGGCACCAAGCTCGAGGTCTACAACCTGATCCGCGCCGAGGCCGAGAAGGGGCGGACCTTCCTCTGGTACACCACGGAAATGGACGAATTGAACAACTGCGATCACGTCTACGTCTTCCGCAACCGCCGGATCGTCGCCGACCTGCCGCGCGAGGAGATGACCGAGGAAAAGGTGCTGCAATCCTCGTTCGAGGAGGCCGTGTAGATGCTGGCGACCTTGACGAGTCCCCGCTTCCTGCGCAGCGCCTTGCCCGCCGTTTCGCTGGTCATGATCCTGCTGCCGATCTTCTACATCCAGCCGCGGACGATGAGCTATTTCGGCCTCAACCTGCTGCTCAACCTGGCCATACCCATCGCATTGGCGACCATCGCCCAGATGTTCATCCTCTGCGTCAACGACCTGGACCTTTCGGTCGGCAGCTACGTCAGCCTGATCGCCTGCATCGGCGCGACCTGGTTGAACGATACGCCGCTGCTCGGTGTGGCGGCCCTGGCCGGATGCATCCTCGTCTACGCGCTGCTCGGCGCGCTGATCCACCTGCGCAACCTGCCCTCCATCGTGGTGACGCTCGGCATGTCCTTCGTCTGGCTCGGGCTGGCCGTGCTGCTGCTGCCGACGCCGGGCGGCAAGGCGCCGGTCTGGATCCATGCGGTGATGAGCTTCAAGATGCCGCTGGTGCCGTTTCCCATCGTTGCCGCCCTGGTCATCGGGCTGGTGGTGCATTTCGGCCTGATGCGGTCGTCCTACGGCGCGGTGCTGCGCGGTTCCGGCGGCAATCCGCGCGCCGTCGCCCGGGCCGGCTGGTCGCTGCTGCGCACCAAGGTGACGATGTTCGGCCTGGCCGGTTTCTTCGGCATGCTGTCGGGGCTGTCGCTGGTCGGGCTGACCACCTCGGCGGATGCCAATATCGCGCTGCGCTACACCCTGCTGTCGATCGCCGGGGTGATCCTCGGTGGCGGCGAGTTCGTCGGCGGCCGGGTGTCGCCGATCGGCGCGGTGCTCGGCACCATGACCCTGGTGCTGGCCGGGTCGTTCCTTTCCTTCATGCGTATCTCGCCCGATTGGCAGATCGGGGCGCAAGGGGCGATCCTGATCATTGTCCTGGCCCTGCGGGCCGTCATCAACCGGAGGGAACGGTCATGACCGGATTTAGCGCCGCGTCGCCGCGCGCCCTGCTGGAAAAGGCGTGGATCTGGTCGTTCCTAGGGGCTTTCTCCGTCTGGCTGGCGGCGGTCATTTTCGCCTCGGGGCAGGGGGCGGCCGAGATGCTGGTCGCGGCGCTGTCCTTCTCAACCTTCTTCGTCATCGTCGGCATCGGGCAGATGTTCGTCATCACCACCGGGCCCGGCAACGTCGATCTGTCGATTCCGGCCAACATCGCGCTGTCGGGCGCCGTCGCCATGAAGATCATGGCGACCGACAACTCGATGATCGCCGTCGGCCTGATCGCCGCGTTGGCCGCCGGGACCGGCGTCGGCATGTTCAACTACGCCTTAATCCGCATCCTGCGCATTCCGCCGATTATCGCCACTTTGTCGGCCAGCTTCCTGGTGCAGTCCTGCGCCATCGCCTACGGCCGGGGGCTGCGCATCAAGCCGCCGCCGGTCTTCGCCGATTTCACCACCGCCACCCTGATGGGGGTTCCGGTGCTGGCGATCATCGCGGTGATCTTCGCCATCGTCATGGGAGTGGTCCTCAACCGGACCTTCTACGGGCGCTCGGTGATCGCCGTCGGGCAGAACATGCGGGCCGCCTGGCTGGCCGGGGTGAACGTCGGGCTGACCCGGTTCCTAGTCTATACCCTCAGCGGCCTGTTCGCCGGGCTCTGTGGGGCGCTGCTGGCCGGTTTTTCGGGCGGGGCGTCGCTGAACATGGGCGAGGAATACCTGCTGGCCTCGATCGCCGTGGTGGTCATCGGCGGCACCTCGGTGGCGGGCGGCAAGGCCAACGTGCCCGGCATCTGGGGCGCCGCCATGTTCCTGTTCCTGCTGCTGACCATGCTGAACACCTTCGGCGCCGGGGCGGGGGTGCGCCTGGTGATGACCGGGCTTATCATCATCGCGGTGATCACCGTGGCCGGCGGCGACAAGCCGGTGCGCTGACACAAGGGGGAGAGACCGACAATGGAGATGGGCCAGGACTACGAATACATCGACCGGCGTTTCTACGACCTGACGATTCCCAATGCCTGGGTCGAGAAGCTCTACACCGGATGCCGCTGGGCCGAGGGGCCGGTGTGGTTCTCCGACGGCAACTATCTGGTCTGGAGCGACATCCCCAACCGGCGGTTGCTGCGCTACATCCCCGAGCATGGGGTCGACGTGTTCAAGGCGCCGGTCGATTTCCGCAACGGCAACACGCGGGACCGCGAGGGGCGGCTGGTCAGTTGCGAACACGGCGGACGGCGGGTCATCCGCACCGAGCCCGACGGAAGCATCACCGTCATCGCCGAGCGCTACAAGGGCGGCCGGCTGAACTCGCCCAACGACGTGGTGGTGAAATCGGACGGTACGGTCTGGTTCACCGATCCGTCCTACGGCATCCTCGGCGACTACGAGGGCTACAAGTCCGAGATGGAGCAAGGTGGCTGCTACGTCTTCCGCGCCGATCCTCGGTCAGGCGCCCTCGACGTGGTGGCCGACGATTTCGTCAAGCCGAACGGTTTGGCGTTCTCGCCGGATGAGAAAATCTTCTACGTCGCGGATTCCGGCGTTTCGCACGATCCCGACGGCCCGCACCACATCCGAGCCTTCGATGTCGGGGACGGCGGGAAGCTGTCCAACGGGCGGGTGTTCGCCGAGATCGATCCCGGCCTGCCGGACGGCTTCCGGGTCGATACCAACGGCAATGTTTGGACCAGCGCCGGGGACGGGGTGCACTGCTACGCGCCGGACGGTACGCTGCTCGGCAAGGTTTTGATCCCCGAGGTGGTCGCCAACGTGACCTTCGGAGGCCCGCGCCGCAACCGGTTGTTCATCACCGCGACGACGTCGCTCTACTCGGTGTTCGTCGCCGCGACCGGTGCGCAAACACCTTAAGCCTTCCGCCCGATGATCATGTCGGTCGCGCCGAAATCCTCGAAAGCGGGGTTGTTGATCTCTTGGGTCTGTGTCGAGACGAAACCGGCGCGGATCATGGCGTCGGCGATGACGCCGCGTTCGAAGGACAGGTCGTAACCCTGCAGTTTCGAGAGCAGCCAGGAGATGACCATGCCGGCGGGGGCGGTCCTTTCCTCCGTCAGGCCGTCGGAGGTGACGAGGAAGACGCCTCCCGGATTGAGGGCGCGATGGACCTTGGCGAAGATCTCATCGAGCTTGTCGCCGTAGAAATTCAGGGTGTAGTTGGCCATGACCAGGTCGTAGCCGTCCCCGATGGGATCGTTCACGTAATCGCCGGGCAATGTCTCGATCCGCGCTTCCATGCCGTATTCGGCGATGTATTCGTCGGCGACCTTGCAGACCACCGGCTGGTCGCACAGAACGGTCTTCATGTCGGGGTGGCGGCCGGTTACGGCGATGCCGAGAATGCCGGGACCGGCGCCCAGGTCCAACATCCGCGAGAATGACCCGAACTCCGGCAGCGCGGCGACGTAGTCGGCAAGCCGCTGCGCCCGGCCGCATCGGGTGTGGTTGGCCGAGGTGCGGGCGGCGGCTTCCCAGATCGTCTCGTCGCTGATGTCGCCGGGAGCGGGCGGGGGACCGTTCCGGACCAGGTCGGTCATCGAATCTCCCTTCGCCGGACGGAACCAGGATTCCTGGTACAACAGGGTCTCGCCAAGGGAGGTCTCCCCGCCGCTTGTCAGATAGGTTTCGGCCAATCGGCTGTTGCGGAACCGGCCATCCCTTTTCGTCAGGTACCCCATGGCGGTGAGCGCATCCAGCAGGTGCCCGGTGTTGTCGGGGTGGGTCGCGAGCTTCTCGGCGACGTCCCGCGCGGCTGCCGGTTCCGACAGAAGATCGAAAACGTTCAGTTGGATGGCCGTTTTCAGCGCTTCCCATTTCACGATGTCGATCAGGTGGGAGAAAAGAGGGGCGCAAGGCGACGCCGGATCGGGTAGGGCCTTCTTCATGGCGTGAGTTTCCTCTGCTTGCCCGCGCGCCCGGCATGACCGGCCTTGGTTCGCCGGCTTGGGCCGGGGTGGTTCCTGGGATGTCGGCGGCGGGAGTGGTCGGCCGCCGGAACAGCGCTAACGATTGTCATTTTCAAAAACGATATAACATTTCTTTTCCCGTGTTAAGAGACAATCCGGCCTTTCCAAGAAGCGACATTTCATAAAAGCGACAGAAAACCGTAACGCGGCCGGTTAACGGCGGCCGCTATACGCGACGAGTACGCCCAGCAAAGGGTGTGCCGGCGGACTCCGATGCTATGGCAGCGACCGGCCTGTCCGCTCCGTCCAAAAGACTAGTCAGAACGAGGAAAGAATGTTCAAGAAGAGCGCCCTTTCGGCTGCCTGCGCGGTGGTCGGTTTCCTGGTCCTTGGCGGCAACGCCCATGCCGTTGAACTCCGCGTCCTGGAATGGGAGGGATACATCTCCACCTTCCAGTCCGATTTCGAGGCCTATGCCAAATCGAAGGGCAAGGACATCACCCTGGTCTTCCCGAAAAACGCCGATGGAAGCACCTTCTACATCGCCTCGGCGGATGACATCTTCTCCACCCTGCGCGAGAAGGGAGCCGATGTCGTGACCCCCACCGAGAACTACTACAAGGGGGAAAACGGCAAGCTGATGAAGCTGCTGCACGGGCTGGACCTGTCGAAGCTCGAGAATTGGAAATCCGTCTATCCGAAGCTGAAAGCCGCCACCTACGCCACCGACAAGGCGGGCAAGGCCTACGGCGTTCCGCTGCTCGGCGGTTCGTATGCCCTCGCCTACAACGCCGACCGTACCGACGCCCCGGCGAGTTGGCAGGCCCTTATGGCGCCGACCGCCAAGGGCAAGTTCCTGATCACCTCCGACCAATTCGAGGCCAATGTCTACCAGATGGCCCTGCTGGCCGGAGTCAGCCCCGCGGACGTCTACGATTACGACAAGTACACGCCGGAACAGCGTAAGGCGACCCAGGAAAACCTGGATAAGCTGGTCGCCAACGCGGGCGGCTTCTGGGGCGGCATGCCCTATCCGAAGGACATGGCGGAAATGAGCTATGTTACCGATTACTGGTTCGGCGTCGCCGCCGCCAATAAGGAAGGCCAGCACTGGAAATTCGCCTCGCCCGAGGAAAAGGTGACGGTCTGGCTCGATACCATGGCCATCGCCAAGAACCTGGAAAAGGATCCGGCCAAGCTGGAGGCCGCCTACACGTTGGTCGATTTCATGCTCAGTCCGGAAATCCAGGCACGGATCCACCAGGAATTCGGCAGCGTCGCGATCACCCAGGACGCCAAGCCGCTGCTGTCGGCCGAACAGCAGGCCGAACTTCCGGGCGAGGACTTCTTCGACGAGCGGTATTTCTGGCAGCCGCTGAACCCGCGCACGCGGAACGCCTTCCGCGCCATGTGGGACAAGGCCACCAAAGGGCGCTCGTAACGCGGACGCTTTCCGGGGAGCCCCTTCCGGGCTCCCCGGCTTTCCCTTCCGTGAAGCCGAGAAAGGCATAAGACAGATGTCCGCAATCTTTACCCGGAGCCTGTCCCGCCGGCTGTTGTTGCCGCTGGCCGGGACGTTGTTCATCATTGTGGCGGTCGTGGTCGGGATCATCGACGGCCGCGATACCCGCCAAGCCCAGGAATCCCTGTCCGAAAAGGCGCAACTGACGACCCGTATCCTGGCCGGCGGCGCGGCCGAGGCGGTGTGGAATTTCGACGATCAGCAGGCGAAGGCCCTGTTGTCCTCGTTGGCCGCGGATCCCGATTACCGGGGAAGCGTCATCCTGAACACCAGTGGCGAGGTGTTCGCCGCCGACGGGGAACTCTCGGATGACGGCAAGGGGTACGTGGAGAACAAGATCGATCTGATCCGCAAGGGCGACGACGGCGACGAGACCCAGGGCACCTTGCGCATTCAGTTCTCGGATGCCCGGGCCAAGGCGCAGATCGCCCAATCGACCGACTTCCTGATGGTCGGCGGCGGCGTGGTCCTGGCGATGGTCTGCCTGGTGGTCTCGGTGACCGTCGCCCGGGTCACCAAGGTCGTCCGGCTATTGACCGAAGCGATGAAACGGATCGCCGGCGGCGACTACGAGGTGGCCGTGCCCGGCGATACCCGGGACGACGAAATCGGCCAGATGAGCCGCGCCGTGGAGGTCTTCCGCAGCAACGGCATCGAGATGAACCGGCTGCGCGATGAACAGGAGACCCTGCGCGCCGAGGCCGAGAAATCGCGCCGGGCGATGATGGCCGATCTGGCCGATTCCTTCGAAACCTCGGTCAAGGTCGAACTCGATCAGGCGCGCGGCATGGCGCGGGATGTCGGCGAGAACGCCGGGGAGATGAACAACCAGGTCACCAGCGCGTCGCAATCCGCCGAGGCCCTGAATTCCGGCTCGGCGGAGGTCTCGTCGAGCGTGCAGACCGTGGCCGCCGCCACCGACGAGCTTTCGGCCTCCATCGAGGAGATCGGCAAACGGGTCGCCTCCAGCGCCGACATCTCGCGCCGCACAGCCCAGTCGGCGGAAGACGCGACCCAGAGTGTCGAGACCCTCGCCGCCGAGGCCGAACAGATCAGCACCATCGTGCAGCTGATCAACGACATCGCGGCGCAAACCAACCTGTTGGCCCTCAACGCGACCATCGAGGCGGCCCGGGCCGGGGACAGCGGCAAGGGGTTCGCCGTGGTGGCATCCGAGGTCAAGAACCTGGCCAATCAGACCGCCAAGGCGACCGAGGACATCGCCCGTCAGATTCAGGCGGTGCAGGACGCCACCGGGCGGGCCGTCGGTGTGATCCGCTCGATTTCCTCCATCGCGGCGGAATCGAGCGAGATCGCGCAGGATATCGCCGCCGCCGTCGAGCAGCAGAGCGCCGCCACGCGGGAGATCGCCCGCAACGTCAACCAGACGGCACGCGGTCAGGAACTCATCGCCAGCAATATCGGCGTGGTTTCGTCGGTCATCACCCAGGCCAGCGGCGCGGCGAACCTGATGGCGAGCAACAGCTCGGACCTGATCGGGCATTTCCAGAAGCTCAGCGAGCAGGTGGAACGCTTCGTCGCCGGAATCCGGCGTCCCGAAGGTGAAGCGCTGGCGGCCGAGTAGGGACGGCTATTCGGTCGGCACCGGCACCTTTCCGGCGATTTCGGCGACCAGGGTTTCGGCCGTTTTCCCGCCCAGCCGGGTGTCGGTGTCGATGACCAGACGGTGCGCCAGCACCGGGGCGGCCAGGGCCTTCACGTCGTCGGGCAGCACGTAGGCCCGGCCCTGGATGGCGGCCCGTGCCTGGGCCGCCCGGTACAGGCTCTGCGAGGCGCGCGGACTGGCGCCGAGCCGCACGTCGGCGTGGTCGCGCGTCGCCCGGACCAGTTGCACCAGATAGCCGCGCACCGCGTCGTCGACCGGGATTTCCCGGCACAGTCCCTGCAACGCCGTCAGGTCGGCGCCCGAGACGGCCGGGGCGAGGGTGTCCACCGGGTTGCGGCGCTCGAACCGCAGCAGGATCTCTTCCTCGTCCTCGGCCGAGGGGTAGCCCGGCCGCACCGTCAGTAGGAAGCGGTCGCGCTGGGCTTCCGGCAGCGGGAAGGTGCCCTCCTGTTCGATCGGGTTCTGGGTCGCCAGAACCAGGAACGGGCGGGGCAGCGGCTTGGTGTCGCCGTCGATGGTCACCTGCCGCTCTTCCATCGCCTCCAGCAGGCAGGATTGGGTGCGCGGCGTGGCGCGGTTGATCTCGTCCGCCAGCACCACGTTGGCGATGATCGGGCCGGGCTGGAATTGGAACTCCTCGGTCTTGCGGTTGAAGACGTTCAGCCCCGTGACGTCCGAGGGCAGGAGGTCCGGCGTGAACTGGACGCGGCGGAAGCTGCAATCGACCGACCTGGCGACCGATTTCGCCAGCAGGGTCTTGCCGACGCCCGGAACGTCCTCCAGCAGCACGTGGCCCTCGCAGAGCAGGGCGACGACGATCAGTTCGACCGTCTCGCGCTTGCCGACGATCACCTTTTCGACATTCTCGGTGATTCCCCCGGCGGCCTGCTGGATGGCCCGGGCGATGTCCTCGGGCGAGCGGTCGGCTTCGGCCGTGGCGGTCAGTGGGGAGATGGAGGAGGCGTTCATGGGGCGGATTTCCTTCGCTTGATTTTCTTGGCCTTGCGGATGCGCCGCCAGTTTTCGTTCAGCCCGCGCAGGGCATCGGGGCGGGGGCGCGCCGCGCCGTAGCGCACGGCGACGTAGCCGTCGGTCAGCGCGGCGAGGTCGGGTTCCAACTGCGGGAGGGCGTCGCGCAGGGTGTCGAGGAATTCATAGGGTGTCTGGCCGGCCGGTTTCCGCCAGCCGCGTTTCCCGGCCCAGGTCAGCAGCCGGGCGTACAGGGTCCGGACGGCCCGCACCTCGGGCGGCAGATGGTCCGGACCGGCCTTGCGGAACGGCGCGCCCAGCCGGAACCACAGGGCGCGGAACAGATCGGCGATTGCCCGGATCAGGTCCCGCAGGTCGTTGAGCACGTTGAAGTCGGAACGTTCGTGGATGATGCCCTCGCTCTGGCCGAGACGCCGGCTCAGCCAGCGCAGCAATTCGACCAGGTTGCGCAGCAGCGCCCAGCCGACGATGACCGCCAGCGTGACGTTGAAGATGGTCCGGGCAATGGTGCGCACGGCCTCGCCCCACTCGATCTCGCGCGCTGCCTCGGCGCCGGCGGGCATCGCCGGCATGGGCATCTGCGGCATTGGCGCGATTTCCGGCGTCGGCAGCAGGCTCATCAGGAAGGCGAGGATCCGGCCCAGAAGGTCCCATATCCAGAATATCGGGGTGAGCAGCAACTGCACGGTCCGGGCGTCGAAGTGGGTCCAGAACAGCGTGCCGACCCCGAGGATGAGCGCAATGACCGCGAGGCCGAGCAGCGGCCATCCCGTCCGTCTGGATGCGGCGCTTGAACTGTCCGGCCGCAGCCAGCGGTTGGCGCCGAGCCCCGAAAGGCCGAAGGCGAAGAAGGCGAGCAGCCCGGGAACCACCTGGGTCTCCCGGAACCCCGCGATATGCTGGCCGAAGACGATGGCGAACAGGACGGCGATGCCCAGTTGGAATCCGGCCAGAAACCCACGGCTGTCGACATGGCGGGGACCGAGCAGCCCGCCGCGCAGCACCGCGAAACTGGCGGCGACCAGGGTCAGCGCCGGATAGGACGGGGTCTTGGTAATGAAGGCCAGCCAGTCGTAGGCCAGCGGCGCGGCGACGGCCAGTGGGAAATCGGGCCAGGCCAGCACCGCGACGGCGCCGATTACCGCCGAAACCCCGAGGACCGTGCGCAACGCAAGTTTAGCGGCCGGATGGAGGGGCAGCCGGGATTCGCCGCGCAGGTACAGGTAGGCCGCCGGATACAGCGCCGTGACCCAGGCCAGGGGCGTTTCGTCGCCGAGACCGAGAACCGCCTGGATCAGGTTATAAAGGACCGCGACCCAGGTCAGCTCCATGCCGATGAACAGGGCCATGCGGATGCGGTGCGGCGGGATGCGGAAGGGCATGGTTCCGGTCCCTCCTACGCCGCGCCCGCGAGGTCCGCCGGGCGGACGATCCGGTGAGTCGGGAACAGGTTCGATCCGGGCGCCTCGGCGCCGATCAGGAACAGGACGACCGGAAAGCCGCGCCGGCGCAGCTCGGCCAGCCGGGCCTCGCTGGCCCGGTCGAGGCCGCCGGTGATCACCGCCAGGGTGCTGCCCGAGGCGAGGCTGGGGCGCACGGTCTCCAGCAGGGTGGAAAACGGAACGGTCTTTGGCTCGGCCTTGGCCAGCGCGGTCAGGATTTCGGCAAGGTGGCCCGCCGACGGTTTCACCACGGCGGAATGGGCCCCGTCGGCCAGCTTGGTGTTGGCGAACAGGCCGACCGGGCAGCGCCGCTGGCCATGATGCCAGGCGAGCGACGCGGCGACGCTGAGCGCCAGTTCGAAATCGTTGTCTCCCAGGTCGTCGTTTGGCGTGTCTTCCGGCGGTCCCGCGATCGGAAACTCCGGCGGGGGCGCCGGCTTCTTGACCGCCGTCTTCGCCACCGCCGTTGCGTCGAGCAACAGGGATAGCTGCAGCGTGCAGGTCGGGTCGAACACCTTGGCCTGCAGGTGTCCGGCGCGCGCGCTGGCTTTCCAGTGGATGTGGCGGAACGGAACCTCCGGCGTGTAGTCGCGCAGGCCGCGCACCCGGGTCGGATCGTGGAACAGCGGATTGGAGGACCGCAGGTCGCCCAGCGGGAAGTGAGACGGCAGGCCGAGGTCGCCGAGTGCATGGACCTGGGGATAGACCGCGAGGTGTTCCAATTCCGCGGCCTGCCGCGACGGGCGGAAAATGCCGAAGATGTCGCTCGACGTCACTTCGACCGGGCCGAGCGCGTAGTAGCCGCGCCGCCGGCAGTTCAGGGCGTAGGTCCAGCGGGCGCGCTGATACCACATCAGCGAGGTTTCGACGGTCAGCTTCCCCTCGGCGTAGGTCATGCCGGGCGGCAGGGCTTCGGCGTCCGGGGCGATCCCCTCGGCCAGCGGCTCGGCAACGCTGACCCAGACCAGGGGCAGGATCTTGCGGTTGTCGAGCATGGCTTCGCAGTCGATGGTCTCGCCGGGAAACGCCCGCAGGGCTCGCGGATGGCGGCTATAGGTCAGCCGGTGCAGGGCGGCGTGGCTCCAGCCCCGGGTCACCGCGGTCAGGGCCAGGATGATGCCGCACAGGAAGACCGGCAGGGTATAGCCCTGCCAAGCCGAGGCCCCGGCGATGGCCAGCATGCCGAGCGCGCCGTAGCGGCTGAACAGGATGCTGCCGCCCGCGCCGATGGGGGGATCTTCCGTGGCCGTGGTGTCCGTCATTCTTGTCGTTCTGGGCTCCGCCGACGTTGCGGCCGCGATCATTCCATGATCCGCCCCGGCGTACCAGAGAAACCGGCGGTTTTTTCCGGATTCTGGACCGTTCAGCCCGCCGGAGTCTGGAATAGGGTGCTGACCTCGGCCAGCCCCTGCAGCACGAACTGCACCGCCAGGGCGGCGAACAGGATGCCGACGATCCGCGACACCACATGCACGCCGGTGATGCCGAGCACCCGCTGGACCTGGGCGGCGGCGATCATCAGCACGAAGGTCAGCAACAGGATCGCGGCCAGGGGGCCGACGACCAACCCGATCCGGACGAGATCGCCATGCGCCTCGGCCATCAGCAGGATGACCGCGCTGATGGTGCCGGGGCCGACGATCAGCGGCGTCGCCAACGGGAAGACCGAGATGTCGGGCCGCGTCGTGGCTTCCTTGTTCTCCTCCCGCGTGGTCGAGGTGCCGCCCGACGGCCGGACGAAGACCATCTCCACGGCGATCAGGAACAGCAGGATGCCGCCGGCGATCCGCAAAGCGGGCAGCGAGATTCCGAACAGGGCCAGCACCGCCTTGCCGAAGACCACGAAGACGAGCAGGATTCCGGTGGCGATCAGGATGCCTTTCACGGCGACCGCACGCCGTTCCGCCGCCGAATGATCGGCGGTCATCGCCGCGAAGGATACGGCGACGTCGAGCGGCCCGACGGTGGCGAAGAAGGTGGTCAGCGCGATGAGCGCGGTCTCGAACATGGAAAAAGCCCTCGGATAGAGGGCCGGATATTACCGGCGGGAACGAGGATTGGGAAGGCCGGTTCGGTGCGGTTGTACGGGAATTCCGTGTTGCCGCTCCCTATCTATCCAGACGGGAAATCGGAACGGGAGAACCGCCTATGATCGCTTTGGAACCGCCCCTGCGCGCCGCCCGCATCGAAGACGCCGAGGCCCTGGCCCGGTTGATCGATATCGCGGGGGAAGGCATTCCGATGTTCTTCTGGTCGCAGTCGGCCGAGCCGGGGCAGACCGCGTTGGACGTCGGCATGGCGCGGGCCCGGCGCGAGGAGGGCGGGTTCTCCTACCGCAACGCCTTCGTCGCCGAGGACGAAGGGGGCGTGGCCGGAATGCTGGTCGGCTACCGGCTGCCCGATCCCTACGATATGGGCGACCTGTCCGAGATGCCGGAGATCGTCCGGCCGCTGATCGAACTCGAAGCGCGGGCGCCGGGCTCCTGGTACGTCAACGTGCTGGCGGTGTTTCCCGGCCGCCAGGGCCGGGGCTTCGGCTCGAAACTTCTGACCCTCGCCGGCCGACTGGCCCAAAAGAGCGGCGCGGCCGAGATGAGCATCATCGTCGCCGAGGAAAACACCGGCGCGCTCGCGCTATACGAGCGGACCGGTTTCCGGGCGGTCGAACGGCGTCCCGTCGTCGTTTTTCCGGGCTTCCCGCACGGCGGAAATTGGGTATTGATGGTCCGCCCGCTCGGCGGTTGAGGCCGTTTCCTTTCATCGAATCTTCACAGGCACCGGCACTTCGGCTCTTGAAGCCGGAAGCCGCAGGGCGCACGTGATTCGTTACCGGACCGAAACCATCCCAGAAGGAAAAGGGCGGTCCGGTTTGGAACAACGGAAAGGAAACGGGGAAACCATGGACAGAAAGACGATCGTTCTGGTGGCCCATGACGCCAAGAAACTCGAACTCCTGAACTGGGTGGAATACAACACGCCCATCCTGAAGCCCCACGTCCTGTTCGCCACCGGCACCACTGGCGGATTGATCAACCGCGAATGCCCCGAACTTCGGGTCATTCCGTTGCGCAGCGGGCCGCTGGGCGGCGACCAGCAGGTCGGCGCGATGATCGCCGAGAACAAGGTCGATCTTCTGATCTTCTTCACCGATCCGATGACGACCCAGCCGCACGACGTGGACGTCAAGGCGCTGACCCGGCTGTCGGTGCTCTACAATCTGCCGATGGCCTGCAACCGGGCGACGGCCGATTATATCATCGCCAGCCCGCTCTTCTTCGATGCCGCCTACAAGCGGGAGGTCCCCAACTACGATTGCTATACGGAGCGGGAGATCGACCGGATCGAGGAAGAGGACGTGAAGGAACCGGTCCCCGCCTAACGGATTCGGTTATTTTCCGAAGACGCGGGTCAGAATCTCCGTCGTGCGCTCGGCGGGGTTCTGGCGGATCGCGGCTTCTTCCTTGGCCAGATAAAAGAACAGGCCGTCCAGCGTGAGGTCGACGGCGTGGTCGCTCAGGCTCGTCTTCACGTCGGGCACGAAGGGCAGCGTCTTGTATTGGCCGATCAACTGGTCGTAGGCCGAGATCGCCCCGACCTCGGCAAGGGAATTGTTGACCACCGGGCGGACGGACGCTTCCAGATCGGGCGTGGCGACCCTGCGGAAATACTGGGTCGCCGCGTCCTCGGGGCCGTTGTAGATGCCTTTCGCATCGTCCAGCGTCATCTCGGTGATCGCCTTCCAGATCAGCTCCTTGGCCTTCGGCGCGGCGGATTCGGCGGCCCGGTTGAGCCGCAGTTCCACGTCGTCGGCGAGGGCGGACAGGCCGAATTTCCGCAGCGTGGATTGCACGTTGGCCAGCGTCGGCGGCAGCGGGATGTGGATGTCGGGATCGGCGTTGTAACCGTCGACCGCGCCGACCCGTTCGACGACCCGCTCGGTCCCGACCTTCAACGCTTCGCGCAGGCCGGCCGCGATGTCTTCGGTGCTGAGCCCGCTTAGGCTGCTTCCCGCGGACGAGGAGGTTCCCGGCGTGGTGATCGTGTCGACCGCGCCCTTCAGCTTGTCCATCCAGTTTTGGGCGAGGACGGAGGATGCCGTGGAAGCGAACAGAATGGGGACGATGAGAAGAAGCCGCGCGCGCATTGTCGGATTCCCTGGTCGTTGGGCCGTCTCCGCCGCTGGGCGGAGCGCGTTCAGCCTACCCCTTTACATGCCGCGTCGTACAGGTATTTGGGCGTCCCGCCGGAAACCCAGTCGATCCCGTCTGGCAGGTCTCCCGTGGTGAAATCAGGCTCAGTTTTCAGCGCGGCGCGGCGCTGATTGGCGCAGTCGACGATCTGGCGCAGGACCAGGGTGTCGGCATGCGGTTCGATGTTCAGCAGCGAGACGATGACGATGTCGGGCAGCATCGGGTTGCGCAGGGTCTGCGACCGGTCGATCGCCACCAGCGCGCCGGTGCGCGGCCGGATCAGCGTCCAGGGTTCCAGCCAGTCCGAATAGGGGACTCGCTGGACGACCTCGATGGTCGGCGGCAGTTGGGCTTCGGTGCGGGCGGCCCAGCCGTGGCGGTTCCACGCGGTGAAGGCGATCATCGCGATTCCGGCGATCCCGATGATGATTGTCTTGTTCGGTTTTTTCCTCAGCACCTTGCAGATCGCCAGGACGACGCCGGCGGTTGCGAAGGCGACGCAGACCACGGTAAGCAGTTCGAACAGCATGACGTTCCCCTCCCTTTTTTACTTAAACCAACAGGTCGCCCAGCTTGGCCGCGTCCCGTCCCGAGGCGTGGGCCGCCTGGGCAAGGAACAACTCCCCCGCGGCAAGGGCGTCCATCAAGGCGTTGTGCGCGTGATAGCGCGGCAGCCCGTAGCGTTCGCGCACCGCGTTCAGGCGCAATGCGCCCTCGCCGATGTCCTGGCCTCGCCGGGCCAGGCTGCGCCGTTCCAGGGCCAGGGTGCAGGCGAACCGCGCTTCGAGCGGTTGCCCGTAGAGCCTTCGGCAGGCGGCGCCGAGAAAGTCCCGCTCGACCCGGGAGTGGTGGGCAACCGGCACCCGCCCGGCCAGGGCGTCGAGAACCTCCGGCAGCACGGCGTCGAGCCGGGGCGCGTTCCGCAGCCCTTCGTCCAGCAGGCCGTGGATGACGGCGGTCTCCTCAGGGATCGGCTTTTCGGGCCGGACCAGCAAGTGCGCCGCGCCGTCCAGGTGGATCGTCCCGTCGATGATCGGCACGTAGCCGAAGCTGATGATTTCGTCGGTCTCCGGGTCGAGTCCGGTGGTTTCCAGGTCGATGGCCAGGAACGCCATCCGGTCGAACGGCGTGCCGGAGGCCGGGATATCCCGTTCGTAATAGCGGGCCAGCGGGCCGGACGCGGCCCGTTGTGCCTCGCGCCGGCGGTGCGCCTTCGGTTTGACCAGCTTTTGCCATATGGACATTTAGAACCGGCCGGCCTGGTAGGTGTTGCCCATGGCCGCCTGCAGGGTCTTGACCACCCGGAAGGCGCCTTCCAGATGGCTGCGCTCGAAACTCGACAGCTTTTTCGGCGTCAGGAAATTGTCGGCCGGTTCGCCGCGCCGGATCATCTCCGCTTGGTTGCGCAGCCGCAGCAGGCTAATGAAATCGAAGGCGTCGCGCAGGTCGGCCGCGCCCTGGCGGCTCAGCGTCCCGGCCTCCTCGGCGGCGCGCAGCCGGTTCTGGGTGTTGATCCGCGGCGATCCGGCAGCCAGGGCGTAGACCCGCGCCAGGTCGATGATCGGCACCACGCCGCCGTGCTTGAGGTCGAGCGTCTGGTGATGTTCGCCGCCGCGGATCAGCACGAGGTTGCGGAAGAACCCCAATGGCGGCTGATGCTGCAATGCGTTGGCCGCCATATAGGCCTGGAAGATCCGGTTGGCCTTGCAGGCTTCCGGGATCATCCGGCGCAGATCGTCGATCAGTTCCGGGTCGCCGTCGACCAGCCGCAGGTCGAAGAAGATGCAGCTCAGCATCAGGGCCTTGGGCTCGGGTTCCTCGATCCAGCGGCGGAAGTATTCGCGCCAGACCCGCAGCGGCTGGCGCCATTCGTCGGTCATCGCCATCGCCTCGCCCGGGCAGTAGACATAGCCGCAGGTGTTCAGCCCGTCGCAGACGAACTTGGAGAAGGCCCGGAAATAGGCGCCGTGCTCGGCCTCGCTGAAGCTGTCGTCGAGGATCAGGAAATTGTCCTGGTCGGAATGGGCGGTCTGCTCGTGGCGGGCCTGCGATCCGGCGGCCATCCAGGCATACGGGATCGGCGG
>Ga0207799_100281_pt1 | contig 29869 bp, 31 predicted proteins | sample TtanPargueraPR_4_FD_187742 | JGI IMG/M metagenome (GOLD analysis project Ga0207799, IMG submission 187742) | Aerobic enrichment media microbial communities from Bioluminiscent Bay, La Parguera, Puerto Rico - Tt and M2 (SPAdes) | ecosystem: Environmental > Aquatic > Marine > Unclassified ...
CGCGGGTGGCGATGTCGACCATGGCGGGCTCCGGGGTTGCGCCCGTCGGTTAGAGCAAAGGAGGGCGGGGGTGGGCAAGGGTGAGCTGCGTTGACCATGCGTCCCGCCCCCCACGGGGCGGGCGCTTCTCGCCCACCCCGCCGGGCCGGGCGCTGCCCTCTGTGACCTGAGCGGCCCTTCGTCCCAGAGGTGTCTGCGGCCGCGCCCCTACCGCTCCAGCACCACGCCGGCGTCGAGCATCGACAGCCGCGCGTCCTCGAGCGAGCCGTCGAGGTCGATGCCGCGGCAGGCATGCTCCAGCACGGTCACCTTGTATCCCAGATGCGCGGCGTCGAGCGCGGTGTATTGCACGCAGAAATCGGTGGCGAGGCCAACGATGGTGACCGCGGTGATGCCCTTTTCGCGGAGATAGGCGTCGAGCCCGGTTTCGGTCTCGCGGTCGTTCTCGAAAAAGGCGGAATAGCTGTCGATCCCGGGGCGGAAGCCCTTGCGCAGCACGTGGTCGGCCTTGGCGGTGTCGAGATCGGGGTGGAACGCGGCCCCCTCGGTCTCCTGCACGCAGTGGTCGGGCCAGAGCACCTGGCCGCCATAGGGCATGTCGATCACCTCGAAGGGCTTGTGACCGGGATGGTTGGAGGCGAAAGAGGAATGGTCGGCCGGGTGCCAGTCCTGGGTGAAGACGCGCAGGGCAAAGTCGTCGAGCAGCGCGTTGATCTCGGGCACGACCTCATCGCCGCCGGGCACGGGCAGGGCGCCGCCGGGGCAGAAATCGTTTTGCACGTCGACGACGATCAGGGCTTCGGTCTCGGGTCGCATCTGGGACACCTCCTGCTGTTGCGTGCATTTCCGGCGGGGCTGCGGCCGGACGCCTCTTGCGGCGGCGCCCTGCAACCCCTTATGTAGCGCGCCATGATCACTGTCGTTGCTTTATATCATTTCACACGATTTTCCGACCCCGCCGCGCTGCGCGGGCCGCTGCTGGAGCTGTGCCTGGCAAATGGCACCCGCGGATCGCTGCTGCTGGCGCAGGAGGGGATCAACGGCACCATCGCCGGCACCCGCGCCGGGCTCGACGCCGTTCTGGCGCATATCCGCGCGCTGCCCGGCTGCGCCGATCTGGAGTGGAAAGAGAGCCCCGCCTCGGAAATGCCCTTCGCCCGGATGAAGGTGAAGCTGAAGCGCGAGATCGTGACCATGGGCCAGCCCGAGGTCGATCCGCGCGCGCGGGTGGGGCACTACGTGGAGCCCGGCGACTGGAACGAGCTGATCAGCGCGGACGACGTGGTGGTGATCGACACCCGCAACGACTATGAGATTGCGATCGGCACCTTCGAGGGTGCGATCGATCCTCAGACCACCAGCTTCCGCGAATTCCCCGCCTGGTGGGAGGAGAACCAGCACCGCTTTCACAACAAGCGGGTGGCGATGTTCTGCACCGGCGGCATCCGCTGCGAGAAATCCACCAACTACCTGCTGGGGCAGGGGGTGGAGGATGTCTATCACCTCAAGGGCGGCATCCTGAAATACCTCGAGGAGGTGCCCGAGGCCGAAAGCCTGTGGAACGGCGAGTGCTTCGTCTTCGACGAGCGGGTCTCGGTCGGGCACGGGCTGATCGAGGGGCCGCATATCCTGTGCCGCGCCTGCCGCCGGCCGCTGCGCCCCGAGGACAAGGCGCGCCCCGAGTTCGAGGAAGGCGTGTGCTGCCACCAATGCGTGGACGAATATGGCGAGGATGACCGCGCGCGGTTCCGCGAACGCCAGCGCCAGATCGAGCTGGCCGAAAAGCGCGGCGCGCGGCACATGGCGGGCTGATCGCCTCCAATCCACTGATTTCCTGCGAAAATCTCTGACTGTTATCGGATAGCGACGCCCGCGCGGGGCGCCGTCATCGCTTAGCCGTGGGCGGTTATTGCCTGTCGCGGGGCAGGTGGGCCCTGCTGGTCTCATCGGCACCGCGTCGGGTGAGGCGCGGCCGGTGCAACGCGAACCGCAACCGAGCGCAGGAAAGAGATACGACCATGACCATCACCTTCCCCCTGAAAAGCGCCGCCCTATCCGCCCTGATCGCCGCCACGCTGGCTGCCGGCCCCGCTGCGGCAGGAGAGCGCAGCCGCCTGAACGTCATGCAGATCGGCGCCCGCAACAGCATCGGTGTCGAGCAGGAGGGCGCGGGGCACCGGGCCACCGTCTTCCAGCGCGGCGAGGGTCAGCTGGCGATGCTGACGCAGGACGGCAACTTCAACCGCGCCGTGGTGGGCCAGACCGGAAAGCGCCACGATGCCTTCACCCGCCAGAAGGGGCGCGGCAACATCGCGGGCATCGCCCAGTTCGGCCGGGGCCACAAGGCGGCGATCGACCAGAAGGGCCGCCGCAACGCCGCCGCGGTGATCCAGGCCGGCGACGGCAAGACCGCTGACATCACCCAGCGCGGGCACGACAACGTCATCGTCGTGATCCAGAACTGATCCGTTGTCGCCGGGTGCGGCGGCCCCGGTGCCGCCGCACTCCCGATGCCGAAGGAGATTTTCGATGCGCCATCCGATTTTCCGCGCCGCTCTTGCCCTTGCCCTGCCCCTTGGCCTGTCCGCCCTGACACTGGGCGGGGCGCCTGTCCCGCCGGCCGCCGCCGGAGCAACCGACCCGGCGCCGCTGCGCTGCGAGATCACCACCCGATCGACGCCGCTGGGCCTGACGCTCGAGGCGCGGGCCACGGCCGGGGGAGCACCGGCCGAGGGGCTCTATAGCCTCGGTGTCTCGCGCGGGGGAGTGGCAGGGCGCACGGTGATCCGGCAGGGCGGCGATTTCAGCCTGGGCGCGGGCGAGACGGCGGTGCTGGGCCGGGTGACGCTGGGGCCTGACCCGGAAGGTTACGCCGCGCGCATGGTGCTGCGCACCGAGGGGGCCGAGGTTGCCTGCCGCGTGCCCGCTGCGAACGAGATCTGACTGCCCGGCGCGGCCCCCCGGCAGGGGCTGCGCCGCAACACTGCAGCGCCTTTGCCGCCCCTGCCTTGTTCCGGGGCGGGGGAGGCTCTAAATGCCAAGGGATGAAACGCTGGATTCCCTTTCTGACGCCGGAGCCCCTGGTGTCCGTGCTGCGGCTGACCGGAATGGTCGCGTCGGATGCGCGGGGCCGGGTGGTCCTGAACGATGCCAGCCTCGCCCCCCTGATCGAAAAGGCCTTCACCCGGCGCAAGCCCGCGGCCGTGGCGCTGGTGCTGAATTCGCCCGGCGGGTCGCCGGCCCAATCCTCGCTGATCTTCAACCGCATCCGCCGCCTTTCGGCTGAAAAAGGCGTGCCCGTCTATGCCTTCGTCGAGGACGTGGCGGCCTCGGGCGGTTACTACATCGCCTGCGCGGCCGACGAGATCTGGGTCGACGACAATTCCATCCTCGGCTCGATCGGGGTGGTCTCGGCAGGGTTCGGGTTCCACGACTTCATCGCGCGCCACGGGGTGGAGCGGCGGCTTTACACCGCCGGCAAGTCCAAGAGCCTGCTGGACCCGTTCCAGCCCGAAAAGCCCGAGGATGTCGCCCGGCTGAAAACCCTGCAGGAGGCGATCCACCAGTCCTTTATCGATCGGGTCAAGGCGCGCCGCGGCGGCCGGCTGCACGAGACGGCCGAGCTGTTCAACGGCGACGTCTGGGTCGGCGGGCAGGCGGTGGAGCTGGGCCTGGCCGACGGCGTCGGGCACATGGTGCCGAGGATGAAGGAACGCTTTGGCGAGAAAGTGAAATTCGTCGAATACGGCCCGCGCCGGTCGATCTGGCAGCGCTTCGGCGCGCAGATCCTGGGTGGTCTGGCCGACGAGATGGAGGAGCGCGCCCTGTGGGCGCGGTTCGGTCTTTAGATGATAGTCAAGATTGTCACCCTGTTCCTGGTCGGCATGAGCGTGCTGGCGATGTTCGGCAAGCTGCGGCTGCCGGGTGGGCGGCGCATATCGCTGAACAAGCCTTCGAAATGCCCCCGTTGTGGGCGCTATCAACTGGGAAAGGGGCCATGCCCCTGCGGTAAGGGCAAGGGCAAGGGGTAACGGCGCATATGGCCTTGGATCTGTTCTTTGCCCTGCTGGGGCTGGTGATCCTTTTGCTTGCGGGCGACTCGCTGGTGAAGGGCGCGGTGAACCTCAGCCTGCGGCTGGGCGTGCCCGCGCTGATCGTCAGCCTGACCATCGTGGCCTTCGGCACCTCGGCGCCGGAGCTGCTGATCTCGATCCAGGCCGTGATGGACAATGCGCCGGGCATCGCGCTGGGCAACGTGGTGGGCTCGAACACCGCCAACGTGCTGCTCGTGCTGGGCGTGCCCGCGATCATCTCGGGGCTGTCGACCGAGGAGTGCGACACGCGGCGGACCTATGTGTTGATGCTGGCGGCCTCTGTGCTGTTCATCGCGGTGGCGTTCCTGGGGCCGATCACCTGGGTGCATGGGCTGGTGCTGCTGGCGGCGTTGACGGTCGTGCTGCTCGATGCTTTCTACGCTGCGCATTGCCACCGGCGCGACACCAAGAACGCCGAGGCGATGGCCGCGCCCGAGGAGGAAGAGGAAGAGATCGAGGGCGCCGATCCCAACCTGCCCTGGTGGAAGATCGGCCTGTTCCTGGCGCTGGGGCTGGTGGGCCTGCCGCTGGGTGCGCAGCTGCTGGTCGAGCATTCCGAGAACATCGCGCATGAGATGGGCGTCAGCGAAACCGTTATCGGCCTGACCCTGGTGGCGCTGGGCACCTCGCTGCCGGAGCTGGCGACGACGGTGATGGCCGCGCTGCGCCGGCAGGCCGATGTGGCGCTGGGCAACGTGATCGGCTCCAACATGTTCAACCTGCTGGCCATCGTCGGCGTTGCCAGCTTCGTGGGTGATATGCCGGTGCCGCAAGAGATGCTGGTGTTCGACCTGTGGGTCATGCTGGGGGCTTCGCTGATCCTGCTGCCCTTCGTGTTCCGCGGCTGGAACATGAACAAGCCCTGGGGCATTGCCTTGACCGGGCTTTACATCGTCTATGTTGTGTCCGTGTTGATCTGACGGAGGCGGAGGTATGCAGGGCAGGGCACTGGTGACGGGGGCGGGCAAGCGGCTGGGCCGCGCGATGGCGCTGCACCTGGCGCGGCGGGGCCTGGACGTTGCGGTGCATTACGCCAGCTCCGAGGCCGACGCCCAGGCGACGGTGGACGAGATCCACGCGATGGGCCGGCGGGCCTGCGCGCTGCGGGCCGACCTGCTGAACGAGCACGAGACCGAAGCGCTGGTCGAGCGCGCCTCGGAAGAACTGGGCGGGCCGCTGACGGTGCTGGTCAACAACGCCTCGATCTTCGAATACGACAACATCGAGACCGCCAGCCGCGAAAGCTGGGACCGGCATATGGAATCCAACCTGCGCGCGCCCTTCGTGCTGACCCAGCGCTTTGCCGAGCAGGTGCCGCCCGAAACGGTGGACGCGCGCGGCGAGCCGCTGGCCAGCGCTCTCGTGATCAACATGATCGATCAGCGCGTGCGCAAGCTGACGCCCGAATTCATGACCTACACCATCGCCAAGATGGGGCTGTGGGCCTTTACCAAGACCGCGGCGCAGGCACTCGCCCCACAGGTGCGCGTGAACGCGATCGGCCCCGGCCCCACCCTGCGCGGCGAGCGCCAGTCGGAAGAGCACTTCTCCCGCCAGCGGCAGGCGACGATCCTGACGCGCGGTGCCGATGAGCGAGACATCTGCGGCGCGCTGGATTATTTCCTGAACGCGGTCGCGGTGACCGGGCAGCTTCTCTGCGTGGATGGCGGCCAGCACCTGGCCTGGGCGACGCCCGACGTGCTGGGCGTGGAGTAAAAACGGGATTTTTCGGGCTGGCCGGTTGACTTTTCCACCTGTCACGACGCCGTTACGAATCTGTCATCAATTCCCTAGTGTTTTCAGTGTTTTGCGCGCGCGCCAAAAAAAGCCCAATAAAAACAAAGCCTTACAAGGCTGCCTAAAAATTAGGCAAACCATCGAAATCACCTGAAAACAAGGGAAAATCCCGGGTGCCAAATAGTTACCCTCAGATTTATCCACAGAAGAAGTGGACATGTTTTTTCTTGTCTCGTCCGGGTTTACATTGCAGCCGATGACCGGAATCACCAGATCCTGCCCATGAGCGACATGCCAGACGACACCCGCGGGGCTCAGCCGCCCCTGATGGGCTATCGCCGCATCCAGTCCTACCTGAAGACCCTCGACAATTCGCCGGGGGTCTATCGCATGCTGGATGCGGAAAGCCGTGTTCTCTATGTCGGCAAGGCGCGCAACCTGAAGAAGAGGGTGGCAAACTACGCCAAACCCACGGGGCATTCCCCGCGGATCGAGCGGATGATCCGCGAGACCGCCTCGATGATGTTCCTGACCACGCGCACCGAGACCGAGGCGCTGCTGCTGGAGCAGAATCTGATCAAACAGCTCAAGCCGCGCTACAACGTGCTGCTGCGCGACGACAAGAGCTTCCCCAACATCCTGGTGACCAAGGACCATTCCTTTCCGCAGATCCGCAAGCATCGCGGCGCCAAGAAGGCAAAGGGCAGCTATTACGGCCCCTTCGCCAGCGCCGGCGCGGTGAACCGGACGCTGAACCAGCTGCAAAAGGTGTTCCTGCTGCGCAACTGCTCGGACGCGATGTTCGAAAGCCGGACGCGGCCCTGCCTGCTCTACCAGATCAAGCGGTGCAGCGCGCCCTGCGTGGGGCGGATATCAGAGGCGGACTATGCCGCTCTGGTGGCCGATGCCGAGCGCTTCCTGCAGGGCAGGAGCACGCGGGTGCAGGAGCAGCTCGCCGCCCAGATGGCCGAGGCCAGCGAGGCAATGGAATTCGAACGCGCCGCGGCCCTGCGCGACCGCATCCGGGCGCTGACCCAGGTGCAGCAGACCCAGGGCATCAACCCCCGCGGCGTGGCCGAGGCCGACGTGATGGCGCTGCACATGGAGGGCGGGCAGGCCTGCGTGCAGGTCTTCTTCATCCGCGCCAACCAGAACTGGGGGAACCGGGATTACTATCCGCGGATCGCGGCGGGGATGTCGGAGGCCGAGGTGCTGCAGGGCTTCCTGGGCCAGTTCTACGACAACAAGCAGCCGCCGCGGCTGATCCTGCTGTCGCACGGGATCGAAGATCCCGAGCTGATGGCCGAGGCGCTGACCGAAAAGGCCGGGCGCAAGGTCGAGATCACCGTCCCCCAGCGCGGCGAAAAGGCCGAGCTGGTGGCGGGGGCGGCGCGCAACGCCCGCGAAAGCCTCGCCCGGCGGATGTCCGAGAGTGCCGCGCAGGGCAAGCTGCTGGCCGGTCTGGCCGATGCCTTTGGCCTCGACGCGCCGCCGCGGCGGATCGAGGTCTACGACAACTCCCACATCCAGGGCACCAATGCCGTGGGCGGCATGATCGTGGCCGGGCCCGAGGGCTTCGTCAAAAGCCAGTACCGCAAGTTCAACATCCGGGGCGAGGACCTGACGCCGGGCGACGATTTCGGAATGATGAAAGAGGTTCTCACCCGCCGCTTCCAGCGCCTGCTGAAGGAAGACCCCGACCGGCAGGGCGACACCTGGCCCGACCTTCTGCTGATCGACGGCGGCGCGGGGCAGGTGAGCGCGGTGGACGAGATCATGCGCGAGCTGGGGGTCGACGACATCGCCATGGTGGGCGTGGCCAAGGGCATCGACCGCGATGCCGGCAAGGAGGAATTCCACCGCCCCGGCGAAAACGCCTTTGCCCTGCGCCACAACGATCCCGTCCTCTATTTCGTCCAGCGCCTGCGCGACGAGGCGCACCGGTTTGCCATCGGTGCGCACCGGCAAAAGCGGGCCAAGGCGATCGGGGCGACGCCGCTGGACGAGGTGCCGGGGGTGGGGGCCACGCGCAAGCGGGCGCTGCTGGCCCATTTCGGCAGCGCCAAGGCGGTCAGCCGCGCAGGGCTGGCGGACCTGAAGGCGGTGGAGGGGATATCCGACACCCTGGCCGAAACCATCTATGGCTTCTTCCATGAGAAGGGCTGAGGCTGTAGGACAGGGCGTATGACCTGGACCGTTCCCAATATCCTGACCGTGATCCGCCTGCTGGCCGCGCCCGGCGTGGCGCTGGTGTTCCTGCTGCTGGCGCGGCCCTATGCCGACTGGCTGGCGCTGGCGCTGTTCGTGGGGGCCTCGGTCACCGACTGGGTGGACGGCTACCTCGCGCGCAAGTGGAACCAGATGAGCCGCTTCGGCGCCATGCTTGACCCGATCGCCGACAAGGCGATGGTGGTGATCGCGCTCTTCGTCGTCAGCAACCTCTTCGGGATGAGCCCCTGGGTGTTGATCCCGGCCACCGCGATCCTGTTCCGCGAGGTCTTCGTCTCGGGGCTGCGCGAGTTTCTGGGCGACACGGCGGGGCTGTTGAAGGTGACCAAGCTGGCCAAGTGGAAGACCACCGTGCAAATGCTGGCGCTGGCGGTGCTGTTCTCCAACGGGCTGTTCGAGCATTACTTTGGCATGCACAGCTACGGCATGGATGCTGAGATTGTGGCGGGCGTGCTGGACGGCAGCGTGCCCGACGAGATGGGGCTGGTCTGGAAATACAACGGCCTGATGATTAGCCTATATGGTGGCTTGGCCCTGCTGTGGCTGGCGGCCGTCCTGACGCTGATGACCGGCTGGGACTATTTCGTGAAGGCGCTGCCCTATCTGCGCGAAGAGGCGGAAAAATGATCGACGTTCTTTACTTTGCCTGGGTGCGCGAGCGCATCGGCCTGCCCAAGGAGCAGGTGGAAACCGGTGCCGCCACCGTGGCCGATCTGGTCGAGGAGTTGAAGGCGCGCGAGGAACGCTACGAGGTCGCCTTTGCCGACCTCTCGGCGCTGCGCGTGGCGCTGGACCAGGAGCTGTCCGAATTCGACGCCCCGCTCGACGGTGTGCGCGAGGTGGCCTTCTTCCCGCCGATGACGGGGGGCTGATCATGGCCGTGCGCGTGCAGCAAGAGCCCTTTGCGCTGGGCGCCGAGGTCGAGGCCTTTGCCGCCGGACGGCGGGACGCGGGCGCGGTGGTGACCTTTACCGGCATCGTGCGCGACCTGGCCTCGGGCGATCTGAACCGCATGGTGATCGAGCATTACCCGGGCATGACCCAATCCGCGCTGGAAGCGATCGAGGCGCAGGCGCGCGAGCGGTGGGAGCTGAAGGACTGCCTGATCATCCACCGCTACGGCGAGATGGCGCCGGGCGACATGATCATGATGGTGGCGACCGCCTCGCCGCATCGGGCAGATGCCTTCGAGGCGGCCGAATTCCTGATGGATTACCTGAAATCCCGCGCCCCCTTCTGGAAGAAGGAAATCACGCCGGAAGGCGAGGTCTGGGTCGACAGCAAGGCCGAGGACGAGGACGCGCTGGCGCGCTGGTGAGCGCGGCTTAATTCGTCAGAATCGATTTTTCGCCGAAAAATCGGTGCGAATTTTTCGCGAAAATTCGGATTCCCCGGCGGGTCTACTGGTTTTGCCGCTCGATATAGCCGCGCAGTTCCTCGGCGTCGTGCCGGGCGTCGCGCAGGCCGTCCATCGCCGCCTTGAGCTCGGCCTCGGCCTGGGAGAGTTGGTTGGTCAACTCGGCCTCGCGCTGCTGCATGTAGGTGATCGCCTGCTCGCGGGCCTCCTCGGCCTCGTGCAGTGATCGCGCCATCTGGTCGAGATCGCCCATTTCCGACTGCGTCACGCGGGTGACGCGGTGGATCAGCCAAGAGGCGAACCAGCCCAGCATGAAGGCCACGAACAGCACGATGGCCGTGACGATAATGAATTCAGTTCTGTTCATCGGTGGCCCCTGCTTCGGTTGCGCTGTCGGTTGGGGTGACGGCCTCGGGTGCGTCGGCCTCGGGTGCCGGTTCGGCCGTCTCGCCGGTCTCGGTTTCGCCTTCCGCTGACGTCTCTGCGGCCTCGGCGCCATCGGCCTGTTCCGCGGTTGCCTCGTCCGCCGCACCTTCCCCGGGCGCCTGCTCTGCCGCAGCGTCGTCGTCGTCGGTCTCGGCGGCCTGCTCGGCGGCGTCCTCGGGCTGGATCAGGCGGAACTCGATCCGGCGGTTGGCCTCGCGGCCCTCCTCGGTCTCGTTGTCGGCGATGGGCTGGCTTTCGCCGTAGCCCTTGGCGGCGAGGTTGCTGGTCAGGATGCGCCGCGCCAGCAGGGCCGAGAGCACGCCCTCGGCGCGGCTCTGGCTGAGCTGCAGGTTCATTTCCTCGCGCCCCTGCGAGTCGGTGTGCCCGCCGATCTCCATCTTAGCGTCGGGGCATTCGCGCAGCACCTCGGCGATGCGGTCCACCACGCGCAGAGACTCTCCCTCGACGGTGACCGAGCCGGGCGCGAATGAGATTTTCTGCTCTTCGAGGAGGGCGTTGACGCGGGCGACGCATTCCTCGGGCGAGGGCTGGGTGTCTTCCGGCTCGGGCGGCGCGACATAGACCACGTCGATCTTGAAATTCTGCGCCTCGCCCAGCTTGTCGGCGAAGAGGCGGGCGATGCGGGCATTGGCCTCTTCATCGCTGGTCGTGCCGCGCAGCTCCACGAAATCGGGCTGCATGACGACCGAGCCGTTCTCGAGGCCGGACAGGGCCTCGAGGCTGGTCAGAACGCGCAGCGGCCAGCCCTCGGGCAGCTCGGGGTCGAGGCGCATGGCGGCGTAGACATTGTCGAGACCGAAGCGCGAGCGCGCGTAGCTTTCGGTGGCGGCGCGCACCAGTTCGTCGGGGACGCGGCCGCGCAGTTGCACCAGCCCCTCGGGGCTGAGGGTGGCGACGAATTCGGGGGTGCCTTCGCCTTCGCCGGTGCCGTCGATCTTGACCGGCTCGGGCTTGACCGCGTGCAGCGAGAAGACCTTGGGCAGGGCGGCCTCGGTCTCGCCCACCACGCGGTCGAAAAGCGCCTGCTCGGTGCTCTCCAGCGCGACGAGGGTCACGTCGGCGTCCGACAGCGTCAGCGTGCCGCCGCCAAGTGCCGCCAGCCCCTCGATCCCGGCCTCGACCGCCTTGGCCCAGTTGGGCGAGGGCACGCCCAGCCCGATCGTGCAGTCGGCCTTGCCGGTCAGCCCGGCCTCGCGCGCGGCGGCGAGGATGCGCTCGCGCGCCGCCTCGGTATCGGCCGAGCAGGCGTCGAAACGCGCGCCGGTCTCGTCGATGATGAAGCGCAGGGTGAAGGGCGTGATCACCGGGCGCGGGGCCGAGATGTCGAGCACCAGGCGCAGCCCCTCGGGCGCGGCGCCCTTCAACTCGCCCTCCAGCTTGCGCTTTTCCTTGCCGCTGTCGGCGATGGCGATGGCCTGCAATTCGCCCGCGGAAATGGAGATTTTCGAGCGGGGCAGTTTCTCAAGCGCCTCGAGGCCAAAGCGCACCGCGTCATCCCAGCCCTCGGGGGCGTCGAACTTGGCGGTCTCCAGCAGGTCGGTCACCGGCGCGCCGTGGACGGCGTCGCGCACCTCTTCCAGCAGCGCCTCGCGATCCATCCCCGCCGGGATCAGCCCGACCAGCGACACGCCGCTGTCGTTGCGCAGCAGCTCCATCGAGAAGCGCGGCGCGGTGATCGGCTGCGACGGCGTCACCTCCATGTCGTCGATCACGCGGGAGGAGTCGATGATCGTGCCGGTGATCGACAATGCGCGGAACCGGGTGGCCTCGCTCGGGGCGGTGCCGGACAGGTGGACCAGCACCCCGTCGGGGGCGACCTCGGCCCAGTCGATGCCTTCGGCGGTGAGGGCTTGCTGAATTTCGGTGGCGGCGCGTTTCTCGATCACGTTGACGGCGACAACCGCGCTGAGGACGGACAAGAAGGCCGCGATGACGACCGCCGCGATGGCGATCAGATTGGCAGACAGGCGCATGGGGGCGTGTATTCTCCGGTGGACATGCCGTGGGCGTTTCTAGAATCGCCGCGCGGGAATGGCAATCAGAGCAGGATCACGACGGCGAGAACCAGCGCAGGGATCAGCCCCGCGTCGCGGTTGGAGCGGAACAGCTTCAAGCAGTTGCCGCCGTCATAGATGCGCAGCCGCGCCAGCTGCCAGGACATGTGCCAGCCAAAGGCCCAGGCCGCGCCGATGCCCAACAGCAGCTTGAACAAGCTGTCCTGCGACAGCAGCGCCATCACGATGCCCGCGGTCATCAGCACCACGCTGGTCATCATGAAGCCCCGCAGCCAGGTCTTGGTGTTGTCGCCAAAGAGCCGCGCGGTGGATTTCACGCCGATCAGGGCGTCGTCCTCCTTGTCCTGGTGGGCGTAGATCGTGTCGTAGAAGATCGTCCAGGCGATGCCGGCGAGGTAGAGCAGCACCGCCGGCAGCCCGAGGCTGCCGGTATGCGCCGTCCAGGCCAGCAGCGCCCCCCAGTTGAAGGCCAGCCCGAGGAAGATCTGCGGCCACCAGGTAAAGCGCTTGGCGAAGGGGTAGATCGCCACCAGCGCCAGGCTGGCCACGCCCAGCCCGATCGCGGCCCAGTTGAAGGTCAGCAGGATCACGAAGGCCACCCCGGCCTGGATCGCCATCCAGGCGCTGGCCTGTTCCACCGTGACCTGCCCCGAGGGGATCGGGCGCGAGCGGGTGCGCGCGACCTGCGCGTCGATCTTGCGGTCGGTGATGTCGTTCCAGGTGCAGCCCGCCCCGCGCATCAGCCAGGCGCCGATGCCGCAGCCGAGGATGATCCACAGGTCGAACCAGCGCCAGCCGGTCGAGGCCGCGGCCAGCAGCACCCCCCACCAGCAGGGCAACAGCAACAGCCAGGTGCCGATCGGGCGGTCGGCGCGGCTGAGGCGCAGATAGGGGCGGGCCCAGGCGGGGGCGCAGCTGTCGACCCAGTTGCCGCTCACGGCGTCGGAAACCTGGCCTTCTGGCTCTGGCGTTTGGCTGGTGTCGGACATAAGTTCGCCCCCATGAGTGAAAAACCGTCGGCAAAAGTCAGGCTCTATGTAGAGCACCCGCTTAGTGCGGGGCAAACGGTTCCTCTGAACCGGGACCAGGCGCATTACCTTTTCGGGGTGATGCGGCTGGGCGTGGGCGATGCGGTGCTGCTCTTCGACGGGGCGCATGGCGAATGGCTGGCCGAGGTCGCGGAGGCGGGCAAGCGCGGCGGTGTCCTGGCCTGCCGCGAGCAGACCAGGGCGCAGCAGGACCCGCCCGACCTGTGGCTGCTTTTCGCGCCCATCAAGAAGGCGCGCACCGATTTCATCGTGGAAAAGGCCGCCGAGATGGGCGCCGCGCGGATTTGCCCGGTGCAGACCGACTTTACCAATGCCGAGCGCATCCGGCGCGACCGGCTGCAGGCCCACGCGGTGGAGGCGGCCGAGCAATGTGGCGGCACCTATGTGCCCGAGGTGGCCGAATTGCAGCGGCTTGACCGGGTGCTGGCGGACTGGCCCGAGGACCGGCAACTGATGTTCTGCGACGAGGCGCTGGTCGGCGCGCGCGCCGCGCTGGAGGGCGCGGAGGGCGGCAAATGGGCGATCCTGATTGGACCCGAGGGCGGGTTCTCGCCCGCCGAGCGCGACCGGCTGCGCGCCCTGCCCTTTGCCCATCCGGTCAGCCTCGGCCCGCGCATCCTGCGCGCCGACACGGCGGCGGTGGCGGCGCTAACCCTGTGGCAATCCATGCTGGGGGACTGGCAGTGAGCCTGATCCGGCCCGAATTGCGCCGCGCCTTCTGGCGCTGGCGCGAGGTGCTGATCGGGCTGGGCGTGGCACTGGCTGGAGTGTGGCTGTTCACCCGCGGCGGGCTGTTCTTTCAGGCGCTGGGGCTGATCGTGGGGGCGGTCGGCGCGGGGCTGGCGCTGGTGGCGCTCAGGCGCGTGCGGTTCCGTCGTCCGGCCTCGGCGCCCGGCTATGTCGAGGTGATGGAGGGGCAGATCTCCTATCTCGCGCCCGAAACGGGCGGCTTTGCCGCGCTGAGCGAACTGACCGAGGTCACCCTGATCGAGACCCCGCAGGGGCGGGCCTGGCGGCTGGGGCAGGCTGGCTCGCCGGCACTGGTGATCCCGGTCGATGCGGCGCGGGCCGAATTGCTGTTCGACGTCTTCGCCGCCCTGCCGGGGGCCGAGCCTGCGCGCATCCTCGCAGCCCTCGACGCCCCCGCCGGTTCGGGCGGGATCACGGTTTGGCGACGAGCGAACCGCATAGCCTTGACTTGAGCGTCAGCACGACGCAGGTCTTTCCCCCACGACGTAGCGAACAGAAGATCGGAGCCTTCCTTCATGTCCATTCCTCAATCCGGCGGCGGCCCGATCGAACATCATTCCCAGCTCGCCGAATACCTGGCCGAGGGCTGTAAGCCGAAATCGGAATGGCGCATCGGCACCGAGCACGAGAAGTTCGGCTACTGCAAGGACACGCTGCGCCCGCTTCCCTTTGCCGGCGAACGGTCGATCGAGGCGGTACTGAAGGGGCTGCGCGACCGCTACGGCTGGAACGAGGTGCGCGAGGGCGGCTATCTGATCGGGCTGACCAAGGACGGCGCCAATGTCTCGCTGGAGCCGGGCGGGGCGCTGGAGCTGTCGGGTGCGCCGCTGGAGACGATCCACCAGACCTGCGACGAGGTGAACGAGCACCTGCGCGAGGTGAAATCCATCGCCGACGAGATCGGCGTGGGCTTCATCGGTCTTGGCGCGGCGCCGATCTGGACCCATGAGCAGATGCCGCTGATGCCCAAGGGCCGCTACAAGCTAATGGACGCCTATATGGACAAGGTGGGCGAGACCGGCAAATCCATGATGCGCCGGACCTGTACGGTGCAGGTGAACCTCGATTTCGGTTCCGAGGCGGATATGGTGCAGAAGATGCGCGTGGCGCTGGCGCTGCAGCCGGTGGCGACCGCTCTTTTCGCCAACTCGCCCTTCTTCGAGGGCAAGCCCAACGGCATGAAGTCCTACCGTTCCTGGGTCTGGCAGCACCTGGACCCGGCGCGTACCGGCATGCTGCCCTTCGTGTTCGAGGACGGCTTCGGCTTTGAGGCCTGGGTCGAGTATGCGCTCGATGTGCCGATGTATTTCGTCTATCGCGACGGCAAATACATTGATGCGCTGGGCCAGTCCTTCCGCGATTTCCTGACGGGTGAGCTGCCGGCCCTGCCCGGCGAGACGCCGACGTTGAGCGACTGGGCCGATCACCTGACCACGATCTTCCCCGAGGCGCGGATCAAGAAATACATCGAGATGCGCGGTGCCGATGGCGGCCCCTGGCGGCGGCTCTGCGCGCTGCCGGCGTTCTGGGTGGGGCTGACCTATGACCAGGGCGCGCTGGACGCGGCCTGGGACCTGGTGAAGGGCTGGGATGCCGAGACCCGCGAGGCCTGGCGCGTGGGCGCCTCCGAGCGTGGCCTGCAGGCCGAGGTCGGCGGCCGCACCATGCAGGATCTCGCGCGCGAGGTGCTGGACATTGCACGCTCGGGCCTGAAGGCGCGGGCGCGTCCGGGGCTCGGCGGCATGGTCGCCGACGAGCGCCATTTCCTGCACGCGCTGGAGGACAGCGTGGAAACCGGCAAGGCCCCGGCCGACGAGTTGCTGGAACACTACCACGGCGACTGGAACGGCGACCTGAGCCGGATCTACGGCGAATTCAGCTACTGAATAGGGCCCCGCCGCGTGCGGCGGGACCGTGGCCCAATGTGGTGCGGGGCGCTCTTGGATACTGTCCGGACGTGAGCGCGTCGCGCTGATCCGCCCGGACTCAAGCCGAAGGCGCCGGGCGAGCGCCTGCCCGTCCCGGCGGGCTGGCGCTTTGTCTGCCTCGTGCGGCGTTCAGGGGTCGTCCGGACCTGGCGGGGATAAAGCGCGGACCTCTTGCGCCTGAGTGCCACCCCACGGGCAGGCGCTCGCCCGGCTCGCGTTGCATGGTCTGGGAAATGCCGGCTCAGGGTCCGGCGCTGCCGTTCGCCGCATGATCGCGCCGCGCAGACATGGCGCGATCTGTAACATGCGTGGCAAGGCGCCTGCGCGCGCGGGGCTATTTCTTTTTCCCGATCTTGGGTTCGGTGCCGGCCTTCAGCCGCTGCAGGTTCTGCCAGTGGCGGGCATAGATCAGCAGCGTCAGCACACCCCCCAGCAGCAGCGCCTCACCGTGGCCGAAGACCAGCATCCAAAGCGGCGCGAGCGCCGCGGCGACCAGCGCCGAGAGCGACGAGTAACGCGTGACCACGGCCACGGCCAGCCAGGTGCCGCAGGCCGCCAGCCCCACCGGCCAAGCGAGCGCCAGCAGCGTGCCCAGAAAGGTGGCCACGCCCTTGCCGCCCTTGAACCCCAGGTAGACCGGGAAGAGATGGCCGAGAAAGGCCGCCAGCCCCGCCAGCTGCGCGGCATCCTCGCCCACCGCGGCGCGGGCGATCAGCACGGCGAAACCGCCCTTGCCCGCATCCAGCACAAGCGTCAGGAACGCCGCCAGCTTGTTGCCCGTGCGCAGCACGTTGGTGGCCCCGATATTGCCCGAACCGATCTGGCGCAGGTCGCCCAGCCCGAACAGGCGCGCCATGACGATGCCGAAGGGCACCGCGCCCAGCAGGTAACCCAGCAGCGCGGTCAGCCCCAGCAGGAGAGGCGGCGTGACGATCTCAGGCATGGGTATAGACCTCCTGCCCGGCGACATAGGTGCGCAGCACCCGGCCCTGCATCCGCGCCTCGTCGAACGGCGTGTTCTTGGATTTCGAGCGCAGCTTGAACCGGTCCATCACGAAGGGCGTGTCGGGGTCGAACAGCACCAGGTCGGCAGGCGCCCCCGCGCTGAGCCGCCCCGTCGCCAGCCCCAGCCGCCGCGACGGGTTCAGCGACAGCGCGCGGAACAGCGTGGGCAGGTCCAGCGCCCCCGCGTGGTAGAGGCGCATCGAGGCGGGCAGGATGGTCTCCAGCCCCACCGCGCCCGAGGCGGCCTCTTCGAAGGGCAGGCGTTTCGATTCCTCGTCCTGCGGCGTGTGCATCGAGCAGATCACGTCGATCAGCCCGCTTCCCACCGCCTCGACCAGGGCCAGCCGGTCCTCCTCGGCGCGCAGCGGCGGCTTGACCTTGAAGAAGGTGCGATAGTCGCCGACGTCCAGCTCGTTCAGGGTCAGGTGGTGGATCGAGACCCCCGCCGTCACGTCCAGCCCGTTGGCCTTGGCGCGTTCCAGCGCGGGCAGGGCGCGGGCGGTGGTGATCTGGTCGGCGTGGTATTTCACGCCCGTCATCTCGACCAGCGCCAGATCGCGGTCCAGCGCCATGCGCTCGGCCATGGCCGAGACCGCGGGCAGGCCCTTGAGCGAGGCGAACTTGCCGCTGGTCACCGCCGCACCGCGCGACAGGCCCGGTTCCTGCGGGTGCAGGATGACCAGCGCGCCCAGGCTGCGGGCATAGGTCATGGCGCGGCTCAGCACCTTGGTGTTCTCGACCACCTTGTCGCCGTCGGTGAAGGCCACCGCGCCGGCATCCATCAGGAAGCTCAGCTCGACCATCTCGGCGCCCTCGCGGCCCTTGGTCAGCGCGGCCATGGGCTTGATGCGCACCGGGGCGGCCTCGCGCGCGCGGCGGGTGACGAATTCCAACGTCTCGGGCGTGTCGATGGCGGGCGCGGTGTCGGGCCGGGTGACCATGGTGGTCACGCCGCCCGCGGCCGCGGCCAGCCCTGCCGAGCGGAAGGATTCCTTGTGCCGCTCGCCCGGCTCGCACACCTTCACGCCGATATCGACGATGCCGGGGGCCAGGCATTTGCCGGCGCAGTCGATCACGCTGTCGGCCTGCGGGGGCGTGCCGTCGCCGGTGGCGGCGATGACCTCGTCCTCGATCAGCAGCCAGCCCTCGGCCTCGGTTCCGGCCTCGGGGTCGATCAGGCGGGCGTTTTTCAGAAGCGTTTTCATGCGGCTCTCCGGCTGAGGGCGGCCTCGATCGCGGCCTTGGCGGCGGCGGGCTCGGACAGGAACTTGATCAGGTGCTTGTCGCCGTCACGGGTGATGACCTGCGCGGCGCTGCCGATGATGCGCACCCTGGCGATATCGCCCAGCGCGACGCGGCGCCCGCCGGGGCCTTTGAGATCGGTCGCGGTGAGCGTCCAGACATGGCCCAGCTCCTCCGACATCAGATAGGCGCCGCGCACGCCGATGCCGAGGATCGCCGCGACGATCCCCACCCAACCATGCGGGTTGCCCATGGCGTAGAGCACCGCCGTCGCCGCGATGCCGCCCACCACCGCCAGCAGGACGTGCGCGCGGATATAGGTGGCGCGGTCGGCGGTGAAGCGGCGCTCAGACATAGACGCCCTCATCCTTGGGCGCGCGCAGATTGCGCGCCAGCAGGTCCATCGCGGCCATGCGCACCGCGACGCCCATCTCCACCTGTTCCTGAATGACCGAGCGGTTGATGTCGTCGGCGATCTCGCCGTCGATCTCCACGCCGCGGTTCATGGGGCCCGGGTGCATGACGATGGCGTCGGGCTTGGCGTGGGCCAGCTTTTCGGCGTCCAGCCCGTAGCGGTGGTAATATTCGCGCTCCGAGGGGATGAAGCCGCCATCCATCCGCTCCTTCTGAAGGCGCAGCATCATCACCACGTCGACGTCCTTCAGCCCTTCCTTCATGTCGTCATAAACCTCGACCCCGAACTCGGCGATTCCCGCAGGCATCAGGGTCGGCGGGCCGACCAGGCGCACGCGGTTCTCCATCTTGCCCAGCAGCAGGATGTTCGACCGCGCCACGCGGCTATGCGCGATGTCGCCGCAGATGGCGATGTTCAGGCGGTGCAGCCGGCCCTTGGTCCGGCGGATGGTCAGCGCGTCCAGCAGCGCCTGCGTGGGATGCTCATGTCGCCCATCGCCCGCGTTCAGCACCGCGCAGTTGACCTTTTGCGCCAAGAGGTCCACCGCGCCCGAATGCGGGTGGCGCACCACCAGCAGGTCCGGGTGCATCGCGTTCAGCGTCAGCGCCGTGTCGATCAGCGTCTCGCCCTTTTTGATGGAACTGGCCTGCATTGCCATGTTCATCACGTCGGCGCCCAGCCGCTTGCCCGCCAGCTCAAAGCTGGCCTGGGTGCGGGTGGAGGCCTCGAAGAACATGTTGATCTGGGTGAGGCCGGCCAGCGCGTCGGAATGCTTCACCGCGCGGCGGTTGAGGTCGACATACTGGTCGGCCAGGTCCAGAACTGTGGTGATTTCCTCGGGGTGGAGATGTTCGATCCCCAGCAGGTGTCGCGCGCGGAATGTCATTGGGGCCTCCGTCCGGGTTGTGTCGCTTATAGAAAGCGCAGGCGCGGGCGGCAAGCGACGGGATGGGCCATTTACCTTCGCCCCGCGCGGGCCTAGCTTTGGCGCATGGAGATGGCCCCGGATTTTCACACCGCCAAGGCGCTGCTGGAATGGCAGATCGAACTGGGCGCGGACGAGGCGATCGGCGAAGAGCCGATCGACCGCTATTCCGCGCCCAAGGCAGAGCCCGCCGCGGCCCCCGCGCCGCCGCGGGGCGCCGTGCCCGCCGCTGCGCCGGTGGCGGCCGTGCCAGAAGGGCCCGACCCGGTCGAAGAAGCCAAGGCGCTGGCCGGGGCCGCGCGTTCGCTCGACGAGCTGCGCGAGGCGCTGGCGGGGTTCGAGCATTGCGAGTTGAAGAAAGGCGCGCGCAACCTGGTCTTCGCCGACGGCAACCCGCGCGCCCGCGTGATGGTGATCGGCGAGGCGCCGGGCCGCGACGAGGACATGCAGGGCAAGCCCTTCGTCGGGCGGGCGGGGCAGCTTCTGGACCGGATGTTCGCGGCGATCGGGCTGGACCGCGCCTCGCCCGATACCGAGAGCGCGCTCTACATCACCAATGTGCTGCCCTGGCGCCCGCCGCAGAACCGCGACCCCAAGCCCGAGGAGGTGGCGATGATGCTGCCCTTCCTCGAACGCCATGTCGAACTGGCGGACCCCGAGGTGCTGGTGCTTATGGGAAACCATTCCTGCCAGGCGCTGCTGGGTCGCAGGGGAATCACCCGGCTGCGCGGCCATTGGGCCGAGGCGCTGGGCAAGCCCGCCTTGCCGATGTTCCATCCGGCCTATCTGCTGCGCAACCCGCATGCCAAGCGCGAAGCGTGGCACGACCTGCTGATGCTGCAGGCCAAGCTAAAGGAGACGGCATGAGGATCCTCGCCTTTTCTGACCTGCATCATTCGCGCAGCCGGGCCGAGATGCTGGTGACGGCGGCGCGCGAGGCCGATCTGGTGATCGGCGCGGGGGATTTCTGCAACATGCGGCGCGACCTGAAGGCGGCGCTGGACATGCTGGCCGGGATCGCCGCGCCGCTGGTGATGGTGCCGGGCAATGCCGAATCCGCCGATGAGCTGCGCGCGGCCGCGCCCGCAGGCGCGCATGTTCTGCACGGGCAGGGCTGCGAGGTCGGGGGGCTGCGGATCTTCGGGCTGGGCTACGCGGTGCCGGTGACGCCCTTCGGCAGCTGGTCCTGCGACCTGTCCGAACAGCAGGCGGGCGAGATGCTGGAGGCGTGCGACGGTGCGGACATCCTGGTGACCCATTCGCCGCCGAAGGGCGTGGCGGACACGACGTCGAGCGGGCTGTCGGTGGGATCGACCGCGATCCGCGCGGCGATCGAGCGGTTGCAGCCGCCCTTGGCCCTTTGCGGCCATGTCCATGACAGTTGGGGGCAGGAGGGGAAGATCGGCGCGACCCGCGTCGTCAATCTCGGCCCCAGATCCAATTGGTTTGAGGTTTCGGCATGACCCTCGCCGTCGATCCGGTCACGCTGCTGGCCTTCATCCCTGCCGCGCTGGCGCTGAACCTGACGCCCGGGGCGGACATGATGTTCTGCGTCGGGCAGGGATTGAAGAGCGGTCCGCGCGCGGCGGTGGCGGCCGATCTGGGCATCGCCCTTGGCGGCATGGTGCATGTGGCGCTGGCCGGGCTGGGGCTGGGGGCGCTGGTGGCCGCGCATCCCGGGCTGTTCGACCTGATCCGCTGGATCGGGGTGGCCTATCTGCTGTGGCTGGCGCTGCAGGCGCTGCGCAGCGGGGCGCTGCCCGTAGCCGCGCCCCCGGGCAGTTCCGCCCGCGCCTTCCGCGCCGCGCTGGTCGTGAACCTGACCAACCCCAAGGTCATCCTGTTCGTGCTGGCCTTCATCCCCCAGTTCGTCGACCCCGCGCGTCCGGTCCTGCCGCAGTTCCTGCTTTTCGGGCTGGTGCTGTCGCTGGGCGGGCTCTTGGTGAACGGGCTGGCGGGCGTGTTCGCCGGGGGCTTGGGGCGTCGCCTGCTCGGCTCGCCGCGCATGGCGCGGGGGCTGCGATATGCCTCGGCCGGAATTTTCACCACGCTGGCCCTGCGGCTGGCCCTGATGGAGCGTTCGTGATGTCGCGTATCGATGAGAGCAAGGAATTCATCCCCGTCCGCATTGCCGTGCTGACGGTGTCCGACACCCGCGGCCTGGACGAGGACCGCTCGGGCCAGACGCTGGTCGAGCGGATCGAGGGCGCGGGCCACATCCTGGCCGACCGCAAGATCCTGCGCGACGAGCGCGCCGAGATCGCCGATCAGCTGCGCGCCTGGTGCGCGAACCCCGAGATCGACGTGATCATCTCGACCGGCGGCACCGGGCTGACCGGCCGCGACGTGACGGTGGAGGCGCATCGCGATGTCTACGAGAAAGAGATCGACGCCTTCGGTACGGTCTTCACCATGGTCTCCTTTCAGAAGATCGGCACCTCGGCGGTGCAGTCGCGCGCCACGGGGGGCGTGGCCAACGGCACCTACCTGTTCGCGCTGCCGGGCAGCACCGGCGCCTGCAAGGATGCCTGGGACGAGATCCTGCGCTGGCAGCTCGATTACCGGCACCGGCCCTGCAATTTCGTCGAGATTTTCCCGCGGCTGGACGAGCACAAGCGACGGAAATGATCCGCGCCAGCGTATAACGGGCGCACTTGGAGCGCCGCCTGCGCGGCGCTATCTGTTGTAGATCTGGTCTTTCGCATTTCCTGCCGGGAAGGATAACGCACATGCGATTCTTGCGCCGCAGCCTGATGGGGCTGTTTCTGCTGGCCGTGACTCTTGGCCTGCTCAGCTATGCGGGCCAATCGGTCTATTCCGCCCTGCAGGAGCGCTGGGCCAAGGAAACCCGGCCGCGCCCCGCGCGCGAGCGTGTGTTTGCAGTCAACGTGGTGCAGGTGCAGCCGCAGACCGTGACGCCGGTTCTGACCGCCTTTGGCGAGTTGCGCAGCCGCCGCACGCTGGACCTGCGCGCCCGCGCCTCCGGCCCGGTGGTGGAACTGCACCCGGATTTCGAAGAGGGCGGCAGCGTGCAGGCCGGCGAACTGTTGTTCCGCGTCGATCCGCATGCAGCGCAATCGGCGCTCGATGTCGCCCGCACCGACCTGGCCGAGGCCGAGGCCGAGTTGCGCGATGCCAACACCGCGCTGGGGCTGGCCGAGGATGAGCTGGAGGTCTCGCAGGCGCAGGCCGCGCTGCGCGCCCAGGCGCTTGAGCGGCAGAAGAACCTGCTCGAGCGCGGTTTCGGCAGCGACGCGGCGGTGGAAACGGCCGCTCTGGCCGAGGCCGCCGCGCAGCAGGCGGTGGTCGCGCGGCGTCAGGCGCTGGCCGCGGCCCGCAGCCGCGTGGAACAGGCCGGCACCGGGCTGGAGCGCCAGAAGATCACGGTTGCCGAGGCCGAGCGCGACCTGGCCGACACCGCCGTCTATGCCGCCTTCCCGGGCACGCTCAGCGATGTCAGCCTCGTCGAGGGGGGGCTGGTGGCCAATAACGAGCAGGTGGCGCGGCTGATCGACCCCGACGACCTGGAGGCCTCGTTCCGGATCTCGACCACGCAATATTCCCGGCTGTTGGATGAAGGCGGTGCGCTGACCGCGGCGCCGCTGACCGTCACGCTGGACGTGTTCGGCGCGGCGCTGACGGCCGAGGGCCGTCTGACGCGCGAAAGCGCGGCGGTGGGCGAGGGCCAGACCGGGCGGCTGCTGTTCGCGCGGCTCGACGGGGCCCGGGGCTTTCGCCCAGGCGATTTCGTGACCGTGACCATTGAAGAGCCCGAGCTGCACGACGTGGCGGTGCTGCCCGCGGCGGCGGTGGATGCGGCGGGCACGGTCCTGGTCGTGGGCGAGGACGACCGGCTGGAACTGGCCAGGGTGGAATTGCTGCGCCGCCAGGGCGACGAGGTGATCCTGCGGGCCCCGGCGCTTTTCGGGCGCATGGTGGTGGCCGAGCGCTCGCCGGTGCTGGGCGTGGGCATCAAGGTGCGCCCGATCAGCCCGCAGGCCGCGGCCGGGGCGCCGGAAGAGCCGGAGATGGTGGCGCTCAGCCCCGAGCGCCGCGCCGCGATGATCGCCTTTATCGAGGGCAACCAGTTCATGCCCGAGGAGGCCAAGAAACGCGTGCTCTCGCAGCTTACGCAGGACAAGGTGCCCGCCCGCATGGTCGAGCGCATCGAAAGCCGGATGGGGGGCTGATCCATGGCGCCGCGTCTCCCCGGTGCGGCCGGCGGGCTGCTTTCCTACTTCACCCGGCACGGCACGGCGGCGAACCTGCTGCTGGTGGTGCTGATCGCATTGGGGCTGAGCGCCATGCCCCGCATGCGCGCGCAGTTCTTCCCCGATGTCATCATCGAGAATGTCACCGTCTCGGTCGCATGGGACGGCGCCGGCGCCGAGGATGTGGACGCCGGGATCGTTCAGGTGCTGGAGCCCGCCCTGCTGGCCGTCGAAGGGGTCGAAGAGACCTCGTCGCGCTCCACCGAGGGGCGGGCCAGCATCACGCTGGATTTCGAACCCGGCTGGGACATGGCCCGCGCCGCCGATGACGTGCAGGCCGCGGTTGACGCCGTCACCACCCTGCCCGAAGAGGCCGAGGAGCCCTCGGTGCGCCGCGGCGTGTGGCGCGACCGGGTGACCGACGTGGTGATCACCGGGCCGGTGGGGGTGGATCAGCTGGGCCGCTTCGCCGATGAATTCGTGGCCCGCCTCTTTGCCGCGGGGGTCACGCGCACCAGCATCCGCGGCCTCGCCGCGCCCGAGACTATCGTCGAGGTGCCGGTCTCGGAGTTGATCCGCCACGACGTGAGCATGGCCCAGATCGCCGAGGCCATCGCGGCCGAGGCCGAAACTGCCCCTGCGGGCGATGTGGGCGGGGGCAACGCCCGCGTGCGCACCGGCGTCGCCAAGCGCAGCGCCGAGGAGATCGCGCAGATCGTCCTGCGTTCGAACCCCGACGGCTCCACCCTGACCATCGGCGACGTGGCGCTGGTGCGCGTGGAAGGTGCGGACCGCAAGCGCGCCTATTTCGTGGCGGAGAACCCCGCGATCTCGATCCGCGTCGACCGCTCGGACCAGGGCGACGCCATCGCCATCCAAGGCAAGGTGCAGGAGGTGGCGGACGAGCTGGCCCTGACCCTGCCGGCGGATGTGAAGATCGACCTGATCCGCACCCGGGCCGAGGCGATCACGGGCCGCCTGAACATCCTGCTGGACAACGGCATGATGGGCCTGGCGCTGGTGGTGGGGCTGCTGTTCCTGTTCCTCAACGCGCGCACCGCCTTCTGGGTGGCGGCCGGCATCCCCGTGGCCATGCTCAGCACGATTGCGCTGATGTATCTGGCGGGGCTGACCATCAACATGATCTCGCTTTTCGCGCTGATCATCACTTTGGGCGTGGTGGTGGACGACGCCATCGTGGTGGGCGAGCACGCCGACTTCCGCGCCCGCAGGCTGGGCGAGGGGCCGGTCGAGGCCGCCGAGAACGCCGCCCGCCGGATGGCCGCGCCGGTGTTTTCGGCCACCGTCACGACGGTGATCGCCTTTTTCGGACTGACCGCCATCGAGGGCCGGTTCGGCGACCTGATCTCGGACATCCCCTTTACCGTGATCGCGGTGCTGATGGCCTCGCTGGTGGAATGCTTCCTGATCCTGCCCAACCACATGAGCCACGCGCTGGCGCATTCGGCCAAGCGGCACTGGTACGACCTGCCCTCGCGCGTGGTGAACCGCGGCTTCGGCTGGGTGCGCCGGGTCATCTTCCGCCGCCTGATGGCGGGGGTGATCTGGGCGCGCTACCCGGTGCTGGGGCTGGCGCTGGTGGTGCTGGCCAGCCAGGTCGCGCTGCTGGTGCGGGGGGACGTGCAGTGGCGCTTCTTCAACGCGCCGGAGCGGGCCTCGGTCTCGGGCAATTTCGCCATGGCGCCCGGCGCCACGCGCGCCGATACCATGGCCATGATGCGCGAGATGCAGCGCGCGACCGAGGCCGTCGCCGCGCGCTACGAGCAGCAATACGGCACCAACCCGCTGGATTACGTTCTGGCTGAGGTAGGCGGCAATACCGGCCGCGGCCTGTCGGGGGTGGAGACCAAGGATACCGACCTGCTGGGCTCCATCGCGATCGAACTGATCGATGCCGACCTGCGGCCCTATTCCTCGTTCCAGTTCGTCGGCGAGTTGCAGGACGAGGTGCGCCAGCACCCGCTGGCCGAGGTGGTCAGCTTCCGCGGCTGGCGCTCGGGCCCCGGCGGCGATGCGCTGGACGTGCAGTTCTACGGCGCCAGCGCCGATACCCTGAAAGGGGCGGCTGAGGCGCTGAAGACGGCGCTGCTGCAGTTCCCCGAGGTCTCGGCCGTCGAGGACAGTCTTGCCTATGACAAGGAAGAGCTGATCCTCGACCTCACCCCGCAGGGCTCGGCGCTGGGTTTCACCATCGACGGGCTGGGCCGGGTGCTGCGCAACCGGCTGAACGGGATCGAGGCCGCGACCTATCCCGAGGGGCCGCGCAGCGCCACGATCCGGGTGGAGTTGCCCGAGGGCGAGCTGACCGCCGATTTCCTCGACCGGACGCTGCTGCGCTCCGCCTCCGGTGAATACCTGCCGCTGGCCGATATCGTGACCGTCGAACGCCGCGCGGGCTTTTCCACCGTGCAGCGCGAGAACGGGCTGCGCGTGGTCTCGGTGACCGGCGACATATCCGAGGACGACCCGGCGCGCGCCGAGGAGATCATGCAGCGCCTGCAGGACGAGATCCTGCCCCGGATCGAGAGCGAACAGGGCGTCGCCTGGCGCCTGTCCGGGCTGGCCGAGCAGGAGAACGCGTTTCTCAGCGATGCGCTGCTGGGCTTTGCGCTGTGCCTTCTGGGCATCTACCTGACGCTGGCCTGGATCTTTTCCAGCTGGGTGCGGCCGCTGGTGGTGATGGCGATCATCCCCTTCGGCCTGGTGGGCACGATCTATGGCCATGCGCTGTGGGAGGTGCCGCTGTCGATGTTCACGGTGGTGGGCCTGATCGGGATGACCGGGATCATCATCAACGATTCGATCGTGCTGGTGAGTACGGTGGACGAATACGCCCAGAGCCGTGGGCTGGTGCCCGCGATCATCGACGGGGCGGCCGACCGGCTGCGCCCGGTGCTGCTGACCACGCTGACCACGGTGCTGGGGCTGTCGCCGCTGCTCTATGAAAGCTCGCAGCAGGCGCAGTTCCTGAAACCCACGGTGATCACGCTGGTCTACGGGCTGGGCTTTGGCATGGTGCTGGTGCTGCTGGTGGTGCCGGCGCTGTTGGGGATGCAGCAGGATATTCAGCGCCAGATTCAGGCCGCCCGCCGCGCCTTGCGGGCCTCGGGCCCGGCCCGGGGCCTGGCCGCGGCGACGGTGATGGCGGGGCTGGGCGTGCTGGCGGTCTTTGCCGGCACGCTGGGCCACGCGATCTATGCCGGTGCTCTGCCGGCGCTCTTGGTGACGGTGTTCCCGATGCTGGCGGGGCTGCCGGTCATGGCGGCCGCGCTGGTGCTGTTCCTGGCCGGGGCGGCCGCGGTGCTGCTGGTGATCTACCTGCTGGCGGCGCTGGGGTTCGCGTTGGGGCGGCGGCGGGCGGCCTAGCCGCCCTCGCAGCCGCGGATATCCACCGCCTTCTGGCCCGCCAGCAGGGTGAAGCGCACAGACGAGCGGTCGAGCGCGAAGGGCGCTGCTGCCTCGGGCACCAGATCGGCCACCGCGAACAGGCTGTTGCCCTGCCGGGTGACCTCAGGCTCCGAGATCCAGATGGCCGGATCGCGCAGTTCGACCACGACGACCTCCTCTCCGCCCATCGGCGGCAGGGGGATCTCGGCGGTCAGGCGCAGCCCGTCGGAAATCGGTTCCGCCGTGCAGGTCACGCGTCCGACGCCGGCCTGCGCCGCGCTCGTCGGGCGGGCGGCGAGGGCGGCGCGGATCGGTTCGGGGTTCGGCAGCGCCGGCAGCTCGGCGTGCAGCTCCAGCGACATCGGCATGCAGATCTCGTGGCACACGCCCAGCTCCATGCGCCCCTGCAGCATGATCGGCGTGCCGGGGGTGCCGGGGGTCAGCTCCAGCGGCAGCACCACCTCGTCCTGGTAGGCAATGGTGCGCATGCCGTTTTGTTTGAACACCTTGGGGCGCGGCCAGTAGGTGGCCACGGCCTTCAGGTTGCGCGAGGCCGACCAGTCGAACAGCGGCGGGATGCCGGCATCGCCCGGCGCGCGCCAATAGGTCTTCCAGCCCGGGGCAAGGGTCAGGCGCAGCCCGGCCATCTGGGTACCCTGCTCGGTTTCCCAGCCGGGCAGGATCTCGGCCTGGATGATGGTCTCGGCGGGCGGCTGGGCGGAGGCCGGGAGGGTGCCTGCGAACAGCCCGACGGCGGCGATGAGGGAGGAAACAACCTGTCTGATCATGCAGGGGAACATAAGCATCGGCGCCGCGGTGCGAAATCACATTTGGGCGATGCCAGTGCGAGCGTGGCGTTTCGGCCTCTTGCCGGGGGCGCCGACGTCGCCCATCTTGAAGGTATGGAACCTGAAAGCTCCCCGATGGATCTCAGCGGCAAGCTGCTGATCGCGATGCCCGGCATGGGCGACCCCCGCTTCGAGAAAAGCGTGGTCTTCCTGTGCGCCCATTCCAGCGACGGCGCCATGGGGCTGATCGTGAACAAGCCCACCACGGACCTCAGCTTCGACGAGTTGCTGGAGCAACTCGGGATCGAGCGCGCGCCGGGCGCCCGCGAGATCCGGGTGCATTTCGGCGGCCCGGTGGAGCATGGGCGCGGTTTCGTGCTGCATTCGTCGGATTACATGTCGGCGGACACGACGCTGCGAATCGACGACCGGATCGGCCTGACCGCGACGGTGGACGTCCTCGAACGCATCGCGCGGGGCGAGGGGCCGCAGGACACGCTCCTGGCGCTGGGCTATGCCGGCTGGGGGCCGGGGCAGCTGGAAGGCGAGATCGTCGAGAACGGCTGGCTGACCTGCGAGGCCGATCCAGAGATCGTGTTCGCCGCCGACGACGGCTCGAAATGGGGCCTTGCGCTGAAAACGCTGGGGATCGATCCGCTGACCCTGTCGGCGGCGGCGGGCCGCGCCTAGGGGCGCGGTGCGGCGGCACGGCGCAGCCGGTCGTTGATCGCGCGGCCCAGCCCGTGATCGGGAACCGGGGCGACGGCGATCCCCTGGCCTTTGCCAGCCATCGCGTCGAGCGCCCGCAGATGGTGGAAGAGGTTCGCCGCCGCCTCCACCAGGTCGCCGTTTTCCGACAGGTTCAGCGTGGCGCCCGCGCAATTCTCTCCGAAACCGAGCCAGAGCTCGCCTTCCGCAGGCGCGGTGACGTCCAGTCGGACCTTCGCTCCGGGCGCGTAATGGGACGTGAGCTGACCGGGCGCATTCACCGTCATGCCGTGATGCGCGGCCAGCGGCGCGCCCAGGCAGGCCTCGATCGCCTCGGCCGGCAGGCCGCCGGGGCGCAGCAGGGTGGGGGCGCCGTCAAAGCCCACGATGGTCGATTCCACCCCGACCGGGCAGCGCCCGCCGTCGAGCACCGCCGCGATCTTGCCGCCCAGGCCCTCCAGCACGTGGCCCGCCTCGGTCGGGCTGATCTTGCCCGAGGGGTTGGCCGAGGGCGCGACCACCGGCCCGCCGAAGGCGCGCAGCAGGTCGCGCGCCAGCGGGTGCTCGGGCACGCGGATCGCCACCGTCTCCAGCCCCGCGCTGGCCAGCGGCGAAATCCCGGCCCCGGCGCGCAGCGGGACCACCAGCGTCAGCGGGCCGGGCCAGAACGTGCTGGCCAGACGCTCGGCCTCGGGCGGGAAATCGGCGATTTCGCGGGCCGCCTCGAGATCGGGCAGATGCACGATCAGCGGGTTGAAGCGCGGCCGCCCCTTGGCCTCGAAAATCCGGGCCACCGCCGCGTCGTTGCGCGCATCCGCCCCCAGCCCGTAAACGGTCTCGGTGGGGAAGGCGACCAACCCGCCCTGTGCCAGCAGCTCAGCCGCGCGGGCAACGCCTTGGGCATCCGGAGAGAGGGTTTCGGTGGGACTCATGTCGTGACGCCGCGTTTCGGTTGAAGGGGCCGGGGGGTGGTTTACCCTTGGTCCCGGGATTGACGAGACATACCGGCGCGCCGATGGTTTCTCAAGGCGCAAGCGAAGGGAGAGGCCGATGCCGTATCGCGCACCGACTGAGGATTTCAAATTCATTTTCGACCATGTGGTGGACCTGTCCCGGGTCACGGATACGGAACTGTTTGCCGAGGCCACGCCCGATGTCGCCGAGGCCATCCTGTCCGAGGCCGGCAAGCTCTGCGAAGAGGTGATGGCGCCGTTGCAGCGCCCGGGCGACATGCAGGGCGCGGTGCTGGAGAACGGCACCGTTCGCACCACCCCCGGCTTTGGCGAGGCCTATGCCCAGATCGCCGAGGGCGGCTGGATCGGCATGTCCGCCGCGCCCGAGAACGGGGGCATGGGCCTGCCCATGACACTCACCACCGCGGTGAACGAGATGATGAGCTCGGCCTGCCTGTCGCTGCAGCTCAACCCGTTGATGAGCCAGGGCCAGATCGAGGCGCTGGAGCATCACGCCAGCGACGAACTCAAGGCGCTCTACCTGCCCAAGCTGATCTCGGGCGAATGGTGCGGCACCATGAACCTGACCGAGCCGCAGGCGGGCTCGG
>Ga0207799_100283_pt1 | contig 29639 bp, 29 predicted proteins | sample TtanPargueraPR_4_FD_187742 | JGI IMG/M metagenome (GOLD analysis project Ga0207799, IMG submission 187742) | Aerobic enrichment media microbial communities from Bioluminiscent Bay, La Parguera, Puerto Rico - Tt and M2 (SPAdes) | ecosystem: Environmental > Aquatic > Marine > Unclassified ...
TTCCGTAGGCACGACCGGCACCAAACGGACAGCATCCCCCAAGGATCCAACCGCCGAAACTGCCGGCCCGGGAATTGGAGAGACTTCGCCTCCGCCCGCCGAAAAGTATTTCTCCGCTCAAACGAAGAAATAATCGGCGCCGACTGATGGGGTCAACGCGACAGAATTGACTTTATTCGGTAAAATATTGTCCTGATCGGCAAATACTTATCCTATCCACTTTAGTACTATCCCATCCCGCTTTTTTGGGCGACGGGGCCGGGCTGCACCGTCTTACAGCCCGGCTCGCTCCTCGCGGACCTGTTTGCGGTAGTGGGACGGCGACAGCCCCACCTCCTTCTTGAAGGATTTGCAGAAGTAATTGACGTCGCTATAGGAAAGCTCCAGCGCGATATTCGTAATCGGCTGTTCGCTTGTGGTCAGCAGTTCTTTGGCCAAGTCTATTCTGCGGCCGGTCAGGTAAGTGATGAAATTGACGTTCATCGTCTTTTTGAACAGCCGGCTGAGATAGCACGGACTGACATTGGCGTAGGCCGCCACCTCGTCCAGGGTCACGCCCTTGCTCAGATTGCGCTCGATATAGTTGAGGACCTTTTGCAGCCGTTCCGGAGATTGCCCGAACCGCTCCCTGGCGACATCGAAAAGCTGATCGGTCATCTCCCGGAAAACGGCCAACACCTGCAGTCGGCTCCGGCCGTCCAGACGCATGGTCTGCAGGCCGTCGACCTTGGCCATCAGATCTTCCGGAATGCGGAGGCCCTTTTCGGCCGCCAGCCCGGCCATGTCCGCGGCGAAATCGAGGACCAGTTGACGGGGGGCATGGTCCTGCCGCGTATAGATCCAGTCGACATGGCGGCGGACGGCGGCAACCCCCTCCCGGTAATCGTCATGCTCCATCAGACCGCCGATACGGCGGACAACTTCCTGGCTCCGCCGCCCGGTTCCGAGTTGCTGCAGACAGGTCTCGACCGTCATGAGGAGGTCCGGGGTCCGGATCGGCTTCAGGAGATAATCGTCGGCCTTCAGCCGGATCGCCGTATGCATCATATCGAAGTAATCATAGGCGGTCGTGATGATCACCTTCGTATTCGCGTTCTTGTCCCGAAGCCGCTGAATGACGTCCAGGCCATTCGGTCTGGGGATGTTGATGTCGACCAGCATCAAATCGATGTCGTTGTTTTCGATCAAGTCGATCGCCTCGGTTCCCGTCCGCGCCTCTCCGACGATGCGGACGTTATCGAGGTTTTCCAACAGGATGGAGTGAAGAGCCTGCCGCTCCAGTTCTTCATCTTCGACGATCACGATATCATACATTTTCACTCTCCCTATGCGGGCCGCCACGGATTACGGGAGGAGGAAACATCCGGTGTGGTTTCCGGACTGTTCCAGCGCTGGCACCTCCCGCCGTCGGCGATTTCACTTTCGAGCGTTGAAGATCGTTGGTTCTCTCCTCTCCACGCGCCGCTCAGACGTCGCATGGATCGTATTCAAGGGGAATCCGCACTCTCACGAGGGTTCCTCCGCCGGGGGTTCCCGGGCTTTCTACGACAAGCCCGTAGTCATTCCCGAAAAAGTGCCGCAAACGCGAATCCACGTTGTGCAGGCCGATGCTGACCCGTCCGCGATGTTCGTTGACGCCGTCCAGCGCCGCCCGGAGGATTTCCGGCTCGATGCCGTCGCCGTTGTCGGCGATGTCGAGGATCAGATCCTTACCGTCGTCCCGGGCGCGAATGTCGATCTTGCCGCCCCCTTCCCGTGGCTCCACAGCATAATTGATGCAATTTTCGACCAACGGATGCAGCGACATGAACGGGCAAAGCATGGATTCGTATTTTTCCGGAACGTCCAGCGAATAGGTAAACCGGTCCCCCATGCGCACCTCCTGAATGGAGAGGTAGTTGCGCACATGCGTCATCTCGCTCCGCAGCGAGACGTTCTGCGATTTCCCTTTCTTAAGGATGTAACGCATCATATCGGCGAAGGCGCAGACGATGCTCTCCGTCCGTCCCGCCCGTTCGGCCAGCGCCAGACGCCCGATGGTATTCAACACGTTGAACAGGAAATGCGGATTGACCTGATAGGACAAGGCCTGCAATTCGGCCTCGCGAAGGGATTTCTCCAACTCCACGCGCTGCTTGGATTCCTCCATCAACCTCAGGGTCTGGGCTGAGAGTTCCTGCTGCGTGGCGGCGGCGTAACTCTCCTCGACAAGATATTCGGCCAGGAAAAACAGGGTATAGGCCGCGGAGCGAAGCTTGGGATAGGTGATCTCGCGGATCTCGTCGTGCAGGGTTTGCAGCTTCTTGTCCTGCCGCCATGTGCTGTCCGGCGGAATGATGTGTTCGAGGTTCACCTCGTTCCCGTCGCTGAGGCGAACCTGGCCGGCGATGAACGCGCCCAGATACTGGTCCCGGACGATGATCGGAGCGGCGAAATCGACCAGGCCGCAATGGCACTGATAGATGCTGGGCTCACCCGTCGCCATGGCCCTGCGGCCGCCGTCGTTGTCGCAGAGGAAACAAAGGTCGCGCCGGGCGCCGGTGGTCCGGATCGTTTGACAGAACGGGGAAAAGTTGCTCGGTTCGGTGATCGGAACCCCTTCCCGATCCACGATGATCATCGCAATGCCGACCGCGGTGCTGAAATTATCCTGCACCTTCTGCAGCACATCCACGCTGATAAGATCTTCGAGCTTTAGTTTTTGGGTTTCTCTAGACGTCTCCTTCGGCATATGCACTCCTTGTGGATTTTTACCCGATCATTGCCGGGCCTCTTCTTGACGCGAGGACGTCCCGCCCGCAGCCATCGCGGAGCGCTCCCGCACGATCGATTTTTTCCCACTGGAAGTCGTCATCGCTTCGGCCGAAATGACCATACGCCGCCGTTTTCCGGAAGATGGGGCGGCGCAGTTTCAGGGCGGAGATCATACCGGACACCGAAAGCGGGAACACGTCCCAAACCGCAGCTGTCAGCCGGTCGATGTCGACCGTTTCGGTCCCGTAAGTCTCGAGAGTCACCATTTCGGGAGAGTCTTGCCCTATCGCAAAGGCCAAAGCAACCTCGCATCGGTCCGCAAGTCCGGCGGCGACGACGTTCTTGGCGATATAGCGGGCCATATAGGCCGCCGTACGGTCCACCTTGGTCGCATCCTTGCCCGAAAACGCCCCGCCGCCGTGCCGGGCACAGCCCCCGTAGGTATCGACCATCAGCTTGCGGCCGGTCAGGCCGGTATCGGCCGCCGGTCCACCGAGCACGAACCGGCCTGTGGGATTGACGAGGACGCGCGTGTCCTCCTTGATCCAGAACATCAGCTCGGGGAACAAAACGCTCTCCAGGAGCCCCCTGACCAGGGCCTCGCCGCCGACCTCGGGATCGTGCTGGGCCGAGACGACGACACTGGTCAGACCGGCAGGCTTGCCGTCCGAACCGTATTGGACCGTGACCTGCGTCTTCCCGTCCGGACGCAGCCAGCCCAGTGTGCCGTCGCGGCGGACCGCCGCCAAGCGGCGCGACAGCCGGTGCGCCAGATCGATGGGCGCCGGCAAAAGGCTGTCGCTCTCGTCGCAGGCATAACCGTAGAAGATTCCCTGGTCGCCCGCTCCAACGGCGTCACCGCGCGATACGCCTTGGTCGATGTCCGGGGACTGCGTCCGCAGGTTGGTCAAAATGAAACAGTTTTCGCTGTCGAAACCGAGGGCCGGATCGGCGTAACCGATATCCCGGATGACCTGGCGGGCCGTGCGGACCGCGTCGATCCGCGCCGTGGTGGTGATTTCCCCGGCGATGAAGGCAGTGTTGCCCGAGACGACGCTTTCCACGGCGACCCGGGCCGAGGGATCCTGCGCTAGGCAGGCGTCAAGAATGCCGTCGGAAATCTGATCGCAGACCTTGTCGGGATGGCCCTCGGTCACCGATTCCGCACTCATGCAATATGCACGCATCTTTTTCCTCCCTGTGTCGTCCCCGCCGTCCCGGAAATTCCGGGGGGCTCATCCGCCGATCACGCAGTTCAGCCCCAGCCCTTCCACGACGCTCTTGAGGCTTTCCATCACTTCCTTGGGCAGGTCCGAGATTTCGCCCATGGGATAGTCCCGCCCGAGCAGGGCGTACTTGTTCTCGCCGTAGGTGTGGTAGGGCAGAAGATGGACCGTATCGATGCCCTCCATGAGCTTGGCGAACTCGCCGATGGCCTTGATGGAGGACGGATCGTCGTTCACCCCCGGAACGACCGGCACGCGGACCACCGCGTCGCTCAAAGTCGCAATGCGCAGGGCGTTTTCCAGGATCAGCCGGTTGGGAACGCCGGTGTATTCCTGATGGACGCCGGGGTCGATGGATTTGAGATCGATCAAGGCGTGATCGACCAGCGGGATGACTGATTCGACCACCTCCTTCGAGGCGTATCCCGTCGTCTCCATGGCGGTGGACCAGCCCTTCGCCTTACAGGCTTTCAGCAATTCAATCGCGAATTCCGGCTGCATGAGGGGCTCGCCGCCGGAAAGCGTGATGCCGCCCCCGGAGCGGCGGTAGTTGGTGGCATCCTTCTGCAGTTCCTGTACCACCTCCCAGACGGTCATCTTGCGGCCCTTCATGGTCAGGGCGTTGGGAAGACAGACATCGGCACAGGCACCGCAGGACTTACACTTGCTGCGATCGACGAAATCAGGATTGTCGAAGGACAGGGCCCCGGGGGTGCAGACCTCGATGCACTTGCCGCATTGGATGCAGTTCGACCGCTGGAACAGCAACTCGGGCTCTGGATTTTGCGACTCCGGATTACAGCACCATTTGCACGACAGGGGGCAGCCTTTGAGGAAAACGATGGTCCGGATGCCGGGGCCGTCATGGATGGAATACCTTTGGATGTCGAAAACCACCCCTTCCCGTTCGTAGGCAATGTCATTCATTAAAAAAAATCCTCAAATTCATTGTGCTGCGGATCGCCGCCTTTTTCCGACCGGCGGCGATCGGCCCGTTCCGTTATCCAAAGGACTTCTTATCGTTCTCGATCGCTTGCGCGGCGGTGCGCACGGCCGATGTCTCGCCGAAAAAGGCAAGCGTCGTGACGTGGTTCGGGCAACTGCCGAAAAGCTCCGCCGTGAACACGGCAGCGGCCTTCTGGGCAAGGTCCGCGTAGTAGAACAGGTCCGCGATCGTCGTTTGCACCAGGGCGATGGAGTCGAAACGCTCCTCTTTCAAACGCGCCCGCGCGTCCGCCCGCATCCTGCCGGCGATCATGTCAACGACATCGGGCCGGGGGGCATTGATGATTCTGACGTTCATGCCTGGTGGCTCCTTGTTCCGGTTGGAACGGGGTCGGCGATCAGCGGATGTTCAGCGATTCGACCATCACGCATTTCCGGCGCCTCGCGAACGACCGGGCGGAGGTCAGCCCTTCGCCCGTTGGACCGGCGATGGTGAAGGTCGAATACCCCTCTCCCCCCGCGCCGATTCCGGCGTAGGACGGGCCGTTCTTCACGAAAATCGTCGTCTGGACGAGCTTCGCCATCTTGGTCAGCTTGCGGACGTTGTTGGAATGCATCATGGCGGTATGGCGGTTGCCATGCTCGACCTCGACGGCCACGGCGATGGCCTCGTCCACGTCCCGGACACGCACCAGCGGCAGGATCGGCATCATCAACTCCTCCTGCACGAACGGATGCTCCTTGGCCACGTCCATGAGGATCACCTTGACGTCGTCGTTGGCGGAAATGCCGATCTGCCCGAGCAGCCAGATCGCGCTCTTGCCGACGCAGGAAGTCTTTGGCCCGCCCTTCTCGTTGAGGACGAATTCCTCGAGAGTCTTCAGGACCGCCGGGTCGGTGATCTGGTAGGCACCGTTCTTCTTCATGCTGAAAATCAGGAAATCGGCGATCTGATCGACAGCGATGATCTCCTTCTCGGCAATACAGGGCAGGTTGTTGTCAAAACTGCAGCCGTTGACGATGTCGCGGGCCGCCTTCTCGATATCGGCTGTCTCGTCGACGACCACCGGCGGATTGCCAGCGCCCGCGCCGATGGCCTTCTTGCCGGTCGACATCACCGCCCTGACAATCCCCGGCCCGCCGGTGGCGACCAGCATCCGAACCTTCGGATGGTTCATCATGGCGTTGGTGTTCTCGATGGAAGGCGCGCTGACGGTCACGACCAGGTTCCGCGGCGCCCCCAGTTCGGCCAGTTTCCCGTTGATCAGCCGGACGGTTTCCAGCGAGGTCTCGCGGGCTCGCGGATGGGGGCTGAACACCGCGCTGTTGCCGGCGGCCAACATACCGATGGAGTTGCTGATGATGGTCGCCGAGGGGTTGGTCGTCGGCGTGATCGCGCCGATGACACCGTAGGCCGAGAACTCCTCCAGCGTCAGGCCGTCGTCGCCGCTCTTCGCCATCGTCACCAGATCCTCGGTGCCGGGGCTTTTCTCGGCGGCCAAACGGTTCTTGATGACCTTGTGTTCGTAGCAACCCATGCCGGTCTCTTCCACCGCCATCTGCGACAGCCTCTTCAGCGTCTCCTCTTCCAGGATCACGTCGCGGATTCCGTCGACGAAGCGCTGGCGGTCGGCCATCGTGCACAGCAGGTACTGGCGCTGCGCCAGGGCCGCGGCCTCCACGGCCTCGTCCATGCTGTCGAAAATACCGTCCGCCCCTTCCGAAGCGCCGGACAAGATCGGATCCGCCTTGGCCCCGTTCTCCTTGAGCACCTGAGCGACAATCCGCCCGACCGGGTCGTCGCCGTCGGAAGCGGCGGGCTTCCAACGGCAGCCGCGCGGGTCAGGAACGCTGGCGGAGGAGGCCGGTACCGGCGCGTCTCCGCCACTGCCGTACGCTCCCAATACCTCTGCCACGACAGCAGCGATTTGCCCGTCATTCATGACTTCTTCCTCCTTCGGAGCCAAGCTCCGTATCGTCGAAAAATCCACGCATCACCTGGGATGCGATCTCCATATCCTGTGCCGCCGTGCCGCCGCTGACCCCCAGCGCGCCGACCGGCGCGCCGTTGCGGAAACACGGGTAGCCGCCGCCGAAAAGAACGACGCGGCCCTGATTGGTGGCTTCGATGCCGTAAAGCGGCCGGCCGGGTTGCGCCTGTTCGCCGAGTTCATGGGTCGGCATCCGGAAGGCGGCGGCGGTGAAAGCCTTGTTGATGGCGATGTCCAGACTGGCCGGCAGCGCCCCATCCATGCGGTGGACGAGGATCAGTCCGCCGGCCGAGTCGGCGACGGCAAAAACGATCGGCAGGGCCATTCCGGCAGCCTTGCGGCAGGCCAGTTCCGACATGCGCAGGGCATCGTCGAGCGCGAGGGCGCGCGGCCCGCTCAACTCGGCCAGGGCCTCTTCGACCGCCGAGGCGACGCGCTGCCTGTCCTGGACGGAAACGCTCACACCCGCACCCCGCTCAACTGGCCGTTTCCACGGTGTCGACGATACCGACGATGGACGCGTCGATGACCGAGTGTTCCTTGCCCATGGTGTGGCGGGAACCGCTGCCCTGGGACACGATGACGATCTCGCCGTTACCGGCGCCGACCGTGTCGACGGCGATTTCCGTCGTTCCTTCCGGGACAACACGTTCCGTCATGCGGGCCACGATCAGCAGTTTCGTGCCCGCCAGGGACTCGTCTTTACTCGTGGAGACGACCGTTCCGATCACTTTGCCGAGATACATTTTTCTTTCCCGTCAGGCTTGAATCAGGTTTATGTTCCGCGCTCGCAGTTCGTCGCGAGCCAGGGGCGTGACCAACACGTCCGCATCCAACCGCAGGCTCTCCCCGGCCGGGCAGCGCATGGCGGCGCCCCGGCTGAAAACACGCCGGGCCTCGGCCGCGACGGGACCGGGAACCGGCGTCGGCGCGGAAGCGGCGCGGACCTCCCTCGGCCCGGCCTGGACGGCGGTAGCCAGCGCTTTCGCCCGGACCAACCGGATCCCGTAGTTCTGCAATGCCTCCAGATTGGCGCTCATCCGCGCCTTGTAGGCATCTGCGACATCGAACCCTTTATCTCCGCGTTCCCGATCCGCTGGGCAACAGCCGTTGGTGGCGGCGACGATCTCGATTCCCCGCTCCAGGGCCCGGGCCAGCAGCCGCGAAGCCAGGCTGTCCCGGATGCAGCAGGCGACCTTGGCCGCAACCGTGACGGACAGCGTGGGAACTAGGACCAGATCGGACCCGTCCAGCAAGGCATCCTCGCCGCCTTCATCCCGTGGGGCCGAAGCGACGATATCGTCCGCCCCGAATTCACGCAGCCGGCCCGCCGGTAGAATTCGCCCCGCCCGGGGCGAAAGGACGAAACGCAGGGACCAGCCCGCCGCCCGCAGGGTCCGGATCGAAACCAGCGCCGGTTCCAAGCCGATCTCCGTTCCCGTAAACAGGACAACCGCCGACCGGTGGCTGCCGCGCAGTTTTTCCACCACGCGCGCCGCCAGGCAGTCGACGATAGCCTCCATGACGGCCTGTTCGAGTTCCCGCGCGGTCATGCCGCGATCCTCCCGGCCGAGTTGCCGGACGCGCCATACATCGCGATCCCCAGCGGGGTAACGAGAAGCGGTGCCGCGGGCTTGATCACCGTGCGGCCGGTCTGTTTCCGGAATACCTGCTCGAAAGCATCGAAGCTGCATGCTCCGCCGACGACGTGGATCGTTTCCACTTCGTAGCCCCGAATGAAGCGGGTCACGATCTCGGCCATTTTCTCGACCACCGGACGGACCACCGCGAAGACATCGTCCGCCCTGGCGATATCCTTTTTCAAGATCTCGGCCTCCTCGAAGGAAACCCCGTAGGCCCCGGCCAGAACCAGCGTCATATGGGTGCCGCCCGTCGCCTCGTCGGCGGTGAACACGACCTCGCCGTCGCGCAAGATGCTGATTCCGGTGGTTCCGCCGCCGACATCGACGATGGCCCCGTCCCGCACGCCCAGCAGGCGGGCCGCGGCCGTCGGTTCCTCGGTGATATCGGCGACCTCGAACCCCGCGGCCTCGACCACGTTGGAAATCGACCTGACGTTGCCCGGATGGATGCCGGGCGGAATGGCCGTACCGGCGGAGGTCAACTCGCAGCCAAGCCGCTCCTCCACCTGCGCCTTCAGGCGCCGCACCGCGGACACCGCGCCAATATAGTCGACAACCACCCCGTCCCCGACGACCGTCGATGGGTATGTGGCCCCGGTTACCGGGTTATCATCGGCGTCGACCACCGTCAGCACGATATTGGACGTGCCGAGATCCACGCCCGCCTTCAGCGAACCGGCGTCCCAGCCGGAACCGGAAGCGCACGCCTCCTCCCGGATGAGACGGGAATATTCCTGCAATACCGTGTCCGCGTCTGTGTCTTGCATGGTGCTAACTCTTCTCCGGAAGCCGCCTCGTCAGGACCGTTTGCGGATGCGGACCAGATCGTCGTTCTTGAGGCAGAACGCGTTGGCTTCCTCGATGTCGATATGCATCTCCGGGACGGTGGCCTCGGCGGCGCGAATCACGACCCGGCTCATCACGCCAGCCCGCTCCCCATCGACCAGGACGTCGACCTCCTCGCCGTTTTCCAGACCCAATCCGCGGGCCGTTTCCGGAGGCATGTGTATGTGGCGCATGGCGACGATCAGGCCGCTTTCCGTCTGCACACTGCCTTGCGGCCCGACAATTTCGACCCCCGGCGTTCCCTCGTGATAGCCGGACATGCGCAACACCGGATCGATACCGAGCGTGAAGCAATCGGCGACCGAGACCTCGACCTGGGTCTGCCCGCGCAGGGGCCCGAGGACGCGCACGCGTGATATTTCCCGCTTCGGTCCCCGGAGGGTGACCGTCTCCTCCGCGGCATAATGGCCCGGCTGTCTCATCGCCTTCTTGCGGGTTAGCGAAGATCCCGGACCGAACAGCGTGTCCATGTCGCTGCGCGAAAGGTGGACATGACGGTTGGAAACGCCGACCGAAACCAAAAACGGATCCCGGCCGCCTTCCGCCGCCATCGCGGAGGCCCCGTAAGACGGCCCCGACGCGGGGACCCGGTCGCCCATCTGCGCCAGCGCCTCGCGAATGATTTGTTCGATAGTGTCGTTCTTCAGTTCCATCGATCACGCCGTGTAAAGCCTCCGGGCCCAGCCCGAAGGACGTCGCTTAAGGATGGGAGGCCGGATGGCCCGGCGAACCGGGCCGTCCGGCGGCTCCGGTTCAGCCAAGACGCGGCAGAATCTTCTCGATATCCGCATGCGGGCGCGGAATGACATGCTTCGATACCACGGCCCCGACCTTTTCGGCCGCCGCGGCGCCGGCATCGACCGCCGCCTTGACCGCGCCGACATCGCCGCGGACCATGGTGGTCACCAAGCCGGAACCGATCTTCTCGTACCCGACCAGGGTCACATTGGCGGACTTGGTCATCGCATCCGCCGCTTCGATGGAACCGACGAGACCCTTCGTCTCGACCATTCCCAATGCTTCATTACTCATCGTCTTCTCCTTTCAGGCGTTATGCCCGGTTCTTGTTTCCCCGACCTCTCCGGCCCCGCCCCGGCCGGCCGCCGAGATCCGGCGGCTCGGGTTTCGTCTGCGGGGACGCCGAGCCGCCCGCCGGTGCGGTGTCATCCGCCGCGCCGGGAGTCGCCGGTTTTGGGGCCGAGCCGGTTTCCCGCGGCGCATCTTCGGACTTCACCGGCGTTCCAACCCCGCCTGGAGGCTTCGGAGCCGGAGCCGGGGTCGAGACCACGGGCTTGGCGGGTTCGGCCGGCGTTACCGATGTTTCGGCGGCTTCAGACACCGATCCAGCCGCTTCCGCCGATGGCGCGGCCTCCTTGTCCGGAGCCGCCGGCGGGACCGGCGGGGTTCCGCCGCCCTCCGGCGGCACAGGCACGCCGACCGTATCCGCGTTGACCACGAGACCTTCGATGCCCTCGGCGGGCCGGGGGATCACCTTTATGGACGCCACCCGGCCAACCCGGGCCGCGGCCTGGGCCGCCGCCGAAACGGCGGCGTTGACGGCCCCGACCTCGCCCTGGATCTTGATCACCGCCATGCCGTCACCGCGCGTGAGTTCGTATCCGATCAGTTCGACATTGGCCGCCTTGACCGCCGTATCGGCGGCTTCGATGGCGGCGGCCAAGCCGACCGTCTCGATGAGCCCTAGGCTGAGTTGCGGCATGATCAGTCCTCCCGGCTAGCCTCAGATGTACGGCTTGGTGGTCGACACGACCTCGGCCGGATCGAGCGTTCCAAGCAGCTGCTTTCCGACATCGCGGGCCGCGATGATCGCCTGACGGACCGCCCCGGAATCACCGGTGAACGAGAAGATCACCTCGTTGCTGTTGCTGGTCCCGCCATTGCCCGGCGAACCGTAGCTGACGGCCTCGACCGTCGCGGCCTTGGCCGCCGTGTCGGCCAGCAGGACGCCGATCGCCGCCGGCGCGCCGACGGTGATGCCGAAAGCCTGTCCGAGCGGCGCACCGAACGCCTTCTTCAGGCATTCACTGGCCCGGGCCGTGTACTGGAATTCGAGATGGCCGGCCGGCGTGCCATAGACATCGCCCATGGTCCGGTCGATCTCCTTCAAGGTCACCTCGACCGCGCGGCGGGCATCCGAGACATCCTCGGCCCCGAACACGATCAAGCTGCCGTGACCGGCTCCGCCCTCGGTGTCGCGCGGCAGCTCGATGAGGACGACTTCGCAGTTGGTCGCCTTCACCGCCTCGTCGGCGGCGAAGATGTGCGGGCCGGCCCCGGTACGGGCTCCGACGATCCCGATGGAGCGGTATTTCTTGTCGATCTTCATCTTATCGTGAAGCAGCGGATCCACGTTGGCGATGACCAGGCCGATGGTGTGGCCGATGGCCGTTCCCACGAACTCGGTCAGGCCACAGCCGGGCGCGCAGGCGCCGGCGGCGGAAGCCGTGCTGGACGGCGCACCCGCGGCGCCCATCTTGTTCATCACCTCGCCCATGACGCGGTTGATCAATTCATCGTTCATGATTTGAGTCTCCTCTCTTCATCCAGAGGACTACTTGGCCGCGGACGAGGCCGCGCCCTGCGGCAGAATCCGCTCGACTTCGGTGTGAGGCCGCGGAATGACATGGACGGAAACGACCTGACCGACCTTCTCGGCTGCCACGGCGCCTGCATCGGTCGCGGCCTTGACCGCCCCGACATCGCCACGAACCATGACCGTCACCAGGCCAGATCCGATTTTCTCGTACCCCATGAGGGCGACGTTCGCCGATTTGACCATGGCGTCCGCCGCTTCGATCGCGCCGACCAGCCCCTTCGTCTCTACGAGGCCCAAGGCTTCCTGTTGCATTGCTAGCTCCCTTGTGTTCAACGTCGATAACTCGACTCGACTAAACGAAAAACGCGCCGTCCCATTGGCCGGGAAACGGCGAGCCCTATCCGGCGACCGCCCGCAGCAAAGCCGCGACCTCCGCCGGTGCCGGTTTGCGGGGATTGCTGGCGGTGCAGGTATCCGCCAAGGCGGTTTGCACCATGTCGTCCGCGCACCGGCCGAGTTCATCCATGTCGACGCCGGCCGCGCGCAATGTCGACGGGATGCCAAACTGTTGATTCATGTCCCTCAGCGCCTGTGCCAACGCCGTGACGCTGGCCCAAGGCGAGGACTCGCCGAGCCCCAGAAGCCGGGCGATCTCCGCATAGCGGTAGACCGCGGGCCGAAGGGCGGCGGGCCCCCCGGCGGTCCCCGCGTTGTATTCGATGATCAGCGGCAGCAGCATGGCGTTGAGCCTGCCGTGCGGCAGGTGCATCCGGCCGCCGATGGCATGGGCCATGCCGTGGTTCAAGCCGAGACCCGCGGCGTTGAAAGCCATGCCGGCCATGCAGGAGGCATGGTGCATCCCGCCCCGGGCCGCCAGATCGCCACCGTCGGCAAAAGCCGCCGGTAAATTGGTGAAAGCGAGGGCCAGCGCCTTTTCGGCGAAGGCGTCGCTGAAATCCGTCGCGCCGAGGGAGACGTAAGCCTCCAGCGCATGGGTAATCACATCCATCCCGGTATCGGCGGTGATCTTCGGCGGCGCGCTGCGCACCAGTTCCGGATCGAGCAACGCCACGTCCGGGATGATCTCCTTCGACCGCAGGGGATGCTTGAGCCCGCGTTCGGGTTCCGAGATGACGGCATACTCCGTCACTTCCGAGCCGGTACCGCTTGTCGTCGGAATGGCCACCAGGGGAATATGCCGCGACGTATCCAATTCCCGCAGGGTGGCCAGGATGGCCTTGGCCGCGTCGATGGGTGACCCTCCGCCCAGGGCGATAATGACTTCCGCCCCGAAACCGGCCATGGACCGCACGCCCTTCCGGACCAGATCGATCGGCGGCTCCGGCACCACCTCGCCGAAGACATGCAGCGCCTCGCCGGGGAGCTTGCCGCGGAGCCGGTCGACCATGCCGGACTTCACCATGAAGTCGTCGGTGATGATGCCCACGCGACGCCCCCGGTAATCCTCCAGGCGATCCAAAACCCGGGTTCCGAACACGATCTCCGTTTTCAAGAAGAAGCGCTGCATTGGCTTTCCGCCGGTTCCTGCTACATCCAGGGTTGAAATCCGAGCTGAGGGTCCGGGGTCCGCCGGACGGGCCGGGAGTCGCCTCCCGGCAAGTGCCCGATGGACCCCGGATGGACCTACAGCATCTGCTCGGTACGGCTGATGATGTCGTCCTGAACTTCCTTCGCCAGCACCGTGAACTGGGCGCTGTATCCGGCGACACGCACGACCAGATCCTTATGCTGGTCCGGCTCGCGCTGGGCTTTCAGGAGCGTTTCGCGGTCGATCACGTTGAACTGCACATGCATGCCCTTGTGATCGAAATAGCTGCGGATCAGCGCCGCGAAGTTGCGAAGTCCGTTCTCTCCGGCCAAGGCCGAAGGCAGGAACTTCTGGTTGTACAGGGTGCCATTCGAAGCGATGAAGTGGTCGAGCTTGGCCACCGAGTTCGCCGCCGCGGTCGGGCCGTTGACGTCCTTGCCCTGACGCGGGGAGACACCGTCGGCCAGCGGGGCCTTGGCCGGGCGCCCGTCGGGCAACGCGGCCACGTCCTTGCCGAACAGCACGTTGGCCGAAACCGGGTACACACCGGCCTGGAACTGGCCGCCGCGCGGGTTGCGGTAACGTTCGACCTCGCGGCAGTAGATCTGCGCGCATTTGCGGGCGATCAGATCGACCTCGTCGATGTCGTTGCCGAAGGCCGGGCTGCTGTCGAGCAGGCGGCGGATGGCGTCGTAGTTCGACTCGCCGCCGGCCGCGTTCGGGCCGGACAGCGTGCGGTAGACCTCGTTCTTGAGCACCGAGACGTCGGTGGACTTGGTGCTGTTCAAAACCTTCTGAACCGCGGCGTAGACCTGATCCTCGGTCAGGGCACCGCCGACCGAAGCCGCCGGAGCCTCTTCGCCGACCGGCAGACCGAAGTTGGCGTCGAGGGCCTCCTTCAATTCGCCCATCGTCAGCTTCTTGTCTTCGAAGACATGTTTCTTGATGGCGTAGACGGAGTCACCCGTATCGGCGACGCCGAAAGCCTGCGGACCGGTGAAGTTATAGATCGCGCCGCCTTCCTGGACCGACTTGCCACGGCCGATGCAATCTTCGACCAGGGCCGACAGGAACGGCAGCGGGCACCGCTCGGCATGGGCGAGATCGACGCAGTTGTCGGCCTCGGCCAGATGGTACACGAAGTACTCCATCTGCTTCTGGAACGCCGCGTAGATGTCGTCCATGCTGCGGAAGCTGGTGAACTCGCCGGTCACCGGGCCGAGTTGCTTGTCGCCGACACGGCCATTGTTCATGGTGATCTCGAAGACCTTAGCCACGTTGAAGAACGCGGCGTCGTGCCAGCCCTCGGTCTTGTGGATGCTCTGCGGCTCGACACAGCCGACGATGCCGTAGTCGCGCGCGTCCTCCAGGGACACCCCGCGGTTCTGCAGCGCCGGGATGATGACCTCGTCGTTGTACATGGCCGGCACGCCGAGCCCCAGCCGGACCACCTCGCAGGCCCGGTTCAGGAACTCGTCCGGGGTCCCCTGCCAGACGCGGATGGAGAAGGACGGGGCCGGGAGGCGGACGTGGGCGACCGCTTCCATGCACATGTAGGAGACGTCGTTGGTCGCATCCAGGCCGTCGGCCGTCTGGCCGCCGACGCACAGATTCTGGAACACCGCGTAGCCGGCGAACGCCTGGGCGGACACCTCGTCGCGGGTCTTGTTGACGTCGTTGAGCTTGATCCAGATGCAGTCGACCAGTTCCTGGGCGGCCTCGCGGCTAATCCCCGTGTCGGCGGCCAGGTAGGGATACATGTACTGATCGAAACGGCCCGGCGAAATGGAATGCCCGCTGGATTCGATCTGCAGCATGGCCTGGATGAACCAGAAAGACTGGCAGGCTTCCCAGAAGTTCGAGGCGCCGTGCTCGGGAACGCGGGCGCAGTTCTTCGCGATCTGCGTCAGCTCGGCCTTGCGGGCCGGGTTGCTCTCCGTCCGGGCCATTTCCTCGGCCTTGGCGGCATAGCGATGCGCGAAGTTGATGGCCGCCGTATAGGAAATGATGACGGCATTATAGAACTGCTGCTTCTTGATGTATTCGGGATCCGACCGGTCCATGCCCTCCATGGCCTGGACGACCTCGGCGATAACGCCGCGGAAACCGACCTTCAGGATCTTGCCGTAATCGGCGCAGACATGGCCGACACCGCCGAAGAAGTAGTTCCCGACGGTGAAGACGCCATTGGCGATGCAGTCCTTGGTTTCCGGCGACATGTAGGAGTCGGCCAGGTCACTGGTGGTCCGGCCCGGCCAGTATTTGAAGGCCTCGTGCAGCTCGGCCGCAGTTTCCCTCGGAATCTGGAACGGATCGGCCATGCGCGAGCCCATGGTCTCGAATTCCTTCTCGACCCAGTCGAATGAGAATTCGGGGCAGATTTCCGTCGAGCGCGGGTTCTTGGTGATCGCGCCGACGACCAGCTCGTCGTCGCGGATCGTAACCGGCAGGTTGTTGAAAATCTTTTCGGCGGCTTTGGCCCGTCGCAAAATCGGCGACAGCCCCTCCGTCTCCTTGTACGCCTCGGTCACGAGGACCGCCCGTTCCGATTCGACATACGGCACGGCATTCAGAATTTGATTCTTCAACCGCACAATACGTTCGGTCGGTTTGGAGAAACCTGTTTCGACCATTGCACCCTCCAGGTGAACGCTTTCTTGGTTGCCTACTCGCCGTCTAAGCCGGGGTTCCCGTTCGTCTCGTCAGCATTGAACGCTCATCCCCAGAAGACGGATGAAATTGCGAAGAAGAGCCGGATGCCCCGGCCATGCGGGCGACGTCACCAAATTGCCGTCGACCACGGACTCGTCGGAGGCGGTTTCGACATAGGTTCCTCCGGCCATCTCGACTTCCGGCCGGACTGCGGGATAGGCCGTCAACGACCGACCCCGCACCATGTCCGCCGCGGTCAGGATCTGCACGCCATGGCAGATCGCCGCGACCGGCAAACGCTTCTTCATGAAATGACGGACGATCCCCAACACATCCGCGTTGAGCCTCAGGTATTCCGGAGCCCGCCCGCCTGTCAGATACAACCCGTCGTAATATTCCGGGCTGATACCGAAGAACGACTTCGTGATCTCAAACCGATGCCCCAATCGCTCGGCATAGGTCTGGTCGCCCTCGAAGTCGTGAATAGCAGTCTTTATAAAATCTCCTGCGTTCTTACCGGGGCAGACGGCATCGACCGTAACCCCTAAAGCAAGTAACGCGTGATAAGGGACAATAACCTCGTAATCTTCAGAAAAATCCCCAACTAACAAGAGGACCCTTTTCATCGTCCGTCCCTGCAAATTTTGGTTTACCGCGTTATTGGCCAAAGCCTAATCGTGGCCAGCGCGACGGATCAACGGGACAGAATTGACTTTGATGGGTAAAGTTTTGCCCCGCAGGTTAGGGAAATAATTGACCGACCGGCCCCCTATCCTTTCTTGATTAATGAGGTGCTTGCGGAAGGAGGTCGAGTTTTATATTGATTTAGAACAATAATACGGCTAAGTCATCGTATAATAACGACGAAACAATGCATGCCTTTACCGAATTCTCGGCGCCGATCGGGGGGCACTTGGCGGTTTTTTCGCAAATTCAGCGGCCCAAAAGTCAAATATTTCCTAAATAAAGCCAATTTTGTCCCGTTGACCCGGCGGCGGCGCACTCTGTATCCGTGATGGCCATCGGGTAGGAAACGACGACTTGGCCAAGAGATCGGACGGGAAATTCTCGTAACCCAATAAGCACGGAACTATTGCATTGGGGCGCGTGGAACGCGTCCGCGGATACCCGGAAAAATTGTGTGTTTTCAAGCGCCGCTGGCAGGCCATCGCCGGCGGCAAAAGGATACGTGCGGGCAATTGGGCAAGCCAGCGGCCCGGCGGGCCTCCGAGGAAGACGCGCACAGGATTGAAATAACGGCGAGGTGCGGGACAACCCGGTCTCGAAATAGGGATTCACCCTGGAGGATTTGATGACTGTAATTGGTCTGCTTGCCGCGTTTGGCGGCGGTATTTTCGGCGCGGCGGTCGGCGCATTGCCGGCATTCGAAATCGTCGGTTTTCTGGTGATGATCGGTGTCGCGATCGATCTCAGCGGCGCCGGTGGAGACTTCTACGCTTTTCCCTTTGGGGTGTTCGGCCCGCATGTCGGCGGTTTCGCCGCCGGCGTCGCCGCCGCGGCCTACGCCGCTTGCCGGGGCAAACTGGATTCGGGCCGCGACATCGTCGCCGGCATGATGGGACTCAACCGTCCCGACGTTCTGCTGGTCGGCGGAATTTTCGGCGGCCTCGGCTACTTTATTCAATGGGGACTGGCACTAGTGCCGAATTTCGGGCCGGGGCTCGCCTGGACCGACACCGTCGCGCTGACGGTTGTGATTTCCGCCATCATCGCCCGGCTGATCTGGGGCAAGAGCGGGCTCTGCGGCAAGGCCGAGCCCGGCCGGAACTTCTACACCCCCTCCGACGCGCGAAAATGGGTCGCCTATGAAAGCGATGCCGGGCAGTTGATCGCCATCGGCCTGGGAGTCGGCCTGTTCACCGCCTATTTGGGTATCACCTTCGGCGGCGCCGGCGTGTTCCTGTCCTTCGGCATCGCCGCGGCGAGCCTAGTTTTCCTCAACTTCGGGATCATGATGCCGGTCACCCATCACATTGCCCTGCCGGCGGCCATCGTTGGCGCCTCTTCGGGCAGCATCGTGTGGGGCGGCATTGCCGGAATCCTGTGCGCCTTCGTCGGCGAGTTCTATGCCCGCACCTTCCTGTCGCACGGGGATACGCATATCGATCCACCAGCCTGCGCCATCGCGACGATGACGCTGGTGTTCAACTACCTGACATCCATCGGTTTCTGGGCCGACATGCAACTGCCCTTTTGACGGCTGCCCGCGGGCGCGCGGGTACCTGCCACCTACGGCGCGGCCGCCTTCGGCCGGCCGCGCCGGTTTTTCCGCCTACATTCTCCGAATCACTTCTCGGAAAACTTTCACGGCCGCATTCCTCATGCGGCCGTTTTTTTGTCGGCAGCAAGAAATCCGCCGATCAAACTCAGCAGCGCTCGGTCAAGGCCAGCTGCCGCTTGGTGTCCGAGGCAGGTGGTCGCGTTCAACGGGCGGCCGCCTCAGTCCTTCCCTCGTTTCACGTCGGTATTCATGCTGGTGTAGGCGATCCAGGGGCGGCCGGCCGAATCGACCGCCACCTTGTCGGCCTCCACGTTGTTGACCGTGTCGAAGCTCTTGTTGGTGGCGTTCCATTTTTGCAGCTGATAGTCGCTGCCGGCCCAATGACTGATGTAGACGGTCCCGTCCGTGCTCGCGGCGATCGCGTTGGCCTCGACGCTCTGTCCCAGGGGACGGTTCTCGAACTTCGATCCCGTGTATTGCTGAACGTAATAATTGCTGTCGACGATCCACAAATCCCCGGCTCGCCCGACTGCAACCAGGCGCGCGTCGTCGTTGCTGAACTTGGTGAAGGTATTGGTTCCGGATTTCAGTTGGTAGAGTGTTGAGCCGGCCACGATATAGACGGTGCCGTCGGCGCCGATCGATAGGCCTCGCGCAAAGCCCGACGCCACCGAATAGGTCTTCGTCAGCGTTCCCTTCGAGTTCAACTTGTAGACGGTCTCGTCGGTGAACCCCCAGAAATTGCCGTCGCCGTCCACCCCCAACCGGTCGACGTCCTGAGGGAAGGAGATCGAGGTTTCCTCGAACGCCTTCGTCCTGCTGTTGAACTTCAGGAGGACCTTGGGCGGCATCTGCCCCCCGTTGTCGCCATACACATAGACCTCGTCGTTTATCCCCACGACCACCATAACCCCCGTTCAGCGGCGCCGCCTCTCAAGGCACGCGCGAATGCCATGGGGTCGCCCCATGGATCGGCATTGGGGATGAATGAGATCGTGGGAAAATTCAGAACACCCTCCTGCGGGCGAGCAAAAGCCGCGCACCGCAGAGTCCCGATATCCGCCGGATAAAGGTCCGACGGCCCTTTCGTCCCCGCACGGAATGTGGGCGGAGACCGATATAAATAAATGCGTGATGATGCGCGGCCGAATCTTTGCGACGCTTTTCGGATATGCCGTTCGTTTTTTTGATGCTGTCGTGGTCGCTCAGGAACGCCTGCGCGCGGTCTCCGAGGGAAGCTCGCCGAATTCCCGGCGATATACCTGGGCGAAACGCCCCATATGGGGGAACCCCCATTTTTTCGCGATGTCAGAGATCGAACTTCCGTCCGGCCCTTCGAGCAGCAAAGCCCGGATGCGTTTCAACCGCACGATGCGTAAATAGGCCATCGGAGAAACGCCATAGGCGTCCATGAACCCCCTCTGCACCCCCCGATAGCCGCATCCCGCCACGGCGGCGATGTCGGCAAGTCCCAGTTTCTTGTCCGCATGGGCGTGGATGTATTCCCGCGCGCGCTTGACGTGGTAGGGCACGACCGTCGCCACGGAACGGCCGTTCAGGGCGGCCTGGTAGCTGTTGGGCAACAGGGTCAGGCACTGGGTCAGCAACAGGTCTTCCATCCGCGCGTTGACGATCGGGTTGTCCAGGTCGAGCAGGGAGGAATCCAGGGCTTCGGCGATATAATGGATGGTGTTGCGGATGATCGTTCCGCCGGGCGCGGTGAAATCGATCTCGGGTTCGAATGTCAGCCCCATCGGATCCGCCGTGTCCCCGATCAAGGCGCGGGCATGGGCTTTCAATTTGCTTTTGGACAGGGGAAGCGCGAAGGCCCCGAAGCCCGCCTCGCTGGCGTTGACGGGCGCCACGAGGTCCCGCATGACCCCCTTGCGCACCGAGAATTCGATCTCCTTCCCGGCAAGCCGCAGGACACCCGAACCGCTGGTGATCAGATACAGGATGAGCCCGTCGGCGTTTTCCTCCGGCGATTTCACGCTGATCTCGACGTTTCCGAATGCCACATGCATGAAACTGAGATCGCCGCATTTCGCCGCCGCCACACAGGCATCCAACTGCGCGTGCTCACCCTTGATATCGAAATCGTGCGGGGCGGTCAGATTGGCGATCGATTGACGAAGTTCATCCAGGTCCGTCGAAGAGAGAACCCTATGGTTTCGCAGATAGCTCATGGCTTTCCCCATACCCGTCGCCCGGATGGTCCGTCTTACCTGGGGTCGAGCCCCATTCAATTCCAGAGGCGGATGCCCCGGACAACGGCTTCGAGGCACAGGGTCACGAGCACGGACGCCTGCCACTTCGGCCGACGCGGCTTCTCTCCAATCCCCCTTGCCGCCGCACTTCGCCGATATCCGCAGAGATTTCCTGCCTCCCGCACATCTTTTGCAGGATGGCAAAACCTGTTTGCAGCCCGAAGGTCACGCACTCCGGCTTGGCGTTCAAAGTCCGCTAAGCGCCCGTCACGGCCGGATATGCTTTCCTATCCCAAGCCCGGCAGCGGGCGGCGCCGGACAATGAATCTTCTTTTTGGACGCCGCCGTTTTCGAAACGGCTGCCGGACCGGAAGCCCGGTCAAATTGCCGGTTTCCCGGAGTCCGGATGGCTTGGTGGCCTGGATGAGGGACGGGACAAATGTTAGAGTTATCAGCAGGGGCATCCGGAACGGGCGCATCTGAACGGAAAAACTTGCGTCGGGCATTGGTATGTGCGGAAATGTTATCGATAAATTCCCGAGGCGAAACAAACTCCTCAGCCGCAACGGGCCGAAAGAAAGAGCGAAAGAAACACCGTGACGGATAAAACACCGAAATCCCCAACCATGGCCGACGTCGCCCGCAAGGCCGGCGTATCGGCCATGACCGTTTCCCGCGCCCTCAAGGACGACCAGTCCGTGTCGGCGAAAACGCGGACGCGCATCATGAAGGTGATCGAGGAGTTGGGGTATGTGCTCGACCTGTCGGCCGGGGCGCTGTCCTCGAAGCGGACGGGATTTGTCTCGGTCCTGATCCCGTCGATCAACAATTCCAACTTTTCCGAGACGATGCACGCGATCTCCTCGGTCATGGAGACGGCCGATCTGCACGTCCTCATCGGCTATTCGGATTACTCCGTGCAGCGCGAAGAGGTGCTGATCGAAACCATGCTGCGCCGGCGGCCCGAGGGGATCATCCTGACCGGCGGATTCCATACGCCCAAGGGGCGCCGGATGCTTGAGAGGGCCGATATCCCGGTCATCGAAACCTGGGATCTTCCGCCGGATCCGGTCCGCCACGTCGTCGGCTTTTCCAATGCCGAAACCATCGTCAGCCTGATGCGGCGGCTCTACGAACGGGGATACCAAAAGATCGGCTTCATCTGCGGCGAGCCGCCCTCGGACGCCCGCGGGATGGACCGGAAACGGGGTTACCTTCAGGCCGTGGATGAACTCGGATTGGCCCGGGCCCATGTGGTCTTCACCGGCCAGGCGCCGATATCGATCAAGGACGGCGCCGAGGGCATTGTCCGGATGATCGAGGAATGGCCCGATGTCGAAGCGGTGATTTGCGTTTCCGACCTGGTCGCGTTCGGCGCCATGACCGAATGCCTGCGGCGCGGCTGGGACGTTCCGGGCCGCTTGGCGATCGCCGGATTCGGGGATTTCGAAATCTCGCGATTCGCCTGGCCCTCGCTGACCACCGTCTCTGTCGGCTGCGCCGAAATCGGCCGCCGCGCCGGCGAACTGATGCTGGAGGCGATCAAACACAACCGGGACGGTTCGACGTTACCGGTCGAGATTCAGCAGGTTCCCTACGAGGTCGTCGAGCGCCAAAGCACGGGCACTCAAGACGCGCCGCCCAAAGCCCCTTCCGGCAAAAAAGCCAAGAAGCAAAAAAATACATAATAAACAATATGTTAAAGACCGTCTTGCCGTCCCCTCAAAAAAAATTTTATCGATAACATTTTTTGTGTTATGCCTATGGGCAAATGGCTGGCCGCCGATCAAAAACCAAGATGGCCAGGGGGTCAGGCCGAAACAAATCAGGTGAGATGCTGTGGAGGAAAATCACCATGATTGTTCGATACGCCTTTTTCGAGGGATCCATCCGCGATGGGATGGAGGAGGATTTCTATAAATTCGTCGACGAAAAGCTGGTCCCCCTATGGACCCAGTTCGACGGCGCGATCGAAGTCCGGACTTACGCCGAACGTGAACGCGACGAAGGCGCCCCCGGTTTTCCTTTGATTCTGGCCATTATCTACCCAGATCGGGCCGCCCTTGACCGGGCCATGGCATGCGATGCGCGTTTCAAATCGGCCGATGAGACGAAGAACCTGCTGAAGATGTTCGACGGGCGGATTCATCACCACGTCACCGAGGCCGCCGTTTACCCCGCAACCTGAGATCGCTGAAAAGGCCGGAGGGCAAATCCGGCCCGTTTCCGAAACTCAACTGCCGCTCCGGCGGCCGGTACAGCAAGCCCCAAGCTTCCGAATGTTATCGATATACACCCCTTCCGTGTCTTCCCTCCCCGTTCCCGGCGTGGCGATTCCCCGAGCGTTTCCAGGAGGCCGGACAGGCGGAGAAACCCCGCCGAGCCACGGCACGCGCCTGACGCTCTCCGGGGGTATTTCCCGCAAAGGAGGGGCCTCCTGTTCGACGGTCTCCGTGAGAGGAAGTCAATGAACGCCTTAAGGAAAATTCTGGACCGGATCTGGCTGCTGGTGAACGTCGTCCTGTTCGCCGCCATGATGGTCATGATCGTCCTCGTCTTCACCAACGTCGTGCTGCGTTACGGATTTTCCAGCAGCCTTCTGTCGTCGGCGGAGATTTCCCGTTTCCTTTTTGTCTGGGTGATCATGCTCGGCGCCGTGCTGTGCCTGCGCGACGGCATGCACCTGGACCTGAGGATCATCGACTCGCTGCTGCCGGCCAGGGCCAATTGGGTTCTCCGGCGGCTGGTCAATGCGGTGATTTTCATCGCGAGCGCGATGCTGTTCCTGGGAAGCCTGCGTCAGACCATTTCGAACTGGCCCAACGCGTCGCCGATCAGCGGCATTCCGGTGGGGGTCATGTACCTCGCCGGCGCGGTCGCCGGCGCCATGATGGCGCTGATGGCGGCCTACCGGTTCTTCGTCTCCAGCAGTGAACCGCTACCGAACGGAGAGGAGACCGGAGAATGACGCTCGCTATTTTCCTCGGGGTTCTGCTTTGCGGCATCCTGCTGGGCCTTCCGGTCGCCTTTTCCCTGCTGCTTTCGGCCATGGCCCTGATGCTCCACCTAAACATGTTCAGCGCGGACATCCTGGCGCAATCGCTGGTCAACGGCGTCGACAGCTTCTCGCTTCTGGCCATTCCCTTCTTCCTGATCGCCGGGGAGACCATGGCCAGCGGCGGGCTGTCGCAGCGGATCGTGCGCCTGGCCATGGCTTTCGTCGGGCACTACCGGGGCGGCCTCGGATACGTCGCCACCTTCACCGCCGTCGTCCTGGCCGGTCTTTCCGGTTCGGCCGCGGCCGACGCGGCGGCCCTGGTGGCCATTCTGCTTCCGATGATGCGCGAAGCGGGGTATCCGGAAACCCGTTCCGCCGGCCTGCTGGCGGCGGGCGGCATCATCGCGCCGGTCATTCCTCCGTCGGTTCCCCTGATCCTGATCGGCGTGGCGGGAAACATCTCGATCGCCAAGCTGTTCATCGGCGGCATCGTTCCGGGACTGATCATGGGCATCGGCATCATGGCGACCTGGACGTTCATGGTCCGGCACGAAGACCTCGTGGTGCAGGAGAAGGCCAGCCGCCAGGAACGCCTCGCGGCGCTCAAGGACGGCATCTGGGCCCTGTTCCTGCCGCTGATCATCATCGTCGGCATCCGGTTCGGTGTCTTCACGCCGACCGAGGCCGCCGTGGTCGCCGCCGTCTACGCGATCTTCGTCTCGGCCGTGATCTACCGCGAGCTGACCCCGCAGAAGCTGTGGAAGGTGACGCTGAGCGCCTGCAAGGCGACGGGCATGATCATGTTCCTGGTCGGCTGCGCGATGGTCGCGTCCTGGCTGATCACCATGGCGCAGCTGCCCCAGCAACTGACCCATATGCTGGCGCCCCTGCTGGACAGCCCGCGGCTGCTGATGCTGGCGATCATGATCCTGGTGCTGATGATCGGCATGGTCATGGACCTGAGCCCCACGGTTCTGATCCTCGTGCCGTTGCTGATGCCGGTCATCAAGGCGGCGGGCATCGATCCGATCTACTTCGGGCTGATGTTCGTCATCAACACCTGCATCGGGCTGATCACGCCGCCCGTCGGAACGGTGATGAACGTCGTCTGCGGGGTCGGACGAATACGGGTCGAAAAGGCCGTATCCGGGATCCTGCCGTTCGTCGCCGTCTACACCGTCATTCTCCTTCTCTTCGTCGCGTTTCCGCAATTGATCATCGTACCGATGCGGTTCCTCGCGGGATGAGTTTCCTTCAACGAACCACCCCACTAACAGGACAAGAGGATTTCTCATGAAAAGAACCCTAATGTTTTTGGCGGCGGCCGCCTTTGCGGTCTCCACCTCGGCGGCGATGGCCGAGACCACGCTCCGCTTCGCCCATGCGGCGCCGGAAACCGATCTGCAGCAGGATCTGGCCAAGTTCTTCGCGGAAAAGGTCGCCGAGCGGACGAACGGCGAGGTCAAGGTCGATATCTTCCCGCACGGCCAGCTCGGCAACGACCAGCAGATGATCACCGGAGTCCGTTCGGGGATCATCGACATCGAAATGTCCGGCCTGAACAACTTCGAAGGCCTGATCCCGGAAGTCGGCGGCGTGCTGCTGCCCTACATCTTCACCGGACGCGACCACGCCTATAAGGTGCTGGACGGCGAAGTCGGCCAGTCGCTCGAGGCGAAGTTCCCGAAATTCGGCATGAAGGCATTGGGCTTCCCGGAAAACGGTTTCCGCAACATCACCAATAACCGAAAGCCGATCCGGGTGCCGGAAGACGTCAAGGGCCTGAAGATCCGGACCAACGATTCGACGGCGCTGAACCAGATGTTCGCCCAACTGGGCGCCAATCCGCAGCCGCTGCCGGTGGCCGAGCTTTACACCGCCCTGGAGACCGGCGTGGTCGATGCCCAGGAGCACCCGATCACCATCACCCACTCGTTCCATTACGACGAGGTCCAGAAATACCTGTCGATGACCGAGCATTCCTACGCCATGCTCGTCGTCGTGATGAACGCCAAGAAGTTCGACAGCCTGACCCCCGAGCAGCAGAAGATCATCGAGCAGACCGCTGCCGACGCCGTCGATTACGAGCGCCAGCTGAGCATCAAGAAGGAAGGGAAGATCCTTTCCGACCTGGCCGAGCGCGGCATGGTGATCAACAAGGACGTCGACAAGGCGGCCTTCCAGAAGGCCGTCAGCGGAACCTGGGACACCTACGTCAAGAAGTTCGGCGACGACATGATCAAGAAGATCCAGGCTGCCAAGTAAAACAACATCCCAAGCCGGGGCCTCCGGGTCCCGGCGCTCTCTCCCAACGGATTACCCCTGTTTTACCTGCCTCCCTGCGCCCAGCAGGCGTTTCAAATAATAACGACGCAAAACGACAACAAGAAACCGGCGGCCCCTCTCGGAGCCGCCGGCTTTTTTGTCTGGAAAGGGATGACCGGATCAGTCGAACGACAGCTGAACCTTCATCGCCGTGTGCCGGTCGCCGGCCGCCTCGAAGGCCGACACCGCGTCGGCGATCGGGTAGACGCCGGTCAGCAGCGGTTTCAGCGGAACCCGCTTGCTGCCGATCAGTTCGACCGCCCAGGCGAATTCCTCGTGGAAGCGGAACGTGCCGCACAATTCGATCTCCTTGGAGACGAGGACGCTCTGCGGAATGCTGACGTCGCCGCCGAGCCCGACCTGGATCAACCGCCCGCGCGGCCGGATCACGTCGAGCGCGGACGTCAGCGCCGACTGGTTGCCCGAGGCCTCCAGGACGACGTCGAACCTTCCCTTGTTCTCGGCATAGGGGGCGAGGTCCGCCGACTGGGTCGCCACATTGATGGTCCGGTCGGCGCCGACGGCCCGGACCCGCTCCAGGGTCTCGTCGACCACGTCGGTGGCCACGACCTCCAGCGCACCGTGGAGTTTCGCCACCGCGACGATCAGGGCGCCGATCGGGCCGCAGCCGGTGACCAGGACACGTTTGCCCATCAGGTTCCCGGCCCGCCGGACCGCGTGCACGGCGACCGAAAGGGGCTCGGCGAAAGCCGCTTCCTGTTCGGTCGTCCCGGCGGGCAGCGGGTAGCATTGCACGGCCTCGGCGACCAGTTGCTGGCTGAACGCCCCCTGGATGTGCGGGAACGGCATGGCGCTGCCGTAGTAGCGCATGTTCAGACACTGATTGTATTCCGCCCGCTGGCAGTATTCGCAGTGCCCGCAGGGACGGCTCGGCGTGATCGCCACCAGATCGCCGGCCTTGACGTTGGTTACGCCCTCGCCGATTTCGGAAACGGTCCCCGCGACCTCATGGCCGAGGATCATCGGCTCCTTGATTCGCACGGCGCCGAAACCGCCGTGCTGATAATAGTGCAGGTCGGAACCGCAAATTCCGCCGGCCTTGACTCCGACCAGAACCTGTCCGGCGCCGACGGCGGGCGTTTCCCGGTCTTCGATCCGAAGATCCTTGGGGCCATGACAAACAACGGCCTTCATTTTTTTCTCCTCGATAGTCTTTTTGGCGGTCGTGTCTAGGCCACCGGTGTGAGTGCCGGCTGGCCCGCGAAATGGGCCGCCAGGTTGTCGTGTACGAGCTTGCCCATGGCCTTGCGCGTTTCGACCGTTCCGCTCGCGTGATGCGGCTGGAGCAGGACGTTGTCGAGTTTCAGGAAACGCGGGTTGACCTTGGGTTCCCCTTCGAAGACGTCGAGCGCGGCGGATCCCAGTTTCCCGGTCTCGAGCGCGTCCAACAGCGCGTCCTCGTCGATATTCGAGGCGCGCGAAACGTTGATGACCATGCCGGTCGGCCCCAGTGCCTCCAGGACCGCCTTGTTCACCACATGTCGGGTGGCCGGGCCGCCGGTCAAGGTGACGAACAGGAAATCGCTACGCTCGGCCAGCGCCACCGGATCCTTGATGAACTGCCAATCCGGCGCGAAGTCGCGTGCCGCCAGGTCGCTGTAGGCGATGTCCATGTCGAACGCGGCACAGCGCTTCGCCACCTCGAAACCGATCCGGCCGAGCCCGAGCACGCCGGCCCGCTTGCCGAAGACCCGGGACTGGAGCGGATACAGCCCCTCGGCGGCCCAGGATCCGGAGCGGACCCAGTGCTCGGCACCGATCATGCCGCGCGAGGCGGCCAGCATCATGGCGACGCCGAGGTCGGCGACGTCCTTGGTCAGCACGTCCGGGGTATTGGTGACGATCACGCCGTGTTCCTTGGCCGCGGCCAGGTCTACGGCATCGTAGCCGACGCCGTAGACGGAAATGATCTCCAGCTTGGGCAGGGCCTCGATCATCTCGCGGCTGGCCCCGAGTTCGCCCCGGGTGGCGATCCCGCGGATGATGTCCGCGCGGTCGGCCAGGAATTTCGCCTTGTCCTCCGCCTCGTAGTAGCGGTGCAGCGTAAACTTCTGCTCCAGGGCTTCCACGTCCCATTGCGGATAGGGACCCACCTGGAGAATGTCGATTTTAGTCACGTAGGAAACTCCCGAAAAATCGTTAGCTTGAGCTTGACGGATTGTTATTCGAGTTTTTATGATATCGATAACATCACAAGGCCGCAAGATATCTCTCCGGCCGGGACAATCTGTCGAGGAAAAAAACGAATGACCGCTTTGGAAATGTTCAGTTTGGCTGGCCGCAAGGCCCTGGTTACCGGTTCCGGGCAAGGCATCGGGTTCGAACTCGCGGGCGGTCTCGCCGCGGCCGGGGCCGAAGTCATCATCAACGACGTCCAGCCGGGCCGCGTGAAAGCGGCGTCCGAAAAGCTGCGCGCGAGCGGTTACACGGTCCATGAGCTGTGCTTCGACGTGACCGATCCCGAGGCGGTGAAGGCCGCGGTGGACGGCTTCGAGGCCGAAAAGGGCGCCATCGACATCCTGGTCAACAACGCCGGCATGCAGTTCCGCGCGCCGCTCGAGGAATTCCCGGTCGACCGGTTCGACTTCCTGATGCGCCTGAACGTCAACGGCGCGTTCTATGTCGGCCAGGCCGTCGCCCGGCACATGATCGAACGCGGGGCCGGTAAGATCGTCAACATCTGCTCCGTCCAGACGGCCCTGGCCCGTCCGTCGATCGCCCCCTATACGGCGTCCAAGGGCGCGGTCGCCAACCTGACCAAGGGCATGGCCACCGACTGGGCCCGCCACGGCATCCAGGTGAACGGCCTGGCGCCGGGCTACTTCAAGACGGAGCTGACCCAGGCGCTGGTCGCCGACGAAGAGTTCACCGCCTGGCTGTCCAACCGCACTCCGGCCGGGCGCTGGGGCGAGGTCAAGGAACTGATCGGCGGCTGCGTGTTCCTGAGCTCCGCGGCGTCGAGCTTCGTCAACGGCCACATCCTGTTCGTCGACGGCGGCATGACCGTCGCCGTCTGAGCCCAATCCTTCCGCTTCAGTTGAGGAAATCGTTATGAGCAACTCCACGGCCAGCCGCATCGGCGTCATCGGCGTCGGCATCATGGGATCCGCGATCGCCACCCGCCTGCTCGAGTGCGGCCGCGATGTCCGGGTCTTCGATGTCGATTCGCAGAAGGTCGCCGCCTTGACGGCAAAGGGCGCCAAGGCGGCCGACTCCGCCGGCGCGCTGGCCGGGGAGTGCGATTTCATCATCCTGTCGCTCAACCACGCGATGATCGTCGAGAAGGCGGTATTCGGGCCGGGCGGCGTCGCGGAAGCCGCCAGCCCGGAGAAGATGCTGATCGACATGTCGTCCATCGATCCGGAATCGACCCGGCAGATGGCCGACCGGCTGCGCGAGGAGCACGGCATGCCCTGGGTGGACTGCCCCCTTTCCGGCGGCGCTCCCGGGGCGCTGGCCGGCCGGCTCGCGGTCATGGCGGGCGGACGCGAGGAGGACTTCGAAAAAGCCAAGGCCGTGATGAACGACCTCTGCGCCAACTTTACCCTGATGGGACCGTCGGGCGCCGGGCAGACGACCAAGCTGGTCAACCAGGTGCTTTGCGCCATCGGGTTCCAGGCGATCGCCGAGGCCACGCAGCTGGCCATCAGCGGCGGCGTCGCCGTCGACCGCATCCCCGCCGC
>Ga0207799_100284_pt1 | contig 29594 bp, 25 predicted proteins | sample TtanPargueraPR_4_FD_187742 | JGI IMG/M metagenome (GOLD analysis project Ga0207799, IMG submission 187742) | Aerobic enrichment media microbial communities from Bioluminiscent Bay, La Parguera, Puerto Rico - Tt and M2 (SPAdes) | ecosystem: Environmental > Aquatic > Marine > Unclassified ...
TTGTCTTCGGCGGGCTTGGGGTCGGGGGTGGGCTTGCGGTCCGGGGCGGGTTTGGGATCGGGCGCGGGCTTCGGATCGGGCTGCGGCTTGGAACTCTTGCTCGGCCTCGCCGTTCTCGCGCTGGCTTTCGCCTTGGCACCGGGTTTCGCCCGCGTTCCGCCCTTTGTCCGGGACGAGGACTCCTGCTTGATTTCGTCGAAGGTGTGTTCGGTGGCTTTCGGCAGTTTGCGGGGCATGGAACCTCCTAGGCCTTGCCGATCAGTTTATCGATTTCACGGGCCAACGAGGCGATCTCTCGGGTCGCCATGCCCCTGGGCTGGGTCATCGACGGTGTCGCGCCGAACAGGGCGGATTCCCCGTAGACGATGCGATTGATAAGTTCCGTTTCGAACAGCGGGAAGCCCGCCGCCCCGAGTTCGGAGCGGATATGCCGGGCGATCAGGCTGTCGCGCGTCGTTTGGGTCAGGACGCAACGGAAGTTGGGAATGCCGCCGTCGACCCGCGAGAACAGCGTTCGGGCGGTATCGATCATCACGTCGACATCGAGCGGCGATGCCTTGACCGGGACGATCACCAGTTCCGCCTCGGCCAGCGCGGCCAGGGTCGCCGGGGCGCGGAACCCGGCGGTGTCGATCACCACGGGCGCATGGTTCTTGGCCATCTTCCGGGCGGTGGCGACGACCGAGGTCTCGGTGTCCTCGACGACGGGAACGCCGGCCAGCGCTTCCGGCCGTTCGGCCAGCCGGGCGACGGAGCGTTGCGGGTCGGCATCGACGAGGCCGGAATTGCGCCCGGCGAGTTTCCAGTGGACCGCCAGACAACTCGCCAGCGTGCTCTTGCCGCTTCCCCCCTTGAGGGTCGCAACCGTGACGATATGCTTGTGGCTCATCCCCATGCTCCCATCCGGTCCGTACCGGATTTACACCATCAGGGCCGCGCGTACGAGACTTTATGGTCGAGCACCTGCCATCCGGTGTAGCCCCTCTCCAGTAGTTCAATCTGGGGTTCCACGTCCGTAACGTCCAGCCACCTCACGTTTTCGGGTGGGACCGGCTGCGGAATATCGAGGTCCCGGCGCAGGATGTAGCGCCATCCGCCGAATTTTTGTTTCAGGGCCCGGATCGTCATGCCCTCGGCCAACAAGTTGCGCAGGCTGGGGAAATTCTCCGGCGCCACCGTGGTCAGGGCGATGTCGCGGCCCATCCTCCGGGCCAAATCCAGCCGCCAGGCGATGAGGATTCGCTGCAATCCGTTGCTGCGCCATGCCGGCAGGACCGCGGCGCCGTCGATATGGGCGACCCGCCCGCGGTCTTCCGGGGGCAGGCCGATCATCTCTCCGAAATTGATATCTTCCGGCCCGGGGATTCCGAGAACCCCGTAGGCGATCAGCCGGTCTTCCGCGAACAGGCCGAGGATGCGGCCGCAGCGTTCCAAATGGTCGGCGAAAAAGCCGTCCGCCTCGTCGGCGAACAACTCGGGCCGCATCTTGGCGAGAACGATGTCATGGAGGGTTTCGACATCCCCGAGGTCGGCTTCGGCCAACTCCCGCGAACCGAACGGGACGGGCGGGCAGGAAATCCCGTTCCGCCGATGCAGGAAGCCGCTCGGGCTCACCGGATGATCTCCGCGAAATCGATGATCTGCAGCGGCGGGTACAGTTTCAGCCGCAGGGCGACCGGCAACCGGATCAGGTAGGAGAAGCGTTCAAGCGTCTCCATCGGGATGGCCGACGGCGGTGTGCGGTCGACCAGGATGCGCGTCGCCTTCTCGGCGGCCAATCGTCCGACGGCGACGTAGGGGCTGACCAGGCCGAACATGGCCTCTCCCTGCCGGACCTCCAGTTCCGTCGCCGAAAAGCAGGGGATCCCGTTGGCAATCCCCGCAGTGGTCAGGGCGTCGCGATAGGTGCCGATGAAGTTGTCGGGGCCGATGTAGAGAACCTGCGCCTTTTGTTCGGCCAGCTTCCGGACGAGGCCGGGAATCGCCGCCGGGTCCGGCTTGCCGTCGGCGTCTTTCGGGACAGGTGCTTCCAGCAGCGTGAAACCCATCGAACCCGAGAGAACCCGCAGCTCCTCCACATTGGCCGTGGAATTGGTTTCCTCCGGATTGTAGACGATGCCGAGACGCTCCAGCGGCAGGTAGGCCTGGATCGCGCCGATCTGCGAGGCCAGCGGGGCGATATGGGACACGCCCGTCACGTTGGGCCGCGTATCGGCGAACGGCGGGGGCTGAATCCCGGTCCTCAGCGGCGCGGAGACCATGACGTAGACCACCGGCAGCTTGGTCAGGTTGCGGGCCGGATCGACTTCGTTCCAAGGGCCGACGGTGCCCATGGTGATGCCGGTGCCCCAGGTGTAGACGAGGTCCGGCTGGGTCTGGCGGGCTTCGTCCAGGAAACCGGGCAGGCGGTCCATGTCGCGGTCGAGGTTGCGGACGATGATCTCGGCGTCGACGCCGTTGCGCTCCAGTTGATCGCGGAAGCCTCTCTCGACCTCGGTCTCGCCGCGCCAGAGGATCATCATGATCCGCGGCCGGGCCGCCTGCGCGTGCAGCGGGCACGGGGTCAGGGCGAAAAGCGCGAAGCAGCTCGCGATGCCGCCGATGACGGCGCGCCGCTTCATGACGTTCGTCCCCCGATGGCCAAGGTCAGGAGATAGACGGCGAAACACGCCATGACGCCGAGGCCGAGGAGCATGATGGCCGTCATGTTGCCGTACACGGCGGCCAGAGAGGCCGCGATGATCGGGCCGAGCCCGCCGCCCAGCCGTTCGACGAACCGCATCACCACAAGTTCCGGGGCCTGCCCCCGCTGCACGTTGGTTTCGGAGGACATGCCGACCACCATCGAGACCTGCGGCGAGATCGACATCGCCTGACCGATGCCCAGCGCGGCGACGGCGACGGCCGTGAACAGGGCCAGATGGACGATGGGGACGAGCGGATAGAGCAGCAGCAGGCCGGCCGACAGCAGGCCGCCGCCCGCGACGAACAGGCCGAAATGGCCCAAGCGGTCGGCCAGCCGGGCGAGCAGCGGACTGCTGACCAGCATGACCAGCCCGTAGATCATGATGATCCGGCCGATGTCGCCCTCGCTCCGGCCGGTCGCCAGCAGGGAGACCGGAACCAGGTAGAACAGGAACCCGGTCAGCAGGAACTTGGCCGGCAGGGCGGCCAGGAACAGCTGCTGAACCAGATGCCGATTGTGGAACGCGACCGCGAAATCGCGCAGGGTGATCGGCTGGGGAACCCGAGGACGGCTGATGTCCCGCGCCATCAGGCGGCTCACCAGCAGGGCGGCCAGCACGGCGACGCCCGAAGCGACCAGGAACGTGGTGCTCTGCCCGAAGCGCTCGGCGAAAACGCCGCCGAAGGCCGGGCCGCAGATGTCGGCAAGCGTGATGCCGCCCACCATCATCGCGGTCCCTTGGGTCCGGTTGTCGCGGTTGGTCGTTTCCAGGACGAAGCCCTGGCAGGCCACGAAGGTGGTGGCGTAACCGAGGGCCGAGAGGGCGCGCCAGAAAAGCAGGTCCCAGTAGCTGCCGGCGAGCGCGGTGCCGACCAGCCCGGCCGAGGCGATCAACGCGCCGAAGGCATAAAGCCGGACCCGGCCGAACCGGGGATACAGCATGCTGGCCAACGGCATGGCCAGGGCGACGACGATCATGTGCAGGCCGACCACCACGCCGATCGCCATGTCCAGATCGATCTGCTGGATCTGGGCGGCATAGGTGCCGACGTAGCCGGGCAGGAACGACCGGCCGAGCTCCTCGGCGAAGACGAACAGGAAGGCGAGCAGCCGCACGCCGATCACGGTCGGTTCGCGGGCCGGATCCAGACGGGTGCCGGCCCGCCGGGCAAGCTTCCGGACCTCGTTGTCCAGATGGGTGATGAAATTGCCGAGGGCGCCGCTCCCCGGATAGCCCGTCACCTTGTCGAAGCGGCCGGATGCGACCGTGCGCAGCACGTTCATCGCGGCCCGCGCCGGTTGGGTGAAATTGATGGTCATCACCAGCAGGGTCACCTCGAACGCCAGCAGCAATGTGACCAGGATGACGACGCCGATGTCGAAAAGGTTGTCGATCAGCGGTCTGACAAGCGCCGCCTCGTCATGGGCGAGGTAGAAGGTTCCGGCCTCGACCGGCTGCGCCGTCACCAGGTAGCCGGCCCGCAGGCTCTGTCCCGTTTCGAGCTCCCGGTCCGGGGAAGGCCTTTCCGTGGCCTTGAGTACGCCGTCGATGCGTTCCGGCGTGATCCCGTGGGCGAAGATCGTCTTCCCGCCGGGATCCTGCATAACGATGAAGGCGATGTCGGGGTCGGATTGCCGCAGGTCGGCGAACAGGTCGTCCGTCCCGCGCAATCCCTCCGGCGGGATGCCGAGATCCAGCGCGAAATTGATCTTGTTGCGGACCTGCTCGGCCTCTACCGACGCCTTCTTGGCGAGTTCCGGAAACAGGAGCTGGTTGCCGGTGTCGAACGCCTGCCAGGAAATGGCCCCGAGCGCGACCAGCAGGGTCAATCCGGCGATGGCGAAGCTATGGATGACGGCCTTGGGCAGGAAGCGGCCGTTCATCGGTCGTCCTCCTTCGCGTCTTCGGCTTCGGCCTGGATCAGATTGGGGCGGGCGGCAAGATAATGTTGCGCGAGCATTCGTTCCCAGGGATCCGAAAAATCGTCTTCGGAAATTGGCGCGGAGGATGGCGTGCCGCCATTGGCGTTGGCGGTCGCCAGGTGCAGCAGATCGTCGTCCAGCCGCCGCAAGGCACTCTGTCGGCTGAACAGGAAAAGGGCTCCCAGGATGACCAGACAGGCTGCTGCGGCGGCCAGGACGCCGGTGAGGACGAACCGTGTTGAAATGGCGGACATCTCCGCGAGGGATGCCCGCGCCGAGGTTTCGACGGCAAGGCCGGCGGCGCATTTGCCGAGATTGTTCTCGACGGTCATGCCGACGCCGATGGTATCGTCGCTGAAAGTCCGCCAATGCGGCTGTCCGGCGTGGCGGGTCCACGGCTGGCCGTCGGCATTTGTTGCCTTCCCTATGACGGCTTCGCCGGAACAATCGAAAACGGAAATGGTAATCTCGGGATGCTGCTCCATATAGGAGTCGACAAAGGAGGAGAGATGCCCCTGGGTTCTGACGCTGAGACCGAGATCCAGTCCGGTGACGACGACGCGGGAAATCTGTTCCGCGGTCACGTTGAGCCGTTGGGCGACGAGACGCTCGTAAGTCTCTTCGAGCCGCAGGAAATTCAGGGTGGACGCCACCAACAAGGCGATCACAATGACGGATGTCATCGTGATACCGAGCTTAACCCATAAGTTGACGGGTTTGCGGGTTGCCATTTGCCCTTCGTTACCGTAGGTAACCTAGATTCCCTTGACCTTGAAGGCGCGTCAATACCAAAGTATCGGGGCTGGCCGAGACGGGGGATCCGGTGTTCAATTACCTGCCAAAGGTGTTGATCAGAGGGGATATCGGGCTTTTCGTGCCTGGAGAAGGGGGCTAGATGGTCGAGGCACCGGAGAGGGTTGACGGCGAGGCGGACCGGTCTTACGCCGCTCAGCGCATCATCCGTTCCAATATCCTTTGGTCCATGGGGGCTGGGCTGATTCCGGTGGTGGGCCTGGATATGGCCGCGATTTCGGCCGTGCAGCTCAAGATGGTGCGGGATCTCGCCCGTCTTTACGACGTTCCGTTCCGGGCCGATATTGGAAAAGCGGTGATCGCCTCTCTCGCCGGAGGAACCGTGCCGCTGGCCGCCGGCCTGGGTGTCATGGCGGCGGTGCAGGGGGCGGCGCGCAGCGTCCCGGTCGCCGGGGCCATCCTCGGCCTCGCCACGGTCAGCAGCTTCGCCACGGTCACCACCTATGCCGTCGGCACCGTTTTCTATCAGCATTTCGCATCCGGGGGGACGTTCCTGACTTTCGATTCCATGAAAGTCAAAGCCTTCTTCCGTGACAAGGTCGCCGAAGCCAGGGGCAAGGGCCCGAAGGGCATGGATCCGGCCGGGCAGGCGGCGGGCTGAACGAACCGAAGTCGGAAAAGGGCGAACCACATGTTAGGGATGATCATCGTTTTGTATCTCCTCGGGTGTGCGGTGACGGGGTTCATGGGGCGGCGGACCACGTTCGGTTTCGTCGGCCATTTCTTTTTGTCCGTTCTGGTCACCCCCATAGGCGATTTCCTTATTCAAGTGGTCGGCCGGCCGAACCGGGAGATTCGACGCAAAATGGAGGAGTTGGATTGATGGCGGCCGAGACCCCGAAGCACCGTTCCGAGGAGTCCCGTGGTGAGTGATGTCGCTGTCGGCACCGCGGACGGAGCGGAGGTTCCCGGCGGTCATTCGGAGTCCATCTACCGCCGGCTCAAGCGGAGGGCGAGGCGTTTCGTTCAGCGTAACTCGGTCGCCTTCTATGCGTTTATCCTGGCCTTCATCCTCGCTTTGATCCTGTTGACGCCCCGGATGCTGGTGAATATCCAGGCCGGCCACGTCGGCGTCCTGTGGTTGCGGTTTTTCGGCGGAACGGTGACCGACCGCTACTACGGGGAAGGGATCCATATGATCTTCCCGTGGGATGAGATGTACATCTACGACGCGCGTTTGCAGAACAGCGCGCGCATCTACGATACGATTTCGTCCAACGGCCTGGCGATGCAGGTCGAGATCGCGACCCGCTACCGGATCAACCGCGAGGCCGTCGGCCTGTTGCACAAGCTGGTCGGTCCGAATTACGAGGACATCCTGGTTTCCCCGGAAATCGGGTCGCACGCCCGCGAGCTGATTTCGCGCTATACCCCGGAACAGCTGTATTCGGAGACACGCGGATTCATCCAGGCGCAGATCCTGGAGCGCATGGTGACCCAGTTGGGCTCTTCGCTGGTCAACCAGAGCGTCCAGGGCAAGCTGGTCAACGTCGAGGACGTCCTGATCCGCAGCGTCACCCTGCCGCCCCGGGTGCAGGAAGCGATCCAGCGCAAGGCCGAGCAATACCAGGCCATGCTGGAATACGATTTCCGCATCGCCCGCGAGGAGAAGGAGCGCGAACGCAAGCGGATCGAGGCCGAGGGCGTTCGGGACTTCCAGTCGATCGTCGCCAAGAGCATCACCGACGAGTATCTGCGGCTGCGGGGCATCGAGGCGACCATGGCGCTGGCCAATTCCCGCAACAGCAAGATCATCATCATCGGGGGCAAGGATGGGCTTCCGGTTATCCTGAATACCGGGGACGCGGCTTCGGCACCGGAGAACCAGACCGAGATGCCGGGATCGGAGGAGGCGGCCGTCCTATCGAACGCGCAGAACGCCCGGCCGACGGACGTGACTTCGCCCAATGCGGCGACCTCGATCATGAACGAACAGCAAGGGCCGCAGGCGACGACGCCGGGCGCTGGTCCGGCGTCTCCCACCGGGCCGATTTCCGGGACGGGCACGCCGCCGACAATGCCGACTTCGACGCCGACAGGCGCTCCGGCCCCCGCGACATCGTCCCCCTCTCCGGAGGCGGGAACCTCTCCCGACCTGACCACCCAGCCGGCGGGACAGGCGGCTCCGGGGGCGACGCGGAAAGAAAGCGGCAGTCAGCCGGTCAAGAAGGAGAGCGGAGACCAGCCGGTCAAGAGGGAAGGCGGCGATACCTCTTCGTCCTCCTCGCTCACCGGCAAGCTGATGAATTTCCTGAAGAAGGAATAAGCAAACCCGCCGTTCCCCGTGGGGAGCGGCGGGTTCGTCGACAATCTTGCTCCGAGTGCGGCGTCAGGCCGCTGCCGAAGCGGTCTTCCTGCCGCTTGCGCCGCTTTTGCCGCTCTCGGCCTTTGCCTTCTCGACCTCTTCGCCGTATTCCTGCTTCATCGTTTCGACGTCGACATCGTCGAGGCCGCCGCCGGCCTCGAAGTGGCGTTTGAAAATGCGCCCGACGGCCAGCGTCGACGCCGCCGTCAAGGCGGGCAGCGTCGCCACGGCGGCCGCTTGGCCGACGATCGGGATGAACTTCAAGACCGAAATGGCGGCCGGCAAGGCGATGGCGGGCGCGGCTCCGCCGGCGATGGCGCTCAGGATACCTTTGACCCGCTGTTTCGAGAACGGGATGTCGTAGATCTTGCAGAGTTCCCGGATCACGTAGACCTGAATTCCGCCGAGGGCGACGAGGTCGACCACCGGGATCGGCAGGACTCCTGGGCCGATCGATACCAAACTGCTGTTGCGGATGAGCCGGTCGGCCTTCTCGCTGGCCGTCGTCGCGGTGGTGGCGTCATCGGTGGTGGAGTCTTGGGCGGCAGCAGGCATGGCAAGTCCCCTTCCAGTAGGATCTCCTGGGATGAACTCAATCTAACCGATCTTATTATCGTTATGCCGCGCGCGGAGGTCAATGTGGCGAAACTACAATTAACATTTAAAAAGTGTTGTTTTGTTCTTGGGGAAACGAGTTGATCGGAGTGGGTTTCGAACTATAGTTGTGAAATTTTGCAGGGAATATCAAAATCATAAATTGTATTTTTCGGTATTTTTAATCGATGATTGCGTGTGATTCTGATTTAATTTCTGGAAACTCAATATATATATGGCGGTATTTTATTGTTCCGTTGTTTTGATTTGATTTTACGAGATCTGGTTATCATATAGATTCGGCCTTTATTTGCTCTGCCTGCGTTCGCATTTTGTCCGCGCCTTCCCGTTGCGGGATGATAGAGAAAGGTTGGATCAGCCAATGTTGCGTCACCTGACCCTGAAGCAGGCCGCATTCCTCCTGACCTTCCTGTTGTTGGCCCTGGGCGGCATCCTGGTCGGCAGTCTGCGTTACGTTGGGCGTGACCTGGCCGAGATCGAACGGTCCTGGACGGAATTCCAGATCGAGCAGTCCGAAAAGGCGCGGATCGAGACCGGTTTGCGGGCCATCCTCGGGTACGGCGGGCTTGTTCATAACTATAAGAACTACATCCTGCGCAAGGACGACGACCGCAAGTACCGGACCTTCGAGGCCATCGGCGTCGCCCGGGGCCTGATTTCGCAATACGAGACCCTGGGGGTCTCGCCCGCCGAGGATGCGGCCCTGCAAGACGTCGACCGGACCGTCGTGGCCTATGCCATGGCATTGGATGATGTGGATCATCTGATCCAAGAGGGCCGGACCGCCCGGGAGATCGACGCCCGGACCCATGTCGATGACGGCCTCGCCCTGCGCGGGCTGGACACGCTCCATGCCGAGATTCTCGCCGGGCGCGGGGAAGGGCCTCCCAAGGCGAGCAAGGCTATGTTGGCCGCGCGGTTGCGGGCGGCGCTCGGCTATGGCGGGATGATCCACAACTTCAAGGACTATGTCCTTCGAGGCGATCTGGAATATGCCGAGAGGGCGCAAATCAAGATGCAGGATGTCCATCGGGTAATTTCGGAATACCGCCTGGCCGGGCCGAGCCCCGGGGAGCGGGTGGCCATAGAGGACATCGAGGAGATGTTGGAAAACTACCAGCGGAACCTTGGGGTCGCCGGGGACATGAATGTCGCCGGGAGCGCCGCCGAAACGATCGATGCCGCGGTCAAGGTCGACGATACGCTCGCCCTGCGCGGGTTGGCGACCCTGGATCGCGAAACGGCCCTTGATATCAGCCGCCGGTCCGATGCGATCACCTCGGCCGTCCGCAAGGCACGGTCGTTCGAGCGGCTGGCCGGCTGGGGGGTCGTGGCGGTTATCGCTCTTTGGGGCGGATTTTCGTTGTTTCTGATTCACGGTTCGGTCGTTTTGCCTGTTCGGGGGCTGACTTCCGTCATGAAGCGGTTGGCCGGCGGCGACCTCGAGGGCGAGGTGCCCCATGTCTCCCTGCGCAACGAGATCGGCGAACTGGCCCGCGCCGTGCGGGTTTTCAAACGCACTTCCGCCGAACTTCGGGCGGCCGAGCGGCAACTGCAGGACACGCACGAGGAATACAACGCGCAATTGTCCGATTTGCAGGCGATGAAGGAGCGGAGCGAGAATCAGGCGGCCAAGGCCGTCAATCTCGCGGAAAACCTCGCTGTTGCACGGGAGGCCGCGGAAAAGGCCTCGGCCCGGGCGGAAGCGGACGAACTGCGCATTCGCACCATCGTCGACACCGCGACGGATGCCATCATCACGGTGGACGCCAAAGGGAACATAGAAACGTTCAACTCTGCCGCCCAGACCATTTTCGGCTGGCAGGCCGGCGAAGCCATCGGGCGCAACATATCCTTCCTCATTCCGGGCCGGCACCAAGCCAAGCATGACGAGTACATGACGGGTTACCACCAGGGCAAGCCGAGCGGGATCGTCGGGCGTGTGCGGGAACTGGAGGGGCTTCGCCGGGATGGCAGCGTGTTTCCCATCGAGCTTTCCGTCAATGCCATGCGCCTGGCCGGGGAGTTGAAATTCACCGGCGTCATCCGTGACATCACGGAGCGCAAACAAGCCGAGGAACATATCCGCCTTTTGGCGATGACCGACCCGCTGACCGGCCTGGCCAACCGGCATCAGTTCCTCAATCGTTTCCAGGATGCCCTGTCACTTGCCCGGCGTAACCGGGACTGGCGGCTGGCCGTGCTGATGCTCGATCTGGACCGCTTCAAACCGGTGAACGACGCCTATGGGCATCCCGTGGGCGACGCCTTGCTGAAGGAAGTGGGGCGCCAGTTGCGCGAGCAGACCCGGGAAACCGATACCGTGGCCCGCCTGGGAGGCGACGAGTTTGCCGTTATCCTGCTCGATGCGGGGGACCGGGAAATGGTCGGGCAGATCGCCGACCGCATCGCGGGGGCCCTCTCCGCGCCGCTGGCGATCCTCGGGAACAGGATTCAAATCGGCACGAGCCTGGGGGTCGCCTTCTATCCGGAGGACGGCGACAATGCCGACGATCTGATGCGCAAGGCGGACTTGGCCCTTTACGCGGCGAAGAAGGCGGGGCGCAGTACGTGGCGGTACTACGAACCTTCCATGAAGCCGACCAACGTCGTCCCCATCGAATCCAAGCCCAAGCAGGCCCAGCGGCGTGCCGCGCGGAGCCGTGATAATGACTGACCCCGAAAAGCTCTAGGCCCAATCCGGCGGGGAAAGCTTCTGATAGGCGGCCCGCAGGGCTTCGGACCATTGGGTCGAAATCTCCGCGAAATACGGATCGTGGATTTCGATCCTGCGTCTCAGGGCCGAGGCCAGCGTATCGCGGCGGTAGACCATCAGATCAAGCGGAAAGCCGACCGAGAGGTTGGAGCGCACTGTCGAATCCATCGAAACCAGCGCCAGTTTCACGCCGTCCATGACGGACGTGTTGTTGTAGTCCAGGGCCCGGTCGAGAATCGGCTTGCCGTATTTGTGCTCGCCGATTTGCAGGAACGGCGTGTCCCGGGTGGCGGAGATGAAGTTGCCCGCGGTGTAGATCTGGAACAGCTGCATGGGCTGCCCGGAAACCTGCCCGCCCAGCAGGAAGGATGCCGAGAACGGGGTTTCCTGCTTCTGCATGGCCTCGGCGTCGGCGTCGTGGACCCGGCGGATCGCCTGGCCGGTCAGCCGCGCGGCCTGGAACAGGGTCGGCGTGGTCAACATGGTCATCGGCGTGCCCTCGGGATCGTCCCCGGGCACCAGCCCTTCCTCCAGCAGGCTGATCACCGCCTGGGTGACGGCCAGGTTGCCGGCCGTCATCAGCGTGATCACCCGCTCACCCGGTTTTTCCCAGATGAAGGTCTTCGAGTAGGTCGAAACGTTGTCCACTCCGGCATTGGTGCGGGTATCCGCCAGCATCACCAAGCCGTCGTTGAGGAACAGCCCAACGCAATACGTCATTTTCGGTCTTCCGCCTTATCCGTTTACTGCGCCGCACCTCCGGCCTGCGCAACGCGGACGTTGACGGACATGTTCTCCTCTCCGCCGCCGCGGCGCACGCCGCGCACCGGCGCCGCCTCGCGGTAATCGAGGCCGACGCCGATACGAACGTAAAGATCGTTCGCGCAGACGCGGTTGGCAACGTCAAAAGCGACCCAGCCGAGTTCGGGCACCAAAGCCTCGGCCCAGGCATGGGCGGCTTCGCTTTCGCCGCCGCTTTCGGCGTGGAGCAGATAACCGGAAACATAACGCGCCGGGATGTCCAGCGAGCGGGCGGCGGCGATGAACACATGGGCATGGTCCTGGCAGACCCCGGCGCCGTTGGCGATGGCCTCGATGGCGCTGGTCATGGCGTCGGTCTCGCCGGTCCGGTAGTCGATGGCGTCGCGAATCGCCGCCATCAGCCGGTGCAGGCAATCGAGCGTGTTCTCCGAAGTGTCCTGAACCGACCGGGCCAGGGCGCGGATGGCGCCGTCGGCGCGTGTCTGTTCGGTTTCGCGCAGATAGAACAGCGGCGGGAAGTATTCGAGCGTCCCGGTGAGCAGGCCGTTGGTGTCGGCCGTCTCGACCCGGCCCGTCACCCGGATGTGGACCTCCTGATGCGGCTGGTCGATCACCAGGGTATGGGTCAGGTTGCCGAAGCTGTCGACGAAGCCGTGCAGAAGGCTGCCGTTGCCGTTGGCGTTGACGCTCCAGGATCGCAGGATCTGCCCGTCGAACGGCTGCGGCGTCAGCCGCAGGCTCTGGATCGAATAGGTGACCGGCGTTTCGTAGGTATAGACGGTTTCGTGATCGATGGTGATCTGCATGTTCCCGTCCCTCCCTACAGGTAGAAATGGAAGTTGTCCGCGATTTCCGTGCCGACCGCGTTGTTGTGGGCGAGGAAATCGGACAGGTGTTCATGCAGGCCGTACTGCACGATGTCCTCGATCTTGCTGTAGGCGAGCTTCGAATATAGCTGTCCGGCCAGCCGCGTGCAGTTGTAGCTCTGATGATGGCCCGACGTGATGACGTCGAGGAAACGGGTGACCTGCTGGATGCAGTAGACCAGGGATCGCGGCATCTCGGCGCGCAGGATCAGCAGTTCCGCCACGTTCCAGGGCTTGATCGAGTCCCGGTAGAGCCAGTGATAGGATCCCAGCGCCGACACCGAGCGCAGCACCGTCGCCCATTGGTAGTAGTCCATCGATCCGCCGACCTCTTCGCCGGCCGGCAGCAGGATGTGGTATTTGACGTCGAGGATGCGCGCCGTGTTGTCGGCCCGTTCGATGAAGGTGCCGACGGTCACGAAGGAAAAGGCCTCGTCGCGGATCATCGTGCCCAGGGTCGCGCCGCGGAACAGGGTGGTCCGGGTCTTCACCCATTCCAGGAAATTCAGCAGGTTCTCGCGCGTCAGGGACTTGCGCCACTGGCCGTTGAATTCCAGCCAGGAATCGTTGAGGCTTTCCCACATCTCGGCGGTCAGCGCCGTGCGGACCGCGCGGGCGTTGGTCCGGGCGGTCTTCAGGCAGGAATGGATCGAGGACGGGTTGTCCTCGTCCAGGGCGATATAGGCCAGGGCCGTGTCCAGGGTGGCCTCGCCGTGTTTCTCGACCAGCCCGTCGGCGCAGGCGGCGGCGACGGCCGAGGACTGCCATTCGTTGCGGTTGCCGCCGTTCTCCCAATCCGGCATCTGCCGCATGCGGTAGCCGACCTCGAGGATGCGCGCCAGGTTCTCGGCGCGCTCCATGTATCGTCCGAGCCAGTACAGGTTGGCGGCGGTGCGGCTAAGCATGGGATCCTCCGCCGCTCTCGAGGACCCATGTATCCTTGGTGCCGCCGCCTTGCGACGAGTTGACGACCAGCGATCCGGGCTTCATGGCGACCCGGGTCAGCCCGCCGGGCACCAGCCGCACCTTGTCCGCCCCGACCAGGACGTAGGGGCGCAGGTCCACATGGCGCGGCGCATAGCCCTCGGCGACATAGGTCGGGCAGGTGGACAGGGCCAGGGTCGGTTGGGCGATGAATTCCGCCGGATCTGCCTTGATCCGCTCGGCATAGGCGGCGCGTTCCTCAGGCGTTGCCTTGGGGCCGACCAGCATGCCGTAGCCGCCCGATCCCGCGACTTCCTTGACGACCAGTTCGTCCAGATGGTCGAGGACGTAGCGATAGTCGTCTTCCTTGGCGCACCAATAGGTGGGCACGTTCTTCAGCAGCGGCTCTTCGCCCAGGTAGAAGCGGATCATCTCGGGCACGTACATGTAGATCGCCTTGTCGTCGGCGATGCCGCCGCCCACCGCGTTGGCCAGGGTGACGCCGCCCGAGCGGTAGACGTTCATCAGGCCGGGGACGCCGAGCGCGCTGTCCGGGCGGAAGGCCAGCGGGTCGAGGAAGCCGTCGTCGATCCGCCGGTAGATCACGTCCACCTTCTGCGGGCCCTGCGTGGTACGCATGTAGACGCGGTTGTCCTTGATGAACAGGTCCTGCCCCTCGACCAGTTCGACGCCCATCTTGTCGGCCAGGAAGGTGTGCTCGTAATAGGCCGAGTTGAACAGGCCCGGCGACAGGACGACGACCGTGGGGTCGTCGTTACAGGCGGAGGGGGCGACGGATTTCAGGCTGTCGTGCAGGTCGTCGGGATAGCGCTCCACCGGTGCGATCCGGTGCTGGCTGAACAGGTCGGGGAACAGCCGCATCATCACTTCGCGGTTCTGCAGCATGTAGGATACGCCCGACGGCGTCCGGGTGTTGTCCTCCAGGACGTAGAAGTCCTCCGGTCCGGTGCGGACCAGGTCGATCCCGGCGATATGGGTGTAGATGCGGCCCGGCACGTCGACGCCGTGCATCTCCGGCAGGTAGGCCTTGTTCAGCAGGACCTGGCGCTCCGGCACCTTGCCGGCGGCGATGATCTCGCGGTCGTGGTAGACGTCGTGCAGGAACATGTTCAGCGCCCGCACGCGTTGCTCCAGGCCGCGCGACAGGAAGTCCCACTCCTGGGACAGGAGAACGCGGGGAATGATGTCGAACGGGATCAGCCTTTCCGGGTCGCCGCCTTCGCCGTAGACCGCGAAGGTGATGCCGATGCGGCGGAAAAGCACGTCCGCCTCGGCCTGGCGGACCTTCAGCATGTTGCGCGGGGCGTCGATCATCCATTGGGCCAGCTTTTCCATGCCGGCCCTGGGCTTGCCGTCGGGCAAGACCATCTCGTCGAACTGGGTGTTCCGCGCCGCGCCGCCTTCCGCCATGATTTGCTTGTCACCCCCTTTTGTATCTGGGGTTCAGCAAATCCGATGCCAAACGGGAAAACGGCAAGTTTCTAACGGTTCTCCCGTTTTTCTATAAGGAATCCCAACGAAGAGTGGCACAAATATGCGTCACAAATGCCACGAGTTGCGCATTAATTGGTCACGCGGTTTCTTCGGTGATGACCGCGTAAAGCTCGTGGATCTGTTCCCAGGTTTGTTCGTCCGGCGCCAGCAGCAGGCGGCCGTCGTGGATCGTCGGAGCGTAGGGGGTGCCGTCGAACAGGGCGGAAAATCCGCCCGCTTCCGCATGGATCAGCTGGCCGGGCGCGTGGTCCCACGGCTTCAGATTGCCGGTCATGCAGAAGGAAACCGTGCCCTCGGCCAGCATCCGGTATTCGTGGCAGGAACACCGCAGGCAGTTGACCCGTAGGAACGCCGCGTTCGCCTTGGCGATCTCCGGCCATTTTTCGCGGTCGAACAGGAAGATCGGCAGGAATCCGTTGGTGCGCGCGAATTCGCGCGGCGCCGCGGCACGCAATCGGCGGGTCCGGCCGTCGGCGGTCATGTCGACGGCGCCACGGCCGCGGATCGCCATGATGGTGTCGTCGGCGAACGGATCGTAGAGCAGGCCGAATTGGGTTTCGCCGCGCCGGGTGACGGCCAGCATCACGCCGAACATCGGCAGGCCGTTGGCGTAGTTCCAGGTCCCGTCGATCGGGTCGACGATGACGCCGAATTCGGCATCGGCGATCCGGTCCAACAGGACGGGATCTTCCGCCACCGCCTCTTCGCCGATCACCGTGGCCTGCGGAAAGCGGCGTTTGACTTCCCGGGTGATCAGGAACTCGCCCTGCTGGTCGGCCTCGGTGACGAGGTCCGTTTCCGATGTCTTGATGCTGATGGCTTCCGGCGGCAGCCGCCGGAAGCGCGGCAGGATTTCCTGCTTGGCGGCGAGCCGGACGATTTCCGCCAGGGATTTGGCGTCGTCTTCTGTGAATTGCATGTGGAGACTGGCTTTCTTTTGTTCAGGCGGGTGTTCGGAATCCGCACTCCGATGCGGACCCGATCATCCTATAAAAACCCCACATGGCGGTTGGACCGTCAAGGGCTTTCGGCGCCCGGCGGTCCGTGTCCGGCGGATTTCATGGAAAGGCCACAAACCGAGACAGAGGGGAGCGGCCCCCGTCGGAGACCGCTCCATATCCCTTGTCTTAGCTGGCGGGAAGGGCATAGGCGATGACGGAGTCGCCGGCCTTGGTGCCGGTCGATCCGTGGCCGCCGGCGACGACCAGCAGGTACTGGCGCCCGTCGCTGCCCTCGTAGCTCATCGGCGTGGCCTGTCCGCCGGCCGGCAGGCGGTCCTTCCAGATCTCCTCGCCGGTGTGCACGTCATAGGCCCGCACGTAGTAGTCCATGGTGCCCGACAGGAAGGCGACGCCGCCCGCCGTGGTCACCGGGCCGCCCAGGTCCGGCACGCCCATCTCGAAGGGGACCGGAACCGGTGCCAGGTCGCGGACCGTGCCGTTCCTGTGCATCCAGATCTTTTTGCCGGTGGTCAGGTCGGCGGCGGAGACGTAGCCCCACGGCGGTTCCTGGCACGGCAGCTTGAGCGGCGAATAGAACGGATGGAGTTGCACGGCATAGCGCGCGCCGAAGTTCTCGTTCAGCGCCGGCAGCGCGCCCTGTGGCCGGCTGTCGTTGACGTAGAGCGAGGTGTCGTCGTGACGCGGCACCAGCTTCGAGACGAAGGCCAGATAGGCCGGCGACGAGACGACGATCTGCCGCTCGGGGTCGACCGCGACGCTTCCCCAGTTGAATACGCCGAAATTCCCTGGATGAACCAGCGAGCCCTGTTCCGACGGCGGGGTGAACCGGCCCTCGTAGCGCAGTTTGTGGAACTCGATCCGGCAGGCCAGTTGATCGAACAGCGTGACACCCCACATATCCGCCCCGGTCAGTGGCTCGGGGCCGTAGGACAGGGCCGAAACCGGCTGTGTCGGGGCCGTGTGGTCGCCTTCCACGGCGCCCTGCGGGGCCTTCATTTCCTGGACCGGCAGTACGGGTTCGCCGGTGCGGCGGTCGAGGACGTAGATCTCGCCCTGTTTGGTTGCCTGGACCAGCGCCGGGATTGTCTCCCCGCCGATGCTCAAATCGATCAGGCTCGGCTGCGACGGCACGTCGTAGTCCCACAGGTCGTGATGGACGGTCTGGAAATGCCAGCGCGGCTGGCCGGTCCGCAGGTCGAGCGCGACGACCGAGGTCGAATAGCGTTCGACCGGTTCGCTGCGGTTGGCGCCCCATTGGTCCGGCGGCTGGTTGCCCATCGGGATGTAGACCAGCCCGAGTTCCTCGTCGACGCTGGACGTGGACCAGCTGTTCGGCGAGTTCGGGGTGTAGCTTTCTCCCGGCGGCAACGGCTGGGTTTCGTCCGGATTGGCCGGATCCCAGTTCCAGACCAGATCGCCGGTCTCGACGTCGAACGCGCGGATGACGCCCGAGGGTTCATGGGTCGAGACGTTGTCCAGGACGGTGCCGCCGACGACCACAAGGTCCGTGGTCACCACCGGAGGCGAGGTCGAATAATACGAGCCCGGATTGACGTTCGGCATGTGCTGCCAGAGGTCGATCTCGCCGTCACCCCCGCCGAAAGCCGCACATCGGCTGCCGTCTTTGGGGTTCAGCGCGATCAGCCGGCCATCGGCCGTCGGCATGAACAGCTTGGCGTCGCATTTGGCTCCGTCGCCGAGCGTGCCGGTCGGTTCGTGGTAGCCGAGCCCCCGGCAGGTCAGATGCTGGAGAGCGAGCTTGCCCTGGATCTCCGGGTCGAATTCCCAATTCTTCTTGCCCGTATCGCCGTCCAGGGAAATGACGTGCTGATGCGGCGTGCAGAGGAAGAGGTCCTTGCCGATCTTCAGCGGCGTTACCTCGTAGGTCGTCTCGGTCGGGTCGCCGGGTTTCCCGCGGACGTCGCCGGTATGGAACTCCCAGGCCTTTTGCAGCTTGGAGACATTTTCCGGCGTGATCTGTTTCAACGGCGAGAACCGCGTTCCTTGCTGGGTCCGGCCGTATTGGTGCCATTCCCCGGTAGGGACGTCGCTCGACTGCGATAAGCCGGTGGCTGGCGAAGCGGCAACTTGGCCCTCGATCCGGTGCGGATCGGAAATCCAGGAGAATGCCGCCACGGCAAAAGCCGCCGCCAGGGAAAGCGCCAGCGGCAAACCGGGCCGGGCGGCAAGGGGAGTCTTCTGGAACTTGGTCTCGTTTCCTTCACGCAGGGGCCGTGTGATCCAAGGCGTCAGCAGAAGCAGGCCGATGACGAAAAGCACGCCACCGCGCGCGGCCAGCGGCCACCAGTCGAAACCGGCTTCCCAGACGGCCCAGGCAAGCGACCCCAGAACGACCGCCGCATACAGCCACAGCGCGGCCGGCTTGGCCGCGTAGAGCAGGCCGGCGGTCGCGATCAGCGCGACACCCGCGACGAGGTAGTACCAGGACCCGCCCAGGGAAACCAACCAGATGCCCCCGCCCGCGAGCGCAAGACCGCACAGGAAGACGATGGCGGCGGCTACCAGCAGGAACGGAGACCGATGGGATGTGGAAACCATGTGTCTGTCCTTGTCTTGTCCAAAACGTCGGAAGCGACAAAGCGGAACACGGGGAAGGCTCGCAAGGCGGGTCGGTGACGACAACGCCTCGGCCGGCCGGACCGGCGCAGCCGCGGGATGATTGAACCGCGGGGCGAGATGCCCGCGAAACTGTCGCTTATCTATTCCGAGGTAATCGGGCGGAGGAGGGGCCGCAACCGGGGCCGGCCCATTTCCACGGTATCGTCACCCTTTTGTCGCATTCCCGACAAGATTCGCGCCGGACCGGCGGCCCTGTCGGCCTTCCGACATGAAGTGTCGGCTGAAAAACAAGGAAAACCGGGCGTTTTCTCGTTTGGTACGGGCATTGCTTTTCTGTTCCACAGCATTCGTCTTTTGTTGGGGACCGCAGCATGCTCGAACTTACCGACCGCGCCCAAGCCGCCGTTTCCGGTTTTCTCGCCCAGGCCTCGGGACGTTTCACCGGGTTGAGGATCGGCGTCCGGGACGTCTCCTGTTCCGGGGTCACCTATTCGCTGGCCTTGATCGAGGCCGCAGAGGAGGACGACATCACCCTGAATTGCGGGGATGTCCCGGTCTTCGTGGATTCCCGCAGCGCCCGGTTGCTGGAAGGTTGCGAGGTCGATTTCATCTCCGAGAACGGCGGCGGCTTCAAGATCGCCAACCCCAACGTGCAGACTTGCGCCTCCGGGTGCCCGAGCGCCGGGACGTGCGGCATATGAGCGCGCCGGTCTCCGCGTCCGGCCGCTTCGCCGCGATCAACGACACCACCCTGCGCGACGGCGAGCAGTCGGCGGGCGTCGCCTTCTCGCTGGCCGAGAAGGTGGAGATCGCGCGCCGCCTCGACGCGCTGGGCGTGCCGGAGATGGAAATCGGCATCCCCGCCATGGGCGAAGAGGAACGCGAGGAAATCCGCACCATCGCCATGCTCGGCCTGGGTGCCCGGCTGATGGTCTGGTGCCGGATGAGCGAGGCCGATCTCTCCCTGGCCGGCGGGCTCGGCGTTCCCCTGATAGATCTTTCCATTCCGGTCTCCGCGCAGCAGATCCGGGGCAAGTTGGGCCGCGATCCCGAATGGGTGCTCGGGCAGATCGCCCGGCTTGTCCCGGTCGCCCGCGACCGGGGCTTCGATGTCTGCATCGGCGGCGAGGATTCCTCCCGCGCCGATCCCGAATTCCTGCGCCGGGTGCTCGACACGGCCGCCGAGGCGGGGGCCCGGCGTTTCCGCTTCGCCGATACGGTCGGGATCATGGAGCCTTTCGGCGTTGCCGAGCGGATGCGCGACCTGCGGTCCGGCAGCGACCTGGAAATCGAATTTCATGCCCACGACGACCTCGGGCTGGCCACCGCCAACACCCTGGCGGCGCTGGTTGCCGGGGCGACCCATGCCAACACCACCGTGCACGGCCTCGGGGAACGGGCCGGCAACGCGCCGCTGGAGGAGGTGGTGATGGGGCTTCGCCACCTGCACCGCATCGAGACCGGCATCGATCTCGCCCATTTCGGCGAGGTGTCCGAGATCGTTGCCCGCGCCTCGGGCCGCCCGGTCCCCTGGCAGAAGAGCCTGGTCGGCGACGGCGTGTTCACCCACGAGGCCGGGATCCACGTCGACGGTTTGATCAAGGATCCTCTCAATTACCAAGGCATCGATCCGGCCGAGATGGGCCGCGCCCACCGGTTCGTCCTCGGCAAGCATTCCGGCGGCAAAGGGGTGCTCCAGGCCTACGGCGCGTTGGGCATTCCGCTTGATCGCGACGAGACCGATCGGATCCTGGGGCGGGTCCGGCGCTTCGTGACCGCCACCAAGCGCCTGCCCGAGGAAACCGATCTGCGCCAGTTCTACGAGGAGGCCCGAACCCATGCTTGACGACGACCTCCGCGAATTGCGGACGGCCGAGGAGTTCCTCGATTACTTCGGCGTCGAATACGATCCGCAGGTCGTGCAGGTGAACCGGCTGCGCCTGCTGAAACGGTTCCACGATTACATCGAGACGGGCGCCATGCCGTCCCTCGACCATCTGCGCCGGGAAACCTATGCGCGTCTGCTGGACAAGGCTTATCAGGACTGCCGGAAACCCAGGCCCGCGCCCGTCATGGTGGAGGAGGGCGGGGCCGCCGGAATGAGCGTCAGCTTCGTTCCGCTGACGGACGTATTGATGTAAGGGGGCGGTCTTGATGCAGTCCAGCCTCGACGCAACGGCGGCCCGCGCATTTCAGATATTCCGCGCCGCGTTGACCCGGTTCCGCTGTCCGCCGGACCGTCTCGACGCCGCGCAGCGGAAGTCGTTGGAACGTCTGGCGGAGAAGGCGCTCGACCTGGAACTCCGGGTTTTGTGCACGCCGCGGGCCGCCGCCGTCCAGATTTCCGAATACCGCATAAGGGAGGCCGTCCAAGAGGCCGAAACGCAGTGCGGCGGCGAGGAGGCCTTCGCCTCGGCCCTCGCCGCCGCCGGGCTGGACCGGACCGGCTTCGCCGCGGGCGTGGCGCGCGAACTGACCTTCGACGGGGCGATGCGGCGGGCGGCCGCCGACGCCGAGGAGCCGACAGCCGAAGCGGTGCGGTCTTTCTTTGAGAAGAACACAGAGCGTTTCCGGGTGCCGGAGACGCGGACCGTTCGGCATATCCTGATCACCATCAACCCCGATTTCCCGGAGAACAGCCGCGAAGCGGCAAAACGCCGGATCGGCGAGATCGCCGGGCTCCTGGACAGCACCACCGATACTTTCGCGGCGGTCGCCAAGGCCCATTCCGAATGCCCGACCGCATTGGAAGGCGGCCTTGTCGGCACCGTCGCGCGCGGCAGCCTTTACGCCGAGATCGAGGCCGCCGTTTTCGCCGCCTCGCCGGGCGAGGTTTCCGGGCCCGTGGAGACGGACATGGGTTTCCATCTCGTCCTCTGCGAGGCGGTCCGGGAGGGACGCTCCCGAGCATTTTTCGAGGTCGAAACCGAAATCCGCGAGCATTTGGCGAAGACCGCCAGGTCCGCCGCGCAGCGGACTTGGCTGGCCTCCTTACCGGAGGCGGAGCGGGAGGCCGTCCGCCATTGAAACAGGCAATTGCCGAAAGTTTTGTCGTAAATCCGACAAATAACGAAGCCGAAAAGGCCGGAAAACAGAGGTTTCCGAATAGGCATACCTCTTGCACGGTTCCACAAAGCAGAGGACCGATCATGAAGGAACAGGACGCACTGGAGACGATTCTCGCGGGGCCGCCGATGAACGGTCTGCCGCCCGCCATCTTTTTCGAGGCGGTCGAACAGATGGCGCTGGCCGTCTCGATTACCGACGGGAACGGGAATTTTCGTTACGTGAACGCGGCGTTCGCCGACGTCACCGGCCACCAGCCGGCCGACGTCATCGGTAAGAACGCCTCGATGCTTTCCTATAAGAGCACGCCGCGCGAGGTCTACGAGGACCTCTGGAACACCATCAGCTCGGGCAGGATCTGGAACGGGGTCATCCTCAACCGCCGGAAAGGCGGAGAGAAGTACCTCTCGGAACTGACCGTGGTGCCTCTTAAGGGGGCGGCGGACCAGCCGCATTACCTGGGGCTGCATCGCGACATCACCGACCGCCACGAGCTGGAAAAACGGGCCCTCAACCAGAAGACGCTGATCGAATCGATCGTCGATTCGGCGCCGGTGGCCATGGCCTTTCTCGGCCGGGATGGGAAGGTGGCGCTGGACAACAACGCCTACCGCTGCCTGATGGCCGATTTCAAGGGCAACGAGCCCGCCGGTCAGGTGCTGTCGGCCTTGGCCGACAGGATCGGCGCCGACTTCGACGAGGCGATGGAGCGGGGCTGCAATTTCACCAACGTGGAGCTCCGCTTCGACGTGCCCGGCCGGTCCGAGGCCCGCTGGTTCGCCTGTTCCGGCACCTGGGTGCGCGAGAGCGACACCACGGCGGAGACCTATTTCGAGGACCGCGAAATGCGCGGCCTTCTGCTGGTCTTTCACGAATTGACCGCGTCGCGCCGCCAGTTCGAGATGGCGCGGACCAAGATGGTTCATGCCCTGATGGCCGAGCAGCAACTGAACGCCAGCGTGCGCGAGATCATCGAGGCGGCGATCTATCAGCTTCAGAAGCCGCTCAACCTCGTTGCCGCGGCGATCGGCGTGCTCGACCGGCAGGGCGAGGGGACCCTGGCCTTGCGCGGTGCCCTGGATGAGGCGTTGGGCGACGGCAACGAGGCGTTGGAACGCCTGCGTCTGGCCATCCCGAGCCAGTCCGACGAGGCGGTCGGCCCGATCAACATGAACGAAATCGTCCGCGACGTGCTGGATGTCTCGACCGACCGGTTCCTGACCTCGGGCGTGCTGGTCAACTGGCAGCCGACACCGGTCCTGCCCAAGGTTCCGGCCCGGGCCAACGCCATGCGGACCCTGGTCAAGAGCCTGGTCGACAACGCCGTGGACGCGGTCGCCGAGCCGGGGAACTTCCGCCGAGAGGTGGATATCGTGACCAAGGCCTACGACGACGGCACGGTGGAGATTTCCATCGAGGACAAGGGGCCGGGGCTGCCCGAGGACTTGCGCCTCAAGGTGTTCGAGCCCTTCTTCACCGGCTGGCGGCGCCATCGCGGCCATACCGGCATGGGGCTGACCCTGGCCCAGCAGACCATCGCCGATCAGGGCGGCGGGATCACGCTGGAGAACGGCTCTTCGGGCGGGTGCCTGGCGCGCGTCACCTTCTCGCCGCGTGTTCGAGAGGACGAGATTGGATGAGCGGTATGCTGGGCCGAACGACGACGACTCCGGACCCTGCCGCGCGCTCGGCGATGATCGAGGCCGAACTCGAAATCCTTTATGAAGTCGGCCGCACGCTGAGCCGGACGCTCGACGTCCGCGAGAGCATCGGCAACGTGCTGCGGATGCTCCATGAATCCGGCACGGCCAAGAACGGCATGCTCAGCCTGCGCGAGGACGGGAGCGACAACCTGGTCATCACGGCCTTCCACGATCCCTCGGGGCGCTACATGCCCTCGGTCAGCTACGGGCCCGGCGAAGGTGTCGTCGGGCTGATCCTGGAGAGGGGGGAGACCATCATCGTGCCCCGGATCGCCGAGGAACCCCGCTTCTTGGGGCGCCTCGGCATCTACGATTCCGAATTGCCGTTCATCGGCGTGCCGCTGATCATCGGCGACAAGGCGGTCGGCGTGTTCGCCGCGCAGCCGCCGGAAGGCGGCGACCTGCTGGGCGAGCGGGCGCGGTTCCTGGAGATGGTCGCCGACCTGATGGCCCAGAGCGTCCGGTTGAACGCCGAGGTGGAAAAGCGCCACCGCGAACTGCAGGACGAACGCGACGTGTTGCGCCGCGCCGTCAAGAACCAGCACGGCTTCGACCAGATCGTCGGCCGGACCAAGGCCATGCGCAAGGTGTTCGAGCAGGTCCGGCTGGTCGCCAAGTGGAACACGACGGTCCTTATCTGCGGCGAGTCCGGCACCGGCAAGGAACTGATCGCCCACGCCATCCATTACAATTCGGCCCGCCACAACGGCCCTCTGGTCGCGCTGAACTGCGCCGCGCTGCCCGATAACCTGTTGGAGTCTGAACTGTTCGGGCACGAGAAGGGGGCCTTCACCGGGGCGGTCACGCAGCGCAAGGGGCGCTTCGAGCAGGCACATGGCGGCACCCTGTTCCTCGACGAGATCGGCGAGATTTCCCCGGCCTTCCAGGCCAAGCTGCTGCGCGTGCTGCAATACGGCCAGTTCGAAAGGGTCGGGGGCATGAAGACCCTGTCCGTCGACGTCCGGATCATCGCGGCGACCAACCGGGTGCTGGAGACCGAGGTGGCCGAGGGCCGTTTCCGCGAGGATCTGTATTACCGGCTGAATGTCATGCCGATCCATCTTCCGGCCCTGCGCGAGCGTCTGGACGATATCCCGGAACTGACCCGTTGCCTGGTCGAGCGGATCGGCCAGAAGCAGGGGCGGAAGCTGTCGATCACCGATGCGGCGGTCGGCATGCTGCTCAACCACACCTGGCCGGGCAACGTCCGCGAGCTGGAAAACCATCTGGAGCGCTGTGCCATCTTGTGCGACGGCGAGGTCATCGACCGCGACACCATCGGAATCGCGGGCGGTCCCCTGGCGGCGGCGCCCGTGCCGCGCGGCATGCCGGAACCGGCTTCGGTTAAGGTCGATTTCAACGACCCCGACCTCGATGAGCGGGAGCGGGTGATCGCCGCCCTCGAGGAAGCCGGTTGGGTGCAGGCCAAGGCGGCCCGCCTGTTGAACATGACGCCGCGCCAGATCGCCTACCGGATCAAGATCCTCAACATCGCCGTCCGGCAGTTCTGATCCTCCGTTTTTCCTGTCGTCCTTCTTTGTCGCATCGCCGGTTGTCGCTGTCGGCATTGCGACAATGTCGGCTTCCCGGCATTTGCCGTTCCCTTTTATTCCGTTGTTATTAAAGGAAATTTCCGCTTGTCCGTGGCTGGCACGGCGATTGCGATGTCTCTCTCGGTAACTCGACTGGAGGACGGGCGATGGAATTGCGGATCCTTGAAAGCGGTAAGGTTCTTCCCGAAAGTGGCTGCCAGTCGCGCACCTGCCCGACAGGCGAGGACGACTATCTGCCCCAATCGATCCAGCGGCGCATCGCCGATCACCCCTGCTATTCGGACGCCGCGCATCATCGCTATGCCCGCATGCATCTGGCGGTCGCCCCCGCCTGCAACATCCAGTGCAACTACTGCAATCGCAAGTACGACTGCGTGAACGAATCCCGCCCCGGCGTGGTGTCCGAGGTGCTGAAGCCCGAGGACGCCGTGCGCAAGGCCAAGGCGGTGGCCGCCCGGGTGCCCAACATGTCGGTCGTCGGTATCGCCGGGCCGGGCGATCCGCTGGCCAACGCGGCCCGGACCTTCGAAACCCTGCGCGGCGTCAAGGCCGCCCTGCCGCATGTTCGCCTCTGCCTGTCAACCAATGGTTTGACATTGTTGGATCATGTGGACGAGATCGTCGAATTGGGCGTCGAGCACGTGACCATCACCTTGAACGCCATCGATCCCGGCGTCGCGGCCAAGATCTACCCCTGGGTGATCTGGGACGGGCGCAAGATCGAAGGACGGGAAGGGGCGGCGATCCTGATCGAGCGGCAGCTCCTCGGCCTGGACGCCCTGGTCGCCGCCGGCTGTCTGGTCAAGATCAACTCGGTCCTGATCCCCGGCGTCAATGACGATCATCTGCCCGCCGTCGCTCAGGCGGTGCGAGCCCGCGGCGCCTTCCTGCACAACATCATTCCGCTGATCTCCAAGCCCGAACACGGCACCGCCTACGGTCTCGGCGGTCAGCGCGAGCCGAGCCGGGCCGAGCTGCGCACCGTCCAGTCGGCCTGCGGCGTCGACATGCGCCTGATGCGCCATTGCCAGCGCTGCCGGGCCGATGCCATCGGCATGCTCAAGCAGGACCGCAGCGGCGATTTCACCATGGACAAGGTGGCCGAGATGGAAGCCCGCAGCCTGATCGCCGTGGCCAGCCGCGACGGCAAGCTGGTCGACCAGCATTTCGGCCATGCCCGGACCTTCCACCTGTTCGAGGTCGACGAGCAGGGCATCCGCCCGGCCGGAACCCGCGAGGTGCCGCCCTATTGCGAAGGCCCCGCCGACTGCGACGACGAGGACGACAACCGCATGGAACGCACCCTGGCGTCCCTGACCGGCTGCGCGGCGGTCCTCTGCGCCCGCATCGGGCGGGAACCCCGGCGGCAGTTGGAGGCGGCGGGCATCCGGCCGCTGACCGAACAGGCCTGGCACCCGCTGGAGGAGGCCCTGCGCTCCGCCCGGCAGACCCTGACGGAAACGGCGGAGGTTCCCGCGTGATCTTCCGCTTTCCCTTCGGCAGCGCCCCGCATCCGCCCAGTCTCGAGGACCGGGCGGTCGGCGCGTATCTGGGGGTCGCCGTCGGCGATGCGCTCGGCGCGACATTGGAGTTCATGACCCCGCGCGAGATCCAGGCCGAATACGGCGTCCACAAGGCGATCAAGGGCGGCGGCTGGCTGCACCTGAAACGCGGCGCGGTCACCGACGATACCGAGATGTCCCTGGCCCTCGGCAAGGCGATCCTCGAAACGGGCCGGGTCGAGGCGCTGCCCGCCGCCCAGGCTTTCGACGACTGGATGCGCACCAAGCCCATCGACATCGGCCACACCGTCCGGCGCGGGCTGGTCGGGTTCCGCAACAACGGCACTCTGGAATCTCCGGAAAGCGAATACGCCGCTGGTAATGGCGCCTGCATGCGTGCCTTGCCGGTGGCCCTGGCCCTGCTCGGTGCCGAGGCCGGAGAGGTCCGGGCCGCCAACCGGCTGCAGGCGCACATCACCCACAACAATCCGCTGTCCGACGCCGGAACCGAATGCGTTATCGCCATGGTCCAGGCGGCCCTTTCCGGAACGGCGGACCGCGAGGCGCTGGCCGCCCTGGCCCACGGCCTGGTGGCGGAGCACAAGCAATTCCGGTTCGACAAGCGGCGGCTGGACAACCCGTCGCCTTTCATCGTCCATACCTTGAAGGCGGTATTCCAGGCGGTTCTGGAGAAAGAGTCCTTCGAGGATACCATCATCGACGTGGTCAACCGGGGCGGCGATGCCGACACCACCGGTGCCATCGCCGGAATGATCGCCGGGGCCTTATACGGGCGCCACGCCATCCCGCGCCGCTGGCTCCGGCGGTTGGATAAGGACGTGCGGCAGGCCTGCGAAAAGCAGGCGAGGGCGTTGTTGAAGCTCGGCCGCGCACCGGAACCGGCCGTCCGTAAAAAACGCCGCCGCGCGGCCAAGGCCAAGCCGTCGCCGTTCTTCCTCACCGCGGCCTAGTTTGTGGGCTCATAAGATCGTCATTCCGGACGCGACTTTCGTCCAAATCTTCGATTTGGTCAGGAAAGTCCGCGATCCGGAATCCAGAGGGGCAGCGTGTCGTCTTCGGCCCTGGATTCCGGATCGCAAGGCTCGCGCACCGATGCGGAATTTGACGCTCACGCGTCAACTACCGCTCCGGGCTCGCCTAACGTCCGGAATGACAAGAACTTCCTTTAGGGGCACAGAACCCGGACTCTTCAGTAATACGCGACATCCACTTTGTAGGCGCCGCCGATGACGATCACCTCGTCCTCGCCGCGCAGCCGGCCGGGCAACAGGTCGTCGAAGCAGAAGATCTTCGCCGTTGGAACCTGGACCGTCAGGATGTAGTCGCCGAACTCGGTCGCCCGGTCGCGGGTGCCGGTGAACGAGTTGATGTTGTTGAGCAGGATCACCGCGCGGCGCTTGTCCGGCCGCGCCAGCACCTCGTACTCCTCCAGCCGGTTGACGCCCCGGTACAGTGTCCGGTGGGTCTGCCCCGGAAACCGCCGGGCCAGTTCGTACTGGCAATAGGTGTAGAGCAGGTCGAGCTGATCCTCCAGCGCGTTGGTCCCGTAAAGCCCTTGCGAGCGCTGGACCAGATAGAGCCCGTAGTTTTCGCCCGAGAAATCGCCGAGCGGCCCTTGGTGGTGGCGCGGCAGCAGGCCGAAGCGGCTTTCGGCCCAGCTTTTCATCACCGCGCCTTCCCGCCCGTCGGGATCGAAGCTCCAGCCGCGCAGGGTCCGCAGGTAATCGGCCCGGGTCCGGTCGGTCCCGTTGCGCCCGTCGTAGCCGACTTCCTCCGGCCGCTCCAGCCGGTAGTTGACGGTCATGTAGTCCATGAAGCGCTGGGCGCGGTCCGCCGGATCGTCCAGCGCGTCCAACATCTCGAACAGATCGGTGCGCAGCGCCCGGATGCAGTCGATCTCCAGCGGCTCCGGCCGTTCCTGGAAGGCGAGCCCGCCGAGGATCACCGGCGGCAGGTTGCAGCGGTTGATCGGCAGCCGCGCCGCGCGGGGCAGGATCGGCTGGGCCGGCATGTCGGTTTTGTCGGGGGTCATGTCGTCAACCCCACAAGGATTGCGGTTTTTGTCGGGTATGCCACCACCACCCTGAATCCACTTTTATTGTTTGTTTTCAATATGTTATTTTCCGGAAACCGACTGGCACGGCCCTTGCTGGATACCTCGCCGGGAACGTGTAGGTCACGTCGATCCCGCAGCAGATTACCACAAGGAGAGAGATCATGGCATTGCGTCAATGCGCTGTATACGGAAAGGGTGGTATCGGTAAGTCGACGACGACCCAGAACCTGGTCGCCGCCCTCGCCGAGGCCGGACAGAAAATCATGATCGTCGGCTGCGACCCGAAGGCCGACTCCACGCGCCTCATGCTGCACGCGAAGGCGCAGAACACCATCATGCAGATGGCCGCCGAGGCCGGCAGCGTCGAGGATCTCGAACTCGACGACGTGCTGAAGGTCGGTTACGGCGATGTCCGCTGCGTCGAATCCGGCGGCCCGGAGCCGGGGGTCGGTTGCGCCGGCCGTGGCGTCATCACCGCCATCAACTTCCTGGAAGAGGAAGGCGCCTACGAGGAAGAGCTCGACTTCGTGTTCTACGACGTTCTGGGCGACGTGGTCTGTGGCGGGTTCGCCATGCCGATCCGCGAAAACAAGGCGCAGGAAATCTACATCGTCTGTTCCGGCGAGATGATGGCCATGTACGCGGCCAACAATATCTCCAAGGGCATCGTGAAATACGCCAGCTCCGGCAAGGTGCGTCTGGCCGGCCTGATCTGCAATTCGCGCAACACCGACCGCGAGGCCGAACTGATCGAGGCCTTGGCCAGCAAGCTGGGCACCACGATGATCCATTTCGTGCCGCGCGACAACATCGTGCAGCGCGCGGAAATCCGCCGGATGACGGTCATCGAATACGATCCGACCTGCAACCAGGCCGACGAATACCGCGCCCTGGCCAACAAGATCATCAACAACAAGAACTTCGTCGTTCCGACCCCGATCACCATGGACGAGCTGGAAGACCTGCTCATGGAGTTCGGCATCCTGAGCGAGGACGACGAAACCATCGTCGGCAAGACCGCGGCCG